>Ga0306900_1000156_pt1 | contig 38536 bp, 21 predicted proteins | sample AntRauMFilla3765_FD_190416 | JGI IMG/M metagenome (GOLD analysis project Ga0306900, IMG submission 190416) | Saline lake microbial communities from Rauer Islands, Antarctica - Metagenome Filla 3 #765 (v2) (version 2) | ecosystem: Environmental > Aquatic > Non-marine Saline and Alkaline > Saline ... | reverse complement strand
TCAAGGCGGTTGACGAGAAAGTTAAGAAGCTGGTCCTCGTGGATCTCACCGTCTGCTTGTTTGGTTTTAGACACACCTTCAGCAAGCAGACGTTCTAACTAAGCGGCTTTGTGAAGTACTGATACTGCTTATATTTACGATTGGATTCGGTAATCTTGTCTACTTGCTCTATTCGTGGGCCACAGCCGATACGGTGGAAATCAACCTCAAATAAGTAGATGCAGTGGGGGTAGAATCTGTCCTATTAAGAACGATACCACTGTTAAGAATAGAGATCTCCGCTTCCACTTATTAACATCAGATTGTGTTACAATCGGATCTCCGTCCACAGAGGGTGGATCACCTAATTCTAGTGCCATAATACAGATCGCTTACTGCCAGCGAAATAACTCTAACCCCTGATCTATCGGATGGTGACACTTATTTTGAGTACTACAGGCTGGCTCTAAGGCTAACATAGGAGATGTTCAGAATGCTTCTACCCTCAGTATTCAACCGGCCAAACTAAAGCGCCATTTGGAGGGTTTTGCGCAAAGAATTGATCTGGGTGATAAGCTAAGGAACTAAATTCAATGTTCTTTTCTTTTTCAAAATTGTACGACCTTGAGACAGTATCACCTGGGAACAACTCATCAAAGGCACCAAACTGTTGCACTGGATCTTTCTCCGGATCAGTGGGATACAACTGAAAACCACCTTCATCAATCCCTCCGTCTGTATCATTCTCTAATGTGTATTCAATCGCATATTCATAACTCCCCTCCTTTTCATTAACCTCGAAGCTTTCGAGAGTTACAATTAGCCCACCCGCTCCCTCATATGCTTCACCAATTTCGTTCCATTCGCGGATAACATCAAAGCTCACAGAGTGATCTGCTACGGATACACCGAACGTTCCAACCAATTCACGCTTTATCGAAATTGAGACAGTAGCAGATTCACCGGGTGGAACTGTTACCTGTTTAGTCACTGTTTCCGCCTCAGTAACCTCTTCAAACGTTGTATCTCCCACTTTTTGTTCATCCACTGTTCTCCCATCAATATCGAATTCAACTTGCTCCGTTCCTTCTGTTTCACCTATATTTTGCACGGTTGCGGTCACCGTGACAGATCCATCGGGTGAAACTTCTTCTGGCTGAACCACCAAGTCTATTATTTCAAATTTAGCCGGTTCCGATTCTTCGGTAGTTACCTCTTCGTCTGATTCTTCCCCTTCCGTTTTATTTTCTTGCTCTTCTTCTTCTTCTGGTAGTTCCTCTTGATCTCCAATACAACCGACTGTTAGTAACATACCACCAGTTGCGACCAATACAGTTCGTCGTTGCATAGTCACTTTTTACAGTGATAATATAAATCAGTTGTCTACAGGTCAGAAGAATATAGATATCACGTTATGAACCCGAAAACGATATTAGGTGAAGCACTGTCACCCATGACACCATACCCAAACAGTCACTGCAATGATTCCCTTCTTTTGTGGTGTCTATGTGCTCCTCTCTGTAAGCACCAGTACATCTGGTTGATCTCAGGCACATATTGACCAAATCAAACTGTATCTAAGGGGTCAGAAATCACAGAAACAATAATATGTCTTGATCGTGATAAGCAATCACTGAACCATGGAATACACCAAAACCTCTACTGACGCCGACGATGAGCTCTCTCGGGCCGAGGAGTTCGCAGACCGGTTCATCGACGAACACAGTGATCTATTCGATAAACTCGCTAACGAATAGTTCGAGAGGTTCTCTGAGTTCATTAATTCAATCTCTTTGACTTAGCTTCGATGAGATTTCGTGGATTGAGATTCCCCTATAGTACCGTTCAGTTCCGTTTAGAACATCTTACTAATCGTTATCAAGAGTAAGGCTGGTATGTCCGAGCCTTTGTCTTCCCATTGGCAAAAACGAGATTGTACTGTTCCAGTTTCGAGAGATGGTTTCGCATTGTTCGACGGGTCTTCGGATCGTCGACTGCCTCACAGTAGGCATCGTAGAGGTCGCCCGCCCCGATCTCGCCTTCCTTCTTTATCGTCTCGTAGAGGACCTGCTGATGCTCGGTGAGTTTGTCGGTCGTCTTCTGTCTGATTTCCGATTTCGTTTCCGGAACTACGCGCTCGATTACGTCGACAGTTATTCCGTCGTCGCCGTTCTGCCGTGCTACTCGTGCGGCGTTTCGGAAGATCCCGATAGCTATCCGTGCATCACCAGCTGCATAATCCGCGATTGTTTCCAGGTGTTGCTCATCGACAGCACCCGGTTCAAGTCCCCATCGAGCGCGATCTTCAAGAATCGTCACTAACTCTCGAATGTCGTACTGTCCGAATCGGATGCGGGCACAGGACTCCAGTCGACTGTTGAGCCGTCCATCAAGCGTGCTGAACACGTCTTCCTCCCGGTTGGCAATGAGGATCATCGTGAGGTCGCGCATCCGATAGAGATCGTACAACAGGCTCTTGTCCTGTAGCTGGTCGACTTCGTCGAGGATGACAACGTAGGGTGGACCATCGTATGCCCGTAGGCGCTCCAAGAGCTCGTCCTTTGGCGTCGACTGCCGATGGATATCGAACGTACTCTCGATCCCGTCTAAGAGCCTGTAGAGCGTCTTGAATCGGGTGTGGTCTTCCCAACAGTTCACGTATTGGTAATTGAGGTCGACAACGTTCTCTCGGAGTTGTTCGATCGTGAACTGGGCGATACAGGTCTTCCCGGCTCCCGATGGCCCATATAGGAGGGAGTTGGTCGCCCGCTCGCCGTCGACTATCGGGCGCAAGGTATCGGAAAGGTGGCTCACCTCCGCCGATCTGTGCTTCACGTCGTTGGGGACAAATTCGGGCTGTAGTACCCGTGCGTCCGTAATCATGGATTCTGATACGTCCTTTTTACAAATAAACGGAAGGGGGTTGTTTCCGAATCTTCCGAAACAGGAATTTGATCGTCATGGCAGTGGGGTGATTAGGAGTGAGTTATCCGAATAACCCAGTTAATCCAAGGTAAAATATTAGTACAGTAGTTTGGTAGATACACCGTGTGGGAATACGGATGAACTACAATATCGACGCTAACACCGAACTGATCGAAAAAGGCTCACACCACTCGGAGTCAGATCTTGCTCGCAAAGTCGATCAACTGGCAGAAAAGATATTCGCCGAAGAGTATGTTGGGTTCAGAGTGGGGTCTGTGATCAAACACTTCCTCGAAAAAGCTCAACAGAAAGATATGTCGCTCACTGTCTTGGATCTGTATCATTGTCTGTCTGAAAATGAGGATGCGAAAGTCGAACTTCCAGCTGAGACAAACATAGATCGGAAACACATCGACCCGGTGCTTCGTAGGTTAGTGCCTGTAATCGGAAACTGAACACTACTGAATTTACTGCGTCGACTCTTGGACCTGTTCGACCTCTACCTCGGCCAACTGCTCGTACTTCTCAAGCACCAGCTGGAAGTAGTCTTCATCCATGAGCCGGGGGCTCTGTACTCGGTGGAAGTCACCCAGTACGAAGGCCGTCTGCTCGTGATTGAGGCCATAGGCGTGGAAGGCCGCTGCATCGAGTTCAGCCTGTACCCGTCGACGCTCGGTAACGTCGACAACGGGCTCGATCCCGTCCAGTCGATCTCGCATTTCTGCAAATTCGTCTCCATAGCAGTTGAGCCGAGCAGATCGTCGCCAAATGTACTCAAACCATTCATCACCTTTGGTGAGTCGGGGTGCTTGTGACTCCTTCAATTTATAGAATACAACAGTCGAATCTATTTTAGTCCTCATCAGAAAGTCGAACGGAAGACTGTTTAGTAATCCAGTGGCGACAAACAGTTCTTCATCGCTATAAATGCGTTTGTAGGCACTGTGTAGCGTGTCTTCAGAGAGGTCCTTCTCGCTCGGTTCAATACTGTAAGGACGTAGTTGTGGGGCTTTGTCGTGACAGACGACACCTTTCGGAATGACAGTCGAAATCATGGTTCGTTCGTCCGTCGACCTCGCAATATCTCGGTATACGATACGGTACTCTGTACAGTCAAGAAGAACGTCCTCGTCAGAGAGTTCTTTGCTTCGTCGTTTTTCAAGCAGGTCGTTTACAAACCCAACTTGCGAACCAGTGCCGTCGAAGGCATCATACACCGCACGTTTCAGTTTCCGCAAATTCTTTCCACGTATTCGTTTCTTCGCGCTTAGTTCAGGATCTTTGTCTTCATCTACACTCCAGAATTTCGGTGACTCAACACCGAAATAGGCGTCACTATATGCAAATTGGAATATATTACTTCCTCCGAGAACAGGATAATCGCCTTCCTCCTCATCCTCTACAAACCGGTCGACATCGTTACCTCGATCCAACTCTCTGTAAGGTTCTACGTACCACGATGACCCAATTTCCTCTGAAATTGGTGGGTGTTGCAGGATTGTGTCGAGAACGTCAACTTCTTGCTGGGACTGAAGATATGGGAATATCGCGGCTTCTGGGGAATAATTGCGTAGAACACGCCGGGAGAGCGACAGGGCTTGATCCTCAAAATTCTGAAGTATATCTACATCAGTCTGTTTGAAGATCCCTCTTACATCGGTTGTTTCCCCTTGATTCTCAAAAGTCACCACTCCAAAATTGTATCTATTATCAATATCAGAGAATATTCCATTATTCTCAAACGTGACTAGCGAATCGATGCTCGTTTCATCAAGAAGGTGTAGTCGGAGATCCTTGGTCGACAGGCCATTAAAAATCGCACCTGGAAGAATTTGTGCGAGATACCCGTCGTCTCTTGCTATCTGAAAAACACGCTCCAAAAACAGTGCAGAAAGATCGCTCTCAGTTGCTGCCGTTCTTCCTGCTACCTTCGGTTGCTGGAGTTCATAGGAGTCACTATTTTTAAAGTAAGTAGCAAAGATTTCAGTTTCTCGTTTGTATTCCTCCCATCCTTCCGCGATCTCTGGATCAGTCAGTAATTCTTCTTGTCGTTCCTGTTTTTCATCCGGCATCAGCGTTCTGAACGCCGAATCAAACCGTGAGAAGTAGTCATCTCGACGTGGTGATAATCTATCCCACGGCGGATTTCCTACAATCACGTCGAAACCACCATCAGAGTAGACTTCTGCGTACTCAAGCACCCAGTGGAATGGATCAAATGTTTCGACCTTTTCGGGCGTGATATCGTCGACACCTGCCGCCACGAATTCGTCTTTCACATCATCGACCAGCTCATCTCTTGCATTTTCGAGTAGACGATTGGCCTCTTTTCGGTGTTGTTCGGCCTGCTCGCTCTCAATCGCCTCTTCGTAGGCTGTGATCTCGTCGATGATGTTCTCGTAGCGTGTCCTGACCGTATCCTCGTTGAAGCTATCGAGCGTGTAACCGTCGCCGTCTTCGGTCGTCTCTGGGAACCCCGTGTACCCGATCAGGCTGTTGCCCTGTCGGAGATTGAACGCGATGTTAGGTAGGGCCAACTCCTCTTGATCCATCGACTCTAGATCCTCTTGTTGCAGTTCAGCGATCACCGACAGCCAACACCGGAGCTTGGCGATCTCGACGGCCGGGCCGACGATGTCGACGCCGTATATGTTGTGCTGGACAGTCGTCTTCTTGAGTGCCTGTTCGTGCGGGTACGAATCGGTATGTGCCCACAACGCTCGTCGAACGCCGACGATCTCCTCCAACACTGAGGTTAGAAAGTGCCCACTCCCACAGGCGGGGTCGACCACCCGAAAGTTGTCGACCTCACCGAGTAATGTGGTAATCAGGTCCATCGACGCCGGGAGCGATTCGATCAACTCGTAGACGGTATCGTAGTTCTCCAACTCGGCTTCAGGCCATCCGCGTTCCTCAATTACCACCTGTTTGAGTCGGTCGAATAGAGCCGGTCGAACCGTTCGCTCTGCACTGAACCGGGTAATCTCCTTCGGCGTGTAGTAGGCTCCGAGTTCCTTGTTCTGGTCGGCGTTGTCTGCTGTAATGTAGTTGATCGTCTTCTCGAAGACGTTACCCAGCACGCTCGGATCGAGGTCGGTCACTGATCCATCCGTGGAGAAGCTGTAGCTTTCAAGTAATTCAAGAATCGACCTGAGAATACTATTCCGAACGTCAAAATCGGCCTCCTTGAACTGCTCACGGTCGTCACTGCCGTCGTGTTGTATCGACGGCCGGAACAACCCACCATTCAGGTACGGAATATCAGCGAACAGCTCGATATCCTGTATCTGTGGCGAGCGTTTGTCCGGGCGTTTGTTGAGTACGTCGTAGAACAACGGCTGAATGAACTGCTGGTAGAGAGAATCCGTGTAAAGGCCGTCCTCATACGTGTCAAGGATGCTCTGTAGGAGGTCCGGACGGACAATTCCCTTGTCCTCAAGGAATTTGATGAAGATAAGCCGGTTCATCATCTCGACCGAAAACAGCCGCGTGTCGTCGGCGGTTGCTCCCTCCGGTGCGATCACGCCGTCGTGGGTGAGCGATCTGGGCGTCTCCTCGGACTCGTTGACAATCCCGAAGACGTACCGGATATAGTCGTCGTAAAACTCGTCGGTGATCTCCTCCTGTTTCTGCTTGATGACCTGCCGGGCCTCACCTGCAATCGACCGGAAGTTAGCAAACTCGAAGGTCCGTAGCAGCGTGTCAACTCGTTCAAGATCGGCATCGAAAACAGCCTCCTCGAGCGGCTCTCGCGGGCCAACTTGGTTCTCAAATAGAGCGACAAACACTGGCTGTAGATCGACCTCCTCAATGACGTTGTGGGTGTAGGAATCCGGGTCGTACCGAATGAACATCCAGCGAAGTCCGTCCGTGGCGAAGCCAAAGTCGGACTCAAACTCTCGCTGACTGAGCCAGCTGCGAACCTGTCCCGCACCGTGCTTTCGAGAATCGAGGTCTTTGTTGATCGGCTCGGCCTCGATCAATAGACGGGTAGAGTCGATATCGTCGTAGTCGCGTAGCGAGATCGTGTAGTCGGCCACCTCCGTCCGGCCACCTGAGAGGCCACCCGCCTCCGTGTCGTAGTCGTAGCCGAGTTTGTCCAACAGCGGCTCGATGACGGCACTTTGAGTGAACGGTTCCGGTTGTAACCCGTCACGGGTCATGCTACTTTTCAAGACGTAAGAGCCGCCACCGCCGCTCCGTAGCATCCGCTCTACCGTCTCGTCCTTCTTCATCTTCTTACGGAGCGTCGACACGGCGTCGTCGATGATCTGTAGAAGATCCGCCCGTGCGTGATCGTCGACGGTCGTCTCGAATGCCTGCTCGACAAATTCGGTGGCTGAGGTGGCTGATTGAGGGGGCATATATGTGGTGAGTGTTCGGTAACTACTCTACGGAAACCCGCGTTTGCTGATAAGTTCTTGGATAGACCTAACACAGACTGTGAAAAATCGTAATACGTGAGTGGTTACGCTGGTCGACTCGGCTGTCTGTAGGATACAGTGTCGACCAAGCTACCGGGGGCAGGGCAGATCCGATGCTAGGAGGATATTCTAATCACAGAAAACTCCGAAATGAGGTCGTGAACGGTTCGTGTCATTCGTAGCTTGACAAACTACACCAGCTCCGAAATGCGAGAATTATTCCCTGATTCGGATTAGAACGACTATTTCTGGATCACTCGAATCTGATCAAACAGCTTCCAAATATATCTACCAAGTTTGGTTGACCAGTCTGGATTCATCGGGGTAGGATTGATAACATCTATTCCTTCATGAGATACTAACCGCTCGCCCACGCCCCAGTGATGACCTTCTCCTAATACAATACAAGCAGAGTCCACATCCTCGGTATGAGATTGTATTGTACCCGCCATTGCGTCCTCTCGCCGAGTGTTCACAAAATACAGCATTATTATGAACAACACAAGGGTAGTCATGAGGAGTACCAGAGTGGAAATATAGATCGTGCCCAAAAGCGAATAGTATCTTGACGCGAATAGTGGGACTGCAACGAGTGGACCCCAGTTGAGGAATGCCCACTGCAACGGGTTCTCGTAGATAGGGAGTGCAGGATGTACTAGGTCGATCTCTTGAATCTCTGCCCCATGTTCGTTTTTAATCCGTTGCATGATGTCCTTATCACGCCCTTTCGATCCTCCACTGACTATTGAGAGAATTAACCCACCAATAGGGTAAGCTACAAGCACCAGAAACGCGGCTCCAAGTGAGATCAATGGCGCTCGTGGAAACAGGTGGGCGATTTCCCGTATTTGTTCAGTCAGTGTCGCTTCGCCAGCTTCACCGAAGACAACACCCGGCGATTCAAGATGTTGGTTGATAGCGTTAACACGCCCGCTAACCTCGTCGATGTGCGTTCCAGAGGAGATGAATACCTCCATTTATCGGATTAAATACTGAGCTAAAATAAAATTGTACCGGCAGTCCAGATTCTATATCATAAGAAATCTGGTGGTTAGTAGAAATCTATCTCCCGAACTTCTGTCAATCACAGGTCGAGGCCGGAGGGTATCTTCAGGCTCAGTATCTGAAGACGGTCGACGAACCAACGACGATCGACGCAGCACTGCGTTCGGGGCTCGATACTCTTGAAAGCGATATCGAGGAGTGGGTTCAGGTATTGCACGATGAGGAAGAAGATCGATTATTCAGGTACCCTGGAATTGAGCCGTTCTTTGAGAGACGGTCTGTCGCTGAGAACGCCCCCAGTCTTGAGCTTCTCTCTCGGGGCCTTGGGCAGACCTACGAGAACATCCGCTTTGATCCCATTGCAGTCGAGGGCTACGAGCCGACCTATCCTGCGACCACGCTCTGTCGGACCATGCTTGCGCTTGTTCGACTGTCGGCGTGTGACGAACTCGGGGGACTGATCGAAGACGGAGAGGATCTCTTTCCTAAAGACGGAGCTACAGTCGACGCGGCACGGGAGGAAGCAATAGACTCGGTGTCGAAGCTTTCTGCGGCTGACAATCCACTCCAGCGGTGGCTTGCGACCCAGATTCTTCCTCTCTTCGAAGAACCAGATAAGATTCTGTCGCAGAGTCACCGACAACACGAGAGATTACACGAGCCTACACCGAGTATCGCTGGATCTCGGTGATTGCCAGCGAAAGTGAGTCAGTGGCGTCGACGGCGGCCGAAGCGCTCGCTTATTGAAAAGATCTGTCGTCGACGGAGTCAGGAGACGTTTGCAAGATCAAAGATCTTGTGTGCCAACCAGAAGTCTATGACTTCTGGTGACGCTGATCGAGTCCCTCCAACTCCCCGCTTGACTGTCGCCTGAGAAAACGTATTTACGGGGGTCGACACCGCGCCGACATCTACAGAGACCGATCCGCCGATTCGTTCCTACTTTAGAAACTAGTTTAGAGTTTAGAAATATTTATATATCATATTGCACTAACCTCGGGTAATGACATTGGAGAAACAAATAATAAATGGCAATTATCTTCGTACTGTGAGTGGCTTCGGACGACAGCTTTCCCGTCGACTGAGTTCCCGCCACAGGGAGGTCGGTCGAAAGAGGCGGTGGAAACAGGCGGTGGCCCGCTGATGGATCTGTTCGACCGTCTCGGAGAGGCGATCACCAATAACAGCCGGGCGATCATCGTGGTGATGCTGTTGCTCACGGCTGGACTGGCTCCCGGACTCGGATACATTCAGGAGCAGGGGGCTCTCAGCGGCCTCTCGGAGGATACGGCGGCCGCAGAAGCCAACGCGGAGATCCAAGAGCGGTTCAGCGATAACGACCTCAACACCACCTCGACTGCGATCGTCATTCGGAACGATGACGAGAACCTGCTGTCACGGGAAGCGCTGTTACGGAGCCTCAGATATCAGCAGACCCTCTATGAAAACGAGAGCATCAACACGACGCTCGTCGACGACGAGCCGACGTTCGGGATCGCCAACATCGTCGCCCAGGCCTCGATCGCGGCCGACCGGCGCGGAACGGTCGACGAGCCGATGATCTCCGGCTGGAACGAGGAGTCGGGCGTCGTCGAGACGAGCCCGACGGCCGATGACTGGTCGACGCCGACGCTCGACGAGCAGATCGACGAGCTGGAGTCGATGGACCGGTGGGAAGTCGAGGCCGTCCTCGAAGACGTTCTCGATCCCGACAGCGATTCGGCGGCGACGCAGGCGGCCTACCAGTTGCTCCCCGAAGACTACTCGCCCGGCTCGCTGTCGACCGACAGCCGGATGCTGCTGCTTACACAGGAGACCGAGACCCAGATCAGCGCCGCCGCCGAGATCTCGACCGAGGTCTCGAATGCGCAGGGGGATGCACGCGCGATCGCCTACGATCAGGAAACCGACCACTACGATGTCTACGGCACGGGCCTCGTGAACTACGAACAGAGCTTCGTCATTCAGGACAGCTTCAGCATTCTCGGCCCGCTCGTGTTGCTGTTCGTGGTGGTGGCGCTGTCGCTGGCCTACCGTGATATCGCCGACGTCGCCCTCGGGTTGGTCGGTGTCGTGGTCACGCTGCTCTGGACGCTCGGCGCGATGGGCTGGCTCGGAATCAACTTCAACCCGGTGATGATCGCCGCCCCGATCATCCTGATCGGCCTCTCGGTCGACTTCGCCCTTCACGTCACCATGCGCTACCGCGAGGAGCGACAGGCCTCGGAGGGTGGCGTTCGGCAGGCGATGTCGACCGCGCTGACCGACCTCGGACCGGCGCTCGGCCTGATCACCATGACCACGGCGATCGGGTTCCTGTCGAACTACACGAGCCCGCTGTTGGATCTCCGGGATTTCGGTGTCGTCACCGCGATTGGGATCGTCTCGACGCTGCTCGTCTTCGGCATTTTGATCCCCGCGCTTAAGCTCGAACTCACATCGGTACTCGCGGGCTTAGGCTGGGACCGAACGCCCTCGCTTCCGGGCTCTCGAGGAGCCACCCAGCGCCTGCTCCACGGCGGGTCGACGCTCGCCTCGCGGATGCCGGTCGCCCTGCTGGTTGCGGTGCTGTTGCTGACCGGCGGGGCCGCATACGCCGCGACCGACGTCGGGCTGTCGGCCGATCAGGAGCTGTTTATGGGTGACAACCCACCCGAGGTGACCGAGAACCTGCCGGAGTCGATCCAACCCGGCGAGTACTCGCTGAAATCCGACCGCGCGGACATCTACGCTGACTTCCAGCCGCCGTACAGACAGGGGTTCATTTTGGTCACTGGTGACGTCGCCACGCCGGGGGCGCTCGACGGGGTCGACGACGCAAGAGACGAGATCAACGACTCGGATGCGGTCTACGAGTCGGCGACCGACGAGCCGGCGATCGTCACTCCGTTGTCGGAGATGCGGGCGGTCGCCCGGACGGACCAGTCGTTCAATGAGACCTTCGAGCGGTCGGATACGACCAACGACGGGATTCCGAACCGGAATGTCGAGGAAGTGTACGATGCGTTCTACCGGGCCGACGAGGACCGGGCGAGCCGCGTCCTCGACCGGAATGACGAGGGCAACTACACCGCGATGAGTATTCAGATCGGCACCGACGGCAATGCGGATCGGAGCGCGGCGACGACGGCCGTCGACGATGGGGTCGCGGCGTTTGACGGCGAACTCGATGCGGTCGGAACCGGGAGCTTCGTCGTCGAGGAACAACTCAACACGCGGCTGTCGGCGACGCTGATCCAAAGTCTGGTCGTGACGATTCTCGCCGTCCTGGTGATTCTTACCGGCGCGTTCTGGCTCAAGGAACGCCGCCCGACGCTCGGTCCGACGACGCTCGTGCCTGTCCTTCTGAGCGCCATCTGGCTGTTCGGAACGATGGCACTCCTCGACATCCCGATCAGCATCATCACCGCGATGGTGGGCAGTATTACGGTCGGGATCGGCGTCGACTACAGCATTCACGTCAGCGAGCGCTACTGGCACGAACGAAAGCACGGACGGAGCATAGAGGAGGCGCTGCGGCGGACCATCGCCGGCACCGGCAGCGCGTTGATGAGCAGTGCGGTCACGACGGCCGTCGGCTTCGGCGTGCTGGCGTTCGCACTGTTGCCCTCGCTTCGGCACTTCGGGTTCGTCCTCGCGGTGGGTGTCGTCTACTCGTTCGTGACGGCGGTCTACGTCCACCCGAGCCTGCTTGTGGTCTGGGAACGCTACGTGCTCGGTTCGGAGACCGTCGTTCGTCTCGCCGAACCCCTGGAGGGAGATCAATGAGTCATCCAAAACGTCAATCCGTCGCCGTCGACCGGGACAGCCAGCCGAAAACAACCCCTGTGTCGTGCGACTGTACTGGAGGTGTCCGTGTATGAAAGAGTATCCAACGCGACGGCGGTTCCTTGCCGGATCGGTGGGGGCGATGTCGACACTCCCCGTCGGGACCGCGAGTGGAGACATCTGGGACGATGAAGATGAGATCTTGGGCGATGATGACGACGATGACGATATCGAGGAACCCGACTGGGACGACCTCTGGCGTGCGATTAATCGAACAGAGACGTATCTTCGCCGGGAGTTGTCGGAGGACAACACGTGGTACGACGACGACCTGACACACTGGGATACGACGGTTCGGTTCGAGGGCGCCGCCGATCTCAGAACCACCGTCTACTACGCGCTGTTGACCGACCGGATCTGGGGGAACGAAGACGAACGCGACGACTGTCTCTCGTATCTGCTCGACCGGCGGTCGACCGACGGCGGCTGGGACGACACGGTAACCAACTTCGGGATGCTGCTGCTGTTCGACCGGATGGACGACCACGAATACGAGTCGGTGGTCGAAGATATCTTCCGGGAGATTGATGCGAAAAACCAGTCGCTGATGGCCTCGAAAGACGAGGCAGGCTTCACCGATAGGTTCCGAATGCGATTGCTGTATGCGGTGCTCTCCGATGACCACAGCTTCGACGAACTGTTCCCACGGGAGTTACCGATCCGGGCTGGTGATCTGATGGCGCTCACGTCGGCCTTCGACGGAGAGGCGGTTTCCGCGCAGGATCAGACGGCTCGGCCGAGCTACATCACCAGACAGTTAGCGTACTTCCTGCTCGGCGCGACCGCCTACGACCGGGAGCTCGACGAGGACGAAACACAACTGGTCGAGGTCGCCGAGAACGTGCTCCTGAGCCGACGCCTGACGAACGGCGCGTGGAACACCGTTCCGACGACGCTCTTTGCGACGTTCGCACTTGTCGAACGGGGCTATTCATGGTTCGACGGCGAGGTTGGAACGCCCGTCCGCTGGATCGCCGACAACCGGCTGACCGACGAGGGACGCGTCGAGAGCTATCGACTCCCTGTCCGGGATACGACATTGGTACAGAAAGCGCTACTCGCCGCTGGCAGTTCGCCGGACGCCGAGTTCCTGCAGGAATCGGCCCAGTGGCTCTCCGAGGCGCGGACGCCACAGACGGTCGGTCGTGAGTTGGACCGCGAGCCAGCGCCGTTTCGACGCCACCACGGACACGGCTGGGGGTACATGCCGCATGCGTTCTCTAACTGGGACGACACTGCGGTCGCACTCGGCTCGCTGTCGGCGCTCACCGATGGTGATCTCGACGAACAGATCGACTTCCTCCGTCGGGTACAAAACCGCGACGGAAGCTGGTCGGCGTACACGACCGACTTCGCCCCCTTCCAGTCGACGGAGATCGCCGACGAGGCCCGCTTGACGATCGGCGACGAACAGTATCAGCTCCGCTTCGGCTATATTCCCGCGCCAGACATCACTGGAAACGCCCTTTCGACACTCGGTATGCAGGGAGACACCGTCGACGACGATCGCCACATCGACGACGCCGTCTCCTATCTGCGAGAGAATCGGGCGGACAACGGGCTGTGGCTCGGCGTCCGGGGGCAGGGCTACACCTACGGCACCGCCCGTGTGATGGAGGGGCTCCGAGCAGTCGACGTCGACATGGATGACGACTTCGTGACCGCTGCCCGCGGAACACTACTCAGCCGACAGAACGACGACGGTGGCTGGGGCGAACAGACTCGCTACGATCCGAGCCAGCCGGAATCGGGAAGCATCGAGTATCAACCGGGCGAGTCGACGCCGATACAGACCGGCTGGGCGCTGCAGGCCCTCCTTTATGGTGGCATCGGCCCCGATCGGGAGGCGGTCTGGGACGCCGTCGACTACCTGCTCGAAACACAGCAGTCCGACGGCTCGTGGGAGGTCGATCCCGTGCTGTACACCTTCGGCGGCCCGGGGTACAGCACCGAAGCGATCACACAGGCCGCAGTCCTCAGAGCACTCGGTCTGTACGAGTCGACCATCGACTAGATGACCCGGACAATCGGCGTTTCCCACTGCTCTGATGCTGTCCTGCTGGCTAACGTTTATATTAGGTTCGGCGATCGAACATACACCGAGTTCTTCAAACACCGGTATATACTCCCGCAGCACGTTTTTCTGCTATGTCTCGAAATTTGAAAAATACAGTCTGTCGTAGCCTAATTGATGAATTAATCGAGATGCCACGTATCCGTCGTGTTCTCGGTCTAATCGAACTTCCTACGCCATCAACGGTCTGTAAGGCATTCAACCGGCTTGATATGGCCGTATGGCGCGTCTTATTGACTCTCTCAGTTACACTACTTCCGACAGCCAGCGTTGTTGGGATTGATACATCAGGCATTCATAATCTCGATCGATCACTCTGGGTGATCAAGACAAAGTAAGAACAGAAGACATATACTGGCACTGTCTAGTTAAGCCAATTTGAGATGTGAGCAGTTCGTGGTTTGAGTTGTTGATGCTATCCCCAGAACTGCTCAGAGAGTCGTTAGACACGGCAAATCTTGAATGTTGGGAGCGAGAGCGGACGGCGACGCCCGTCAGGGCGTTCGCCGTCCGGCTCCACGCGACCGGTTGTTCGCTCAGAGAAACACAAGCAATTCTGCGATTATTCGGCGTCCAACGCTCTCACCAGGCGATCTTTCAGTGGGTACATCGAGTAGCTGACAGCGTTCCCGACCCGCCTGAGGCGCAGCCGAAGCGGGTCGCTGTAGACGAGACCGCTGTCAAAATTAATGGCGAGTGGTCTTGGTTGTATGCTGCAATAGACCTCGACACCAAGTTGATTTTAGGTGTCGATCTGTTCGGATCTCACGGTACCGATCCAGCTGCTGCGTTTCTGCATAGACTCTCTGAGAAACACGACCTCTCCGAGGCCGTGTTTCTCGTCGATGGCTTCGGCTATCAGACTGCCCTTGCTCGATTAGGACTCAGCGGTCGGCGTGATTATACAGACCGAAACCTGATCGAAAAATGGTTTCAAACGCTCAAAATGAGGATCGACCGCTTCCATAATTCGTGGGTGGGCAGTCGGTCGAGCGTTCGTAGCTGGTGTTCGCAGTTTACACATTATTATAACCGCCAGCGACCGCATCAATCGCTAGATGATCGAACGCCAGCTGAGGAGGTCGCTAACTAGACAGTACCGAAAATCCCTATTTATCTGTTGTTCGATAGTTCAAACCAAGCGCTAGTATATTCGAGAGAGCAATTCTGCATCGATGTTCGCATCCGAGTGATGTGTTTGGTTCCCACTTGATGTCTGGCTCACAGCACCTCTATCTTCGAGCAGTTCGATTGCACCCTGAACCCGCTCTTCGATGCGTTTTCCACGGCGCTGGTAGCCAATAAGTCGACTCGTCTCTAGGACCAGATCATCTCTGGTCATTGTGCCGCCTTCTTTGAGCAGTATCGCCACAGCTTTCGCGATCTCTTCGGTCGGGATCTCACCAATGGTCCTAGTGGCTGATTCAGTATTTACTCTCACCCTAAACTCAAGGTCGTGACGGTTTGGCCACAGGAACCCGTCTCGCTCGTAGATCTTGTTTTGGCGTTTGAGTTCACTGACGCCACTCTTGAAGATCCGTTGGATTTTCTTTCCGGCCCTCGATTGCGACCAAACATCAAGAAAGGTCTGCATGGCAGTTTTGTATTCAATCGGTCCGTTCTGTGTCACCGTATCCTCGATAGCATTCAGATTCGCGTTATTCTGTCCCCGTAGGTCCACCGAATATCGGTCGCTCCATTCCAGACTAGGTTCGACGTACTCTGCCAACCCCTCGTGATCAAACTTCGATTTGCTTGCGACAGCTTCTGGCTCGTGTTTGGGGACGTCTTCTGTCGTCGACTCCGATTTCCCGGCAACCAAGCTATCTATTTTCTCGGTGATTTGCTTGATCTGCTGTTCTCTGTTCGATGTCCAGTCTGGCGACCAAATTCGGTGGATCGTCCACCCCAGATCCTCCAGTACCATCTGTCGTGTCCGATCTCTATCTCTCGCCGTCTTCGAGGAGTGGTAGGCTGCCCCGTCGCACTCAATCCCGAGGACGAATTTGCCTGGCTGCTCTGGATGTTTGATCGCCAAGTCGATACTGTAGCTCGAACTCTGGACCTGTGAGACAACATCATGTCCTTCCGCTTCGAGTGCCTCATACACCGCCTCCTCAAACTGCGAATCGAAATCGAGTGTGGTCGTAACCTGATCGTTGCGTTGGAGTGCCTGCGTTCCTTTTTGGGCGTATTCGAGGTAGTTTTTGAAGTCCTGTGCGCCTGTACTGTTCGATCCCGAGAGGTCGATATCACCCGGCTGCATCGAACACACGACCGTGATCTTCTCTTTGGCCCGAGTCACAGCAACGTTGAGACGTCGCTCACCACCACTTTTATTGAGTGGACCGAAGTTCGTCGATATCGTTCCATCTTCGGCAGGACCGTAGCCCACACTGAAGATCATCCGATCACGTTCGTCACCCTGCACCATCTCGAGATTCTTGATGAAGAACTCATCTAAGACGTCGTCTTGGCTCACGAAGGCATCCAAGACAGCGTTTTCTTCGCGTCGCTCTATAAGTGCATCTCGGATCGCTTGTTCCTGTGCACTACTGAAGGCGATGACACCGAGGCTCTTGTCGCTGTTATTCTCTGCGTGGTCTTCGATCAAATCAATCACTCGCTGTGCCTCGATTTCGTTCTGTCTCGACCCACCGCGGTCGTACACACCGTCCTTAACATACTCGAAGTAGACACCGGTCTCCACGTCTGGGTCGTTTTCCGGGAACGTCCGGAGACTGTTGTTGTAGTAGTGGTGATTCGAGAATTGGATGAGTTCCTCAGTGCGGCTCCGGTAGTGCCAGCGAAGATTCTTTTCCGGTAGTACAGCCGCCGTTTCTTCGAGTATACTATCGAGGTCTTCTCGGACATCTCCAGTCGTTTCGACATCAGACTGGAAGAACGAGGTCGGTGGGAGTTGTTTTGTATCGCCTGCGATGATCGCCTGGTCTGCACGGATGAGGCTACTAATAGCATCTTGTGGAACGATCTGGGATGCCTCGTCGAACACCACGGCGTCGAACTCTATCGAATCCGATTTGAGATATTGGGCGACCGACAGCGGACTCATCATAAAGCACGGAGTCAACTGGGTTATGAGCGACCCCGCTTCGTCGAACAACTCACGGAGTGGTTTATGTCGACGCTGCTTTTCAGCTTCTCGGCGGAGGAGGACTTGTTCCGAGCTGGCTGCGTGTTGCAGATTCAACGTCGGCCGTTGGTTAGTGATTAAGTGTTGGACCTCGATCTTCGCGAGTTCTTGCTGTTCTTGATCTAAGCTGCGGAAGTCCTCTAGGTACCGTTCCATCTCGTCTGCGTTGAACGACCCGAGATCCGTGTGCTCGTAGACGCTGTTGAGCCATTTCGTATAGAACCGTTTTTCGAACGCTGAAACGAGGTGCTCACTACTGTAGTCGCCTCGGAGGAACTGGTCGACATACTCCTCACAGATTGTCTCACGAACGGTATCCAACTGCGAGGCAAACTGAACACGCTGTTGGAGCTTCGAAACATCTTCTCGAAGCTCTCCAAGCAGTCCCGATAATTCAGACAGGAGGGCCTGATTGAGTGCTGTGCCATTCACAGTCATCTCTTCGACTGCCATGGCACCCTCGAAGAACTCAGCAGCCTCATCGTACTGGCTCAGTGCGTCGGTTGTCTGTTCTAGCAATGGGTCTACATTAGGGAGACTGTTATCGAGAAGTGCCTCAATCACCGGCTGTGTATCTACAGTATCAAACGTATCGAGTGTTGCCACCCAGCTTTGTGCTTCAACGAGTCCCTCCCAATCAGTATCCCCACCCTCATACAGCGGACCAAGGCGCTGGATAATTCCTTGATACTCCTCTCTCCGATCTTCGATTCGCTGTACTTCGGCCAGCTTTCGTGTATCTTCGAGCAACTGTTCATGATCGGGGCTGTAGCCGTCTTGGGTGTGGTTCGTTAGCTTTCGTTTGAGCGACCGGTACCCCGATTTGAGTATCTTCAGGAATCCGTAGCCTGCAAGTTCGTCGTTGAGCTCTGACCCATTCGCAGAGAAGAAGCTACGATGATAGTTCTCCGAGAGGTCTCCCATGAGTTCATCACGCTCCCCTTCGAGTTCTGCAAGTTCTTCAAACCGGCCTCCCTCTAGGGCAAAGGAGCCATCGAAGAACGCCTCTTGCCACGCAATATCTGGGCGATCAGAGAGGAGGCTTACCAATTGAGTGACTTCCCGGAACTCTGTAAGTGACTGTGGTTGCAGTCCGAGCTCTGCATCAAGGGTATCACTAACAGTTTGGAGGGTGTCGATTGCAGCCAACTGCTTGTTCAACGATTGGCGCATGGAATCACCAGTGTCCACACCCCACTGCCGGAGGGTCGTATGCCGCCACGGACTCGTCTCGTAGGCGTCGATCTGGGTATCGAACCGAGCGAGGGTTTCTAACTCGTCGACCGCTGTATCGAGCGTCTCCTGTTTCACGCCCAACGGCTGTGTAATTCCAACATCAATTCGTGGTGACTTCGCGTGCTCACTTACAATTCCAAACGCTTGGTAAGCAGTCAGATTCCATCCATCCGGCGAGTAGAACAACTGTTGGCCGTATTGGTTGATCGTATCCCGTCGGTTTCGGAGCTTCTGAAGCTGTTTGGATCGACCTTTGGCTGGCTTGATTTGTGAGGCCTTGAGTTCCTGTTCGAGACTCCCGAGGACCTCCACATTGGTGGCTTTCTCCCCGTGGACTTCGAGACAGAACCGGGCGAGACCGACATTGTCGAGTCGATTTTTGACAACATCGAGTGCGGCTTGCTTTTCGCTGACGAATAAGACGCGCTCACCAGCAGCCAACTTCTCTGCAATGATATTCGAAATTGTCTGGCTCTTTCCGGTTCCCGGTGGGCCTTGTAGGACGAAGCTTTTGCCTCGTTTCGCAGCCTCGATGGCTTCCTGTTGACTCGAATCTGCATCCAATACTTGGTATGTATCGATCGGGTCGACAACATCGTCCAGTTCTGTCGCTGTCGGCGTCGTAATGTCACCTTCCGCCTCCCGGATAGGCTTCATATCACCGTTCAGCGCTTGAATGATTGGATCAGACTTAATTTGGGATCGATTGCGTTCGAGATCTGAGTATAGACTAAACTTCGTGAAGTCGAAGATCCCCAGCACGATGTCCTGTTGGATCGTCCATCGGTCGAATCCACGGAGGCTCTCGTAAACAGATGCGAAGGCAGCGTCTATCTCGTCGAGTGACAGTGCGTCGTCAGCTGGGAGACTAATACCACGTTCGGCTGCGAGCTTTTTGCGTAAGGCGGGATTTATGCGGAGTCCATCGACTTTCGGTTTGATGACGTAATCGTGTCGTTCCCCGTCTGGGTTTGTCTTCTCTACAAGTTCGACGGCAGCAAGGAACAACGGTGATCGGTTTGCCTCATCACTATAGTCGACGCTATACCATCGAAGCATCCCCAACGACAGATACAGTGACGCGACACCCCGCTCACGGAGATACTGTTTGTTATTGAGTCTAATATTGTGGAGTGAGTTGTCGGATTCATCCGGCGTCCGGCTGGATAACAACTCTTTTGGCTCTATCTCAGGCCCTTCGTCTTGGTTCTGAGTCGAATCCTCGTCCGTTTCGTCCTTGTCCGGTTGTTTCCGAATATAGAGATCTTCGCCGTTTGCGAGTTGACTGGCGATCGCTATTGGGTCGGTCTCCTCGAATGGGAGAGATTTCGTCTTTGTAGGCTTGAACGAGATGAGCTTGTTCCGACGAGTCAGATCAAGGAGTTGGGACTTCCATTCATCGATCTTCTTATCCAGTGGGCTCCCTGTCGAAGGCGAGTCTCCAACACGTTGGTCTGAGTCTTGCTCGTCGTATTCGGTGATTAAGTCGACGTTCCGGTCCCAAAATATCGGTTGATCTGATTCAGGATCGGATGTAGAACCCCTGTCCGGTTCATCTGGTTCCTCGCCACCGTCGTCTCTAGCCGTCTCCGCACCTCCAGTACTCTCCTCAGAGTTCTGCGGTTCGTCTTCTTCATTTGACCCCGCTTCATCTGGTCCGTCAGTAGCAGGTGCTGGTTCTGCAGGGAACTCTTCGAGTAGCCTCACGGCGGCCACAAGTTCCTCTTCAGAATCCACGACGATTGGAAGCGCCATCTCGGTCTGTGGGGCGATTGGAAGATAGACCTCTTCTCCCGACTCAGTGATATGCTCTCGGATGAACACTTCGAAGTCGTCGACATCGCCGAGGCGTTCAGCTGGTACGCACTGGTAGTCGGTAACTTGATTTCCGTCACCGTAGGCCCGACGGTATTCTTCCATCTTGTGGGTGTTTCGAGAGCCCTGCTGTTGACCGTAGCTTGGAGCCTCATCCGTGAGTCCACTCCCGAAGACGACGTTTTGGACTTCGGTATACCATCTGTTCATCGGGTCATCATCGTCGACACGATAGGAGGTTTGGTCGGACTCGATGAGCTCCTCGAGCAACGAGGCAAAGGTACGGAATAGGTCGTAGTACTCCGCGAGCGCATTCGCCTGCACACCATCTTCGACGACAATTCCGGTCGTTTCGTCTACTTGATCGACACCTGCTGCTTTTCGAGCCTCGAAAATCGAGTCGAAGTGTTTGTAGATAGTCGGTGAACTGAAGGGGCCGTGCTCGTTGATGTCAGTCGAAGTGGGAACTTTCCCAAGGTCAGCGGCAATCTCTTGGAGTACGTGAAGGACTTCCTCACGTGTGTAGCTCTGCTTGGATGTTCCACGCGGAGTGAGACCTGCTTTTCGAACCGCCTGTGTCCATGTATCGAAAGTATTCTCGTATTGATCAAGTGTATACGACCCTCTGTTCGTCATCTCGGCTCTCGTCGGCACTTGACCCAGTTCTTTGTTCAGCCGTCGAATTTCGTCGAGAAGGTCGTCCGAGGAGGGTTCTTGGGTCGACTTCTTTATCGTTTCGATTAGAGTTTCGGCTTTATCGCTTGCCCAAACGAGGCCCTCTCCATCACGGAAATAGTATGCATTGAGTTCCGACCGCAGATATTCCTCGACCTCACGTTCGGACGAAAACGTCCACTGAACCTGAAGCGCAGAGAGATCTGTTGGCTGCTGATTTAGAAGATCCTCAATGCGTTTTTGTTTCGTTGCCGGGATTTCTCCGTGTGAGTTCGGCACCGGCGCTCCGTCATTCACAGTTTGTGATTGGTCCGGCAGCTTATTAGTGGAACTATCTGGACTAGAAGAGTCCTCATATGCCTCTAGTTTGTCTGTACTTTGTTGCCACGCGTATTCTTCCCACTCTCCGAGGATCGACTCTGCATTCCCATCGGTAGACTGGACTGCATCGAGCAATGCTTCTAAGTCGTCTTGTTTGATGGTCTCTTGATCCCAATCGTACTCACCATCAGCATCAAGTGTGTCAATAAAGTGTGTCCCTTCTGCGAGTAGATTCTCTAAAACACCACCGTCTACCGACGTCGACATCGCAAATCCGGGGAGTGTTTCGAACCGTCGGCCAAGCGAGCAGAAGCCCGCTGCTTGCTCTAGGAGTTGCTTTCCATCCTCACGGTGAGCAGCTGCCGAATCGGTCGGTGCGATACCAACCACGTTGTAGAACATTGCATGTTTCGGAGTATCTGCAGGGTTCCGTAGCACACGGCCAATACGTTGGACGAGTGCCTGATTGACACCGCCAGTAGCCATGTTGATCGCCACCGACGCGTGTTGCATATCGACACCTTCTCCCAGCAAATCACCAGTTCCAAGAAGAATCCCAGAACTTTCGGGCTCGTCGAATTCATCGATGGTCTCACGCAGCTCTGTACGGCTTTGTGATCCAGAGACGAGATAGATCGATGCTGGATTGGCAACAACATCGTTAAGTCGAGACTCTAGTTCTTCGACTTGCGCATTGCTATCTGCGAGGACGACCACCTTCTCTGTCGTGTGATGTTGAACGACGAGGTTGATGACAGCATCCAAGACTGGCGAAAGATTCCATTTCTTGGTCCGTCGTGAGAACAATCGCGTAACTAGTTCTCGGAACTCCTCGTCTTGCTGCTTCAGTTGGTTGCCTTCCTTGGTGTGGGAAAACCGCCGTAGGTCATCGTACGTTCTGAGTCGACGATCGGTTTTGAGTGTGAGTTCTCCTTGCGTGAGGCGGGTTTGGAAGTCACGAAATGCCTGGTCTGCCCGGGTTGCGACTTTCTGTAGATCGTCCCCAACGACATCGTATGGCGCATAGTGTACTTCCCAGTCGAAGGATGGAATGACACCGTCTGTTCTCGCCTCGGAGATCGTATATCGCTTGATTTCTGGCCCAATACTGTTCGAGAGTCGTTCTTTGATGCGTTGACTATCGCTTCCAGCATCGTCGACAGAGCCGGACATCGCCAGTACATCCCCGTCGAACTCGTCGAGGAGCGATCCCCATTCAGTGCCAGTAGCGTAATGATGAGCCTCGTCAAGTAAGACTAGATCGTATGCTATCTGGTGGTCGTTCACCAGCGATTGCGGAGTCCGGAAATGAATCGTCCCCCATTGGAGTGTGATGTCGTCACTGCCCTTCGTTCGCTCCTGTGGGATATTCAAGTGTTTTTCGAATGCACGACGCCACTGTTCGAGGATGAGGTCGCTGTGGGCGACGATAAGAATGTCATCGCTTCCATTTGACTCTGATTCAGATACCAAACCACCGATTGCTTGATCGGCCGGATGTAACTCCCCATACTGGAGCGCGATAGCACCAAGACCGAGAACGGTCTTGCCTGTGGCTGTTGCCATATCGACGTAGCCACGTCGGTCCTTTTTCCACCACTTTTGGAGTGCATCACGCTGGTGGTCCCACAGTGGGGTCATCATCTGTGGTTCGTCTAACAGCGACAGGAGTCCTCGTGAGGCACGGTCCTCAAATTTAGTCAACAACAGATCAACATTCGAGGCTATAGTCTCATTGCCGAATAGCTGCGTTGTTATATCAGATACTGTGGTACCGGAGAGATTGAACGAGACGCTCAGATCGTCACCAACATGTCGGGTAAGGAGTTTTTCAATGAGTGCCTCAGTTGCCTTTTCTACATCGTCGATACCAAAATCAGTCGTCGTGATTTCGTGACTTAATTCGTTGAGTTGGAACGCAAGCAAACCCAGCTTCTCGTCGTCGACTTGTTCTTCCAGGACTTTGGGCAGGTCGGCATACCGACCAGCCGTTTTCTTCAATCCTCGCCGATAATAGGTTCCTAATTCCCGTCCGAAGTCATCTTTAGAAAGAGTAAGGTCACTAATTTGAATCCCTGAAGAGATATCTTTAGCCGTGTCATCAATATAGGTCGACCACTCCGTTTTAGGGCGTTTGAGAAGGAACGCATCGTGGTATTCTTCTCCTATCGATTGTATCCCACGTGCCCGATCGTCGACAAGATCGTCAATATTTCGTCCCATTATATATACGAGCAGAGTAGCTACCACTTGCTAACTATTGGCGTGGTATGTAGGTTCCGTTGACAGGGGCAAGCGTTGTTAATTCATTATTTTGTTACATTCGTTGATTTTGTACTATCGATCTTGTCTAAAATCTTATCTATGAACTCGTGGCCACGACACCGTCCAGATTAGGGGATCTCTAAGGATTAGGAAATGGAGTACTTGACTTGTGATTAGTTATCCAAAATTCAGGTAATTTATCCTAACACGATATTATCTATATTGCCGAACCAGATCCTGGATTTCTCCCTTATCGAGCGGCTCAATCTTTACACGCTTGCCGTCAAAAGTGTAAAAGATCTCAGCTGTCACGGTTCGGTCTGGATACAGTTCAGACACAATGTGATAGTAGACACTCAATTGCTTACGATATTCGGATTCTGCGTGTTGATCTAAGTCAGTCTTGTGGTCGACAATTTCGATGCGGTCAGGAGTGATATGGAGGAGATCGATGATCCCAGAGATCGTCACACGCTCGCCGTCGACATCGACTGGAAGGAACGCCTGTTCCTCGGCTATGGTCTGTCCCTCCATCGAGTCTAACAGTACCTTGACGTTGGCTTCATCCTCGCTGTCGGGCTCTATATCCTCGCCGAGTACGTATGCCTCAGCGAAGTCGTGGACCTGTGAGCCAAACTCCATCCCGCGGCCACCAGTACCGTCGTCAAAGACAGCATCGTCAATGAACGTGTGTGGTGAGAACCGTGGAGACCCCTCACTCGCCGAGATTTCTACCTCGAAGGGAGACTCATCTACGGGCTCGGGCGTGAACGATGAAAGGTCGGGGTTGACAGCCTCGACGTCGACAGGAAGCTCCTCGAGAAACGTATTGGGATTCTCACCAGCGGTAAACACAACATGGTTCTCAGCGCGTGTGATGGCGACATAAAGCAATCTTCGTTCCTCATCATACTCGCGTGGGAGACATCGTCGGAGGACGTCTAGCTTCCAATTATCGTAGACGTACGGAACTCCATGAGCCACTTCCGAGTACAGTTTACGTCGACGGAGGCCGATGGGATCGTCGTAGGAGATATCAGTCCCACTTCCTCCTGAGGAAGGGAACTTATTGGTATTCATATTCGCGAGGATCACGATGGGATATTCGAGACCCTTCGTCGCGTGGATGGTCTGGACGGTCACTGAGTTGGTGCCAGCGCCAGCTTGGACCTCGTGTGTGCTGCCGGACTCGATTGCATCCTCAATGAACCGGATCAGATCGCCCCGGGTGAGCGTCGTAGCCTCGTACACTGACTGGACAGTATGGAGCACAACATCGGCCGTCGGACCCTCACAACCATATCGCTCAAATACGCGACGGGCAACGCCACCGAACGTCTCCAGTTTACGTAGCTCCTCCCGGAACCCGATCATCATCTCCGGATACGCCTCGTTTTTTAGGACTGCCTTTGACTCGTCGATTGTATAGCCTGCTTCCTCCAGGACGAGTGCCCAGCCGCGGTCGGCGTCCCGTTCAAGGATCCGGAACCATGCTAAGAGGAGCTTGGCAGCGTCAGTGCGGAACACCTCGATACCACCCTCGTACGCCATCGGAAGGCCACATTCCTCAGCCACATCCAACAGATCACGCCCGAAATCTCGAGTCCGCGTTACCACAGCTATATCACTGTACGTAGGTGCACGAAGTTCGCCATCTTTCTCAACCGCATAGGACTCGTTCCCAGTGATCTCATCGATTTTCGTGAGAATTGCTTCGTGTTCTTTGTCGCTGCGTATCGCCTCGATGATGCTGTTGTCGTAGTCAGCATCTGCAGTGAGCGACGTGATTTTCTCTCGAACGGCGTCGACATCGACTGATTCAGAGCTTGTCGCTGGTGTCGTGAGCGCATGCTCGGTGAAGTCCAACACCGACTGCGTCGAGCGGTAGTTGGTATCCAATTCAAGTTTCGTGACCGGTGTTGTGGGATACTGGATCCGGTCGTAGTCGTTGTTCAACTCCGTAGTGAACCGCTCAAGTCGCGTCTCGAACTCCCGGATGTTGTCGACATCAGCATATTGGAAACTGTAGATACTCTGTTTCCAGTCGCCGACCACACAGATATTGTTCGTCCCCGCCAGCAGTAGCGTCAGCTTGAACTGGATCTCACTGGAGTCCTGAAACTCGTCGACCATCACATATTCGTAGCCCAGCTCCTCCCGGAGTTCGTGGTCTTCGCACAATAGAACAAACGCGAACAGCTGGAGGAAGCTGAAGTTCAGATAATTGCGCCGGAGCGCAAACGAGAGGTAGGCGTGATACATGTCGTGAATGAACGTCTTGAGTTCCTCTCGGTCTTCCTCAAACACGCGACGGGCAACCGTGTCTGGTACCTGCTTACCGCCGTCACGAATTTCCCACCGTTCGGGAGCCTCCGGGAGGTAAGCCTTGTTCTCACCGTACTTATTGAGCTTCGCACGAAGGCGTGATTGTTTGCTCCCACCGTTCCGTGGTTCGTTAATCTCCTCAAACAGGTCCTCGAACGCCTCGAAATCGCCGTCAAGATGCGACTCGCCGTCGCGATACCAGCCCTTGGCCGTGGGGAACACGCCCTTCGCGGCAAGTTCCTTGATCAAATCAAGCAGTTCTGTGGTATCTGAGATGGCGGTGAAAAACGAGTTATACTCCGGATTAGTGTCCATAAACTGCCCGATGAACTCGTCGAACAGTGCCTCCTCAACTAGCTCATCCTCAAGGATCTGAGTTGACCCTGTAATCCGGTCATCGATACCGAGGTACGTCGGGACGGCATGGCCGTGTTCCTCCAGCAGATCGTTTGCCAGCGAGTGGAACGTCTGGATGGGTGCGTCTGTCAACTCCCGCATGCCATACTCACTTTGGCTCACGATCCGCTCCTTCATTTCGGCAGCCGCGTTGTTTGTGAACGTCACTAAGAGAATATCCGCAGGGTCAACATCACTCTGCTCGACAATCGTCGCGTACCGACGAGTGACGGTGAATGTCTTTCCGGTTCCGGCGCCAGCGTCGACGAGATGTAGTCCGTCTGTACTCTCAATGAGTCGACCTTGTTTCTCATTGGGATCGAAGTCGCTCATCGCTCACCCTCCAACAACAGGTCGCGGTTGTCGACGTACCTGTAGTTCGGCTCGCCAGCGAGGCCCTCCACAGGGAAGCGCTCGTCGCCAGCCAGTCGACGGTCGAGTTCGGTAAGACGGTCCTGGATGAATGTCTCGAATGCATCGAGATCGCTCTCGAAATAGTTACGCTCCCAGACACGGGTCATCTCCCGCATAGCCTGTTTGCTCCCCGTAGTCACGTACTTGTACTCACCAATAATGTCTTCCAACTGGTCAATCATCTGCTGGCCAAACGCCGATTCGATGAGTTCGTTGCTATCGGTTGTCTTCGGTGGCTTTTCCACCTCAAAGAGGTCATCGTACGCCTCATAATCTATTTTTGAAAGTATCTTTTGACATTTGTTCGCTCCATCCTCCAATAGATACTCAAAAAATTCTTCTCTGTTTACATACTCTTCTGGTGACGTGGGATAGTACGTCACAGTTGTCAGCGTATCCTCGATATCGACTTCACCCACAATAGCATCGTCTACTGTCTCAAGGAAGTGGAAGAATGTGAACTTCAGCCGCTCGTCCGGGAACTTTGAGCGCCAGTAGGTCAGGTATAACAGTGCCTGAAAGTTCGGCTCATCTGTCGGATCGTCGACCGAAGAGTGTTTCACCACATCACGTGCGCTTTTCTTCGAACCACTCTTGAAATCGGTCAGCTGGATTCGCGACTGAACCAAGTCGATCACACCGTTTATCCCGAGATCTTCGGCGTCGAACCGACGTTCAGTGACGGGCGAATCGACCGTTCGGTCGAAGTAATCAGCGATGATATTAGTGCCTCGTCCCGTTGAGGGTGTAAGAAAACTATCGTCAGTTGGCGGGTTTGCACCAAGATGAAAGATGATCGTTTTGAGACCGATTCGGTACTCCGTCCGGCGAGTTTCCTCGTCTACCGAGCGCATGAGTGGCCGCGCCTCTTCAAGCATGAACTCAACGGTTTCCTCGATCACAGTACTGTCGACAAACTCTGGATGGTTGACGTAGAATTCTGCGAAGTCGTGGAACAAATTACCCTCTGTGAAGTAATCTTTGTCCGGACTCTCAACCAACCGACTGAAATAGTAATCACGAGGTGAGTTGACATAAGTACTCAAGCTCGACTGGCTGATCGTCTCAACGGACTCTGTTGACACACTCGCAGACGTCTTCTCGAAGGCGGTTGGTGTTTCGAGATCGCTCCGTTGTGAGTGGGTCGTCGAGGGGAGGTCACTAAATCGATCGTACTCTTGTTCGAGTAGCTCCTCAAAGTAGAGACATGGAGTCACTGGGGACCCACCCGTGGAGTTTTGGACAAGATAGTGCTGCTTGCTGCCACTCTGGAGGAGGAGCTGAAATCCCTGAATATTGCGCGTATACTGTGCTTGCTGATCGACCCATGGTCGCCGTGGTGGCGAGTGAGTCCAGTCCTCATCAAGGCCGAGGAAGAAGACGACATCTCGTCCGACAAACGCCGCCGACTTTGCGTCTGCAAGGAGTACACCCTCGTTCTCACGATTAACCGGTACCTCGTACGATTGAAGGTAGAAAGATAGCTGGTCGACTCCGTGTTCAGTGACGGGTTCGTTTGCGATGCTGAGTGTGTCGAGTTCGTCACGGAATGTCTCAAGTTCGCAATTCGCTCGTTTCTTGAAGGCAGTTAGCGCCTCACCGAACGTGTATGTCTCAGCCTTACGACAGAAGTCAGTCAACCAGACAAGTTCGGGGGCCTCTGTCTGATACAACCGTTTTTCCTCGTGTGCAATGTCGAGGTCGATATTGAGCGTCGCAAGCAACGGACGTATCTCCTCAATGAGAGTCTCAGTCCCACGAAATGCCGTCCGAAGTAGCTGCAGAAACGCTCGGTGCTCCGCGAGGTCACTGAATCCTGGGCCTCCAAAGAACGGAATGCCAGCGGCTTCTAGCGCCGACTCAACAAGCGGTGAGTACTCGCTATTCTGATCCAATACAATGGCAACGTTCTCTGCATTCTTCACTGAGACCGAGTTTATGACGGCGTCGACGATAGCCGTGGTTGAGTCTAAAATACGGAACTCCGGCAGCTCGAAGGGATCGTCCGTGAACAGGTCGACCGTGTCGTACTCATCGGGGAGAAATGAGCGCTCCAACTGTGTGAGCATGTCAAAGCCGACGATGACTACGTCCTGATTTGGGTCGATGTTACCGATAGTGAGTTCCATCGATGCTGTGTCAATGTCAGCAATGCGCTTGACAGCACGCTCGGTTGCGTCGTCGACATACGCATCGTATTCAAGGATGGCGTTATGGGAGCCTTGGTGTTCCCAACACTGAAGAATATTTCCGATGGCGTAGGCAATCTGCTTCCACGAAATATCATCATGCTCAATTATATCAAGAAACGCGAGTCGATCTTCAGATTTCTCACGGCGGCCGGCAGCGAGCCGGCGCGGTGGGATTGCGAATGGGCCAAGATGCGGTTGGTCTAGCTGACGATTGAGTGCACTTGCCAGTGGCCCGTCGGGTGTAATAATGAGGTCATAGCTTTCGACCTCATTGTACAGCCTTTCGGGAGTTTTGGCTTTGGGGAAAGACACAATTAAAATAAAGTAATAGTATCTGATAAGTGTTTATCCCTAGAAAAATCTTAATAAGAGGAATAGAGAAGTTTACAGACGGTCCACTTTCAGTTTGACATATAACTATTACAAAAATCTAATTGCACCTTTAATTCAGATAACTGCTCTGCTATTACCCACAATTACTTATAGGACTGCAGAATCTTAGTTTACCGCTAAGCAGGTTGTGTCGGTAGTTTTATAATTTGGTGAAATGAATATCGCTTAATGAGTATCTTCGCAAATTCTTTCGAAATCGAGGTCCCGACACTACCTGCGGAAATATATAAAATTGATCCTCAACCTTCTGAGAGTGATCCTTGGCGGGCGCTTGATTCATATGAGGAGTCCATAGAGCGGACTTGCCGAGGAAGTGCCCACAGAATCAAAAACAGTGGTGACTGGGCGATTTTATCGATAGCAGCCACAGATAGCCAAGATGAACTTCAAGGGCCGGATGGAACAAGGCTTGTTCGCACCAGCGAGACAACTGTAGGGGGCGAGAACGGAAGATATCAATCCGCAGTAAAGCAAGCACTGCGGAATTCGTTGGAATGGTTCGTGACGAACCATCTGGACTTCTGGGAGCGTGGGAACAGCCAAGCGTTCTATGAGTGGGACCCATCGAACACCGTCGGTATGTACGATGCATACCATGGGTACAAAGCAACAATTGATTACAACGACGGCTATTACCTCACTGTCGATTCGACTGTTAAATTCATTTCCAGTAAATCTATCAACGAATATCTCTCGGAATTGGGGAGAGACGTCGTCAAGACGCGATTTTTTGACCGTTATTGCACCCTGATGTCAGACTCACGCCCTTCTGTGGAACTCGTCTCTCTGGCTGAAGACCTGACTGTCTCCGATAAAACGATGAACTTTGGCGGGAAGGAAATGTCGGTTATTGATTACATAAAATCAGATGACAAGTACTCACAGGAAGCCTTTGATGCCATAGACCCTGATGAGCCATTGGCAAGAGTTCGGTTCCCTTGGAGTGATGATCCCGTTGACACCGCCCCATCGTTGCTCCATCCACTTCCCAATGGAATAGAACCGAAGATGACAGGATATGCGGCACGATCAGCAGACGAACGATGGCGCGATACTGAACGATTCGCTAAGCGAATTGATTACGTTCAGGTGTTCGATGAGCAATGCAATGTCTCAGACGAACCTCGGCGAGGGGGATCCGTCCACGATTATCCATCGCTCAAGTTTGGAGGAACAGAAGTACTGAATCTCGGCCAACAGAACCCACTTAATACGGATCAGACAGTTAATAGACAAAACTGGCGATATCTTGTCCGGGATTTCTTGGAAGAATATGGACCTGCAGTTCGACAAAGAGGTGCTGCACAAATCGATGTTGTTCATCCTGACGGGCGGAGCGATATGGCTGCAGAACTATTTGCAAATTTGTCGAAATACCTTGAGAATTTCGTCGGGATCACAGTTCGCGATCAACCAGGAATTGTTTCTCACTCTGACTATCAGAAACTCCGAGAGTGGAGAGAACGTCACGCCGAAGACTCAGATGGAATCCTCGTCCTTCAGGAGGATGGCTCTGACCGTTATCTCGATATCGTCGCTGAACTTGAAGGGAACCCGACACAGGGAATCACTGTTGGCACCTACGAGTCTTCACTTCGGTCCTCTGGATTCGATGACTCAATGTATAACATCGCATGCGGACTTGCGACGAAGATGGGTGTTCGCCCCTTCCTGCTCGACCAACCACTGAACGCAGACTTATTTTTGGGAATGAGTGTTACTGGGGACGAGGTGAATAACGCTACAGCAGTTCTAGTGTCCGGTGAAGACGGTGATCTTATCGGTCAGACACAGACTAATTTGGCGACAGGATCGAGCACAGTTACTGGAAAAGACGTTGCTGCTCGAATCGTCCGGCAACAGATTTCCGCTGCAATTGACCGGAATCAGCTCGGTTACGTGGGATCACTCACCATTCATCGTAACGGTCAGTTCGGAGATGGAGAGTTGGAAGGGATACGAGAGGGCATCGCGGAACTACAGTCCAGTGGTGATCTCAACGAGGAACTCACATGGCAAGCAATAGAGATATCAGACGGTTCATCCCATCGCCTCTACACTGACGATTCTGGATCTATGGTACAGACTGGATCAGTTATGCCACTCGATGACAAGAGCGTAACTGTTGTAACGTTCGGTTCTCCGCATATTCATCAGGCTACCCCTGATCCGTTGTACTGTACAATTGCGGATGGAGAAGGAGAAACAGATATCAATTTAATTGGGACAGATATCCTGTCTCTCTCGTTTCTTAATTGGGGATCGCCGATGATGAAAATGAAGCAACCCTTGACGACTTACCTCCCAGCAGAGATGCATGACATTTTATCAACTGGAACACAGCTTAATCACCCTCCGTTCTGAGCCCCAGATGTAGCCTATTTGCCTCAACTCTTAGATGACGGGTCTCCGACACCGAGGTCTTTCCGAACGTTTCCTCCATCAACCGTGTAAGGTCTACGTCGATCTGTCTCTCGGCTATTTCCTCGATCGCGTTCAGCAGGTTCTGTTCGATCCAACTATCATACTCCGAACTTTTGTCACGCTCAAGAATGGATAGATGAGCTTCATAGCTATTTACAGCTTCGCCAAGATTGTCTAGTACGTTCGAATTGAGACGATTCTCCAAAATCGCGGTGACGTATCTGTAGCGTAGCGCGTCCGGTGGATGCCCAATTTCGTCAGAGTACTGAGGGAGAAAGTACGGCTGCTTTGACTGAAGATTACTAACAACTGCAGACAGGTAGGCTGGACCAAAAATAAGGGCCCCGCAGGCATCACAGAGTAGTTCTGGAAACCACTCCTGCCAAGTGGCCCGTACAAGTGGCCGCTGGCGCTCTCTGAACTCCGAAACAAACCCCTCAAGTTCTTTTCTAAACCCTCGTAGTGCTTCCGTCGATAAGTGATCAACGACGGCGTGACCCAGTTCGTGGGCCAGTAGTGGAGAGTCAGAAAAAACATCATTTTGACGAGGAAGATGAATTGCATAGTAATCTTGATGAATCACACCATAGGATGCAAACGCGTCCCAGACTACTGGTAGGTACGTCGCGTCGATTTTAAGCCGTTTGTCAACCTCGTCACAAACATTTGCTGCATATTCAAGCAGAGTGGGATACCGATTCGACTGCTCGATAGATAGTGTATGATATAGTATTGCCTGTTGGAGATCTTCTACCCGTGAGCGCGTGTTTGTCAATCTGCTAAGGTGAGGGGCATAAACTCTCCGTAACTGCTCCGTTGAGGGGTTCTGTTTAGCGGTTTCCTGCAATAGATCCTCACGATCCTTCACTGTCTGCAGTTCGCTTCTTACACTTTCAACCAAGTTGACAAACGGATATTCATCAGTTAGGTTCTGTTCTGAAAGATATTTCTCAAGATGACTAACTTGTCCCTCAATTCTTTCACGACGATGATATGTGAGCTTAACCGACAAGCTTACTCCTTAGTCGCTCTGCCTCAGATTTAGATACTTTTCCGGCGAGTTCTTCGATGTCAGTGAGAGTTGTCTCCGCGCGTTGAATACCCTGTACTGCATCAAGATTCTCTTCAGCCTGCTCCAGTGATTCAATATCTTCCTCTAACCTTGTCACAGCTTCGTTCGAAACCTGTCGCCAGTTGTCGCAGAGTTGCTGTGATAATGCGTATGTGTAATCGTCTACTTCTTCCGGCGATGTCAGCCCTCGACGTAGCTTCGAAAGGAGTTTCTTACCCTCACTCAGTTGAGACCGGAGCGTGTCGTCTTGGTAGGACATTTCGAGTCCGTCGTCACGGTTTCTAAGCACGCCAATGGCTAAGAGCGCGGCGTCAGCCTGCTCATTGAAGCGGCGGTTTTCTTCGTGCCGCCGCCTCGTTCGCCAGATGCTCATCGTTAAGACGAAATTGTAGGCCGAAGTGCAAATATCTTGCTGTAGCCACCGTCCATCTACTGAACGCCATTTTCAGCGGTTAAAACGGTGGATTGTAGTCAGTTAGCACTTTATTTAATCCAAAATAATATCAATTTAAGTGTAATTTTGAAATGTGATTCTGAGACAGTATTCCAATGAAGTGCAGTCCACACTACCTACGAGCGTGTTTACATCGGTATTGGATTGTTGCCAATTTAATATCTGTTTCAAAACACCTGAATCTAAATAGATGATGAAAAAATTCTGATTAAAAAGTATAAGATACCTGCATTCAATAGTGTATCTATGATTAGTATTTTGGATGAGAAAAACTCGGTCAATAATCAACCGATATCAGAAAATATTCGCCAATAATACATGTCTGTTGATCTTGGTGTACGTCTACTTACTCTCCGATGTGATGCGCTGGCTGAAGCGTCGACGACTACCATCACTGATCTGGTCGACTACTTCGAAGCAGATCTCATCTATATTATTGAAGAAAAACTGGACATGCGAATCGTGAGCACAGTCGAGCGTACTGCTTCTTGTTCAGTAGTATACACTCGAAGTAGCGCGGTTCACACCGAGACTGTTGACGGGGTCACCGTGTCTATTGTCAGCTCGCTCGACTTCATAGGTGGGGCCTCCACCGCCAGCGGGCGAGAGATTCCAGAGGATGTCAACTACGTCATCTGTGATGAGATTCAGACAAGCGCCGACTCGGTCACATTAGATGTCTCACTCGATGGTCTCGACCACCTCGCTCGCTTCCAGAATCGAACCGACCGAGAAGTAACGTTCCTCACCGGGGCCATGGAGGCCAGTTACGATTTCGTATGGAAGGCCGACGTCGACGACGAGAGCGTTCGCCTCCCCATCCGCGGACTTGCTCCAACCCGCCGGCAAGGGGCACCCGAACTCGCCTGCATTTCGCTTGATTCGGGTGGCCGCATCGCTGTGTCCACGACACCGGCGGATAAATTCGGTCTGCAATCTCTTTCGGGTGTGGGCAAGGGAACCGCCCCAAAGCTCGCTCGAAATGGGTACGAGACGCGTGACGACGTCGCAGCCGCGACGGAACAAGAGCTTCGTGAGGTGCAAGGTATCGGTGAGTCGAAAGCTCAGAGCATCCGCCAGAGCGCCCACGCATTATCCGAGGGATGCGTCATCCGTCTCACGGACGAAACTGTCCCGGCAGCAGAGTATAGTCCGCTGTTCATCGATATCGAGACCGACGGCCTTAATCCGAGTATCATCTGGCTCATCGGCGTCTATGACCCTGAAACAGACGAGTACGTCGACTTCATCGATACAGAACCGTCGCGAGAAAACCCAGGCAAAGCCACCCGAGAGTTTGTTGCGTGGCTAGCCAGCAAGTACGATCGCACGTCCCTCATCGCGTGGAACGGCCACAACTTCGACTTCAAACACCTCAGCCGATTCATCCGAGGACACGCACCGGAGTACGCAGACTACTGGTCGAACTCCGTATTCGAGTACGACCTGTTCGATTGGGCTGTGCGAAAAGACAACGCCATCCTCCCCGGTCGGACGAACCGGGTTGAAGATGTCGCTGAGGCTCTCGGGCATGGGCGCGACTCGGCTGCTGCCGCCGTGGATGGGAAATCACTGGCGAAGACCATCCAACGGCTTCTCGTGTCTCCAGAGCGCGCTCGAGACCTAGACTGGGAGGCCGCTCGGGCATACTGTGAGGCAGACGTCCGTGAGCTGGCTGCAGTCTACGAATCGATTGCTGAGGCGACGCCCGGCCACAAGCGTGCCAGCGTTCCTGCTGATGAAAACACCACGCAGACCGGACTCATGGACTTCTAACAATGCACGACGACCACGATACCGACCACAGCCAGACAGACCTTACGACCAATCCGAAGGACAACAGCAACAACGGTGATATCGATATCGAGACGGACATCCTCCAACTCACCGGCGAGGATCTCGAGAGTACCTACCCGAATAACCGCTACTTCGGGCAGGTTCACGAAAACTTCGAGATTCCCGCTCGTGAGGAACAGACTGTTCCAGCAGGGGACGTGCTTCCGCCCAAGATCGCTCAAAACCTCGAATTCAACCCGTGGAGCCACCAAGCAGAGGCTCTCCAGGTGCTCGACCGCGGTGACAACGTGTGTGTGGCGACTAGTACATCCTCGGGGAAGACGCTGGTCTACGGTCTTCACATCGCTCGTCAATACCTTGAGGATCCGGAGACGCGGTCGCTTATTGTCTATCCGACAAAGGCGCTCAGTCGCGACCAAGAGCAAGAACTCAACGAGTTCCTTCGTAACACGCTTGGACTGGATATCAGTGTCGGCGTCTACGATGGTGACACGAAGAGCGAGGAAAAGTCTCGCATCCGCGATGAGTGCAACGTCGTAATCACGAACTTCGTCGGTCTGAATCAGTATCTGGAGAGTCACCACCTGTGGGCAGACTTCCATTCGAACTGCTCGCTAGTGGTTATCGACGAAGCCCACATGTGGACTGGCCTCGGCGGGATGCACGTCGCCTGGATCCTCCGACGCGCCCAGCGGATCATCGATTACTACGGCGGCGATCCGCAGTACGTTCTCACGACGGCGACGATTGGCAATCCCACAGAACACGCTCTCGCACTCACTGGTGAGCCCGCGGCAGTCGTCGACGAAGACGGATCACCGCGAGGCATCCGTCACCTCGTGTTCTGGGACCCCCCGATGAGTGGTGACGACGGTTTCACTGACGACATCGACTCTCCGGCGCTTTCGAAGCGTCCTGCGACGGTCGAAGCCCCGGAAGTGTGGGCGCATATGTGCCAGAAGAACGTCCAGTCGCTCCTGTTCTGTGACTCGCGGAAGCTCACCGAGTTGTCTGTCAACCGTGCGAAGCGGTTCATCAGCGACCCAAAGAACCGATATCAGGGAAGACCGGACCTCGCATCCTACCATGCCGGACACGGCAAACAGTCCCGTCGAGGGACGGAGTACCAACTCAAAGAAGGACAACTTGACGGCGTCTCGACGACGAGTGCCCTGGAAGTCGGTATCAATATCGGCGGCGTCGATGGGACCGTCCTCATGGGCTATCCGGGGTCGCGCCAGTCGTTCTGGCAACGAATCGGTCGATCGGGCAGAGGAACGCGAGATGCGCTCTCTGTGTTCGTCCCGAGCCACTCCACGCTCGACCAGTACATTCTCCGGCACCCGGAGTATGTCCTCGAAGAAGATCACGAGAGCGCCGTAGTCGACCTCGACAACAATCCCGTGTACCTCCAGCAACTCAACTGCGCCGCGCAGGAACTCCCCCTCACACGCGATGATGCAGAGGATTTCGGAGGCGAGGAACGACTGGAACGTGCCGTGGAGTACGGCCGACGTAAGGGCGACCTCGAAGGATCCCTCGATAGCGGCGTGATGTACGCCCATCGCGACCGCCCACAGGATGCGATCAGCCTATACTCCTCCGGCGGAAACACCTTCGACGTTCGACTAGCTGGCGATGGATCGATTGATCACCAACCGATCGGCCGTGACCGGGCCTACAGAGACTACCACGAAGGAGCAACTGTTCTCCACCAGGGCGAGCAGTATCAGGTCGTCGAACTCCGAGAGGACATCCCACAGCCGTACATCTCGCTCGAGAAAGCGAATGTGAGCTATTACACTCAGTCCCAAGGCCAAGTCAACATTTACGACACGGTCGTCGAGGACTCACGCGAGGTCGGGCCGTTCACCCTCAACTGGGGGTATGGAACGGTATCTATCCACTATAGCACGTACCTCAAGCGAGAAATCGGAAGCGGGGACGTGCTTGAGTTGGGCAATGAAACTGGTGTGCCCCCGTTAGAAATGCGAACCCAGCTGTGTTGGGCCGAGACTCCCAACGACATCGAACGGGCGATGCTCAACAAGCACTCGGAGTACCACAATCCAGAATGTATCAACCTCCCACCGCGGCTTCACGGGTACCTCGGTGGGATTCACGCCGTCGAACACGCGATGATCGCCGTATCGCCACTTGAGCTGAAAGTCGATGGCGGTGACATCGGTGGCCTCGCAACGAATCGGCTTCCTGGCAATCCCGACAAGAGTGGATGGTTCATCTACGACGGTATCGAGGGTGGTCTCGGGTTCTCACGCTCGATTTACGAACACTTCGAAGACGTCGCCCGGCGTGCCCACGACCTCATCGTGGATTGTTCGTGTGGCCGTGACGAAGGGTGTCCCGCCTGTACGATGGACGACCGCTGCGGAAACGACAACCGCCCGCTGTACTCTCCTGCAGCTGCAGACGTCATCGAGCATCTGCTCGGTGATCAGGAGGAGGATGACCTCAACGAACATCTCCCAGAGACGGGTAGCGAAGTGACCCCTGTCGAAGAACAGCGACCGCCTGCCTCAATCTCATAAGAATCCCATGTTCAGAACACTAATCAAGAAGATATTTGGAAATGAGAAGGATTCTGCTCGTAGAGTTGGAGATCAAAAGAGTGAGCGAGCACGTGAGAACCATCATCCGGACTTTGAACGAGCAGACGAGTACCCGTACGATCACTACACTGGTGCTGTTGAGGATATAAAACAGCTGAAACGCGAACGTCGCCACGAGGAAGCCGAGGAGTTGCTCTTGTGGTGTATCGATTTTACTGAGAACCAAGCACAGCGGGAATACGCACTCGACAGCCACGCTATTGTGGCACCGTGGTACTACAAGCACTTGGCAATCGTCTATCGGAAGGACGACCACTTTGGTGATGAGGTCGACATATTAGAGCGGTATGTGGAAACGATGAATGAATTAGGAGGGACGCCGAAAGACGAACTCGTTGACCGACTTGAACGTGCTCGTGAACTGGCTTCCGGGTAATTCATAAAGCGTGTTTTCAGTCCAGCAAGGAACGAATACGATCAAGGAATCCCTCAGAACCTCGTTGAGAATCAGTATCTTCGGTGACTTCGTCATTAGGGTGCAAACCACCACCACACACGGAAATATTCGATAAAATATAGACTTTCAAAATATTGGATAGACAATCAGTTGTCGAATAGGTTAGGACCTCTTTTTTATGGCATTTTGATGCGAATTGACAGAGTTTATTTATCAGTGATATGTGCTTCTAGCTCACTGGTTAGTCACAATGATGGAGGACGCTCTGGAACTACTTTACACGGGAGATCTTCACCTCGGCCGTCACCCGAGTCGGATCCCGGATGATCTGGATGGTCCCG
>Ga0306900_1000145_pt1 | contig 40078 bp, 55 predicted proteins | sample AntRauMFilla3765_FD_190416 | JGI IMG/M metagenome (GOLD analysis project Ga0306900, IMG submission 190416) | Saline lake microbial communities from Rauer Islands, Antarctica - Metagenome Filla 3 #765 (v2) (version 2) | ecosystem: Environmental > Aquatic > Non-marine Saline and Alkaline > Saline ... | reverse complement strand
TTCAGACGGTACATTCCCAAAAGGAAAAACCGGAAATCCCAATGGTAGACCGCGCGAAAAGTCATTGACGACACAGTTAAAAGAGGCGCTCAAACAAAACGAAAAAAATACCGGTCAGCCATACGACGCACTACTCGTGAACCGGTTACTTGAACGTGCCATCTCGCAGGGTGATATGAAAGCAATCCAGATGATTTGGGAGCGACTGGAAGGTAAACCAAAACAGACTCACGAGCATAGCGGAGTAGACGGTGACCCGATTGAGCATACTCACAAAGTAGAGAAACTCAGACTGGAAATTACCCGAATGAATAACGAGTGGTTTGAGACCGATGAAGATGAGGAGGCGGATAGTGAGCAAATTGAAGGGGCTTAGGAGGGGCTTGTATGAGACTCCCTACTTAACTAAACATAACCTAACTAAACATAACCTAACTTAACGCGATGTTGCGCCTAACAAAAAAAGCCATAGACAAATTACTTTCACCGAATGAACGCGACTTCCGAGTGGCTATGACGGCGGAGTATTTTCACGTGTACTTGTTTGTTTACCTCAACAATAAACTCAAGCTCAAGCCAGCGGACTTCCACCGCGATTTGATTAACGACTTGCAGGGGGTGGAGCGATTCATTGCCGTTATGGGATTCCGTGGGTGTGCCAAGTCAACAATCCTTGAAGCATATGCCGAGTGGATTCTAGTCACAGGGCGTAGTCCGTTCACCGTTTGGATTGGAGCGACTGACACCGATGCAAAAGAAAGTATTGCGAACATCGCCAGCAGCATTCGCGAGAATGAGTTGCTGATTCAGGATTACAACATCGACATCGACCGCAAAAAGCACGGAATGTATGACAAGTGGAGTGAGGGACAGCTTACGCTCAACCGATGCACCATCATCGCGCGCTCGCGAGGCCAAAAGCTCCGAGGGCGTAAGTTCGAAGATGACCGAATCACCACCATCATCGTAGATGACCTTGAGGACATTGAGGCTGTTAAAACGGCTGAGAAGCGCAAGGCAACGCGAATATGGTTCTTTGCCGAGGTGATTAACGCCACTGCTCAGGGGGTGCTTGGTGAAAGCGTAAAAATCGTTATGCTTGGAAACTTGGTGCACAAGGATTGCTTGATTGCCAACTTGATGAAAAGCGATGACGTACGTGTTCACCGAATCCCGTTGATAGATGAGGACGGCAAAATTACTTGGACTGGACTGTACCCCGATATGGAATCCGTAGAAAAAGAAAAACGCAAGGTGATGCTCGCGGGTAAAGGATTGGGTCATATCATTTGGAATCGAGAGTACCTGCTGAAATTAGTAGATGACGAGGATCAGGTGATTAAGCGCGAGGATATACACACGTACACCGATGACTGGCTACAGCGTCCAAAGCTCAGAGGGGGCGTTGGAGTCGACCTTGCCATCAGTGAAAAAAGCACGGCCGATTACACAGCGATGATTAAGGGGTGCATCGTTGAGAACGATTACGGTGAGAGGCGCTTGCTGATTATGAAGAACAACGTGAAGCAACGGATGGACTTCGCTACCACGATGGAAAAAGCCAAACAGCAACGGCTAGTAATGCCGGAGGGGTCAGTCTTCTTTGTTGAAGATGTTGCTTACCAAAAATCGGCTATCCAGGTGATGCAACGGAACGGATTGCCAGTGGAGGGGATGACTGTTAGTAAAGACAAACGGTCGCGATTGGTTGCCGTTAGTAGTTACATCAAAAGCGGAATGGTGATGTTCCCAGAAAATGAAACTGAGGACATCATTGAGATGATTGAGGAATTATTAGCATTCGGTATCGACGAACACGATGATATGGTTGACGCGCTAGTCCACCTAATTAATGGATTACTGAACACCGATACTGTATACTTTGCATAAGATATGAAATTAAAAGACCGCGCAATAAACGCATTCAAAGCATTCACAGTGACAGGCGAAACTGCAGCTATTTTTGCTGGAGGCGGAATGGGGATGGAATTGTCATCGTTCAGCGATAACGTGACTGAAAGCGAGTTGATTAAAAACTACAAAAAGTCACTCTACACATTCATCGCCGTAGACAAAATCGCAACTGTAACTGCAGAAATAGAATTTGACCTGTTCAGAGTATTAAACTTGGAGGGTGATACAGAAAAATTGGTCAGTCACCCCCTGCTTGATTTGATTTACAAGCCAAACGAACATCAGACCAAAACTGAGTTCCTAAGAATCTTCGCCATCAATATGAAGTTGTCGGCTGAGACATTCATTCGACTGATACGAGCCGATGGAGTAAACATAACCGGAATGGTAAACGTCCGACCGGACATCGTTCAGGTAGAGTTCAAAGATAGAGGCAACGGTCCAGAACCAATTTACAAAATCTACTCAGGTTCTGAGGTTATAGAACTGGACAGCACTGAGATGATTCACGTAAAGTTCCCAGACCCCGAAAACCCAATACGAGGCGCGAGTGCGCTCAGACCAGCATTAACACGAATGACGGCTGAGCAAAAAGCGATGGAGTTGCAGAAAAATGTATTTGAGAACAATGGCCGTCCAGACGGTATTTTGTCAGTGAAAGGATTGGAGTCTCAAGAGGCTGCTGATAAGTTGAAAAAGAAAATGAAGAATACTTTTAGCGGTAAAAACAAAGATGAGCGAGTAGCAATCATCAGTTCAGAAATGAACTACCAGCAAGTGTCACTCAACTCACGGGATATGGACTTTATGGAATCACTACGATTCATTCGAGATGACTTGTTTGCGGCGCTTGGAGTACCAAAAGAGCTCGTCACGTTAGAGGATATGGGAGGCTTGTCGAACGGCTCAGATGCAGGAATGAAAAAGTTTCTCAAGTTCACCATCAACCCACTCGTACAGCTATTCGTGGAGGCGCTTAATGAGCGAATGATTGAACCGTTTTACAATGAACCCATCTTGCTCAAGTCTGAGGAGGTTGTTCCCGAGGATAGAGAAGCAAAAGTCAAAGAGGCTGTCGAGCTGAAAAAGGCAGGCGTCATTTCAACTAACACCGCGCGCGAGTTACTCGGGTACGAGGCTGAAGATGGGCACGATGACATCGCATCATCAGCGCCAACACCGGCGGTCCGAATCGAAAACGCATTCAAAGGACGTCCGGCACTATACAAAAAAGTTGGGTCAATGATTGATTTAGAAATGAAGATAAAAGAGGCGGTCAAAGTTGATTACGTGACGACACCAACAGCAGAATACAAAAACGCATACTTGAAAAGCGTACACAATTCAGCGGACACGAACATCGACTATATGGAACGCGAAACCAAACGGTACTTCCGCGAGCAAAAGGCGCGAGTTCAAGAGGCTGTCGAAAACCTAGAGGAAAAGGATATGATAACAGCGGACGGCATCTTTGATATTCAGGCGGAGGGTGAAGTAGCAAAACGATTGGCGCTCCAGACGTTCCCATCTATGGCGGTACGCTCAGGAAATGTTGGAATCACACCCATCAAGGCGTTCTACGAAAAAGTAGATGACTTCACACTGGACTCAGAGCTGATGAAGCGAATCGAAGAGCGCGCATTGTTCTTCGCTATCAACGTCACCGGCGTCACGTATGACAAAATCCTTAGCATCGTTGCGGAGGGTCGAGCGAATGGAGATGGTCGGGATAAGACAGCGCGGAAAATCTTCCAGATGTTTGACGATTGGAAAGGCACTACAAAAGAAAAGCGAACGCGCGCAAAACGCATCGCTCAGACTGAGGGTAACTTACTGACAAACATCGGAATCCAGCGAGCGTTTGAAAAAGAGGAACGCGTGGCAGGAAAAATGTGGATAAGTGCTAAAGACGGAAAAGTGCGCGAGGAACACATCTTGAATGACAGCAAGGTAGTCGATAAAGGTACGGCGTTCCCAAATGGAGAGGAATACCCATCCCAGCATTCGATTAACTGCAGATGTACGATTGCACCCGTTATTAGACAATGATAAAATTAGACTATGGAAAAGAAATTCTTACAAGCGCTCACAAAGGCAGATTCAATCGACGAGAAAAATTATACGATTGACTTCGTGATGACTATCGAGATTGAGGACAGGCACGGCGACATCGTCGACATCGACTCAATCAAGTATACGGAATATATGCTCAACCCCGTTGTGCTTCCGAGTCACGACCATAATGCCAAAGCGGTCGCTAAGGTTATTAATATGCGAGTTGAAACGATCAACGGCATCAAAGCACTAATCGGGACGGTCCAGTTTGCAGTTGAGGAATACGACCTCGCAAAAACATATTGGAACTTATACAAAGGCGGATATATGTCTGCTGTTTCAATCGGATTCATTCCAGAGTCAGGGGAAATGGTAAACGATTCATTCGTACTCCGAGGCGCAAACATTCTAGAACTATCATTCGTCTCAATCCCAGCAAACCAGCTCGCGCTCGCGAAGCAAAAAGGAATCGACATCGCACCCGTAGTAGCAACGATGGACTACGCTACACAGGCAAAAGAAATGACTGAGCACCTTATTGCGTTCAAAGAGTTGTTTCAGGATACAAAACCTGCTATTGTAGAAAAAGAAGTTGAGGAGCCAAAAGACAAACCAGAACCCATCGTGGCAAACAAAAAAGAAATTGCCAAAGCAAAAGTCTGGAAAAACTTTGATTCCGCGATTCGCGAACTCAACAAAACTACATAAGAATATCAAGAGGTAGATAACACACCCCACCCTGAAATGGCTACTTGTTTATTAAGAATTAATCGTAATTTATTATGTTCAAATTCAAAACAGTTGATGGGGTAAATTATCTCGTTGACACCAAAGGTAATTTCATCAAGTCTGAGGACGGTGAAAACATCGTAGCTCCAGAGGGTACACCTGAACACGTTGAGGGTGAAGCCGAAGTAGCGGATGAAGCGGTAGAAGAAAGTGGAGCGGCTGATGAGCTGAAAGCGTTCATCACTAAGACTGCAAAAGAGCAAGCGCAAGCTGTTCTAAAGAGTATGAACCTCGGCGGTACGTTTATGGCTGAGAGTCGAAAGGCACTTGTAGATGCGCTGAAAGGCAGTGTCACAGATACCGAAGATAAGGGACTTGACCTTGAGGCTATCAAGAAAGGATTTGCGCTCGTCAAAAGTGGCGCAGGCAAGTCACACGAAATCGAACTGAAAACGCTCTCAGAGCTTAACTCACTGACCGGTGAAGTTATCCTTGAAGACCGTCAAAGCGAGATCACACGTGACCCTGTCGAAACTCCGTTCATTGAAGAGCTTGCTACGACCGGCACAACCGGCTCTGACAAAGTGACTTGGGTGGAAGTTCTTACTGAATCAGGCGAACCGGCTACAACCGCTGAGCTTGCGAAGTTCCCAGAAAAGGAATACACATTCGGTGTTCAATCTGCTGACGTTTACAAGGTTGCCGTGATGTCAAAAGCATCAAACGAAATCCTTGAAGACGCGCCTCAGCTTGTTTCATTCGTTCGTTCTTCACTTGTTGAAGACCTCCGAATCAAGTTTGACAATGAACTCCTTACTGGAAACGGTGTAGGTAAGTTTACTGGAATCTTGACTACGGCTCCAACATTCACTGGAGGCGGACTGGCTGGCACATTCGATGCTGGTACAGCTAACAAGTTCGACGTTCTCCGAGCTGCAATCGCGGAAATCGCAATCGCAGGTAAAGGGAAATTCCAAGCTACCGCTATTTGTCTAAACCACATTGACGCGGCTGGACTGGACTTGGAAAAAGGTACTGACGGTCACTACGTTATGCCACCGTTTACCACTGCCGAGCGAACTGTTATCAAGGGTGTACGAATCGTCGAAAACACAACTATCGTTGCTGGGTCATTCCTTATTGGAGACTTCCGAAAGATGGTGGTTGCAAATCGTCGAGGTCTATCGCTCCAAGTTGCTACTGAAAACGTAGATGACTTCGAGAAAGATATGATTAGTATGCGACTATCACGTCGAGCTGCATCATACGTGCGTACAAACCACGTAGGAGCGTTCTTGACAGGTACATTCGCTGCAGGAATCACTGCACTTGAGGTCTAACCAGAGTGGAAGCTGGCTAGGAGATTACTAAATTAACTTAATGCTTATGTCTGAAAATACAGAACCAAAAGTATACAAAGTTGGTGCAGTTGTCGTAAACTCAAGCGGAACATTTGCAAAGGTCTTGCAGGTAAAGCACGGTGTTCACATTTGTACGGACTGGGTAGAAAACATTGAAGCGCTCGAAAAGCTCGGAGATGTTGGAAACGTCCGGTTCAACGAAAGTGCTCGTGTCGCTTGCGGAATCAAACTTGCTTCAAAGGGAGGCAACGCTGGTAACGACAAGGGTACCGATGAAGCTGCAAAAGCGAAAGCTGATGCAGAGGCGAAAGCCAAAGTAGATGAAGAAATCAAAGCTCAAGAGGAATTAAACTCTGGCGATGATAAATCAGGTTATACAGTCCTAAAGGGCGTAGAGTTCCCACGTGGAACCGTTCACGAGGCTGGCACCGTAATCGAATTGACACAGCTCGCTGCTGAATCATTCGCTGAGGGTCTGATTGAAAAGGTAGAAGTTGACGAAACCAAAACTCCAGACGATAAACCGAAAGGATTTATGTCTCGAATGACTGGCAAGTAATTGCTTCACTACCACGTTCTTGATTCGTTCGAGAGCGTGGATAGTGGTACAATCAACCATATGCAAAACATCATTCAATACAAAGGTACAACCAAAATACTACCTATCACGCTAACCAAAACAGTAGACGATGTTACTACTCCATTTAACCTGAACGGCTACACAGCGACACTGACCATCAAAAAGAATAAAGAGGATGCAGATGCAGATGCGCTTATTACAAAATCAGTTACCGCGCACACTGACGCGCCAAACGGAATCACTCAGTTCACCATCGACCCTGCAGACACAGTAAATATGGACTTTTGCGATTACGTGTTTGACATCCAGCTAGAAAACGGAACGGACGTCCGGACGGTATACGTTGGTCACTGGGAAATCCAAGAAAAAGTAAAAGATTAGTTATGTCAGTTGAAGCTCACATCACAGAGGAACAGTTGAGCGCTGAGATGGTTACTGAGCACATCAACATCAACATCACCGATGAATCCATCTTGGTTAATTTTGGTGAAGAGCAAATCAACGTAGAGATAAAAGAGGAAACCTTGCACGTAAACTTTAGCAACGTTGTCGCCATCATTGAGCGCGCTCTAGAGCAAGGCATACCGTTCAGTGACCCGACATACCTGTACGTTGTTTTTAGCACGGATGTGAAGCGCACAAACAGAATCACGTTCGAGGTGGATTACGTTTTCTTTGTGACAAAACCCACTACATTGACAGACGTTCAGGCATTATTCTAAGTAGCTATTACACTTACACGAAATGGTCTGGTATACTAAAGCAAATACGGAACAACATTATTCAATAAAACATTTTTTATGTTAATCACTGACCCAGACAATTTGAACCAAGCGACAGAGGTTGTCATCGACACTGGCGCTCAGACAATCCAACTGATTGAAGCAGGCAACTTGGATGCTGATGGTGTTGTTCTCAAAACTGTCTATTCATTTATTAAAGAGGAATGGAAAAACGATGCTTCGTTAATCCCATTCGACTTCCCATTCGTGCCGATTACCGATGAGTTCTACGAGCTTAAAGACGGCTGGAACTGGGCTGACCAAACCACACGAAACTTGCTACGGCGAGGTGGATTCCTTGTGCGTAACACAGCCGGAAATGTAACTGAACACTGGGCAGGTATCGCGATTCTAGGAGCCGAATCAGATGACCAGATTTACTACGACCTTGGAGCCGGTCCAACGGACTTTACTTACACCGGTAACACGGCTGAGGTAGTTCAAATCATTAGTGACCCGAACGGTGACGGCGCATACGGCGATGGATTCGACCGGTCTACTGACATTGAAGTTTACAACCGTGAGCAAGGTCAACTATTCTCTAAAGGCTCGACTAGCGCGAACGGTGAGGCAAACTTGCTTGCTCCTAAACTTTTCTCTGTAACAGTTGCGACTGGAGTAGACTTAAACGTCACAGAATCAGACGTCAATATTGGCGCTAACGCTCCGTACACAGGAATGGGGATCACATTCTACGCGACACCACAGTCACGTACGATTGGAGCTACAGCGCGCGACTTTGGAGTTATCATTGACGGTAACGGCGGAACGGCTGAAGAAATTTACGAGTGGGTGCAGTACCAACTTCGTCAAAACTCTGATATTGATGATGACGCTTCAACACTGCTTGGGCAGGTTGCAGATGAAATGCTTCGATTTGTCGGAGGTGCTGGAGATGGCTCAGGTAGCTTGCGAACACTATTCGTAAACAATCCGGACGGCGGTGGAGGCGGTGTATACATTGACAACTTCCAAGCCGGTGACACTAACCGAATCACGTTTGTTGACAATACTGAAACTGAACGAACATTCCCATTCGTTGCTTCTGTCACACTCAACTTTAGTACAACTCTCGTAAATGACACTGACGCGATTTACCGAATGTTCTTCACAGACGCGAACGGTAACAACTTCGGAGATAGTGATGCGATTCTAGTCGATGATAACAGTGGAGTAGACATCGCTGGGGACGTAGATGGAAACGGGTCACTTCAATTCACATTCGATTACGACGGTAACGCGCAAGGCGGACGTACTCCAGGAACTGATGCAGAGATCACCGTAGTAGCTATCGGACTCAACTCAGGACAGCACGTGAAAGCGACTGGAACGATTGCACGTTCAAACTCCAACGTAGTAACACTCGTGGCACCGCTAGAACGCAACTACGAAAATGCGTAGTTAGTTCTTTCAACAATCAAATAAACCCACCGACAAAACGGCTTCCTGTTTGGGAGGTCGTTTTGCATAGTGTATAATTAAAGGTATATGTCATTTTCTTTAGCTTCAGGAATAATCACACAGACAGGAACAGACACCTCTCTCGATGGTATTGAGTTATTGTCGGGTGTTACTCGTATATCGTCTAATAGCCTTAGTTTTTACATTTTAGATAATCTAACTATTAGTGTACAGGGAACTTTAAGTATTGACCCTGAAGTAGAGTCAATGATATTTATAAATTACGGAAATACTATTACATTTGATGTAAAAAGTGGTGGTGTTTGTAATTTTGGACGAGAAATAGATATTGGTGCATCAGTAAACCGATTTAGTTCAGGTACAATAGCATTGTTTACAAGAAATAGTGATAGCTCGTATAAAGAAGGTAGTTCAGACCTTTACGTTAGAGATGGTGGTACGCTAAATTGGTATGGAGGTACTGTAATATCTAAACGTGTTTTTGCAATTTACGGAACACTTAATACTTTTTCTCAAAACTGTGAATACATAAATCAACATACAGCAGACATACAAATACGACAACGTTCAAACACTACTAACGTACAAGGTCTAGTAACTAGGGGATGTTTTTTAACACTTATTAATAACCCTGTCGCTTGGAATGGGTGGAAACCGTTTGATACTCCTGACCAAGCAATATCAGCTTCAACTTCTACACCAGATAGAGTTTGGTTAACACTAGCAGGGTTTGACCCATCAGGTGTAGCAGGACAACAAATTGCTTTTTGGTCTGACGTATGGATTAGATTAATAAATAACGCAATAGGTATGTCATTAGTTGCAGGTGGTAACAATGACGGTGGTGCAAACAGTGGTATTTATGAAATACGTCAAGAAGTAGCTATAACTACTAAAAATCTTGCAGGTGAAAACTTAAATGCTAAGTATTTTACCAAAGATTTCGATAATGGTAATCGCGTAGACACCCAAATAAATAACAACCCAACTACAATTCCAGATAGAATTTATTCAGGTATAACAACTGACGGTGTAGCTGCAATAAATACTGACGGAGGAGTTTTAATTGGTGTTATATGGCGAGATAATGGCAGTGGTAATAGATTTCAAAATGTTGAATACGATTATCGTTGTATAGCAAATAACGACAGTGATGTATTTACTTTTTTATTTTGTGAATATAATTATTTATTACAGCAAGCTGATTATGTAATGAAAAGCACTACACCTATTAATGTAAATAGAGTGTTTTTTATAGACAGGTCAATAACAGAAATATCAAAAACAATTGTAGATGCTTACTCTACTATTGATAATGCTAACCAGTTCTATGATAGAGCTAAGTCATTCCTGTTCGATAACTTTACTGGTGAAAGCGAAACAATAGTCAATCGGTCAGGAACATTGATTGATGCTGGCAGTAACAACATTGTCATAGATGCCACAGCAGGTCCAGCGTTTGCTTACAGTGGCAACACAATTACAATCAAAGCTGGCACATACACTGGGGATATGGTCACGACAGGCACAATAACGCTCGCTAACGGCGCTGAGTTTAATGGTACTAGGACTGACACCAACGGTACGATTACACCGCCTGTTACCGTCACTTTGAGCGGTTTAGTGGCTAATAGCGAAGTTAGAGCTTACCTTGGAACCAACCCGACCACAGCGGTAGAAATCGACGGTGTTGAAAACTCTTTAAGCTCATTCACATTTAGTCATACTGTTCCTGGTCAAAGTGGATTTATAATCGTACACGCTTTGAATTACCAGCACCAAAAAATCCCAGTGGTATTTAGTAACACAAATACAACAATCCCTGTCCAGCAAATCCTTGACAGGCAGTACCGAAATGATTAGTAACGCGGTATACTGAAAGCAATGTTTACATTCAACGGTCAAAACAAACTCATCACAGTAGACTTTGGGGTCGATACAATATCGGCTGTAGGCGTTTATTCGGACTGGAAAGAGTGGGTACGACAATCAGACAATGCAAAGTACCTTGAGGCATTCCAGTCGTCAGGACGCGAGCCAACAGGAATCGGCGTATTTTCTACCCCGTACATTTTTATAACCAACGGCTGGAAGTTACGGCCGTACGAGGGCAATCACACGCTCACGGTAGACGGCAACTTGCTTGTGGAGGGTGGAGTTGGTTCGCCATTCGTGCCAACACTAGGAGCGTTCCAAGTGCTTATAAACCCAATCAACCGTTCAGACCTACCTATTGCCGTTATCGGAACAGGCGGAGGCGGAGGGGATTCAGTTTGGACTGAACAGGAAAAAGACGATGTTATCGACTGGTCAAAGCAAGCTGCTAGCCAAAGGTTGCACCCACCAACACCGTGATACAATCTACCTGAGAGGAAGTTCCGCGCCTCTCGCACGATAGCCACTTCACCGTGGCTTTTGTGTTATATTTAGAGAGGAACAGCAATGGAGAGGGCAGATGAATGACCAACCAAACCTACCGTTCGATGAGCGCTTCCGCGATGCGGAACAGTATACGCTCGATTTTGAGGCTCTACCGAAACCACAACCGCCAACACCGGACTACGTGATACAGCAACCGGTCTGCATCGGAAACTGCAAAGCCTGTCGCAGTTGTGACGGCGATTGAAAGGAGGTGGTCTTATCTACTGAGTGGGCTAACCCCCCACTCTTTTTCTTACCCCCCCCACCCCACCGTGTGGGTCATCGGTAAAGTACCTGAGAGGGGACTAATCGGACGCGTCAGAGGGGAGGGGAGGGCAAATACCGTTACATTACTCCGTTTGCTATAAAGGTCAAAACAGACCCCCCCACCGCTTCCAGCCGAGATTCTAGTGGCAGGGGAGTGGTTGCTTGCCGAGATTTTATGATACAATTATCGTATGTATACAACCGATGAAAAAGTAAAAGACTTCGCGGACGTACCAGACGGTACAAGCTCCACTCAGCTCAAGCAGTACATCCGTATTGTGTCTGGTTATATGGATAAAGCGGTCGGATATAGAATCGGATTTTGTAAAGACGATACAGAGCGAACACTCACGTTCGATGGGAGCGGAACAGACGTCATCGACCTCGGGAAAAACTGGGTATCAGCGTTCGGCGAAGTACAGGAAAACGGCGCAGTCATCACAGACAGCGTACTCGGCTACCCAATCAATGAACCGCACACATACCAGCTAGTTATGAAGATAGGAAACTTCTGCGAGGATTTAGGCGCAATCACGCTGGCGGATTGCAAGGTCGGAGCGTACATCGTGGACTGGAAAGAGGCGGAACACAATTTGCCTGAGGAACTGGAACACGCTTGCAACGTGCTTGTCCATTCGATTATTAGAACCAAAGCGAACGGCGGAATGCAGGTAGCTGGAAAAGTAGCCTCAGAAAAAACCAGCCAATACTCAATCACATTCGCGAGCGGAGTAGTTGGCGAAATGGGTCCAGATGAAGTTAGCGCAATGCAGACACTCGCATTCTATAAAGACCACTTTATTGCATAAATATGTTATCCAGAAAACGATTCAGAGGCGGAATGATTGTACGAACAGCGCAAATCGACGCTAGTGTTGTCAAAGCTGAAAAGCCAATGGTAGAAGAGCGAAAAGAAAAAAAGGTAATACTGAAATAACTATGTTCACCAGATTGCAAACAAAAACAGCAGAAATACAGACAGTTTCACTGATACAGGATGCAATCGGGCAGACTGAGGAATCGTGGGTAAAAACATCTTCACATATTTGCCGGTACGAACAGAATGCCAAAGCAAGGGTCATTGACGGCGCGTACAAGGTTACGCTAGAGGATTACATCTTCTTCTTTGACAAAGGCGTTGTAGTCACAAACGAACAACGAATAGTGATTGACAACCGAATCTTCGACGTTATAGCCAGCTTTGACATCGAGGGGATGATAGCGCCACACGTAGAAGTTTACGCGCGATTCAACGGCTTTGTGGAACAGAACACCCCAGTCGCCACATATGTACCACCAGTACCCCCACCCATCGTACCTCCGACAGTTGTATCCTTAGCACCATCTTCGTTCAACACGAATCGGATTGTTTCTTCTGCATTGGTATCAGACTTCGGAGATTATCCAGACATTGACCAAATAGGAGTCGTCTGGCGAGTTGGCGGAACACTACCAGCACCGGCTGAGGACACTCTCCCAGCGGACACTGACTACGGCAACGTAGTAGCATTGACGTTATCAGTGAACTTGAACAACTCATACGGCGTGACAATCACAGGGCTGGACGATAACACTGGACACGTATACAGAGCATTCGCACGATCAGGTAGCAAATATTTCTACAGTGACATCGAGTTCCAACAAACCACTGAACAAGAACAAAGCGGAGGCGGAGGCGGAGGCGGAGGCGCAATCTCCTTCTAAACTATATGGCACGATTAAAAACACAAACAAAAGAATTTGCAAACGGCGTGAAGTTTCTATCACGGTCAACAGACTTTGGATTCAAAGTAGATGACGCGCTCGACAATGCAACCAAAGATATTTTGCTCAACATCGAAACGGCGGTCAAACTGAGCTTCACGAAAAACTTCGATGCCAAAGCACCTACAAACAAAAAAGAGGCGGACACCCTTGCAGCTTTTGGGCGTTCGGCTGCTACCAGTTTGAAAAACCAGTCACCAATCGACAGTGGAGATTTACAGGGGTCGGTCAAAGGCATCAGCACCGGCAGGAACACCGGCGAGGTAGAGATGAAACAGAACTACGCAATCCACGTAGAGTTCGGGACGGTCTATATGCCACCGCGACCAGTGTTCCGATACGGAGTGCGAGATGCGGCTAAGGAGAATGATGGTATTATTGTAGATGAACTATTCGACATACGCGTATGATTAACGAACATATATTTGCCACCATCAGAGATAACATTGCAGGTCTGGAAACCACCTCAGGCAGTTTTAATATTTACCCACTGCGAGTACCCGATGGGCTACAGTTTGACCTCGCCATTGTCTATAACAAAATCTCAGGCACACCGGTATTCCATCAAACCGGAACAGACGTACAGCTCACAGTCATCAGCAAAACATACAGCCAATCTGAACAGACTGCGCGCGAGCTGGTAGAGCTTTTCAGGAACAAACAATACTCAGTGGAGGGCGATGTAGTTGCCACCACAGTCAAGAGTATTTCAGAGCTACCACAGGACATCGAAACCAAGCTATACCTCACCGCAGTTACCATCTATATCAAGACTGCAAAAACAGGTGCATAGCAAAATCCGTTATGCTACAATTACTCTAATGGCGAAAAGAGTTACAAAAACAAAAAAGCGTCAGTATAAAGTTTTAGTGCTGAGCAACACGTTTGTCGAAGGACGTTTGCGGAGCGCAGGCGATGAAGTCAAAGTTTCAAAAGAATACTACGACCGCGTTGCTAAAGAGCGGGACAATCAATTACAAATTATTTAATACTCATTTATGCAAACAGAAGTACAAAAAGACAATGCCATCAGAATTGGCTCAATCGTTTTGGAGGTTGGTCCAACTCTTGAATCGCTTGTAAACGTGGGAGCGCTACGTGACATCTCACTCAACGCAACTGGCGAAACCAGTGAAGTTGTTTTTGACAACGTACCGGCAATCCGAATGTTCCGGAACGGTGACAAGTTCGCGCTGAACGCAACTCTAGCTGAAATCAACTGGAGTGTAATCGGGATTATGAACGATGGGCAAGTAACTGTCGAAACCACAGCCGGAACACCGGTAGCAGGTGCAACTCAAGTTCTTCCAACTGGAGCGTGGACATTCGACAAGGTTGTCGAACTAAAGGGTCAGAACGATTCTGGATTAGCACCAACAATCAACTCAGTAACTGGTTCAAGTGATGGAGCGACATCAGACTTCAAGCTCGTACAGCTTCCAAACGGACTGTGGGGAGTTTCAATCGACGCCGGTGGAGCGCTAGGCTCAGCTGTACAAGACGTTACAGTAGACTACGACTACACACCATCAGCAACCAAGCGAATCACATTCGACTCTGCTGGAAAAATGATTGACAAGTTTATGAGAATCACTAACACCAACCAAGATGGTAAGACAAAAGTCTACACACTATCAGGTGTATCAAACGTGACAGCAATGGAAATCGACTTTGCCGGTGATGAAGAAAACGATGTGGCAACACTTCCAATCTCATTAGAGGGTCGAGTAATCGAAATCATTGACGCACAGCAAACTACCTAAACAATATGCACTTAAACCCCTACAAAGATAGAGGGTGGCATACTGTTGAAATTAGAGAGCGATGGGGTAAAAAAGTCACTTACAAAATACCTTACGAATTGACTGTAGAGGAAATCGAAACCATACTCGAATTGAATATCCGAATCGAGCAGGTATCAAAGTCCAAGGTCGAGTCTGAGGACTTCAACGCGCAAGCGGAAAAGATGAAGGAGTTTTGGAGTTACCTTTTTGCACAGTGTACGGTCATCTTTCGACATTATCATCCAGACGTTACAGAGGAATATCTGCGTAAGCATTTACCTGAATCTGTGGCGCTGGAGGTAACTGGCTTCTTTGAGAATAACCGCTATTACAAGGCTGAGCAAAACGCTCAAGTCTCAAAAAAAAAAGTAAAAGCGAATGACCAACTGAAGTCATTGCGCCGTAACATTGTGTTTATGGTCAAGAATGGATTTTCATTGCTTGACATCAAAAAACTTTATATTGACGAGTTCTTCAACTACTACTACGAGTTGGTGTATTCGTTGGAACAGTCAAAGCAACTTCCAGAGGGTAGCTACGATAGAGTCCAGGGCATAGACCGCTCAAGTGAAAAGCTGGATAGCTTCTTCGGTAACTTAGATGTAAAATAGAATATATGGCACAACTAGAAATCGGAAAACTCATCTACAGCGTTACCTCCAAAATGGACGGTAAGTTCAAACAGAACCTAGACAGGGCTGACAAAAGCGTGAAGCGTCTTGGTGGAACGATGAAGAAAACCACCAAAGCGACTGACATCAGCACCGCCTCAGTTCTCAAAAGCACAGTCGCTATTGCAGCGATGTACAAGGCATACGACATTGCACGGAATGTTATCAGGGGAATGATTCAGAACGCATCAGACCTTACTGAGAGCATCAACGCGGTGAACGTAGTTTTTGGCGAGGGGTCAGACGATGTTTTGAAGTACGGAAAAAATGCGGCTACCTCAGTAGGTTTGGCGCGAGCGGAATATAACCAGATGGCAACCATCACTGGTGCTTTATTAAAAGACACCGGACTAACGATGGATGAAGTCGCAGGTCAGACAGACCGGCTCATCACTAGAGCTGCCGACCTTGCTTCCGTATTCAACACAGATGTAACCGATGCTACCAGCGCAATCAACCAAGCTATCCGAGGCGAAACTGAGGGGATCAGGCGGTACGCTGGAGATGTTTCAGATGCCACACTACAGACATACCTACTCACAAACGGAATAGCTGGAACGGTTACGCAGATGACGCAACAGGAAAAGCGACTGCTCCGAGTGGAAGTGCTTATGGCACAAACTGAGGTCGTAGCAAATGACTTCGCAAATACCAGCGATTCTTTAGCTAACCAGCAACGTATTCTTACTGCACGATTCAAAGACGCGACCGGTCAAATCGGAACAGCGTTCTTGCCAGCAATCAGCACCGTACTTAAAGCATTCGTAGACACGAAATCCGAAGCCAAAGATAACTCAGAGGCGATGGAATCATTCGGACGTACATTATTCCGCGTATCAAACGTGGTTATTGTGCTTGGCGCGACAATCAGCAACCTTGGTGCAGCTACAAAAATTGCGTGGAACGGACTGCAGAACGCATTCGTGGGTGGAGCCGGAGTCGTACTAGCTGTTATGAGAAAAACAACAGACGTGCTTGGAGGCGACACATCAACCATCGACAGCGCTATCGCTGACCTTGCTGACCAGTCTACAAAAAACTTCCAAGATATGGGTGACGCGATTGAAACAATGGGTAACAACAGCGAAAAGATTCAGGAGGCGATGGGTCAAATTTGGAATCCAACTAACTACGTTGCAATCGACAATACATCAAAAGCGGTTGCTGGCTTAGATACGGAAATAGAAACGCTAGACACTACAACTCAAGACGCTTCGGAGGCGATGGCAAAAGCAAAAGACGAAATGGACGGTTGGCGTGAGAGCTTGCTGGGCGCGCGAGATGAGGCAAAAGAAACTGCCAAAACAATGAACGATGAGTTGACTGATTCATTCGAGAAGTTTGGTGGCGCTATTAAAGATAACCTTGCAGAAACCAACTCAGGACTGGCAGATATTGTTATTGGTGCGGAGGCGAAGCGAAAAGAGCTCAAGGATTTATTGAGAAATACAGATGACAAGGATGAGCGTCGCGGTATCAAAGATGAATTAAAAGAGGTCAAGGAAATCTTCGATGCAGAAAAGAAATTCGAGGAACGGCGCGCTGACGAACTACTCGCAATCCGAACACAGCTCGAAGAGGCTGGCATCGACGCTTCAAAGCTGGGACTAGAAACCCTGCAATCAACACGAACGCTCGAAGAGGAAATCGAGGAAAAGCGGAGAGTAGCCGGACTGGATGACTTCACGCGATTCAAAGAACAGCAATCAGCGAAACTGCAAACCATCGTCACCAACTTCATTAAAGAAACCAACTTACTGCAGGCGAAAATCGACACGCAAAAGCAATTCGAGGCGGACTTGACTGACTTCCTCAGTACGGAGCTTACTAACCGTCAGAGCGACATAGATGCGTTTGCCAGCGTAGCAATCGCACGATACGGTGATGTAGCCAGCTCAATCGAAAACCTTATTTCACAGCAAGCGCGACTAGCAGAAATCCCTAACCTTGTATCGAGCGGACTGGCAAGCGGACAGGGTATTTCACTTCCGACCGGTGGAGCTTTGAACAACGTCGCAGGCGGTCAAAACAGCACCACCAACACTGTGAATAACAACGTCAGTCCCACAGTAAACATCGCAGGGTCAGCAGATCAGAACCTATCAGCTACAGAGTTGTCTGCTATACTTGGGTACGAGCTAAGTAAATTCTTACGATAATATGATAGGAACACCACTCACAATCAAGAATCACGAAACTGGTGCAGAAATCGTGCTTAATGACCACGTTACTGACCCGAATAACGTCATTGCTTTGCAGACGTTCCCTACGTTCGCGCCTGAGGTACGAGCAAATAACCTCCCAAAAAACGGCGCGCACGGCGAGTTCAGACTGCCACACTACTACAGCGGAATGTCTGTGGTTCTTCAGGGTGTGATTGTGGGTGAATCAGAGGCGAATGTTTGGCAAATCAAACAGCAATTCGACAATATACTCAAGCTATCACGAACCGGATTCCCTGAACCATACACTGGAAGCGATACACCAAAACCAATGCGCGACACGTTGGTCCGAATCAGTTACCTAGACCCTTTGGGAAATCAAATCTTTGTGGACGGAACACCGCTCAACTCAGTTTCATACGATAGAAAATTGCAGGAACAGTGCGTACTAAACTTCCAAGTGATTGTGCGAGTGAACTTCCCATATCTGCTTATCAAAGATGCAGTACCAACAATCGAAACCGGACTACTCGGCAGTATTAAGTCAGGCTTCCAGCTTGGGAATTCAAAGGTGGATAGACTCGGTACCGAGTACGCCACAAACGAACTGACCATCACCGTACCAACACCGGCATTCGGAGTTATAAAAGTGTTCGGCTCAGACGATGGAGTGATTGTGAATCCAAGAGTGACAAACAAAACCAACGGAACATCAGTACGAATCCGCCGTCCATTATCTGGCTCAGTGAACTTCTTTGAAATCAACGGACTGGAACAGAAAATCGAAAACCAAAGTGGAGTAAACTTGACGGCATACTCAGAGGGTGGATTCATCTATCTTGAGGCTGGCGAAAATGTATTGCTCTACACAGCCGAAACAGTATTGCCATATTAGTTATGATTATTCACATTTACGATGCACAGAACCAAACCAAAATCGGGCAGTTAAGTGCCTCAGATTTTACGCGGATCAGCATCAACCTGAACATCGACGACTTCAACTCGGCGACACTCCAACACACGTTCAATCGCAACATCAGTGAAGTAGGATTGCAGGGCTTCGAGAACTTATACATCGAAGATGAAACCGGCGAGATTATTTTTGGCGGAATACTGGCTTCTTACAGCATCACATCAAAACAGAACACTCTCAACCTACTCGACCACCGGTGGGTACTCTCACGACTGATTCTTGACAACGTACTGAATGTAAACGCTGGGGACGATGTAATCGACACGGTAGAAACGCTTATCGACCTCGCAAAAGCAAAACGCAGTATTCCGTTGGTCTTTGACCGTGAGGCGAGTGGATTCAACACTACGTTCGAGGCGGACTTACGATTCGAAATTGGAGATGACTTTGCCAGCTCAATCCAAAAGATTATTCAAACTGTATACGCGCGGTGGGCAGTTGAATACAGCTTCATCGGGAATGACATCATCGGCAAGCTCCGAGTCCGTTCAGTACGAGGCGTCACGCCTGAGGGCATCGGGCGTGCGAGCGGTTACTTCACAAACGAATCCGGCGAGATTATCACAATGCGATATGAGGAGGGTGGAGAGCTGAACAGCATTCAAGACTTCACGCTCACGTACGACCTATCCAGCTACACATCACGAACCACAGTCGGAACCAAAATTGGAGGCGTCAACAACTCTATCGTCACACCACCGGAGGGCAATAGCGCGTTCTTCGAGAACACATTCGGGCGTACCGAGGGATATACTACAGACTATAAAGCAAACTCATTACAGACAGCTCAGGTCGTTTCTACCATCAGTCAGGTGCCACCACGCATCGACATCGAAGTGCTCATCAATCCAAAAAGCGGAATACGAATCATTCCCGGCGACAGAGTGAACTTGATTATCGACACGCCATTATTGCAGGGTGTGAGTGGGAACTTGGTGCGAGTGGACGCGATTAGCTACAACTTCCGCGATGGAATCTTCGAGCGAACCGCGCTATTGAACTTTGTTTCACCACAAAAGCGCGTAGGTACGACTGGGCTATTGCAGAAAATCAGCCAGCTCGACACGCAATTGGACGGTCTAAACAAAAATTATCTCACCAATTAGCAGTTGAATTATTACCAGAAAACTTATATAATTGAAATATGATTTACTTCCTAAATAGCACAAACCGAGTCTACGATGACAATGAGTTGAACCGGATGGCAGGTGTGTTATTTTCGGACGGCATTTTCAATACAAAAAGTGCATCTCACGAGGCGTGGCTGACGGCAGGCGACTTGCTTGTGGAGGCTCCGGGCTTAGATATGAACATCACAGCGCGAGCCGGTATCGCGTCACTTACAGTTCAGAGCGATGGCAAGCCACAGCAAATCTTCATTCAAGAGGATGTTGCATTAGCGGCGACTGTCACATCGAACATCACACTGGCAAACAGAATGGACGCTGTTGTGCTTCGAGTAAACCAGAACACCATCGACAATGACGCGCTCAACGCTGCTGGAGATAATGCAGTGAGCTTGGTTGCTATTTCAGGTAACGGCGCAACCCCACTATCAGACTCAGCTATCGCAGTAGCAATGGCTGGCGACCCATTCGTACGACTGGCAGACATCAACGTACCGTTCGATGCGACTGAAATCGTTTCAGCAAACGTCACAGACCGGCGCGAGTTAGTTTCAATGACACGCGCAGTCAAAGCGGAATTCGATTCAGTGCGATTGTTCGAGCTACAAACTGACCCTGATGCTTCACAGCTTAAAGGCGGTGAGATTTGGTATAACCAGTTCGACGGTATATTAAAATTCTTTGACGGTACAAACATCAGCGCGCTACAAACTCAGACATACGACTGGGGATATTACCCACCGGACGGAATCGACGATAGTGCAAATAACTTTGACGTTGTTTCTGAGAATGAGGGTGAGATAGGAGTCAGTTCACTTGTGGCTTGGAAGTATGTTGACTTCGGAGGTGACGATGGAACAGCGATGGCTGGACAGTTGTTCGTTATGCCAGATATGGAAAACCCATTCATTCAAGTGAAGATGGCAAACCCTGCTTATCAGGCTGACTTAGTATTTGAAACGTGGACGGTTGATGGCGCAGGCGCACCGGTTACGGAAGTTCAAACTCCATCAGTACGGAGTATGCCTAAAGCGACAATCCCTAAAAACGATTACATCGACCTCTTTTTAGACGGCTCACTTTACACGGCTGGGGTGACATACTTGCTCGTTATGAAAGCTGAGGGAATCAGTCTACTTAATACTGGCAATGACAGTGACTTCAAGACCGGTCGAGTGCTATTTTCAAACTTAGACGATGACATTTTCTTCAAAGGGTACAAAACAGCATTTAACTCTACAACTCAAACCTCTACTGCAACCTCAATGACTTGGAACACTACCGTGCCAAACCGGCAGTGGGTAATGCGTATTTCAGACCGCGCACAATTCCGAATAAACCAGACTGATGCGACTGGGAACGCTCACGAGGTGTCACAAACATTTATTGCTAAGTCACGCGACATCATCAAGTTCAACGTAAGAAAAGCGCCGAACACCGGATCACCTACTGGCGACATCACAGCTTCGTTATATCGAGCAGATGAAAACGGTCAGAGCGTTGGTCCCGTGCTAACCAGTGCAGTAAAAACTGAGGCGGAACTGGCTTTGGTTGTAGACAATGAAAACATCGAGTTCGACCTGACGCGCGATGACTTAATCCTCGGAGCGAAATACGTGGTCGTGTTCGACGCTGATGTAAAAGACGATACTGACAACTACCGATTCTTTTTCGCAGAATATTCACGCGGTCAAGCGCGAGTGTTTAACACCGTAGATGGCTGGGTAGACTTGGGTGGCGACTTCTTTTACTCAACTGAAACGACTTCGTCACGTAAGATTTTGGTGCTTGGAAACGATGGGCTGATTCCTCAAAAACTTATAAACCTTGAGAACTTCAGAAAGATGAATGTTGAAACTACGCGAGGGGTGTTTAATAAAATTGCATCTGAAGCTAGTGTACAACAAGTAATACCCCACGGCTTGGGATACGCACCAACGCGAGTTACTTTGCACGGTATGCTCAATAGTAGTAACACGGTATTTAGTTCTTCTTACGGAGTGTGGGACGTGAACGGACAGCATTGTGTTTATTCTTGGATGGGAGGTAATTACGGTAACGCTGCTGTTGCAAACATCATTGCACGATTTTATGTTGGTAGTTCGAGTAACGAGGGTCAGACCGGAATTATGTCAGTTGACGAAACCAACATTTACATCGACTGGACTGAAAACGGCTCTGCTAGCTACGACAATATGTCATTCTTGTGGGAGGCAAATTAAAATATGTTTACAGCAATCTCAACAAACTTCAATGGAGCGACATCACAATCCGGTCCAATGCTCATTCCATATCCAGGTACACCGGTTGAGGGTGATTTGTTGTTCTGTTTTATTGGAGTTGATTATGGCGGTAACATCACACTACCGGCTGGGTGGACACAACTTCATAATCAGCGAAACTCAAACCGTGGAGTCATTCTCTGGAGGCGAGCGGATGGAACAGAATCAGGAAATTTGTCAGTAACAATGACTAGTTCTCAACCTTGTACAGCAGTAATGACGCTGGTTCATTCAGATACAACTGCGTTCCCGTTGTTCATAGGAGCGTACGGATATTCTTCGAGCGCTGATTGTCCAAACTTGCCTATACCTTTCGCAGTCGATGACGCTTTGTTTATTTCTGGAATGGCGGGCGCGAACCGTGGACTTAGCACTACTGGCGCAATGACGTACCCAGACGACTATGATGACGCTCAGGCGTTCGCAACCACCAACTCGACATCAACATCAAGTAGCTACACAGGATGTGGTGTGGCTACAAAAACTGGTCCGTCAGACGGTGACGAGAATCCGGGTCGATTCATAAAAAGTTCAACATTCAACGCGCAGGTCGCAACGATTATGGTGTATGAAATGAAACTCGATTCTATTGCACCAGACACCAAACTACTTAACGAGCTTAGTCCATCACAAATCACCGTAATCGGAGATATTTCAGCAGGCGCTACAGTAGAAATCGGCGGAGTAGCTTCGCCATTTATAGAAGTGTTCGACGACCAAACACTCAACGTAGTTGTCCCAGCATCAGCCGTGCCAGCGATAGTGGACGTAGAAGTAACAGACACCGCAACCGGACTGGTATTAACTTTACCAACGGCTTTGTCATACCTGAACATCGCACCCATCGTTTACGGCGTGACACCAACCGGAACAGGATTAGATACCCCACTAGGAATAACAATCACCGGCGAAAACTTCCGAGCTGGATTAACCGTAAAGATTGACGGCGTAGCGTGCACAGACATTGTGTTAGTAAGCGATACAGAGATCACCGCAACCGTTCCAGCAAGCGCTGAGCAAAAGTCAGCTACCATCGTTGTCGAGAATGACGATGCACAAAGCGATTCAATCGACTTCTTTTATATGGCGCTATCACCAGTCCAACCGGCTGAGAGCAGTGTGTCGGCAACATTCGAAGTCAGTGGAGTACGATATATACAATAAACAGAAGTAGGTTATAATATAGTTATGGAATCAACATTGCTTACAATTTTACCGAATCTTTCAATAGGAATCATCTCGGTACTATCCCTCGTTTATATTACAATTAAGTTTATTCATCACTTAGACGCGCGCACAGTCCGACACGAATCAGCAATGTTAGAACGTGAGAGCCGAATCAGACTTGTAGAGTCAGAAGTCAGAACCACAATCGTCACGCAGTTATCTCAGAATACAGAGGCGATGAATGACACGGCAAAAGTGTTGGAGCGAGTAATGATTAAGATTGATAACAGCAAGTAAAATGCAAATCAAACAGACACTACTGGAACCGCAAAACGAATATTCTTTTGCCGAAACCACCGGTGACAGTTTGATGTTCCACACCACACTCGGGACTAACTATCAGGGCGCGTACGACACGCTCAAAATCAGACACCTGAGCTACCATTTCATCATTGATGAAGATGGAACCATATACCAGCTTATCGACTTGTCACGAGGCGCGTGGGGCGCAGGAGCGACATCACGTATGAATGTTCGAGCCTTAGCATACTTCGGGCTGGTCAATCCAAACCAAAAAGCAATCCAAATCGCGTTCGTTCGGAGGGGTCAGAGCCAACTTACACAGGAACAGCGCGATGCTGGAGTCTGGTTGACAAAGCACATCGGAAAACAAACCGGCGCGCGATACAACCGGAATAATATGTTTTATCACCGCGAGGTAACAAACTACAATGCCTCAGCGAAACCGCCTGAGGTGAGAGAATACTTAGAGCAGGTACTCGATGGGCTGGTCGGATTCAAAGATAATACCGATAATGTTTCACCGGAATACCTGAAAATGTACATCAAATATTTACAACTTTTGATTCAAGTTTTGCTACTTAGGCAAAAACAGGGTCTTTAATATGATACAATATACACATATGAAAAAACTACTTACATCACGAACCAACTGGACAGTTCTAGTTATGTTCCTCATCGGAGGGGTAGAGGCAATCGCGAGCGTAATCCCAGCCGGACTACTTCCAATCATTCTCGGAGGTCTAGGACTCCTTGCAACTTACTTCAAGATGAACCCATCACAGGAATACGGGAGTCGTTATAGCTAGACTCCCACTTTTTTACCGTAAAGGTAAGGCTCTACGTTGTATGCAAAAGCACCCCCAATCACCACAGGAGGGTGTTTTTGTGTAAGGGGCTATAAAGGGGCTTAGTAGGTCGTCCTTACTAAACATAACTAAACAGAACATAACTGAACTAAACTTAACCTATTCGGGGTATAATAATACGACCCCCCCACCCCACCATTCTGCACAGCAACCGACTCAAGAGATGAGCCACAATATGAAATACTTACTACCATTTGTTCTGCTTTTAGGATTCGGAGTACCGAACACAATCGCCGAGCAACCATATACACCGCCAGAACCGCCTCAGCTCGAGAGCGTTCCACGCGAAACATCAATCGACAGGATCAACCTCCTTGTGGATATTATTCAGGAATTCGAGGGCTTCTACGCAGGCTCACGCGCGCAGGTAAATAACAACCCTTGCAACCTCAGGTGGAGCGCATACCAAACTGGAAAACTAGCTGGATTCGCATATTTTGATACATACGAGCAAGGGCGCGAGGCTTGCCGACACCAAATCACAATCGCTGCAGATGGCAGGTCCAGAGTCTACACACCGGATATGACCTTGCTGGAGTTCTTCAACGTGTACGCTCCGAGCAGTGACAATAACCAGCCGTCAGAATATTACGCATACGTGATTGAGCACACCGGATTCCCTGCTGAGATGCCTATTTCAGCGTTATTGCAGTAGTTCCCCACAGGTTGCCCACAGGAACGGTGTTTGACTTCCACGCTCAGCAAGGCATAATTGGGAAGTTACATTAACAGGTAAACAAATTAGCAGATATGTCATCAAAAAGCAGGTACTTCGGTACCAAGTTTTGGCGGGACTCTTACATAGAAAAGTTAGACCCTAGCGAAAAACTACTTTACATTTATTTATTCACCAATCCCGAGGCGCAGATGTGCGGTATATACGAGATGTCGCAACGGCTGATGTCGCTCGACACCGGATTCAGTAAGGATATGCTGGAAAAGCTGTTTACACGGCTGGTAAAAGACCGCAAAGTTATATACCACGATGGTTGGGTATGCGTATTGAACACCATCAAGCATCAGAACATCAACAACGGCAACACCCGAAAAGGAATAGAGCGCGAGCTCAGAGAGGATGTGCCAACCGAAAAGCTGGAATACTTTTTGGAACACGGAACACCGGCGTTCAGAGATATGCTCGAAGAGTTTGGAGTATCAGTTCCAGAGTACAACGGCGAAATCGTTGCCAAGGTGAGAGTAGAAAAGCGAAAAGTGCCACGCGCACCGAAAAAAGAAATCGCAGTTATCGAGTTGCCGGATGGATTGAATACAGAGGCGTGGGCAGAATGGTCCGAGTACCGAACCAAAACCAAACGCAAAACAATCACCGATGCAGCAGCAAAAAAACAGTGGAAAGTTCTACTGGCATATACGCACGATGAGCAACAGCAAATAATCGACAAATCGATTCAGAATGATTATCAGGGACTGTTCCCATTACAGGCGAACGGAATGCAGAATAAAAAGAAAATCTATGGTGCCTAGTTATTTTTACATTGTGAAGTTCAACGGTCATATGTACGAGGTCAAGTACACGTCGGAAAAAATCAAAGCGGTGATGGAGGCGATTCAGAATAAGGGCTGGATTATGATTCGTGAGGAACAGATACAAACCAACTCTAGTGGCATCGAGGATGTGATGACTGAGGATCAGTACCTCAACTGGATTGAAACTCAGCGTCCAAAACAGTTCGTACGCAAGGGAATCTGGTACTACGGAAAAGACAAAACAGTGATGCGAGTCGAGAAGTGGAAACAGGCTCAGATAGATGCAGAGAAAAAAACCAGTTTGCCACCGGCGGAAAAACCACTGACCAAAGCTCAACAGGAAAACATTAAAAAGATTCGAGAGAATATCGGCAAAAAGTTTGGGGTCAAGGCTCCTTTACAAACCGAAAAGAAACAGGCATAGTTACAAAGTAATTAATTCATATATGAAAATCATTCTTCCAACAGCACTTGCTCTAATGTTCGTACTCACGAACGGTCCAGCATTCACATACACACCGCAGGACTGCGTACCAACAGTCTCTAGCACTAGCACCGTTGCCACGATTTGTTAGTCGTGGTAACGTAGAGTTTGCCTTACTGCATAAGGCTACCTGTTAATGAATACCGCAAGGTACTCTCGGAATCGCTCCCCTCGGGGAGCTTTTTCATTGCCCAATGCGCTCCGGAACTGCACTAAATAATTCAGTTACCCACAGTCATACACTTTACTTTTTATACAAAACGCGCGATAATAAGAGGGTCAACACATTAACAGGTAAGACACAAAACAATGAATATAGCATTAAACGGCAACCAATTCGCAGTTAGCAAAACGCTAAGCGAAAAACCAGAATACACAGATTACATTTGCAAGACTGCAACCGGAATCAAAGTGGTACTGAGGCAGTGGACGGACGGATTAGTAGAACACAAAAAGCGAATACGATGCCGGTAGACACAGAAACCTGCGAAATATGTGACGGCGCAGGAACAGTCATCGGTGACAGTTATGACGAGTGGGGACGGTGCGAAGTCGGAGCTGGATATTATGAAACGTGCATTTGCCAGATAGAAGAATAGCTTATGAGAGATGAACAAAAAATCCAAATAACAATCACCGCTGAGGACGGCTCACAGATTAGCCGAACTCACATCATCGACAGCGACAGTTTGTACAACACCAACTGGAGCGCAACGGTCGAGAGTATGGTGGAGACTTTAGCCAGTAGCAAATTGCCAATATGAGACACGAAATAGCAGTATCAATTTTAATAGCATTTATATTCGTAGTAACCATATTTTCAATCATCAGTTTGATTGACTTGAAGATAGAGCGCGAACGGTTATCAATGACACCGGTGGAACGCATCGAGCAACTCGAAGAGCAACGCATCAACGATAAACATTGCCAGCCGAATGGACAGTTTTATAGACAGTGCAACCGGATGTATGACCAAATGGTGCAAGACGAATTAAGAGCGCAGTATGAAAAAAATTAAGAAAACTGAGTGGTACACCCCAAAGGAAATTGTAGAAAACGGATTCATCGACAGCATCACCAAAGCGACTTCAAAGGAAAACAAACTGCAGATGATGTTGCGATTCATTCGCACCAAACGAATCGAGGCGAAAAATGTTGGCACTGAGCAAAAACACCGGTACATCATTTTAGGACAGCATTTAACCAAATTCATTAACACCAAATAATTTATGTCAGAAGAAAAAACAGCATTGTCGATTCCAGAGATCACAAAAGAAATCGACCTAACGCTGGCAGACAAAGAAACAGTCGGGACACTTATTAGCACCACGTTTGAGGGCTTCGATGAATCATTGCTTCGGCAGGCGATTATGAAAGCGCGAATGATGGAGTTTGACCTGCGAGATATTCTAATCGGAAACATCTACGCAGTGAAATACAACGGTAAAGACGGCAAAGGTCCAACCGTGCAAATTATCACCTCGGTCGGACACATTCGTAAGGTCGGAGCGCGCAGTGGAGTAGTAGGTAAAGATGAACCAGTATTCGAGCGTGACGCTGACGGCAACATATTAGCTTGTTCAGTGACCATCAAAAAGATGACTGGCACGTATATCGGAGACTTCACCGCCAAAGTGTACTGGGGCGAATACAGCACGGGGAAAAACCTATGGCTCAGCAAACCCCACACGATGATATCTAAAGTCGCTGAGGCGCACGCAATCAGAATGGCTTGCCCTGAGGAGGCGAAAAATATGTACATCGCTGAGGAGTTCGAGCAAAAATACAATGAGGCAAAACCAGCAAACGTAGAAGTTAGTGACGAACAAATCGAGCAGGCTCAAGCAGATATGAGTAGTGCAAAAACAATGGACGAACTTACCAAAACATTTTTAGCGCTACCACTGGAGCTTCGGAATCATCAAACGATTATCGAATACGGTGGAGAGTTACGAATGAAATTAGAACAAGATAATCAAGATTAATATGACAAAAATCATTACAGAGTTTACACAGCAATCAGAGGCGTGGTTCAAGTGGCGCGAGGGAAAAATTACCAGTAGCACAGCCAAAACACTGGTCGGATATAAAGATTTGCTCAAAGCGGATTTGGTGCGAGCGATTATGGAAAATCCAGCAATGCACAAAGGCGATGACGAAAAGGTAATCGGAAAACTAAAGGTCGATGAATTAAAAGAGGCTATATTAGAAATCGAACCGGACTTCGACTTCCGAACGATGGCGTACAAAGCGAATGAGGACTTCGAGTACCGGATGCTTGCTCACGAATTGTCAGACGGTACAGCTCCAGTAGAAGAGGCGCGCGAACGTGGACACCGGCTGGAACCAGTGGCACGTGAGGAATTTGCAGCGCAAGCTGGCAAAACGATTGTCGAAGTGGGAGGTCTGGAGCGTGAAGATGAACCGCGAATTTGTATGTCACCAGACGGCGTGATGTTCAACGGCGACATCATCGACGAGTCAATCGAAGTGAAGTGTTTGGCAGGGTGGCGACACGTAAAAATCTGGCTCAAGAATGAGATTCCAGCTGACCATCGAGAGCAAGTGGTTGATTACTTTGTTGTGAATGACAACCTCAAGCGATTATTCTTTATTAGCTACTGTCCTGAGATTAAAAAGCACCCAATGCACGTTATCGTTGTGGAGCGAATCGACATCGAGAATGACATCAAGACAATGCTGGAGGCGCAAAAGCAATTCCTAGCTGAACACGATGAGCGACTCAAGCAGATTTACTTCGGATAGGCTTATGGCGGAACTAAAAACCTATAAACAAAAAGTGCGCCAGATAATGATTGACCACGAACCGGCGCGCAACAATGACGGAACGCTGATTGCACATTACATCTCAAAGCACTTAGCGCAGTACATCACAAAAGACTCGGACGGCAACCTCGCTGTACCTCTAAAGAACTTCCAGCACTTACCACCATTCGAGAACATCAGGCGAGCGCGAGCGATTATTCAAAACGATAACAACGAACTTCTACCAACCAAAGCCAGTGTGCGAAAAGCGCGAAAAATTAAAGAGGAAAACTGGCGGAACTGTGAAGTACGTGAGGCAAAAGCAGTATGAGCAGGCGCAAAAACATCAGTCAGGTAACTGAAAAAACTTACAAATTTCTTCAGGATGCTTACGATATTTCTGAAAAAGTAATTAACGAGTACCACACTAAATTAGCGCACCCCGATTACGATGGCTGGTTCGATTGGTATCACACTACTGGCACAATTATAGCGAACCGCAACGGCGGTACGAGCAACTTGGGGAAAATCAAAGACGATGAAGAATTAGCATTAAAAATAACAAAGCATATTTATGGCAGATAAGCATTACATCGGACAGGCAAAAGAAAAAAACGTCGAGTACAACGGTGGGAGCTTCACAGTATACAAGATTGGAATTTGCCTCGAAGATATTGGACTTGATTTAACAGGAATCAAAACACCTCCGCAGATCACCGCGCACAAAAACGGCAGACATTACTTCGACTTCGAGATGACGGAACGGCGGACTCCAGGCGAATATGGCGATACACACTCAGTCTTCTATACAGACAAGCCAAATCCGAACGCCTCAGGCGCTGGAACGGCACCTACAGCGAGCTCAGGCGGAAATACGGCACAAAGTACCGCACCGCGTGCAAACGCGCCTCAGAGCGCACCACAGACGCTCCCGAATGAGCAAATTAACCCTGAGGATATTCCTTTCTAAATATGAAACTACCAAAATACCGAGCGTGGGGAGTAGAGTACAAAGATGACACAGTAAAAATGCGGTACTCCAGAGATTATTGCAGTAACAGTATATCCGTTTTTTTCAACCTCGCAGTCGAGGGTCCAGCATTTGGTCAAGACTACGCACAGGTGCTTATGCAGTGGACAGGCCAAACTGATAAAGACGGGGTAGAGATTTACGAGGGTGACATTGTGGCAACTTTTGACGGAAGTCTAGAGGAATCAGAACGGTTGGAAATTAAATGGTGCGGTGAAGAGGGGTATCCAGCATTCGATGTCTCACCAAATCATATGGACGATTGTAATGGTTTGAGCTTCCACGCGCAAAACGTCGAAGACTTTAGTTTGAAAGTTATTGGCAACATTTATAAGAATCCAGAGCTACTAAAATAAATATCGAGAATTAATATGATAACCAAAAACAAATCAAAGCATATTCACTACCTCGACCGCGACACTGACATCGAGAGCTTGCTGGCGGAAATGATGAACCGGATGATACCGGAATGGCGCACAGTTCTTGAAGATGAGCAGATGAATTTGCAGGGCAAGGATGCTGGCGAGTTCCGAACCATCGACAATACGTTCAGCATCGGCAATACAGAACTTCAACGGATGCTTCGTTTCTACAAAGGCGCAGTAATCCCATACTTCTATCGACAGGAATACGGCAACTGGGATGAAAAAATCAGTGGCGAAAACCTACAGGACACGGATAAGCAGATGAAGCGGATGATTGGATTCATTCTGTACGACACCAAAGGCAAAAAAACTACTGACGTAAACAGCACACTCACATTCAAACTAGCGCGCGAGTTCAATGAGTTCCTTACTGACATCGAGAATGTTTGCTTCACTGACAACGGTTACATCTTCCCTGATGCAACTGAGTACAAAAAGCGCGAAAAAGAACACGGCGTAGGAGGCGCAAAAGTGTGGGCAACCACCGTGTTAAAGGAAAAGATTATGAACAAATACCCTAACCGCAAAATTGTATGATTAATGGAGTAATGGAAGATGCCCTAGAAACAATGAATCGAAAGCTGGACTCAGCTATAGATGAAGAATTAGCATTCGCAGGCTTATCGCGAGCAGATGTAGAACCGACTGGAGATTATTTACTGACAATCCACCACTACCCAAACGTAAATACAGATACTTCGGACGGGTACGTTACAACATTGCTCCAGAACAGAAAAATTATTATCAGCAAAAAAATTAGAGAGCAAAAAATATCAATTTCTATGAAAATACAAATCGTATGATTAAAAGATTGCTAAATGAGGACGTCGGCAAAATGGTTGTATACAAACCGAAAACCAACATTGAAGATGTCGGGCGCCTCAAGACATTCGACAACACAAACCAGATAGCGTGGGTTGTGTACAAGTGGGGCGAAACTTCGGAGTGGGAAAACTACACGGCTCAAGCGACTAATTACTCGGACTTAGAATTTGCGAACGTATGAGCCTTACAAACGGAATGGAAAGATTTGAGCCAGAAAATGAAGTTATAGACAACTTCGATAAATGCCCAGATGACCCTTGGGGGCGTCACAGGTGGTATCAGACCACTTTAGCTGAGCCAATAAAACAACAAGATTATAAAGAAAATGACGGCAGAATAGCAGCTTCACACGCTTGCCGTTGTGGACGATGGAGATTAATTACTTACCCAAAACCAAAACACGTATGATTGAATTAATGGAGCATCAAAGCCGATGCGTAAAGGAATACTCGAACCGTAGCGTACTACTGGCACACGAAATGGGTACAGGAAAATCAATTTCAGCCATCGCAATGCACCGCGACCGTGGAGCGATTATAGTTTGCCCAGCAAAATTGAAGCAGAACTGGAACGTGGAGCTGATGAAGATGGGAGTTAGTGAGAGCGATATTCAGATTATTGAAACCGCAAAAGATGAACTACGGAACGCAAAATGGCTAGTAGTATCATATTCCATCATCGACAAATTCATTGACCGGCTGGACTTCTATACCGGACTTACTTGCGATGAGAGTCACTTCATCAAGGGATCAAGCATTCGGTCCAAGGCGATTGTAAAACTAAGCAGTATGATGGAGGTAGTTACACTGTTGAGCGGAACGGCAATTATGAACAAACCGATTGAATTATGGAACCAACTCAAGGCAATCAAAGCGACCATCACTGAGGAAATGAACCGAACAGAATTCAGCAAGCGATACTGCGGAGGGCATATGCAACAGATGGGTCGGAGGCGATTCTGGTGGGAGGGTGGAGCTGGCAACCTTGCAGAGCTTCGAGAAAAACTTTTGGGAGACATCGACAGTGTAAAAAAAGCGGACGTATTGGAAATACCAGACAAAGTTGTCAGTACCCAAATCATCGAGTTCACACCGGCTCAGCGCTCAGAGTACAAAACAAAATTCAATGATTACGTCGAATGGTTACGTCACAATCCAGACCACTTCCAAGAGTACGTGGAGCGTAAAAAAGTCAAAGGCGAAATTGTTGATACCAAAGTGACGGCTCAAGACCAATTCGACAACGTAGTGAAAACAAAACAGCTAGTCGAGCTAGGCAAGTTGAAGCAGGTCACCAGCCTCGCAAAAGTTGATTACTTCTTATCGATTCTAGAGGAAATCGGTGACCAGCAATGTATCATCTTCACGGAATACATCGAGAGTATTGAACGCTTGAACGCCGGACTCAAAAAAGCCGGAATGAAGTACAGCACATTGAAAAATGACGGCTCAGTCGAAGAGTTCCAGTCAGGCAAGGCACAATTCTTCACCGCCAACATTGTATCCGGTGGGCAGGGATTAAACCTGCAGAACGCAAGCCTCGTCTTTATTTTAGACCGCCACTGGACTCCGGGTCAAAATGAGCAAGCTGAAGATAGAGTACATCGCAAGGGTCAAACCGAAAAGTGCAGTATATTCTACGTTACTGTCAAAGACACCATAGACGAGCGTATTGAAGAGATCAACCAGAAAAAGCGAGGCGTCATAAAAGAGCTTATAGGGTAATGGTTAAGTTCAGTTACCCACAGTTGTCACCTGCGTACACTTTACTTTTGTTACCAAACAGGGCATATTTAAGGAGTTAAAGACATTAACAGGCTTAACACAACAACTTATGCAAACAATCAACATTCAAGAGGTAGCAGAGGAATTGGCAGATATGATTAACGATGGAGAGTTTATCTTACAGAGCTTCGAAGAGAATCAAGTGTTCGAGGTTAGAAATCTTTTCAGCGACATCAATTTATCAAACGAGCAAGCCGAGCAAGTTCTTGAGATTGTTCACGGCGCAGTAGCTTCAATTTAATATGGACACTTTATTTGCAGAGCAAGCGATGGAGTCAATGTTAGAAATTGGAATACCGCTCGACGAGGCTGAGATGTTACTTGAGGATTTTATCGACGACGAATTAACCTACTAACAATGACACAGACAATCTACACACTACGAACGGATTCAGTAGAGGCGCTGGAGCGAGCTGAGGAAAAGAAAGCGGACTGTTACGAGCGATTCTACAATGTAAAAGTAGAGCCTGCTGGACTGAACAAAATTAACATTATTTGCACTAACGAAAAAAAATAAATTATGGGATTAGATATGTACCTCGAAAAGAGGCGATACGTGAAGAACTGGGAGCATATGAAGGATGAGCAAAAACACGAAGTCATTGCGAAGCTCGGAGGCAAGGTGGTCGAGTCAATCAAGCCGGAACGCGTTAGCCAAATTACTGAGCAGGTTATGTACTGGCGCAAGGCAAATCATATTCACAACTGGTTCGTTACTCACGTACAGGGTGGAGAGGATAATTGCGGCGACTTCTACGTCAGTAAAGAATCATTGACAAAACTGCTTCGGGTCTGCAAATTTGTTCTAGAGAACAGCGAGCTGGTGGACGGAAAAATTCGCAATAGGCAGGTACTCACGGTAGATGTTATTGAGGACGGCAAAAAGGTCGAAGATAGCACTGTAGCTGAGCAGTACCTACCAACATCAAGCGGATGCTTCTTCGGCGGAACAGACTACGATGAGTATTATATTTCAGACACAAAAGACACAATCGAGGCGCTGGAAAAATTACTCGAAGAGGATGATGGGGTGGCAGATTATTATTATTCATCGAGCTGGTAATATGAAAACAACACCATTTACTAAATAATATGGCCTACACAGAAAAAAGATTAGCGGAGTTAAAAGGCTGGATGGAAAATGTCATTGAACACGATGTGGAAAGACAATATATTAAATCCTTCCTAAAAGAATCAATCCAACAAGCAGTAGCAGAAGAAAGAGGCCAAGCATACACAAGACTGGTGGAGGGGATAGAGGGGGTGAAACCTCACGTCAGGAATGTGCCACCAAGCGATAAACAGAGTATTGAAGCCGTATGCTTAGTGCAGGTGGGGTACGAACAATGTAAAAAAGACATCCTAGAGAACGTAGTCAATCCCTTATATAGTAATCACATCAACAATTTTTCTGCTCTTAAACTCGCCCAAATCGCAGAGTAGCATTATAAGGATAAGAGATAAGACGTATGAATTTAGAAAGTGTATTAACCGACACAGACGAAAGACACAGTGACCTAGTTGACAGTATGGCTTACGCATTACCAAGTAAATTACAAATCTAAACGCACCGAGATATGAAACCACAATCAGAAGAAAAAAACTTTGTAATAGCCGATTTGATGACACACTATGACGACCTAAATGGCGTTTTAACTGGCTATGTCATCTGTACTATCACCGGAGAAGTGAAACCGTTTACTTGTAAGATAGCTAAATAAATATGACCCAAACAATCAAAGAACGTTTAGAACTTTTGAAGCGTGACCAAAACGCTAAGAAAGAAGACGACCCCCACTTTACTGGTTGTGGAGGTTGTGGAGAACAGTACCCAGCTATTTGTCCTGACTTACACAGTGAGAACCCCTGCGATGCCCTCGCACTACTACTTATTCGACTAACTAAAGATGGAATTTTATGAAATCAACAGCATTCAATCAGGATTATAGACTTGGAAAAATAGACGGCGAAAACCACTACCTCAGAAAACCATCGTGGGATTGCGGTTGGTACTGGGCAGTCGGGTATATGGGTAACAAAAATTGCCACTACCATATGAACGGATTCGCTCGCGAACACAATATGCACTTACGAGATGCTTTGCTGGAGGCGTTTGGTGAGAGCTTAACCATTGGTCCGCGAGGGTTGTGGACATTCACGGAACTTATGTACACCGCGTACTCACTTAAAGAGGCTGCTGAAGTGCTTGGTCGAGGCGGATCACACACAGCTAAAAACCCTTGCGCTGACACCATCCGGAACATCAGCGAGGCGGAACGGATTAATTCAAAAGTTTTACCAGCAATATTCGATGAGATGTGGAAAGTCTTGACTGATAAAGAGTATGCTGAAAAAGAGCCACCAAAAATCACAGTCAAATACGCAAAACGAATTTACGAATGTGTAGAGTGCGGACACCAAACCGAAATCGGAACCAACCATTACGGAGAATGTTATCCTAGATGTGATAAAAAGTGCTTCAAACAAACAGCACACAAATTCATTAGCGATTAAATCAAAATAGGTTATGCCAAATCATCAACAAAAACCAAAACGAAAAAAGAAACGAAAAGTAATCGACGTCAGCAAACTCGCACCGCCGAATGAAGTAACTGTAGAAATCGAAGTTGACGGGCGCACATATATGTCGACGCTAGAAGTTCCCGAAGGATCATCGTTCGAGGAAATTGCCTTAGCAAAAGAAAATCTAGCTGAGCTTATCAGACAGCAACACATCAAAGCGTACGGTAAGACCAGACTGTGGCGCAGGGCGTACAGATGGCTCGCAGACCGTTTGAAAAAGAGTGATGCTACCAAACGTGCCGAGGCGATATTGCGCGACTCAGACGGCGAATAATGTATAATGAGAGTACCGCGTTCTGAGCTGGAGTGGCGCAATAGAAACGCTAAGATGCCAGTTCGGGGACGCGAGTCCATAACAGCATCGAGGTCCGAACCAGATGCAAGATGACTATACGAGTACCGGACGGCAGTGTACGCACAGCAAGATGGATAGTGATGGGTCAACATTAGTTTACTCAGATTAACTCGGCAAATTCTTGCCTCCAGCTCAGAGCGCAGTACAAAAACAATGCACACTTAACAGGTGTGTATTTGTTGTGTAACAGGTTATATGCAGGTATAATCAGGTTATGTCATTAAGCAGAAAAAAAGGATTGGCGCGGACAGGATTCAAGAAACCTACACTCGCACAGGTGCGCGAAAAGCAAGCGCGCAAAAAAGCGATGGCAAAAACTGCTCCACCAAAACCAAAAGCTCCAACTAAATATCCAGCCTTCGCCGGTGTAGCAAACTCGCGCCGGTGGGTAGGACTGAGAGGCGTGTATTGGAAGATATTTTCAATGTACATCCGTAAGCGTGATTTTATAAAATACAATGGGCGATGCGTCAGTTGCCCACGCATACTAGAGGACTGGAAACTCGGAGATGCTGGACACTACGTTTCGGTAGCGCGAGGCGGAATAGATTTATGCTTCGATGAAACCAACGTCCACCTCCAGTGCAAGCGCTGTAACAATCCAGAGTGGACGGTTGACGCCTCAATACCCTTTGCAGAGGAATTAGACCGGCGACTCGGAGATGGCACGGCTAAAAACCTCAGTGCGCGAGTGCATAAAGAAATGGGAAAAGTGCCAAGTGCAGAGGAATACAAAGCGCTGGTGCATATTTACAAAAATAAATTTGATTCATTATGAAAATAGAATGGCATCCGGAAGTTGTGCTGATAGCCGATATGAAACCGGCGGAGTACAATCCACGAAAACGGAATAACAAAGCAAAAAAAGCGTTCGCAAAAAACCGTGAGGAGTACGGCAACCTAGAACCGATTGTGCTGAACTTGGATAACACCATCATCGGTGGACACCAACGGTACTACCACGCGATAGACTGTGGCGATACAGAGATGGAAACGTTCAAGCCAAACGTACAGCTCAGCATCGAGGATGAAAAGGAATTAAACTTGATTCTTAACAGCATCACCGGTCGAACCGTTATTGACGGATTGATTGCATTGAACTTTTCGCAGGATCAGCTCGATGAGCTTGGGTTCCGTGAGTTCAAAATACCAGTAATCAAAGTACCAGATACGGCAGTGGTCGAAGCCGGAAAACAAAAAAACAAAAGCATACTTGCAATGTTCTTCGATGTAAAAGACTTGGTCGAAGTAAAGAGGGTGCTCAAAGCTATTATCAGGGATGAAGAGGATGTCGATGGGGTGGCATCAGCAATTTTATTTTTAGAACAGTATGCTTAATATCAATTGGACAGACAAAATTGTGGACTACGCGGACTTAAAACCATACGAGGGAAATCCGCGCGAGATGACAAAAGAGAATCGAAGCCGGTTGAAAAACAGCCTGCAGAAGTTCGGGCAGGTGAAACCACTGCTAGTAAATAAAGATTTGACTATTCTCGGTGGGAACCAACGCATCACACAGCTCAAGAATAAAAAAGTGTGGGTACGATTCCCGAACCGGCAACTGAATAAAGAGGAATCCAAAGCGGTGCTTATCATTCACAACAATAAGATTGGTGACTTCGACTTTTCGCTGTTGGCTGAGCTTGGATATACCGATGACGAATTGGTTGACACGTTTGGATTCGACCGCGAGCTAGTAAATGAAATGGGCTTCGACTTCGATGACCTCGACTTCGATGATATGGATGATGACGTAATCATTAAAAAACTGATTGTGTCGTTCCCAAAAGATGTAGACGTAGAGCAGTTTACCAAAAAGATAAATGACAAACTCGGAGTAGAAACGTTCGAGGAATCATTGTTAATTCTAACTAAGAAATATGAAAACAGTAACATTGGTTGAGCACATTGAAGACCCAAAAAACTTCATTAAGCAACCGGCAGAAGTAGCGCACGGCGAGATTCTTTTAGAGGATGAGTTCATTGGCGTAGATGCGTTCGGAGTGACACAGCTCGTATACGTGAAGCTACCGGACACAAAAGAAACCAAGATGTACAAGGCTCTAGTGAAAAAGCTCCACTACAACACCACACAGCGCGTGAGTGGGCTTGCCACCACATCGACCATCTTTGGGTACGCACCGCCGGTAGAGATGCGTCAAAAGCCATTCTGCTCCAGTACAAAGCTGGCTGAGGATTTACCAAAAGAGAATCGATTCCTTAGCTGGTATTGTGGCAAGTACATTATGCCGTTATTTGAAAAGCACTACGCGGAAAACTTAAAGGAACACTTCGCAGTGATGGCAGACGTGAAGCCGGATTGGATTATGAAAGATACCATTTTCACCGGTGGAGTAATCAACAAAGCGAACCAGCTCAACTACCACATCGACAGTCAGAACATCAAAGGCAGTATAAACGCAATGGTGTACTTCGCTCGAGATATGAATGGCGGTGAGTTAGTCTTGCCAAAATACAACGCGCGCATCAAACCGCAGGATGACTACGTGTTGCTGTTCCGAAACGATTTGGTCCACGGCGTCGCACCGCTCAGTCCCAAGAATAAAGAGAGCTACAGATACTCAATCGTGTACTTCCTACAAAACCGGATGCAGGCTTGTGGAACATTAAAAGAGGAAATCGCTAAGGCGCGCGCGTAGTATGATTGCTTTTACCGGTCACAACCAGTGGAGAGACACGGATATATATTTCTTCCACATCGGAATGCACGCTTGCGGACACTGTGCAGGAATAGACATATTCATTATGGGCTTAGGAATCAGATTGAGATTCAGTAACTCAAAAACATTATGAACAAAGTCATCGGAATCGGAGGGGTACCAGCAAGCGGAAAAACAACGCTGATGGTTGAGCTGATGGCGCGGTTTGACGATTTAACCAAAGTCAGGCTCGGCAAGCTGAAAGGCTACCGTTCAGCAAAACACAATGCGTACATCTTGGGCATCTACAACGGCGCACTGTTCCAAGGCACAGACAAATTATCAATGACGGCAGTGACAGACCTTTATAAGCTGTGTAGAGTGAAGAGCGGAATCACAGTCATCTTCGAGGGCGATAGATTCTTCTCACGCAAGGTATTCGAGACACTGGAGGCAAGCGGAACGGAATGCACAAAGTTCATCTGCCAGACGGAAAAACAATCGGAGCGAATCATAGAGAGAGGTAGCGAGCAATCAGAGCAATTCTTGAAAGCCAAAGCGACAAAAACTGAGAACTTACGCGACCTCGAAAACCTGACGATACTCGATAACAACACGCCGGAACAATGCCGAACCAACGCAACATTAATATTTAACCAAATAACGAAATAGCTTATGGAAAATGAGGTAATAGAGCGAGTGAAAAAAGAATTGAAGATAACGCAGATGAGAGTAGACCGGACTGGAGATGAAGAGGGCCTCACATTAGACATCTCAGGGTATAGATTCTTTACTGTCATAAAGCCAAAACGTGTGGCATAATATGTAATATGAACGATAAAACAGGCGAAAAACAGGCAAGTCCCGATACTGAGAACAAAATCGAGCGGAATTCAGACGGTACATTCCCAAAAGGAAAAACCGGAAATCCCAATGGTAGACCGCGCGAAAAGTCATTGACGACACAGTTAAAAGAGGCGCTCAAACAAAACGAAAAAAATACCGGTCAGCCATACGATGCACTACTCGTGAACCGGTTACTTGA
>Ga0306900_1000141_pt1 | contig 41700 bp, 32 predicted proteins | sample AntRauMFilla3765_FD_190416 | JGI IMG/M metagenome (GOLD analysis project Ga0306900, IMG submission 190416) | Saline lake microbial communities from Rauer Islands, Antarctica - Metagenome Filla 3 #765 (v2) (version 2) | ecosystem: Environmental > Aquatic > Non-marine Saline and Alkaline > Saline ... | reverse complement strand
GCATGCAAACAACTAATTCCCCAACTCTCGAACTTGCCATCGACCTGATTCGCCGGCCCTCCGTCACCCCGGACGATGCCGGCTGTCAGCAGCTTATGATGTCCCGCCTGGAAGCCCTTGGCTTCGAGGGAGAATTCATGCGCTTCGGTGACACCGACAATCTATGGGCCCGCCGGGGCTCGGAAGGGCCGGTGCTTGCATTTGCCGGGCATACGGATGTGGTGCCAACGGGGCCTGAGAAGAACTGGGCACACCTGCCCTTCTCCGGAGACATCGATCAGGACGGCTACCTGCACGGGCGCGGCGCGGCCGATATGAAAGGCAGTCTGGCGGCTTTTGTGACCGCCTGCGAGCGGTTCGTTAAACAGCACCCCGATCACCGGGGTTCCATTGCCCTGCTGATCACCAGCGACGAAGAAGGCCCTGCCAAACATGGCACGGTGAAGGTCATCGAAACTCTGGAAGCCAGGAATGAGAAAATCGACTGGTGCCTGATCGGGGAACCGTCCAGCACCAACCGCGTGGGCGATGTGATCAAGAACGGTCGTCGGGGATCCCTGCACGGTTATCTGACGGTTCACGGCACCCAGGGCCACGTCGCCTATCCGCATCTGGCCGAAAACCCGGTTCATACCGTCGCCCCGGCTCTGGATGCACTGGCAAAAGAATTCTGGGATCAGGGTAACGATTTTTTTCCACCCACCACCTTCCAGATCACCAAGGTCGAGGCAGGTACCGGGAGCAACATCATCCCCGGAGAATGCCTGGTGCACTTCAATTTCCGCTATTGCACCGAAAACACCGCCGAAAGCCTGGAAGAACGGGTGGTGTCTGTTCTGGATCGCTTCAAGCTCCGATACGATCTGGAATGGAACCTCAGCGGCCGGCCATTTCTGACGGACAGCGGGGCCCTGGTGACCGCGGCCCAGAATGCCATCCGCACGGTAACCGGGGAAGAAACCAAACTGTCCACCTCTGGCGGAACATCAGATGGTCGTTTCATCGCGCCGACCGGTGCCCAGGTTCTGGAACTTGGCCCTCGGAACGCGACCATCCATAAGGTCAATGAGTGCGTCAAAGCGGCTGACCTGGATACCCTGTCCGACATGTATGAGCAGATTCTGACAGAGCTTCTCGCCTAGCGGCGGGACTGCTGACGGTTAGTAATGGGGTTAGTAATGGGGAGGGGGCGACTCTTCCTCCTCTCCCCGGATATTTGAGGACGATACCTCTTTAAGCTGGGTGTTCAATTGCCTCTTGGCTTCCCACAACTCCCGGATATCCAGTTCCTGGCGGGCCACCTGTTCACTCAGTGTGTTAATCAGATCGTCCTGAAACGCAATCCGGGTTTCAAGCTCATCCAGCCGGCCAGCCAAGGTCCGGGATTCGTCATTTCTGCTATTGGCCATACTTGTGAGCACCATGCTTGGTCAGCACCTCCCGTTATCTGGTATCATCCCGCTTTTATTCGTATCCGGAATTCGCGCCGGAGCGAATTTATCACCACCGGATGCACGAGTTTACCCGAGATCCGGTTTTTTATCGTCAGTGTTATAAGAATGGAGAATCAGCAGTCCATGCAAAATCCAGCAAAAGCGATCGTTCTTGCCCTTTTGGTCGCTATCCCGTCACCCTTTATCCTTGGTTTTCTGTTGGTGACTTTCACCCCGGAACTTTTCCAGATCCTGTCCACTTCCGGAACCAGTGAATTGGCCAACAACACCACCTTTGTGCTGGGAAGCGCCGAGGGCATTGCCGCCTATATCCTGTCCGTTGTTTTATTCTGCCTGGCGGGCTTCTGCACGGTTGCGCTCGCGGCCAAGCGACCTTCCGAAATCAACGCAAAGGCAAACGCCAAACCCAGGCGAGCGCCAACCAAAGCCGCTCCTCCGCGCCCGGCAAAGCCGAAGCAGGAGGACTCTGCCGACCAGGGCCATGACGACACCGGCCCCGAAGGCAAGGAAGACGGTACGGTTAAGTGGTTTAATGTGAAAAAAGGTTTTGGTTTTATCGTGCGTGACAGCGGCGACGAAATTTTCGTTCATTTCCGCGCAATTCGCGGCCAGGGCCGTCGAGTACTGCGCCAGGGCCAGCTTGTTCGCTTCGACGTGGTTGAAGCTGACAAGGGTCTCCAGGCTGATAATGTGTCCATTCTGGACGACTGAAGGCCCGCGAACCTGAATTCAGAAACGTAATTGAAAAGGCAGCCACCGGCTGCCTTTTCAGTTCCAGACTGCGAGCTGCTCCCCGCGCTCATCAATCCGCCACCACCGTTCATCGTCAACCGGCTCCCCTTCCTTCCACTCACCGGGACTACAGCGGATCTCCGTTGCCATGGCTTGCCATGCACTGCGGGCGCAATCCAGGTCCGAAGACCAGGGCAATTCGTCGCCCTCGATAATCATTGAGGCATAACGCTTGCCGCCTGCCCGGGGATAAAGGCTGAGCCCGATGCTGGCACCGCAGTAGAACGCCCTCACTTTTACGGGCTTGTCGTCCGATAACTGGTCCGGCAGCGCCAGATCATCCAGATGACTGGATAACCACTGCGCCAACGCTGCAACATCGACGTCACGGATGTAAATTTCAAGATCTCGCAAACTCCAGCTCTCCGGTTTGATTCTGATTCGCGATATAGTGGCCTGAGCCCTCGGCGGCTGCAACCCGACGTTCCAGTTCTGAGCCCAGATCGTCCACGGTCAGCAGTCGCAGACGTCCGCTGCGCTTTCGCTCATGCCACGATGCTTCACTGGCGGCCTGCTCTGATTCCAGGGATTCGATGGAGCGCTCAAAATGTTCTATCGGTTGCTGACGAGCCAGGGCCAACAACAACTGGCGCCGGACCGAATCCGCCTTTCCGGCAAGTACCGCTGCCTCCATGGGGCCCCGATCTGCAAACAGACTCAAGCGCGCAGCGGCGTGCTCCACCCATTGCAGCATGGCCCCCGGCGACGCCGCTAAAGGGCTGGTGCAAGCGGCAACGTATTCCACCACGCCAGACGCCAGCTCGATACCCCAGCGTTTTTCGATGATGGGCTGTCGGGCTGTCAGAATTGCCTGTTTCTGGCTCGCACTGCTCGCCGGCATCGCGCGGCAATCAAGCTCCCGACCCAGCGTCTTTTCCAGGGAACGAATCCCATGGGAGGCATCCTCTGAATCCGGCCCCAGCATCAGAACCGGACCGGGAAACGAGGTGACCAGTTCCCGCGCAACACTGAACTCTGACGCCATTATGCTGACCAGGTCTGGCGGTGAAACGTTATCGAACACCAGCACCGGAGGGATTGACGCTGGCTCTCCCGGCACCGTCATTGCGCGCTCGTCGCTGGCCATAATATCCGCCTCACGGCGAATATCCATTTCTATGGCGCCCCCGGGCAAAGTCGCAATCAGGGATCTGAGCCAGCTGGACTTGCCGCTACCACGCTCCCCGTGAATCCACACTATAGCGTCAGCAGAGGTAGACAGCAGCAGGCTGATATCTTCAACCAGGCCCAGCCATTGCGAATCGGCCATGACCAACGGCGGAACAGCTGCTTTGTCGGACTGTTCATTCGATACCTCAGACCCTGTGGAAGGCCAGTGGGCGACCGCCTCAAGAACCGCTACATAGGCTTTTTCCTGCAATCGATCTGCGCTGTGAACCAGCGCTTTCAGCAATTCCGGCCACTGCAACCAAACCGCGCCGCTGACTTCCCGGGCCGTGTGCAGCCAGTACACAAGCTGCGACGACAGCAGGTTTTCACTGGCGACTTCCGTCACGATGGGTTGTTCGCACTGAACGGTGCGGGTCAGCTCGTCCAGTTCCACGCCCTGGCGCTGAAGAAACCGGCGCAGTTCAGGAATGTCATCGAGCATCGCCAGAAAAAAATCTTCCAGGGTAACGGCATAACCGCCCCTGCCGGTAACACGAGTAAGGGCGCTTTGCAGCGCAGTCTGACAGGCGGGACTCAGGCATCCTTGCCAATCTTCCATGACCATCTCTCCCTGATAATTGTTCGGGCATCGTCCTGATGCCCATTCTGTCTGTGCTCAAACGCGGTTATAGGTGTCCTCGAAACGCACAATGTCGTCTTCACCCAGATAGCTTCCGGTCTGGACCTCAATCAACTCCAGGGGAATCACACCGGGATTAGTCAGCCGATGGGTCACACCCAACGGAATATAGGTGGACTGGTCTTCAGTCAGCAGCAAGACGTCCTCACCCCGATTCACCGTGGCTGTGCCTTTGACCACCACCCAGTGCTCCGCCCGGTGGTGATGCTTCTGCAGAGACAGGGACGCGCCCGGCTTGACCGTGATGCGTTTGACCTGAAACCGCTCACCCATGGTAATACCTTCATAGGTGCCCCAGGGCCGGTGAACCTTTTTGTGGAAACGGTGCTCCGAGCGCCCCTGGGCTTTCACCTGAGCCACCAGCTTTTTCACATCCTGCACCCGACCACGGTCTGCCACCAGCACCACATCATCGGTTTCGACAATGACATGGTCGGTCAGTCCCAGCGCCGCAATCAGACGACCTTCAGAATGAATATAAGAACCGGATACGTCCTCGGTAATCACATCGCCACGACAGACGTTGTTGTTCTCATCGTGGGGCTGGATATCCCAGAGCGCAGACCAGGAGCCGACATCGGACCAGCCCGCATCCAGGGGCACCACAACCGCATCGTTGGTTTTTTCCATCACGGCGTAGTCAATGGAATCTTCCGGGCATTTTTTAAACGCCTCGCTCCCGACGCGAGTGAAGTCCATATCGGTCTTGCGCTGGCTCCAGGCTTCGCGGCAAGCGGCCATCATGGCCGGCTGCTGGCGCTCCAGCTCCTCGATGTAGCGATCCGCACGAAACAGAAACATGCCGCTGTTCCAGAAATAGCCACCCTCGCTGACATAACGTTCAGCCGTGGCCTGGTCCGGCTTTTCAACAAAGGCCGCGACGTCCTGGTAAGCACCGTGAGGCTCGCCCGCCTTGATGTAACCGTACCCCGTGTGGGGAGCGTCCGGAACGATGCCAAAGGTCACCAGTTTGCCGGTTCTGGCGGCTTTTGCGCCCTCGGCGGAGGCCTCCCGGAACGCATCGCTATTTTTCAGCACATGGTCGGACGGCATGACCAACAGCAACTCTTCCGGATTTTCCTCCGCCGCCGCCAGTGCTGCCAGCGCGATTGCCGGCGCCGTGTTGCGCCCTACCGGTTCCAGAATAATTCCGGCAGTGCGGTCCGGGGCCTGAGCCTGCAGGTGCGCGGCAACCACAAAACGGTGCTCTTCATTGGTGATGGCAAGCACCCGCAGTTGCTCGTCCAGCAGGAGCCCACGATCAATGGTTTCCGCCAACAATGACTCATCGGACACAACCGGCAAAAACTGTTTCGGGAAGGCTTCGCGGGAAAGCGGCCACAGCCGTGTGCCTGAGCCACCGGAGAGAATCACTGCTAGCATGAATCATCCTTGGTTTGAAATTTGGTCGATTTTAACCCAGAGTCGAACGTTATGTCCCGCCAGCTAACCGACTTTTCATCCCAGCTCCCTTACCGGGTGCCCGCCGTCCGCCATCTGGCGTGGATGTGTCGCGCGCCCGGTCTGATTGCCTCTCCGCCCGGTTTTACCCTGGCCGAACACCTGCCCGATAGCCTGGAAGAGCGGTTGAAAGCCTGGGACCAGTCCCCCGAAAAGGGTCCTGCCGTGCTGACGCAAACGCCAGCCCGGCGGCTGGGACACTATTTCGAGCAGCTCTATGAATGCCTGATGAAGGATCTGCTGGGCTGGGAGGTGCTGCTGAAAAACCAGCCAGTGAGAAGCAACGGAATGACTCTGGGAGAGCTGGACTTCATTGTGCGCAACCCGGCAGACAACGTGGTGGAGCACCATGAAATCGCCGTGAAGTTTTACCTTGGCTACGCCAATCCCGGTCAGTCCAGCCCGCTCTGGTATGGCCCCAATTCAAAAGATCGCCTCGACCTTAAAACAGCAAGACTGGTCACTCACCAGAGCCGCCTGGCCGAAAAGCCGGAGACGCTGGAACTGCTCCACGCCCGCAATATCCCCACCCCGACGCTGGCCCGTATTTTCATGCCCGGGTATCTGTTCTACCCGGTAAATTTCCAGGTTCCCTCGCCCGAAGGCATACCATCGGACCATCTGCGGGGCGAGTGGCTTTACATCGACGATCTGGACGGGATGAACAGCGCAAGGGCAACGCCGGATCAGGTTGAGCAGCACTGGATTCCGTTGATCAAACCCCACTGGCTGAGTCCCTGGCGGCAGCCTGGCCCACCGGATGCACGCCTGACCGCAGAGGCACTCGAAACCGTGCGCTCATTGGGCATGCCACGGCTGTTTGCGGTAATGGAGCAGACCGATGAACCCGGGGTGTGGCAGGAGCATCACCGGGTATTTGTGGTGCCCGGCAACTGGCCCGCCTAGCCTGCCGCGAAGGTGCGCTCAACAGACCGTTGTCGTCTGTCAAAGACGTGCAATAATTCATACTTTCTGCCCCGATTTATAACGACATCTGTGGCAGACTATCGCAACACCAAATGACACAGCGGGTTTTATTCATGGATGACCAGAGCCAATCCCGGCTTCTCTCACAACGACGTTTTCTGCCTTTTTTCCTGACCCAGTTTTCCGGCGCGTTTAACGACAACCTGTTCAAAAACGTACTGTTGCTTTTGATCACCTACACCGCAGGTGGCCTGGCAGGTCTGTCCATTGATATCGTGGTTAACGTTGCCGCCTTTCTGTTTATCCTTCCGTTCTTTATGTTTTCCGGAATCGCCGGTCAGATGGCCGACAAATATGAGAAATCCGGTTTTATCCGCTGGGTCAAGATCGCGGAAATCGCGATCATGGCCACAGCAGCCGTCGGCTTATGGTACCAATGGTACGAGCTGCTGCTGTTGTTGCTGTTTTTAATGGGCACCCAGTCCACCTTCTTCGGCCCGGTAAAGTACGCCATCCTGCCCCAGGTGCTGGAGAACGACGAACTGGTAGGCGGCAACGCACTGGTAGAGATGGGCACGTTTGTGGCAATCCTGGTGGGGACAATCGTCGCGGGCCTGTTGATGGGGTTGGATGAACCCAACAAACTGGCAGCGCTTGGCGCACTTGGCATCGCTATCCTGGGTTATCTGGCGGCGCGGAAAATCCCGACAACCGGAACCACCCAAACGGATATCGTTATTGGCCTGAACCCCTTTCGGGAAACCTGGCGTCTGATGCGCCTGGCCGCAAGCAACTATTCGGTGCTGCTTTGCATCATGGCGATCTCCTGGTTCTGGTTTCTGGGTGCCGCTTACCTGACCCAGTTCCCCAATTTTGCCCAGACCGATCTGATGGGCGACGAAACGGTCGTCACGCTGCTATTGGCTATTTTCACCATCGGCATTGCGATGGGCTCAATGGCCTGTGAGCGCTTGTCGGGGCATCGAATTGAACTGGGTATTGTCCCCATCGGTTCACTGGGGCTCACCCTGTTTGGCGTGGACCTGTACCTGAGCATGCCGGCTAACCCTTCGCCCACCAACTGGCTGACCATTGTAAGTGACCCGGAATACCGACGGGTGGCAATCGATCTGCTCGGCATCGGTTTTTTTGGCGGGCTGTTTATCGTGCCACTTTATGCCTTTGTACAGAAGGAAACTCCGGAAAACCGACGGGCACAGGTGATTGCAGCACTGAATGTTTTCAACGCCCTCTTTATGGTTGTCAGTGCCATCATGGGCGTCATCATGCTGGGGATAATTGGGATCAGCATTCCCGAGTTCTTCCTGGTGTTATCCATCATGAACCTCATCGTCGCCGGGTTTGTCTATCAGCAGCTACCGGAGTTTGCGCTGCGGTTTATCGTCTGGATTCTGTCCCATACGATATATCGGGTTAAACATCAGGGGCTGCGGAGCATTCCCGACGAGGGCCCGGTGCTGCTGGTGTGTAACCACATAACCTACATGGATGCGCTGGTCATTGCGGGTGCTGTTCGCCGCCCGGTCAGGTTTGTGATGGACCATCACATCTTCAAAACGCCACTGCTTGGCGGAATTTTCAGAATGGCCCGAGCTATTCCGATTGGCTCGAAAACCACCGTGCCCGACATCTACAGCTCGGCGTTCAGCCGCATCGACGAAGAACTGAGCGCAGGACACGTGGTGTGCATATTCCCCGAGGGTCGCCTGACCACCGATGGCGAAATTGCTTCTTTCCGAAGCGGCGTTGATAAAATTCTGGCCCATCGGCCGGTGCCGGTGGTTCCCATGGCACTGAGGGGGCTTTGGGGCAGCTTCTTCAGCCATTGCGGCGGCCCCGCGATGAAGCATTTCCCCAAGCGCTTCTGGTCGCGGATTGAGCTGCTGGCCGACACACCGATTGCCCCGGAAAACGCCAACGCCGAAATGCTGGAAATCCGGGTGAAAGATCTGCGAGGTCCTGCACGTTGATTGCGGAGTCCGACCCCGATTCGGCCTTGACCTGCGCAGGTCAGTGCGGCACTCTAATTTGGTTTTATAAAGCAACCAAAATTAAGGAGAGCGCCCGTGAGTGAAGTAACCAATCGAGCCATTGTGCTGAAAAAGCGACCCCAGGGCGAGATTCAGAAAGGCGACCTGGTGATGGAAGAACGTCCAGTCCGTGAGCTGAAAGAGGGCGAGGTCCTGGCCAAGGTGCTCTGGTTGTCGCTGGACCCCTATGTACGCCCGCGGATGAACGACGCGAAGGGCTATATGGACCCGATTGGTATCGACGAAGTGATCGTGGGTGAATCCGTGGCACGAATCGTTGAATCCCGCTCACCGGATCTGAAGGAAGGGGACCTGGTGACTTGCTATTCGGGTTGGCAGGAATACGTGGTATTCCCCGGCAATGCTGACATGGTTTACAAGATCGAACCCAAAGACGGGGCTGAAGAAAAAGTGCCGCTGCAAGCGTATCTCGGCGTCGCCGGCATGCCCGGCAGAACCGGCTATTGCGGGCTGATGTACGTCGGCAAGGCCAAAGCCGGGGAAACCGTCGTGGTCTCTGCAGCTTCCGGTCCGGTGGGAACGGTAGTCGGCCAGACCGCCAAAAAAGAAGGTTGCCGCGCCGTCGGCGTTGCCGGTGGACCGGACAAATGCCGTTTTGTCGTAGAAGAGTTGGGCTTTGATGCCTGTGTGGACTACAAGGCAGGAAACCTGGACGCCGACCTGAAAGCCGCCTGCCCCGACGGCATCGATGTGTATTTTGAAAACGTGGGCGGGGCCGTTACTCGCGCTGTTGCGCCCCTGTTAAACCCGGGAGCCCGGGTGCCTGTCTGCGGGTTCGTCTCAGCCTACAACGCCGAAGACATGAGCTCCGTGGAAACGCCGTTCCACATCCTGAAAGCGCTCGATCCGGTGCCGGAACACCGGTTTTTCCTGGTCACCGAGTGGCAGGACAAACATCAGGAAATCACCTCAATCCTGACCGACCGGATCGCCTCGGGTGCATTGAAGTATCGCGAAACCATCGCTGAGGGTCTCGATAGCGCGCCCGAAGCCTTCAAGGGCATGCTCGAAGGCAAGAACTTCGGCAAGCAACTTATCCACATCGCCGACTAAACCAAATCACGGTTCAGGTTGAGGCCACGTCCAGCAGGACTTTGCCGATGTTCTTGTTGTCCGCCACATAGGCCATGGCGGCCTCTGCCTGGTCAATCGGCCAGGAGCGGTCGATTACCGGCTCGATCTGGCGGGCACTGAGCAGCGGCCAGACGTGCTTGAACAGCGCGTTCATCACGGCGCCCTTATCCACCACCGTGCGGGATCTCAGGGTTGAGCCGATCAGGCGTTGGCGTTTGACCAGCATCAGGCCCAGGTCCACTTCCGCCATGCGTCCGCCCAGCAGGCCGATCAGTACAATCCGACCGTCCACGTTGAGCACTTTCTGATCTTCCGCGATATAGCTGCCGCCCACCGGGTCCAGCACCATATCCACTCCGCCCCACTGGGTGACGGCTTCCACAAACGATCCTTTGTTTCGATTCCAGAGCCCCGACGCACCCAGGCGCTTGCAGATCTCCAGCTTGTCGTCGCTGCCGGCAGTGGCGAATACCGGGTTACCCAGCGCGGTCGCCAGCTGAATCACCGCAGTGCCCAATCCGCTCGCCGCAGCGTGCACCAGCACCTTTTCGCCCGGTTGCAGTTGCGCTTCGTGGTACAGGTTCAGCCAGGCGGTGGCGAACACCTCAGGGATTGCTGCGGCCTCCCGCAGGCTGTAACCTTTAGGCACAGGCAGCACCTGTGCGGCAGGCACCATCACTTCGGTGGCGTAACCGCCTCCGGTCAACAGGGCGCAAACCTCGTCGCCTGGTTTCAGAGTGCTTACCCCTTTCCCCACTCGCGCTAAAGTTCCGCTGACCTCAAGCCCCAGAATCGGTGACGCGCCGGGAGGTGGCGGATACACCCCTGCCCGTTGCATCAGATCGGCACGATTGACCGCTGTCCAGGCAACATCAATGGTCACATGGTTCTCTGGCACGTCGGTGACTGGCTCGCAGTCTTCCCAACTCAGTGATCCATCGTGAATCCTGATGGCTTTTGTCATCGGTACCTCTCCCCGCCTGTGTAAGTGGTTAAATCCCGGTTCAATAAAGTCTGCATTTCATCATAATACTGTGTCTGTAACTGGCTCATACGCCAGCCATCCGGTTGCCGATTTTCGACTGATCCAGCCAGCAACGCGACCAGGGTTTTTGCCGCGGCCCGGGCTTCTGCATCCGGATCCTCTTCAAAACTGGCGTAACGCTGGCTCTCGGGAACGTATTCCGGATAAGCCAGGCGATCAGGCGTCAGCGCAACACAGCCAGCGGCCATGGCCTCCAGCACCGACAGGCCCTGAAAATCATGCAGTGCAGTAGACACCACCACATCCGCTTCACCAAGCAAACGATCATACGCTGACCGATCCGGCAGGAATCCCCAGTCCACGATTTGCGCCCGGTGACGCTGTTGAATCTCGTCAAAGACCGCCGGTGACTTGCGAAACTGCTCGCCCACCACGCTGAGCCGAAAATCCTGCCCCATATCCACCAACGCGTCCAGCAAAAGCAGCAGCCGGTCCGGGGCCTTATCGTACTCCCAGCGGTGATTCCACAAAAGGTGTGGGCAACTGTTGTCCAATGACCGTCGGCGGGCATCGAACAGAGCGTCTGATATTGGCACCGGCAGCACCCGGGATTTATTTCGCAGGCGGGTCACCAGGCCATCGGGAACGCCGTCCGGCATCCTATCCAGAAACCGCCCGCTGCCTTCCAGAAAACTCTCCCGATTCCAGGCGCTGTTAAACAGCACCCGGTCCGCCGCAATCGCGCTGGTCAGATTGACCATTTGCGGATCAACGCTGGAATGCTGCCTTCCGGAGCCCGGATAGGCGAACTGGTTTTCGTGCATGTAAACCAGGCAGGGTGTTTGCGCAAGGTGGGGGTGGAAGCCGCGAATCGACGCAAGATCCACCATCGACGTGGCAATGATCAGATCACAGGGCTTCAGCAGTGCGGGCTCGTTCAACCAGGTCAGTGCGTTACCGCGGATCCGCCAGCGGAAAAACCGGGGCGCAAGCGCCAGAGTGTCCCATCGGTATTCAGGTTGGCTGGCCACCAGCTGCTCTCGCCAGCGCTTGTGGCTGCCGGCGTCATAGGCGGATAAAAGCAGAATGCGGGGCATGGCGTTATGGGGCATAGCCGCATTCTGCCACTAATCCCGGTTAGACAACCACACACTTTGGTAGGGCTTGAGGGTAATGCTGCCAGCCAGGTCGTCGATGGCCATTCCGGAAATCAGATCCCGCCAATGATCGGTGCCGATCAGGTTGATCTCGGCCAGGGACACGTCCTGGGCCTCGTCACTGACGTTGTGAATGCAGAAGATGGACTGGTCCCGACGCATACTCTGGCGCCAGAAACCGAACAATTTCAGCCCCAGGTGCAACGTGAACTGGGTGGCGTTGGGATGGAACGCCGGCTGTCGGCGTCGGATCGCAATCAGCCGCTTCAGCTCGGTGAACACCTTGTTGTGATGGCTCTGTGGATCCGCCAGAAGCGTTTCCAGACGGTCAATCTGGCACTGGGCGCGGTTGACGGAACGAAAGCGTCCGGTGTTTTCCATGCGATCGTAATCGTTTTCAGTGCCCAACAAGCTGTGGATATAGAACGCCGGGATGCCCTCAAGCGCCAGCATCACCGTATGGGCGCAGATAAACCGTTGCATCTGCCAGTGGTCCGCGCCTTTTTCGGCCGTCCCTTTTAGCGCGTCGAACAGCGCGATGTTCATTTCGTAGGGCTGGTCCTTGCCATCCGGCGTGCGGCGATAGGACACCTTGCCGCCAAAAGATTCCATGGTGTTGATCAGCCGCTGCTTCTCATCGTCATCCAGCAACCCGTCCGTTGGCCGCAGTCCTACTCCATCGTGGGACGCAATAAAATTAAGATAGGTCGTGCCCATCTGGGCGGGCGGCATACTCATCAGCCAGGTTTTCAGATGGCGGCAGTTGCCGGTTACCAGGGTGTTGATCAGCAGGGGCGGCAGCGAAAAATTGTAAATCACATGGGCTTCGTTGGCGTTGCCCAGATAGGTCAGATTTTCACGGTTGGGCACGTTGGTTTCGGTGATCACCACGCTCTCGGGCGTATGGTGTTCAATCAGCAGACGCAGAATCTTGATCAGTTCGTGGGTCTGCTGAAGGTGGATCGAGGGCGTACCGACTTCTTTCCACAGAAACGCGACCGCGTCCATGCGGAACCAGATCACGCCGCGGTCCAGATAGTAGCGAAGGATGCCCACAAACTCGTTCAGCACCTGCGGGTTGGCAAAATTCAGGTCAACCTGGTCCTCGCTGAAAGTACACCAGACGTAACGCTCGCCGTCGTCTGTCTGCACCGGGTTCAAAAGCGGCGAGGTTCTCGGGCGCACCACCGCGCTAAGATCGTCACCAGGCTTGGCCTCGAAAAAATAATCCTTGCCCGGATCAACGCGCCTTTTGAAATTCTCGAACCAGCGGCTGCGCGCGGACATGTGGTTGATCACCAGGTCCGACATTAATTTATACCGCTCCGCAATGGCTTCCACATCGGACCACTCACCGTGGGACTCGTTCACCGCCAGGTAATCCATCACTGAAAAACCGTCGTCCGAGCTATAGGGAAAAAACGGCAGAATGTGAACGGCAGACACGGTATCGCTCAGGCAGTCGTCCAGAAACCGCAGCAGGGTCTTGAGCGGCTTCTCGTCTGCTGTCTGCACCGTGTCTGCATAGGTAATCAGCACGACATCGGATTCGTCCCAGTTGTTCTGGTGCGGCTGTGGCGCGGGTGCATCCTCCATCAGCCCCATGGTTTCCAGCAAACGGGTCGCCAGCGCCGAAGTATCCAGCGCCGGGTAGACCACACCCAGCATGGTCGTCAGCTTTTGATGAAGGGCATTACTCACGGGCAAGAATACTCCTCGTTGTCCAGTTCCACCGCTTCCAGCAGTTGATCCTTGATATCCGGAATGGCGCTGGTGACCCGGTTCCAGCTGGGGATAAAGGGCGTATCCATGGGATTATCCAGAAAATAGGCCCCTGCGTTCATAACGTTCTGGGCAAATAATTCCACCGCTTTTTCTTCCTTGTGGCGGTCAAAGCTCAGGCCATTGATCACGGCATCGCTCTGATAGGTCTCGATAAAATCCAGGGCAATCCGGTAGTAGGTGGCTTTGATGGTGCGGAACTTTTCGTTGGAGAAAATTTCGCCGTTAGTCGCCAGTTTGCGGAACAACGCCTTGCTGATGTCCGTGCTCATTTTTGACAGCCCGCGGCTGGCATCTTCCGGGGAAAGCTCCTGATGTTTGTGATCGTAGGTATCTGCGATGTCCACCTGGCACAGACGATTGGTCGCGTAATTGCGCTTCATTTCTGACAGCACCCCCACTTCCAATCCCCAGTCACTGGGGATGCGCAGATCGTTAATCACATCAGTACGAAACGAGAATTCCCCGGCCAGTGGGTAGCGAAAACTGTCCAGGTAATCCAGATAATCGTTGGGGCCCGCCACCTTTTTCAAAGCGCGAATCAGCGGCGTCACCAGAAGACGGCTGACCCGGCCGTTCATATTGCCTTCCGCCACGCGGGCGTAATAGCCCTTACAGAACATGTAATTGAATCCGGGATTGGCGACGGGATAGATCAGCCTTGCCACCAGATCCCGGGAGTAGGTGAGGATGTCGCAGTCGTGCAACGCCACGGCTTTACTTTTACCGCTGGCCAGAATGTAACCGAAGCAGTACCAGACATTCCGCCCCTTCCCCATCTCGGTTGGCGCCAATCCCTGTTTTTCCAGTTTCAGATCAAGCGCGCGCAGGCGCGGCCCATCGTTCCAGAGCACCCGCACGTGTTGCGGCAGGCCCGAAAAGTATTCCAGCGCATGCCGATATTCCGCTTCGTTAGCCCGGTCCAACCCGATAACGATCTGCTCCAGATATGGCACCTTCGCCAATTCCGCCACAATATTCTTCAGGGCCGGCCCCTCCAGTTCCGAGTAGAGCGAGGGCAGCACCAGTGACATGGGCCGATCTTTGCGAAAACTCATCAACTCTTTTTCCAGATCTTCCACAGGACGGCGGACAAGATTGTGAAGAGTCGTGATAATTCCGTTCTGGTAAAAGTCGCCCATGGCGGCGCTCCTGTTGTTTTAATTACCGGTCAATAACCGCTGTCAGTATCCATATTCGATCAACAGATTCAGCACGCATTCATTCCATCCCGCAGGCCCGGCCTTGAGAGACCGGATGGCGCGACTCTGTGACGGCAGCACCACGCTGTCCGACTGCACACCCTTCACAATAACGGCGATGTCTGCCTGCTCCAGCATCTGCTGGTCATTGGGGCTATCGCCCAACGCCACCGCAATTAACCGACCGGCGGGATCCTGCTCTTTGTATTTCTTCAGCAAGAACCGGACCCCATCGGCTTTATCAAAATTACCCATGGCGTGTAAAAAACGTCCGCCCTGCACCAGCCGGCAATTTTCGGCCTCCAGTTTCTGGCGAAACAATGCCAGCGAATCTTCATCTCCCTGCCACAACAGCGGCTCGGTGGCGACGCGGTCCCGGGCAAGCTCAGCTTCTGCTTCAGACAGCCTTGAACAGGATGCAATCTCGGCGGCTGACATATCGTTAAACCCGCAGAACTGAAAACCGTCTTCTCTGAGTTTGGCCAACAGGGACAACACCTCAGCGTAAGGTGCCCCAAAACGTTTCACCTGTTCTTCAGACGAACCAAAACAGTTCGCCGGGATCACCACCGCCGCGCCGTTCTCAACAATAAACGGTGCCCCGTTCGCCATACGCTTTCGCAAATTCCGGATTTCGCTGATGGTTTTACTGGAGTTCAGCACCACCGGAATGTCCGAGGCTGCAAGCCTTTCCATAGCAGGGACAGCGGGCGACCAGTCATAGTTATCATGGTCCAGAAGGGTGCCATCCAGGTCAGAAAAAATGATCAGCCGGGACTTTGTCATGGCTCACTCCTCTATTGCCGCTGGCGGATAAGCGGATCACTGAAACGGTGATTGCCATCCACCTGGATCACCGCATCCGCCCTGGTGGGCATTTCGGTCAGGCAGGCGCGGGTGATGCGTTCGTAATGCATGATGAAACGTCTGATCTGGTCATCGGACATCAGACGGGTCGATGAATCGCACTCTTCAACGCCTCCTAATGGTGCGCTATTCACTTTGTCTTTAAGCTTGCGCTCCTGAAGGGTGCGCCACTCCAGCACCGACTCCATGGAAGGCGCCTTGAGCATAATCAGGCAGTCAATCTTCTGAAAAAATCGTGTGTACTCGTCCTTGAGGCGTTGATTGACATAACGACGCCAGGCCCCGTCCACATCCTCCTGCGCTTCCAGATCATTAATCGGCGCCACCAGCGATTCAGCGTTGCTTTCGGGTAAAGCGCCGACGCACCAGCCCTCTAACAGCACGACCTCGGCCCTGCCTGTAAATACTGGCCAGGTTGACTCCGGGGCGCGGTCGTCCCGTGACTTATCAAATGCAGGCACCGGCGTTTTCGCATCCGGTGCTGCTGATGTCAGCCGTTCAATCACACGTTCACCAAGAGCCAGATCATGGGTTCCAGGCACGCCACGGGTCAGTAGCAGAGGGTGTTTTTCGTCCGCCAACCGTTCGCGTCCCGCGCGGGTCATGTAGAGATCGTCGATGGAAAAACTGGCGGTGGGCACCTGATACAAATGCGACAGTAGCTCTCGCAGGAAAAGCGTCAGTGTTGATTTGCCGGTACCCTGGGCACCGTTAATGCCCACCAGAACCGGGCGCTGGCGGTCCCAACGCAACCCCTTAATGTGCTGGGCCAGGGGCAGAATGACTCGGCGAACAGTGTCCGCGTATGTCGCAGGCAGAGATTCCTGCTCAATCAACCTACGAATGATGCTGGAGAGATCGGGCGTCGCCACAATAGTTTTCCTGGTTTTTGGTGTTGGCCTCGCTCGGGAGCTGCCTGTCGTGCTCTTTCGTCTGCGAGTTGCAGGTTCTGTACCACTATCAGTATAGATGGTTGATTTGCCGTTTGTGGTACGCCGCAGGAATCTGGGACACTGCCCTTCCATCTTTGACGTCCGGTAAGTCTATGTCCAGACAGAGTCTTAAAATTGAGCACCGGCACCTGGAGTTGCCCAACCACTTTTACACCCGCGTGCATCCAACCCCCCTGAAAAATGGGCGTATGGTGTGCTTCAACGCGCCTCTGGCCCAAGCGATGGGCTTCAGCTCCTCCGCCCCGTCAGACTGGGTCGGCGTGGGATCCGGCACCGAACTGCTTGACGGCATGGACCCGGTCGCCATGAAGTACACCGGCCACCAGTTCGGCGTGTACAACCCGGAACTGGGCGACGGCCGGGGGCTGCTGCTGTGGGAAACCCTGGGGCCGGACGGCCGCCGCTGGGACTGGCACCTGAAGGGCGCGGGCATGACCCCCTACTCCCGCTTCGGCGATGGCCGGGCGGTATTGCGTTCCACCATTCGCGAATACCTGTGCAGCGAAGCCATGGCGGGGCTGGGCATTCCCACCACCCGGGCACTGTTCATGGTCAGCGCGAAAGATCCGGTGCGGCGGGAATCCATCGAAACCGCGGCGACCCTGCTGCGGGTGACCCAGAGCCACATCCGTTTCGGCCATTTCGAGTATGCGGCGAACCACCATGGCGAAGAAGCCGTTCGCACTTTGCTGAACCATGTCATTGTGCTGCATTATCCGGAACTGGCCGATTTGCCGGAACAGGAACGCTACCAACGCTGGTATGGCGAAACGGTCGAACGCACCGCACGGCTGATTGCCGACTGGCAGGCCGTGGGCTTCTGCCACGGGGTAATGAACAGCGACAACATGTCCATTATTGGCGAAACCTTCGACTATGGCCCTTATGCCTTTCTGGACGATTTTGACGCCGGCTACATCTGCAACCACACCGACCAGGGCGGGCGCTACGCCTACAATCGCCAGCCCGACAGCGGCTTCGTAAACTGCCAGTACCTGGCCAAGGCCCTACTGCCGGTCATGGATGAAGACGATATTCGCCGGGACCTGCGGCTATATGAAACAGCCTATAACGAACGTTTTCTGCAAAACATGCGCAACAAGCTGGGGCTTTTTAAAGGGTCCGACGCCGATCTGAGCCTGATCATGGACACCTTCAGCATGCTCCATGAGCATCATATCGACTACACCCTGTTCTTCCGGGGGTTGTCGAACCTGCAAGCCCACGGCAGTGCGCCGGTCAGAGATTTGTTTGTCGATCGCAGCGTGGCCGATGGCTGGCTGGAACGCTATCAGGAAAGATTGCAGAGCGAGGATATTGGCCCCGAAGCGCGGGAAAGACAGATGCGGGCCACGAACCCGAAATACATCCTGCGGAACTATATGGCCCAGCAAGTGATTCTGGAGGCCCAGAACGGCGACTATGAACCTATGGAACGCTTGTTGGGGGTGCTGAAACAGCCCTTCGATGAACAGCCGGAAAACGAGCAATATTCGGCGCCGCCCCCGGACTGGGGGAAGCACCTGAATATCAGTTGTTCTTCCTGATTCTATACAGCCTTGGCTGCAATGATCTTGTCGTGCCACTCCACGGGACCGGTCTGGTGAACAGAAGAACCCCTGGAATCCACGGCAACGGTTACCGGCATGTCTTCCACTTCGAACTCATAGATGGCTTCCATACCCAATTCTTCAAAAGCAACCACGTCGGCCTTCTTGATCGCCTTTGATACCAGATAAGCCGAGCCACCAACCGCCATCAGGTAGACCGCGCCGAATTCGCGAATGGCATCAATCGCCACCTGTCCCCGTTCGGCCTTGCCGATCATCCCGGTCAGACCGGTTTTCTCCAGCATGGTGCGGGTGAACTTGTCCATCCGCGTGGCGGTCGTAGGGCCGGCGGGGCCGACCACTTCCTCGCGCACCGGGTCGACCGGGCCCACGTAATAGATGAAGCGGCCTTTCATGCTGACCGGCAGCTCTTCACCGCGCTCGATCATGTCTACCATCTTTTTATGGGCCGCATCACGACCGGTCAGCATCTTGCCGGACAGCAGCACGGTTTCACCTGGCTGCCAGTCTTTGACGTCTTCCGGCGTGACCGTGTCGAGGTTGACCCGGCGCACGCTCGCGCCGACTTCCCAGGTGATTTCCGGCCAGTCGTCCAGGCTCGGGGGCGTTTGCAGTGACGGGCCGGAACCGTCGAGAACGAAATGGGCATGGCGGGTGGCGGCGCAGTTGGGGATGATCGCCACCGGCTTGTTCGCGGCGTGAGTCGGGTAATCTTTTACCTTCACATCCAGCACCGTCGTCAGACCACCCAGACCCTGGGCACCAATGCCCAGGTCGTTCACTTTATCGAACAATTCCAGCCGCAATTCTTCGGCGCGGTTCGACGCGCCACGAGCCTGCAGGTCGTGAATATCAATCGGGTCCAGCAGAGATTCCTTGGCCAATTCCATCGCCTTTTCAGCCGTGCCGCCAATACCGATGCCCAGCATCCCCGGCGGGCACCAACCGGCGCCCATCTGCGGGACCATTTTCAACACCCATTCCGCGACTGAATCCGACGGATTCAGCATGGCAAACTTGGCCTTGGCCTCTGAACCACCACCCTTGGCTGCGACGTGTATGTCTACAGTATTGCCCGGCACAATCTTGTAATGAATGATCGCGGGCGTGTTGTCTTTCGTGTTGGTGCGCGCACCGTCAGGGTCGGCCAGAATTGACGCCCGCAACACGTTGTCCGGGTGTTTGTACGCCCGCCGAACGCCTTCGTTAATAATGTCGTCCAGCGCCATGTCGGCATCCCACTGCACGTCCATACCCACGGTCACAAACACGGTTACAATGCCGGTGTCCTGGCATAATGGCCGCTTGCCCTGGGCACACATGCGTGAATTGATCAGGATCTGCGCCATGGCGTCTTTCGCCGCCTGGGACTCTTCCCTGAGATAAGCTTCATGAACACCCTGAATGAAATCTTTCGGGTGATAGTAGGAAATGAACTGCAGCGCGTCCGCTACACTCTCTATCAGGTCATCCTGACGGATTACAGTGGTCATAGGCGTCTCATCAGTGTTGGTGATTCAGAAGGCGTCGATTTGATGAAGTTTACCAGAAAACCTGACGGCTGGGGTTTGCCGGGTGGCGTTTCCCCGGCCTGAAAACGCCATGAAGCACCTCACGAAAATCGGATCGCGGGCGCCAGCTGCCTCTGTGTATTCCCGTCTCCCCGATCTACCTCAACCACCGTTCCTCTGGCTTTCAGCTGCGGGTGCTCCGCCGCCTCCGCAATCGTCAACACGGGCTCCACACAGGCATCAACATCGGCAAAAACAACCGTCCAGTGATCGAGTGGTTCTTGCGCAATCCTCTGTTTGATCGCCGCTTTGAGTTGCTGCTGATGATCGGGCTTCTGGCTCATGGCCAACTTCTTCAAGTCACTCAGTTCCAGCGCATCAAACAATCGCGCTGAAAACTGTGGCTCAAGGCTGCCCACGGAGAGCCACCGTCCGTCACTGGTCTGGTAATAATCGTAAAATGAGCCACCGTTCAGGATGCCGCCCTCCGGTGTCTGCTGCTGACCACCGGCAAGGCAGGCCGCGCCGGCCATCGTATTCATGGCAAAAGCGGCATCGGTCATGCTGATATCAACAAAACTGCCTTCGCCGGTTTGCTGGCGCCTGATGACGGCCGCCAGAACACCCATCACAGCATGATGGGAGCCGCCAGCGACATCGGCCACCTGTATACCCATCGGCGGCGGCCCGTCGCCTCTGCGGCCGCTGTGGCTGGCAACGCCGGACAGAGCCAGATAGTTGATGTCGTGTCCGGCGCGATTCCGGTAGGGACCTGTCTGGCCGTAGCCGGTGATGGCGCAATATATCAACGCCGGGTTTTCCGCTTTCAGAACGTCATAGCCAATGCCCAGGCGATCCATCACTCCCGGTCGGAATTGTTCCATCACAATGTCATAATCCCGCACCAGGCCTTTTACCCGTTCCACGCTGCCTTCAGCCTTCAAATTCAACGGCAGAGTCTGCTTGCCCCGGGAAAGGTAAGAGTAGGTGGTGCTGAATTTGCCATCGAAAGGCGGCATCACTTTCGCCAAGTCCACCCGGTCTGGTGCTTCTATCCTTAATACCTCGGCACCCATATCGGCCAGCATCATGGTGGCGTACGGGCCGGGTAACAGGGTGCTGAAATCCAGGACTTTCAGATGCTGCAATGGCTTTGACATGCGATTCTCCGGTTAGGTTTGACTCCTTCCCTGATGCTGACGCTTTCTGCCTGGCAAACCAACTGCCGCATCCACCAAACCCGGTGGCTTTTTCTTCCACTGCGATATAGTTGCAATGCCGCCCACGCCTTTTATGATGGAGTCCACTTAACGACCGCAAAGGGCAGCATGTCAGAACTCACGGTTTCCAGGCATTTCGTTGAAGCAGCGCTGACAGGCGCGCGCAACAAGGGCGTCGAGTTAGACCGCCTGCTGTCTGGCGCCGGTATCTCGCCCGACCTTTTGAAAATAGAAATGGCCCGGGTCAGCAGTCGCCAGTACAGCCAACTGTTGCAAGCTGTGTGGAACGGAATGGAAGACGAATTCATGGGCCTGGGGCCGCGCCGGTGTCGCACCGGCACCTTCGCCACTATGTGTGCCCTGGTCATGGACAGTCCGAACCTTGAGGCCGTTTACCGGCAGGCTTTCGATTTTTGCCGGCTGTTTGAACCCATGGTCGGCATGCGACTGGAGAGTCACGGCGACGAGATTAAGTTGGTCACCGTGATTGAGGGCGAAACCGACGACCCGTTGCACTTTTTTCAGGAAAGTATTCTGGTGATCTGGCACCGGCTGGGAAGCTGGCTGATCGGTCAGCCGATCGAACTGGTCTGTGCTGAATTCAGTTATCCGGAGCCGGCCCACGGCGACGAATACCGGCACATTTTTCACTGTCCCCTGGCATTCAATCGCAATCAAACCGCGCTCACTTTCAACAAGCGGTTCCTGAAAGCGCCGGTTATCCGGGATAAGCCGGAGATGCGCCAGTTTCTGAAAACCTCTCCGGCGGACCTGCTGTCCCGGCCGGATGAGAGCAACACCTTTACCGGCAAGATACGGGCCCTGATCGGGCGGGATTTTTCCCAGTCACTGCCGGATTTCGAGTGGATTGCGGCGGAGCTGAACACCAGCCCGCAAACTCTGAGGCGACGACTGAAGCAGGAAAATACGTCGTTTCAGGAAATCAAGGATCTGCTGCGGCGGGATATGGCGATTTACTATCTGTCGCGGCCGGACCTGGCCATCAACGACATTGCTTTCAAGGTTGGCTTTACCGAGCCGTCCACTTTCCACAGGGCCTTCAAAAAATGGACGGGGGTAACGCCTGGTGCCTACCGCGAAGGTGAGCGCGGCGGCGCTGACTAATCGCGGTTCTGCATGGTTCGTATCAATTGGCCCAGGGTCCGGGCTACCTCAGCGGCAACCCCATGCTCTTGCGCCAGTTGCATCAACCGTGAACCGTCTCTCGGATCATAGATCCAGCAAGCCGCCGCAGCCGGCTCGCAGCTCCAGTTAATACTGGGATTTATACCGAACACACCAAGCGATTCTGTCGATCGGCTTATCCGGTCATCCCCGTCCCGGCGGGATTCCTGGATATTCAGGGAGTCGTTCATACGGTTGACCCGATACGTCAGGTTGGCAGGACGATCCAGGCGCTTGATGCGCTCGTCAGGGCGCCAGCCCACACCGTCCAGCAGCGCGTTAAGATGAATGACCAGTGCCTGCGCGTCCGAGTCTGCCAGGTACAGCTCGCGCAGTTTCCCGAGCGGCGCTTCCCCGGCGGGTTCGATAACCGCTATCGGCTCCGCGCCAGTTGCCCCTGCCTCTCCGGAACGGAGTGTTTCATTTTGCCGGGATTTTTCCACTCGGGTAATCAATTCCAGCGTGCGGGTATAGTGCTCTCCTTCCGAGCCCGCTTTTGTCACGTACTGTTCAAGCGCTGACCGGGCTTCATTGTAATGACCGGATTCGAGCATCACCCGGCCACGGAAATACAAGTAATCAGTGGGCTTGTCGGACTCCATCTGCTGGAGACGGTTCAGATATTCGCTGGCATCGCCCCAGTTTTCTGATGTGACGGCAGCTTCCGTTGCCAGCATTAATCGTCGGACTTCATGCTCGGGCTCGAGCGCCGACACGTCACCCACAAACAGCGCGAATGAAAACAGGCATCCGCCCATAAATTTACATGCAACCCGGAATTTTCTCAGCATATCTCACTCCTGCTGGTTATCACCGATCGTCTCATCTGCGCGGGCCGGGCCAACGTCGTCGCCACCTTCCGCATCCACTTCGGCCTGATCGAGAATGCCTTTCGGCAATTCTTTTTTAACACGAACCCCCAGCTCAACAAAGCGGTTCGCCTGGGATATAAGGTTGCCGCGACCCCGCGTCAGCGTGTTCATGGCATTATCGTAGGTGCCCTGTGCGGTATGTAACTGCCCGCCCAATTTTTCCATGGCTTCCACAAACACCCGCAACTTGTCGTACACGGCGCCAGCCCGATCCGCAATCAGCTTGGCGTTCTGGCTCTGGCGTTCGTATCGCCAGATGTTCTCGACGGTTCTCAGTGTCGCCAGCAGTGTCGACGGTGTTACTACAATAATCTTTCTCTCGAATGCTTCTGCAAACAGGTTCTCGTCCTGCTGAAATGCTGCCACAAAGGCCGGTTCAATCGGCATGAACAAAAACACAAAATCCGGAGAATGCAACCCATGCAGCTGGCTGTAATCTTTTTCACTGAGTCCGCGAATGTGGCTGCGAACCGCCTCAATGTGCTGCTTCAGGGCCTCGGCCCGGGCTGTGTCGTCCTCTTCCGTGGCAAATTGCTGATAGGCAATCAGTGAGACTTTGGAATCAACCACCAGGTTGCGGCTGTCCGGCAGGTGAACGACCACATCCGGTCGTAGCAAATTATTATTGTCGTCGCGATAGCTGCCCTGGGTGTCGTATTCGATGCCTTTGCGCAAGCCGGAACGCTCAAGCACCCGCTCAAGGATGACCTCGCCCCAGTTGCCCTGAATCTTCTTGTCGCCTTTTAGAGCCCGGGTAAGGTTTGATGCCTCTTCGGTGATCTGTTTATTGAGCTCCTGCAGGGATTTTATTTCGCTTCTCAGGGCCTGCCGATCGCGGGTTTCACTGGTGTAGACGTCCTCAACCCGCTTGCGGAAATCCTGAAGCTGATCGCGAAACGGGGTCAGCAAGGTATCAAGGCTGGTGCGGGTCTGCTGACTGAAGCGCTCAGTTTTCTGTTCAAAGATTTTATTGGCGAGGTTTTCAAATTCCTGTTTCAGCGCATCGCGGTTGCGCTCGAGCAGTTCCAGTTTTTCAGTTGTCGCGCGGCGCTCCTTTTCCAGAGTCACTTCCTGCTCACGCAGGGTCATTTTGGTTTCCGACAGTTCTCTGGAGGTCTCATCAAACCGTGCCTGCCGGGTTGCCCTGTCGTCTTCAAGCTCCCGGATCTTCTGCTGCTGGCCCCGGCTTTCGGATTCAAGGCTGGCCACACGGTTTTCCAGCGTGGTCGCCCGGCCCCGCCAGCGCTCCCGGTCTGCCTCGGCCTGTTCCCGCTGCGCACGTTGCTCGGCCATGGTCTCTTCAGACTGCTCGTTGCGCTGCCTGTCCATGGCTCGGGCGTGTTCCAGCTCGGTCAGTTCGGCTGACAAGTCCCGCCGGGACCTGCGTTCTTTCGAGAGCCATAACGCCAGAACCAGAACTGACAGCACAAGAAGGGCGAAAGCGCTAAGCACGAGCGGTTCACGCTGGAGAAAATCGGTTAACAGCTCCGGCACCAGGAACTCCTTGTAAACGAATGTGATTTGCGTCGCACAACAGCAGTTTATCGCATATTAAATCCGACTACTTGGCAAAATCGCACCTTGCGAACACCTGTCTCTGGACTCTAATCGTAGTATCATTTACAACATCATTATTCGACTCCAAAACCGGGCGCGAGACAGGAAAAATGCTGAAAGAGCTCTGGAGAAAACTGGGTTCAGAATTTGCCCAAGATGAAGTACCCCGCATCCTGCCTCATATGACGCATACCGGGGAGTTTCATCTTGAGCGTCTGACCGACCTAGTGGCGTCCAGACACGGCAAAACCTTCAAAAACCGCGGTGATGAATCCGTCCGGGAACTTATTCATTTTGCATCCCGGATTCAGGATCAGGACATTCAGCGCGAACTGCTGTTGTTTTATCTGAACTGCTCTCCGTTAATCCAGGAATATCTGCGCTCGGAAGAAGTTCTGGACGGGAACCATTTTCTGTCACGAAGAACACAACCACCAACACAATACCTACGAACGAGAGAATGCCCGTAAATGGCAGATTGGCGAACATCTGGAACATAGCCAGAGACACGTCCGTAAGGCCGTCCTCAGCCAGCGCGCCAACACCTTGTTTAATCTGCGCCAAAGCAGAGCCACCGAAACCACTCATCCAGACAACAGTAATAAGCGTCGGAATAAGAAGAACCGCCGTAATGAACTCTCGTACCGTACGCCCTTTGGAGACGCGTGCGATAAACATACCCACGAACGGTGACCAGGAAATCCACCAGGCCCAATAGAAGACGGTCCAGCCATGGAACCAGGCCTCATCTTCACGACCAAACGGGATAGCCCAGGCGTGTAGGCCCCAGTGATACATGGTGGCGCCCATTGCCAGGTTTTCCGCAGCAGGGGTGTTTGGCGCAACGTCCAGGGGCGTATTACCCCACGCAGCCGTATAGTATTTCCTTGGACTGGCTAGGGTCAGGGTCTGTTGACAATTCACATCGGCAACCAGAGAAATGCGCAAGCCAATGACACGATGCTCTCATAATTACGAGTCAGTTTGTCATATCGGGTGGCGACGGCCCGATAATGCTTGAGTCTGGCAAACGCGTTCTCCACCAGATGTCTGAGCTTGTACAACGACCAGTCGAGTCCCTTGTTGCCCTTGATCGAATTTTTCTTTCTGGGAATAATAACGCTCATTCCGAGGGCTTCTCCCTTGTCACGTATTATCTGGCTGTAGCAGCCACCCGCGGCTCCAGCACGCATTCTGAACAAAATGCCTTCGACTGTTTTGCGCAGACCTGCCTTGTTATACAGACTGAATTGAAGCGATATTTCTCTTAGCTTGGACCACAGCTCCTCTGTGAGCCTGTATCTGGGCATTGCGGGCTCGTTTAATTGTTGTTGTGGAACTTCGTTATACGAACTTGCTCTTACCTTTCAAAGGCTTACGAGCAATTGTCAACAGACCCTAGGCGAGTGGAGGGTTGGGAGGTTAATTCACGCCCTCTATAGGCAGGGAGATGACTTTGATATATGGAGCGCAAAACCATAAACTAACGTTCTCGTAACTTTTGAAAGTTCCGATTTAACCGCACAAACTGACGAAGTTCAATAATGTTTAATGTAGTTCAATGAATGAAGGAGGCTCCACTGTGGGCAACATTGTTAAAGACGATTATCAAACCGACTATGTGGTAGGACAAGACAACATCGAGAAGTTTGGTTTTGACATACACAACGTTGTGTTCCCGGTGACAGCGCTGCTTATCATCCTGTTTGTCGTAGGAACACTGATTTTCCCCACAGCATCAGGGGAGTTGCTTGCTAGCGCCAAAAACGGTGCTATCGCAACTTTCGACTGGCTCTTTCTGCTCAGCGCAAACTTTTTCGTTCTTCTGTGTCTCGCTCTGATCGTCATGCCGGTCAGTAAAATCCGTATAGGCGGTCAGGACGCCAAGCCGGAATTCTCCCGGATCTCCTGGTTTTCGATGCTGTTTGCGGCCGGCATGGGCATTGGCCTGATGTACTGGGCCGTGGCCGAGCCGGTGGCTTACCTCACCGGCTGGTATGGCACCCCGCTGGGCGTTGAGCCCAATACGCCGGAAGCCGCGAGGTTGGCCATGGGTGCGACCATGTACCACTGGGGTATGCATCCCTGGGCAATCTACGCCATCGTAGGTCTTTCCCTGGCATTCTTCACCTATAACAAGGGCTTTCCCCTGACGATCCGTTCGGCTTTCTTCCCGATCCTGGGTGACCGTGTCTGGGGCTGGCCTGGCAACGTCATCGATACCATTGCGGTTCTGTCAACCATCTTCGGTCTTGCCACCTCCCTTGGTTTCGGTGCCCAGCAAGCAGCAGCCGGTCTGGCCTTTCTGTTTCCCGAAGCGATCGAGGGCGGTCTCAACGTTCAGGTTGGCATCATTGCCGGTGTTACGGCCGTTGCCACCCTTTCCGTCATTCGCGGTATTGACGGCGGCGTAAAGCTGTTGAGTAACATCAATATGATCATTGCTGGCCTATTGCTGACGTTTGTCTTCTTCGCAGGTGCAACCCTGGGAATCATAGAGCAGATGTGGATCACTACTGCGTCCTACGTTGGCAACATGCTGCCCCTGAGCAACCCCTTCGGTCGTGAAGAAGATACCACCTGGTTTCATGGCTGGACGGTGTTCTACTGGGCATGGTGGCTCTCCTGGTCACCCTTCGTCGGTATGTTTATCGCCCGGGTCTCCAAGGGGCGCACGGTTCGCGAGTTTGTAATTTCGGTTTTGTTGGTCCCCACCGTGATCACCATTGTCTGGATGAGCACCTTTGGTGGCAGCGCCCTGGCGCAAATTGAGGCAGGCGTGGGTACGCTTGCGAGCGAAGGCTTGACTGACGTGTCTCTGGCCATGTTTCAGATGCTTGAAAATATCCCCTTTACCGAGATTACTTCCTTCATGGGCATAGTGCTGGTTCTGGTGTTTTTCGTGACATCATCGGACTCAGGTTCGCTGGTTATCGACAGTATCACCTCTGGCGGTAGAATCGATGCCCCCAAAACCCAGCGTATTTTCTGGGCGGTTACGGAAGGCATGATTGCAGGCGTATTGCTGTTTGTGGGCGGCAAAGATGCCTTGAGCGCGCTGCAAGCCGGCGCGGTCAGTGTTGGTCTGCCGTTCACGTTCGTTCTGTTGGCGATGAGCTATAGCTTGATGAAAGGATTGAACCATGAGCGCCGCCTGCTGATTGCAAAAGGCAAAATGACGTAACCAAAGAAGGTCGGCGATTAGTCGGCCCTTTTCACTGCCAATACCGGTAACGTTCAAAGAAAAAAGTAAGAAAAATAAAAAAGGGGCCTTCTTCAGAGGCCCCTTTTTTGTTGCGACCAGTTTTATTACAGCCCATTGCTATAAATATCCAAACTCCGCCATAGCATACTTGACCCGTTTCTCGGGCGAATAGTGCGGTCTTCGCAGCGCCTCCACTTTCTGCAACCGCGGCCTGAGACCCCTGCCAGTGGCAATGTCCAGGCCCACGCCTACCACTCCCTGGTGAAGGTTTGCCTTGCCGTCGGAGGCTCTGGCAGCAAGTCTCAGCATAGCCATGACCGGGTAGCCCTGAAAGACCACAATGCGGATGTCGGGTACACCCTGAAAGGAGTAGTTTGCCAACGAGGGCGCTGACTGGATGAGGTCTTCGACAATGGCAACATCAGAGTACCGACCACAAACAATACAATGAGTATTGCGGTGATCGGGAAGACAGGCGCATGAAGATCCAGGCCATAGCGCTGGAAGTTGTCTTGCCCTGCGACGTAGTCTGTCGAGTATTCGTCTATAACTACTTTACCCACGTTGGGAGGCCCCTTTCTGGGATAAGGAGATTCGTATAGGTATTCAGGTTCAAACGTTACAAGTCAGCCGTCTTATTGGTTTGAGCTCAAAACATCAAAGCGACGCTATACTACGAATCAACAGAAAGCATAGGCCAAATTTTCAAAAGCGGTCGATTCACAGGCCCGAACAACTCCGCTTTACCTACCCGAGGTTCCAATGGCAAAAACGACCACCTTCCCCTTTCGCTACACCATATTTGTGGCCAGCATCGCCAGTTTTCTGGTCACCCTGCCCCTGAGCCTATACCTGAACGGGTGGTATCTTTTGCCCGTCCTGTTTGCGGCTCTGGCACTTCTGGGCACTTGGGATATGGTCCAGAACAAACACACGGTAAGCCGTAACTACCCGATTCTCGCCCACTTTCGCTACTTCTTCGAGTCTATCGGCCCGGAGATACGCCAGTACTTTATTGAGTCAGATACAGAGGAGCGTCCCTTCTCGAGGGAGCAGCGAACCATCATTTACCAGCGGGCTAAAAACGTTCTGGACGTGCGCCCTTTCGGCTCGCAAATGAACATGTATGACGAGGGTTTCGAGTGGATCAATCACTCCATGCGCCCGACGGATATCGACAACAACGACTTCCGGATCGAAATCGGCAAATCCTGCGCGAAACCCTATAAGGCGAGCGTGTTCAATATTTCTGCCATGAGCTTTGGCTCGCTCTCTGCCAATGCCATCCTCAGTCTGAACAAGGGCGCAAAGCTGGGAAATTTCTATCACGATACCGGCGAGGGCTCGATTTCCCGCTATCACCGCCAGCCCGGCGGCGACCTGGTCTGGGAGATCGGCTCTGGTTATTTCGGTTGCAGAAACAAAGACGGCAGCTTTAACGAGGACATGTTCCGTGAAAATGCGTCTCTCGATCAGGTGAAAATGATAGAAATTAAGCTGTCTCAGGGCGCAAAACCGGGGCACGGAGGCATACTGCCCGGTGCAAAAGTAACCCTGGAAATAGCGGAAGCCCGGGGCGTGGAAATAGGTAAGGATGTGGTCTCGCCAGCCAGCCACTCGGCATTCGAGACACCGCTTGAACTGCTGGATTTTATTGAAAAGCTCAGGGACCTTTCCGGTGGCAAGCCCGTGGGCTTCAAGCTTGCCATTGGTCATCCCTGGGAATGGTTTGCGATCGTCAGAGCCATGCTGGAAACCGGCAAGAAGCCTGATTTTATTGTAGTTGATGGCGGCGAAGGCGGCACCGGGGCGGCACCGCTGGAATTTATCAATCGCCTCGGCACACCCATGACAGAAGCGCTTTTGCTCGTTCACAACACCCTGGTGGGCATTAATCTACGCGGAGACATCGCCATCGGTGCGGCGGGCAAAATCACATCTGCCTTTGATATCGCCCGCACCCTTGCCCTCGGGGCGGACTGGTGTAATGCCGCCAGGGGCTATATGTTTTCGCTAGGCTGCATCCAGGCGCTGAACTGCCACACGGGGCACTGCCCCAGCGGTGTCGCCACTCAGGATCCCAGAAGGGGTAACAAGCTGGATGTTGAAGACAAAAGCCAGCGCGTGAGCAATTATCACAAGAACACGCTTGAGGCCCTGAGAAACCTGCTGGCTGCTTCCGGGCTAAGCCACCCAAAGGAACTTGGCCCGGAACACATTATCCGAAGAACGTCCAAAACCGAGATTCACTCCTACCTGGATCTGTTCGCATTTCTTGAGCCTGGCGCGCTTCTGACAGGTGAAGAAACCGGTGATCGCATCTATGACACCTATTGGCCGGAAGCCATCGGCGAAAGCTTCGATCCACCCCAACTCATCAAGGAGCTGCGGAAAACAAAATTGCACTAGAAATGCGTTTCAGGAGCACCAGCGATGTTTATTTTTCACAAAGCCTGGTGTAGACTTCGCTTCCGCTAAACCACTGAGATTTCTCTCAAGTTTTCCATTGGTTTACAGCGAATCGGGGCGTGGCGCAGCTTGGTAGCGCACTTGCATGGGGTGCAAGGGGTCGTAGGTTCAAATCCTACCGTCCCGACCAATTCCTTATAAAAGAATCAGTCACTTAGCGGTGGCTGATTTTTTTATGTCCCAAGATTGTCCCAATCTTCATTTTTAACCACCATTCCATGGAATTCCCTTCTTACCTGATCCAAAACCTCAGAAGCGGCCAGAAAGGAAGTAGCAGACCGCCAAGCAGCAGCGGTTTGGGCTTAGAATCCAGCGAATAGTCGCGGATATCAAAAACCAACGTCAAGGTACCGGCACCGAGCACTAGACTGGCAGGGATTCCATAATCTGCCAGCCAGCTCCAGAAAAATGTTCCGATGAACATCAACAGCAGTCCATTCGTCATTCGGTTCAACGTGTCTGGTTCAAAAAAGGTTCGCAGCATAGTTTGTCCTCCGATCAGGTTGGATAGGCTCCAAGGCCCCACCATCTATAATACCTACGAACCGAATTTGACCTAATTAGCCTGGTACTCGCTATTGCTCAACCCTAAAGCTACCCTGCGGCCAGAAGTGCCTGTAAACGTTCAATTTCTGCTCTAATACCTTTCTGATCCTGCGCATAAGACCCGGAGTTGAGATCAAACCAGTCATCGCTTGCTATCAGCACTTTGTTGATTCGCCGGTCGCCCTGGAGCTCATCGCCCGCACGCTTCAGAATTTCGCGCTGGAGACATCCCTTGCTGTCTGACTCCCCGTGATTAATAAAAACTGTCGTTTCCTTGGAACCCGCCGAGTACCCCGCCAGATCAAAAACGTTATCCAGAAGCCGCTGCTGGTCGCCATGTCCAGAATAGTGCGAGGACAAATCCAGCACCTCAGCGCCGCCAGCCGAGCATTCTAAAAGCTCCCTACCAGCTGATCCGCTTGCCTGAAAACCAGTCAGTATAATTGTGTTGCGAGGATCATCTCTCAGCATGCGGAGATATTCCGCCGACGGCCCATGATCACACATCCCCGAACTGGCTAATATGACGCCAGATTTTTTCAGATGACCGCCGGGTGAACCTGTAGGCCCCCCTTTTGGCTTTGCTGGAACAGCGCTGAACCTAAGTTTACCGGTATTTACGGCCCTACCCTCGTAAAGCGAGCCATACAGCCCCGGGATCTCCGATGAAGTGCACTGCATCCTCTCTGGCAGCTCTTTATTTAAATACTGTGCCTTACCGTTGGCCATCAGCTTAGCCAGCTGTTCCGCATACACTCGATTCAATCGATTGCTGAGCGGGCTGTGACACAAAATTTTTAATCGCTCCCCATCAGGTAGCTCTGAGCGAAGACGATCATCCTGACGCAAAGCAATCGTCCAAAAATCGGCAATGAGTTCCTGCATACGGTGAAAAGCGAAACTCGGAATGAGCACCTTCCCGCCTTTGTGAGCAACAGTTCGAATTACAGCGTCTGCAAGGATCGAGGTTCGCGTTCGCCAGCATTTCGATTCCCGTCGCCTGTTACCGTAGGTTGATTCTGTAACGATATAATCAGCAGTCGGATACGGTGCGTATTCCAGACCAAGGTTGCCACTGATTCCAGACGAAGCCTGCCACCCATTCCACGCGAAAGCTGCCACTGATTCCACGGCAAAGCTGCCTCCCCGGCAGGCTGCCTGATTCACCCCATCAAAACCGTCCGGCGCGGGATAACTTAACGGTACTCTGAGTCTTTTCATCCGGAGAAGATCAGATGCCTGCGAAGAGGTTATCCATGCGTAAGATCAAAGAAGTCCTTCGCCTCAAATGGGAGCGAAGGCTAAGTAATCGACAGATTGCAGCGGCCTGCGGCGTCAGCCGCCCCACTGTGAGCGAGTATCTTCGGCGTTTGGCCGAAGCCGGTCTGAGCTGGCCATTGCCGGAGGATCTGGGTGAGGCTCAGCTGGAGCAGCTGTTGTTCCCGCCCCCTCCAGACCTGCCGGCCGAGGTTCGAGGCATACCGGACTGGCATCAGATCCACGAGGAACTGAAGGGTAAATACGTCACTCTGTTCCTGCTCTGGCAGGAGTACCGGGAGGCAAATCCAGAGGGGTATCAGTACAGCTGGTTCTGCGAACACTACCGGGCCTGGCAAGGCAAGCTGGACCTAGTGATGCGCCAGGACCATCGAGCGGGTGAGAAGCTGTTCGTGGACTACGCCGGCCAGACCGTGCCCGTCATTGACCGCACCACCGGAGAGATCCACGAGACGCAGATCTTTGTGGCGGTTATGGGCGCTTCCAATTACACCTACGCCGAGGCCACCTGGAGCCAGAAGCTGCCGGACTGGATTGGCTCCCACATCCGGGCCTTCGAATTCCTTAGGGGAGTGCCTGAACTGGTGGTTCCCGACAACCTGAAATCCGGTGTGACCAAGGCCCACCGCTACGAGCCGGATCTCAACCCGACTTACCAGGACATGGCCGCCCATTACGGCGTAGCCGTTGTCCCTACACGGGTGCGAAAGCCGCGTGATAAAGCCAAGGTGGAAGGCGGTGTGCTGATCGTCGAACGCTGGATCCTGGCGGCGCTGCGCCACCGTCAGCACTTCTCGCTCGGACAACTCAATGCAACTATCCGTGAGCTGCTGGAGAGGCTCAACAATCGACCCTTCCGAAAGCTACCCGGCTGCCGGCGCGACCACTTCGAACAGTTGGACAAACCCGCCCTACAGCCGCTGCCAGCAGAGCGTTATGTCTACGCGGAATGGAAGAAGGCTCGGGTGAACATCGACTACCACGTAGCCGTTGACGGACATTACTACTCGGTACCCTACACCCTGATCAAGAAGGAAGTGGAGGTCCGGATTACCCACAACACCATTGAGTGTTTTTATCGGGGTAACCGGATCGCCAGCCACCGTCGCTCTGATCAGAAGGGACGGCATACCACCATCTCCACCCATATGCCCGAATCCCATCGGCAGGCGGGTGAGTGGTCGCCGGAACGGCTGATTGCCTGGGCGGCCAAGACCGGACCCGCGACGGAAAAGCTCATCCGCACCGCCTTGGGTGCCCGCAAACACCCACAGCAGGCTTACCGCTCCTGCCTGGGCATTCTCCGGCTGGGCAAGAGTTACGGCGAGGCGCGATTGGAAGCCGCCTGCCAACGGTCCCTGGTGCTGGGAAGCTGCCGCTACAAAAGCATTGAATCCATTCTCAAACATCGTCTGGATGAGCGGCCCCTGGAAGAACAGCAGGAGCTGGCCTTACCAGACACCCACGACAACATCCGCGGCCCCGCCTACTATCACTGAGGAAAGCTGACATGCTGAAACACCCAACTCTGGACAAGCTCCACGCCCTCAAATTAACCGGCATGGCCGCCGCACTGGCGGATCAGTCGGCCATACCTGACATCACGGAACTGAGCTTCGAGGAACGCCTTGGACTGCTGGTCGATCGGGAAATGACCGAACGAGATAACCGACGCCTGACCAGCCGGCTGCGCCGGGCTGGACTGCGACACACCGCCGTTCTCGAAGACCTGGATTACCGGAACTCACGGGGTCTGGATAAGGGACTGATCCAATCCCTGGCAAGCTGCCAATGGGTGAAGGAACACCTGAATGTGCTCGTCACCGGCCCCACCGGTGTTGGCAAAACCTGGCTGGCCTGTGCCCTGGCACATAAGGCCTGCCGGGAAGGCTACACCGCCCAGTACGTTCGCCTGACCCGGCTGCTACGAGAACTGACCATCGCCAAAGGAGATGGCCAGTACCCCAAGCTCCTGACTAACCTCGCCAAAGTGGATGTGCTGATCCTGGATGACTGGGGCCTCATGAAACTGAGTGCAGAGAACCGAAGAGACTTGCTGGAAGTGCTGGAAGACCGGTATGGCCGTCGCTCCACCATCGCCACCAGCCAACTCCCTATCGAGGAATGGCATGACGTCATCGGTGACGCCACTCTGGCAGATGCCATTCTGGATCGGCTGGTTCACAACGCCTACAAGATCAATCTCAGGGGTGAATCCATGCGAAAACGACAAGCAAAGTTGACGGGCACCACGGCTTCGGAGTAACAATGAAACCCCCGCGTCGCTACGCTCCGATGGGTGGCAGCCTTGCGCCGGTCCGGGTGGCAGGCTTCAGGTGGAATGGGTGGCAACCTTCAGCGGTTTACGCAGAGAAACCCATGAATCAGCGTCTCGAACTTGTTCGGATTCAAGTTGTAACACTCTATTGATGCGAGCTTCTTGACCGGTGCTTCGAGGAAAGCAGTGTCCCGTTCCGCATTCTTTGTCCGCTCATCCACAGTCAGCTCGGTATAACCAATTTTCAGTAGATTCGGGATTTCACGAAGTGCGGGCTTATCGCTCAACGTCGTGACGAAATAGATTTGGCCAGCCCGCTTATCCTTGTGGTTCACATTGTTGAAGGCGTCGACGACCGACTCAGCATCACGGATGATCCTCCGTCCAGTGGGGTCCTGGTAAAGCCGTTTTGCCAGAGACCGAAGGAGGTGATTGGACTCTGTCCCATTCTCGAAAATCAACCTCAGCCTCGGGTCGTATCGCCCATCTCCATCCTCTCGATACTCGCCAACTTCATCGATAAGACACATGACGCCTTCAAGTATAAAGGCATCACCCGGCTGAACTTGCGAGGCCTGCTGGAAGCGAGCCGCCTTTACGTCGCCAGTTTTCAGCTTCTCGTGCAGATCCCTGAATATTGGCTCAAATGCATAGAAGTTCTGGCAAACACGCCGTTGAGCAATCTCATCTGGCTCCTCTCGGCTTTTCTCGAATGAGACATGAACCGGGTCAAAGAGAGAGTCTTCACCTTGATCAAACTCTGAGAATGCCTCGCTCGCAAAAATGTCATCAAGTGATGTGACGTTTTCCGCCTGACTCACGTCTGTCTTCGACGCTGGCTCACCCGGTTCGGTGGAGGCGCGAGAGGGCGTCTCTACATCATGTGCGGTGACCTCCTGATTCGACACCAGCGCGGGCTCAGGCAGCAGGTTATGGCGGTCGTATGGTTTCAGGGCTGATAACAGATCTTGGGGTTCTGGGGATTATCCGTCCTAAAAAGACATAATCCTCTACAGCCTTTATCAACCGTGGCCTCCAGAGGGGTATTAACTTTCTCTTAATCCTTAAGTTGTCCCATTCGGTTATGATGCTGAGCTTTTTAGGCATCAGATATGGCATATACCGAAAGACTCCAGATCCTCATCGATTCAGAAATTAATGATTTATATAGCCCTCCGCATTTTACCCTCGAAGAACGTCGATTTTACTTTGCTTTGAATGACCAGGAAGCTAAGGTCGCCAACTCTATCCGCAACCGGGCTCATCGCTGTTTCTTTGTGGCCTTGCTGGGCTACTTCAAGTCAAGGCCGGTGGTGCTGAGTCCAAGTTTTGGTGATGTCGAAGAGGATTTGCGTTTTATCGCCAAAGAGCAACTGCCTGGTCCTGGTATCCGCAGGTTCTCTCTGAATCAAAAGCAGAAAGATCGCCTTTATCAGAAGATATTTAACCTCCTGAATTATCAAAAATGGCGGGATTTGCAGGATCGTAGTCCGTTAATCACACACCTTCAGCAAATTGCCAAGTCATGGATTGAGCCACGGTATTTGTTCGATGCTACCACAGAGTATCTATCACTGCGCCGTATTGCGATTCCCAAATACACGGTGATGCAGACCGTGGTGAGCCAGGCGATGAAGCAAGAACGGGAGCGTATTACTTCTTCTTTGCAAAACCAGTTATCAGAGAGTTTGTCGGCTGAGCTGGTAGACTTGGTGAACGGTAAAGGGTCATTGCCGCTGTCTAAATTGAGACTGTCCGCCAAGAGCTTTGCTCCCCCGGAACTGGAAAAGGAACTCCAGGTAAACCGATTAATCGAACCTTGGATGAGTGAAGTTAACTCCATGGTTAAAGCCTTATCGCTCTCTATAAAAAACCAACAGCACTTTGCTTCAATGGTCGATTATTATGGGAGTAAACTTAAGCGCTTCGACCGTTTTACTCAACAGCTTTATTTACTATGTTATCTACGTGAACGCGTCGAGAAAAACCTTGAGCGCCTGGCCGACGGTTTTGTGTACCACACCCGGAAAGTTCATGAGCAGGCAAAAGTTTACGCGAAAGATGCAGCTTACCGGGACTGGGAAGGAGCTGCGGCCAATATCAGCAAGGCTGCGGAATTACTCCATCTTTTTATTGATGATTCTATCGATGATAAACAGCCTTTTGGTGCTGTAAAATGGGAGGCTCAAAAGTTGCTCAAAAGCCGGGATATTGAGTCATTGTGTCTGTACCTCAATAAGCAAAAAAGAGTGCTTGATGATTATCACTGGGAATATTATGACCAACAAAAGCCTCTGTTAGAGAAGGTTCTTCGGCCAATCTTCCTGTGCCTTACTTTCCAGGCTACCCATAAGACACAGGCCTTGGCCACACAACTAGCCATCACCAAAAGTGAACTAAGCGTCGGCAGCACACTTCATACGATGGACCGACGGCTAATTCAGGCCAAACACAAGGAGTACCTTGTCGATAAGGAAGGCAATGTCGTACCGAATCGTTTTGAGTGGTTGCTTTATTTACAGATTCCAAACAAGCTAAATGGACAACTCTATCTCCCAACCGTCATTAAGTTCCGTTCACTCCAGGATGATCTGGTCAGCAATGAGCGCTGGAGAACCAAAAAGAAGCTAATCCAGAAATCCATGCTACCCCGCCTGACGGCGAAGCCCAGTCGATTAATTGAAACGTTATCCCGTGACCTCAACAATAAACTACAACAGGTCAGTCAGCGTATCGATAATGGTGATAACCAGAACGTCATCCTGCGCAATCGCACTGGCAAAACAAGGTGGCGGCTACCATCAACCGGCGTCAAGAGTGTGCTGAACAACCCGTTCTTTGAGCAGATAAAGCCGATTAATATCGCCGATGTACTGCGCTACGTCGATCAAGAGACCGGCTTTCTGGATAACTTTGAACATGTACTACCCATCCAGTCAAAAGGCCGCGCCAATGTGAACGACTTGTTGGCAGTCATTATTGGTAACGGCACCAATTACGGGCTGTACGGCATGGCCAATATCTCTGACCGTGCGTATGAACAGCTCAAAAGTATCCAGGCCAATTACTTGCGGCCAGAGACGCTGAACGATGCCAATGATGTGATTAATAACGCTGTAGCCAAGCAGCCAATCTTTAAGCATTACAATATACAGCAGGACCTTATCCATGCCAGTGCCGATGGACAGAAGTTCGAGAGCCGGTTGGAGACTTTTAAAACCCGGTACTCTTCAAAATACTTTGGTACCAACAAAGGTGTGTCAGCTATAACGCTTATTGCTAATCACGCAGCGCTAAATGCCAAGGTTATTGGCTCGAATGAACATGAATCCCACTACATCTTTGACCTGCTGCAAAGCAATACCTCTGATATCCGACCAGATGTATTATCGACCGATACACACGGGGTAAATCATGTGAACTTTGCCTTGCTGGATCTGTTCGGATACACCTTTGCACCGAGATATGCCCAGTTCGGCAAGGTCATTGAAGAAATGTTCAATATCAGTGAAAACAAAGACCAGGGCGTTAGGTTGAGCTTGAAAAAGCCGATCAAAACGGAGCTTATCATCGAGCAGTGGGATACTATCCAGCGCATTGTGATCTCACTGCAAGAAAAAAGCACCACTCAGGCGATCCTAGTCCGCAAGCTCTCTGGCTACAGTCAAAACCATCCATTATTGCAGGCTCTGACTGAGTACAACCGCATGATCAAAGCCATGTACTTACTCGACTACATCGACGATGCAAGCCTTCGAGGCTATGTACAGCGGGCATTGAATCGAGGCGAAGCCTACCATCAGTTACGCCGCGCTATTGCATCGGTTAATGGCAACCGGTTCCGTGGTTCATCGGATTATGAAATCAGTCTGTGGAATGAGTGCGCACGATTGCTCACCAATGCCATCATCTACTTCAACTCAATGATCCTTAGCCGTTTACTGACTCACTTTGAGTGCCTTGGCGATGAAGAAAAGCTGGGGATTACAAAACAGGTGTCTCCGGTAGCCTGGCACAATATCAATCTGAATGGGACTTACAGCTTCAACTTTGAACATAACCTGATCGATATTGAGGAAATAATGCGACCGATTACTGAAAACAGTGGAGATATCTAAGTTAATACCCCTCTGAAGGCCACGACTGATATAGGCTGTAGAGGTTTATGTCTTTTTAGGACGGATAATCCCCAGAACCCCAAATTCGAAAATCTCGTGCGTTATGGCAGTAGAAAAGAAAGCAATCAAGCCCCAGGAACCCATAATCCCTTCGCAGATTTAAAGGAAAAAATGGATAAGAAGAAGTAGCTCTTTTAAGGAATGTCCGCAGTAAAGGGGTAGAACCCTTTCCTCAGGAAGAACAACTGATATTCAAATGCCTCCCCCAATCCGGGGGAGGTGCTGCGTACTGCTCATTCTCCGGCTGTTCATCGAATGGCCGTTTCAGTACCGCCAGTAATGCCTTCATGGGCTCATAGTCGCAGTTCCTGGCTTCCAGTATCACCTGCTCTGCCAGGTAGTTTCTCAGGATGTATTTCGGATTGGTGGCCAGCATCGCCGTTTCCCGTTCTTCATGACTAACGTCTTCTTCGCCCAGCCGTTGCTGATAGCGTGCGAGCCAGGCGTCTGCAACGCTGCGATCCACGAACAGATCCCGTACTGGCGCGCCTCCTCTTGAATGCAGGTTCGACAGCCCGCGGAAAAACAGGGTGTAGTCGATGTGGTGTTCATGGAGCATGCTGAAGGTGTCCATGATCAGGCTTAGATCGCTTTCAGATTTTGTGTAAAGCCCCAGTTTGTTGCGCATGTTCTGCAGAAAATGATGGTTATAGGCGGTTTCATAGCAACGCAGGCCACGGCGCACGTCGTCTTCGTCCATCACCGTTAACAGCGCATTGGCCAGGTACTGGCAGTTTACGAAGCCGATATGGGGCTGGCGGTTGTAGGCGTAGCGCCCGCCCTGGTCGGTGTGATTGCAGATATATCCGGCGTCGAAGTCGTCCAGGAAGGCATAGGGGCCATAGTCGAAGGTTTCGCCGATGATGGACATATTGTCGCTATTCATCACGCCGTGGCAGAAGCCGACCGCCTGCCAGTCCGCAATTAGCCTTGCCGTGCGTTCAACGGTTTCCTCATACCAGCGTCTATAGCGTTCTTCCTGAGGTAATTCCGCAAGGCCGGGGAAGTGCAGTTTTATAACGTGCTCCAGAAGGTTTCGCACAGCGTCTTCCCCCAGGTGATGGGCGGAAAACTCGAAATGTCCGAAGCGGATATGGCTGGGGGTTACCCGTAGCAGAGTGGCTGCGGTTTCGATGGATTCACGGCGCACGGGATCTTTGGCGCTCACCATGAACAGTGCGCGGGTGGTGGGAATACCCAGCCCGGCCATGGCTTCGCTGCACAGGTATTCGCGAATCGTGGAACGCAGCACCGCCCGGCCATCGCCAAAGCGGGAATAGGGCGTCATGCCCGCGCCTTTCAGATGCCAGTCCCAGCGGCGGCCATCCGGCCCCACGGTTTCCCATAACAGCAGGCCGCGGCCATCGCCCAGGTCCGGATTGTATGCCCCGAACTGGTGGCCGGTGTATTTCATGGCGATCGGATCCATGCCGTCGAGCAGCTCGGTTCCCGAGCCAACGCCAGTCCATTCGGATGGGTTGGTTGATCGGAATCCCATAGCCTCGGCCAGTGACGCGTTGAAACACACCAGTTGGCCCCCTTTCAGCGGGGTTGGCTTCACCCGGGTGTAGAAGCTGTCGGGCAGATCAAGGTACCAGTGTTCAATTTTCACGCTCTGTTCAGGCATGGTTGCCTCAGAAGAAGACGAATCGGGCCGCAGTCTCCCAGATTTAAAGGGTGTGCGACAAATGCCAAATCAACGACCTGCCTGGCTAACCTGAGTATTTAGGTAAGTTGATGACATTGTCTGATGTGTCCACCCCCATTCGGCTAACGTCTGTTCGGAGAAACAAGTCCCTCCTGCCGCATCCGACGATAAACGGTTGGGCGGGAGACGCCCAACTCCCGAGCCACCGCCGACACATTCCACTGTTTTTTTTGCAGAGCCGCCGCCAATAGCGCGTCACTGGCATTAGCTCCGGCTGCGGGCGCAGGCCCGCCGTCAAGACACTCTTCAAGGCATTCTTCCGGAAGGTCGTTAGTGGTTATCTCAATGCCATCGGAGGTGGCCTCGGCAAATGTCAGAGCATTGGTGAGCTGTCGAATATTTCCTGGCCAGGGGCCGGCCAGCATTGCGCTCATGGCATCCGCTCTGATGCCTATTTCCGGCAACACTCGGGTCTCTATCAAACGCCTCAGTACTGAACGAATCACGAACTGTTTGTCGGCCCGCTGGCGCAGGGGTGGCAGCCGCAGGATAGCCCCGTTCAGCCGGTAATACAGATCCGCTCTGAACTTGCCCGCGTCCACCAGACTGGCCATATCCTGATGGGTGGCGGCAATAATGCGGCAATCCACTTTAAGGGGCTTGTCAGCGCCCAAAGGGAAAATCTCCCCTTCTGCCAGTACCCGTAAAAGTCTTGTTTGAAGTTGCAGCGGCATGTCGCCAATTTCATCCAGGAAGAGGGTGCCGCCATGGGCCTGCTGTATCAAACCGGTCATGCCCTTTGGCCGGGCTCCGGTAAACGCGCCGGCGACATAACCGAACAGCTCGCTCTCAATCAGCGACTCGGGTATGGCGGCGCAGTTAACCGCGATAAAGGACTTGCTCGCGCGCCGGCTTGAATCATGAATCGCTTTCGCCAGAATTTCTTTACCGGTGCCGGTTTCACCCAGTATCAGCAAACCCACATCCCGGTTGCGGAATTTTTTTGCAAGGGACAGGGTACGGCGCATCACCGGGTCATCATCCGCCAAGCCGTCCAGTGCCGGCACGGCATTTTCCCTTTCATGTCCCGAATCGGGAAGAGAAATCGGCACATGCTGGGGTTCGATGAGTGACGCAAACAATGTCTCTCCACTACTGCGCACCTGAAAGGCCCTAACCTGGTCTCTGTTGTCATAGGGAATCCTCCAGATATCGGGCATCTCACAGTCAAAAACATCTGTCAGAAGAGACCTCGTCCGATCATCTGCTCCAGCTTTTGCCTGATCCAACAGTCTCCTTGCGTTGGTATTGGCCGCAATGACAACACCTTTAGCATCAATCGCGAACAGGCATTGCGCATTAATTTGCACGAACTCCCGCGATGGATCACAGCGAAAAATCAGGCTGTCGCTGAATCGTCGCCGGAAGTAGGCGTCCTCGATCATCCGCGCATAAAGCTGGGTGAGATGCATGGCGAAATTCTGACTATGACGGGCATGCGGGGAGTCCAGCGCCGAGATATCGAGAACGCCCAGTAAATTGCCGTGGGGGTCGGTAATCGGCGCCGCCGTGCAAGTCAGGGAGATATGGGTGGCGTCAAAATGATCCACGCGATGACACGTCAAGGGCAGTTTTTCTGCGATACA
>Ga0306900_1000135_pt1 | contig 43546 bp, 42 predicted proteins | sample AntRauMFilla3765_FD_190416 | JGI IMG/M metagenome (GOLD analysis project Ga0306900, IMG submission 190416) | Saline lake microbial communities from Rauer Islands, Antarctica - Metagenome Filla 3 #765 (v2) (version 2) | ecosystem: Environmental > Aquatic > Non-marine Saline and Alkaline > Saline ... | reverse complement strand
AACCGAGGAAACGCGCAACCGGAATATCCACTTCGTGGATTCCCGCGTTGACGAGAGCAAAGCTCTCGTTCGCACACCAGAAACCAAAGATTTCTGGGGACGTCTTTAGGCGCGGGAGGATGTCAATGTCTATAGCCGTCAGAAGCCGCGACATACTGCATCCCTGATTCACAGCAGACACGGCCAAGACGCCGACGCGCCTTTGGTTCCAGGACCACTGCGTCCGGTATGGACGACCGCCTCGAACGGTTCATCCGGACCAAATTCCGTGGCGCCGGGCGGCGGTTTGAAGAAGCCAAATCGGCCTACAGCGAAGGGCAGACCAGTGGGTACGGCCTCCCAACGGATTCGGAGGGCCGTGCGAAGTTGGTCTGTCGACGGTACGTCGAGCGCCGCGCTGCCGTCGTCGACGCGGCGGGCAAGCCAGCGTGTTTCGACGCCGAACACCCCGATTGCCGTGGCTGTGTGGAGGATATTCGTGAAGGTATCGTCGAAACATGGTAGGCGGCGACGGTCAGCCGCCGACGGTCAGCCACGGGGTTGAACACGTCGGCGCCCGAGACCCAGCCATGCACGTCGTCGCCCTCGTCCTCGCAGGCGGAATCGGCTCCCGGCTCTACCCTGCCAGCCGCGGTGACCGCCCCAAGCAGTTCCTTCCCATCGGCGGTGAGGAGTCGCTGCTGGCGCGGACGGCAAACCGCGCTGGCTTCGCCGACGAACTGGTGGTCGCCACGCGCCCCACATTCGCGGATGACGTCTCCAAGCACGCTCCCGACGCAGCGGTCATCGTCGAGCCCGCCGGGAAAGACACTGGTCCGGCGCTGACCTACGCAACGCACAAGATTCGCGAACTGTACGGCGACCTGCAGGACAAGGAGCAACTGGTGGTCGTCGCGATGCCCAGCGACCACCACGTCGCCGACCCCCAGCCCTTCAGAGAGACCATGGTCCGCGGCGCGCGCGTCGCGGGCGAGACGGGACGACTCGTCACCTTCGGCGTCGACCCCGACCGCCCCGACACCGGCTATGGCTACATTGAGGCCGGGACAGAGCAGGTAAGCCCGGGCGGCGACTCCTTTGCTGACCTCGCGCAGTTCCACGAGAAACCCGACGCCGAGACGGCACGGGAGTACGTCGACGCCGGCTACTACTGGAACAGCGGGATCTTCGCGTGGACGCCCGAAGCGTTCCTCGCTGCGGCCGCCGACTCCCCCCTCTCTCCGCTGGTCGAGCATCTCGAAACGGGCGATCCTGCGGCAGGGTTCGACGCAGTCGAACCGGTTTCGGTGGATTACGCGGTGCTGGAGCGGGTCGACGACGCGGCAGTCGTGCCGGCAGCGTTCGACTGGGACGATTTGGGGTCGTGGGACGCGCTCGACAGGGTGCTCCCGCAGGACGAGGACGGCAACGTCGTTCTGGGGGACCACATGGCTGTGGACGCCCAGAACAACGTCGTCGCAAGCGACGACAAACACGTCTCGTTAGTAGGCGTCTCCGGCCTCGCGGTCGTCGCGTACGACGACCGGGTGCTGGTGGTGCCGAAAGACGAGGCACAGCGTGTGAGGGACCTGGTGGCACTGCTACGGGAAGAAAACGCCTTCTGAACCTCAGCCCTGTTGCTCGCGGGAGCGCCGCACGCGGACCTGCCCGTCGCTGGTAACACTGACGAGCAGTTCCTCACACACCTTGCGGCCATCCACGGCGTCTCCAGCGGCATCGCTGACGACCTTCATCAGGTCGGGGGCGGCGTAGCCAACCTTCACGCCAGACTCGTCACAGGCGTCATACACCTGTTCTGGCAGGTCGTAGAGATCCGTCCCGGGTTCGACAGCAATGCGGACCGGCGCGGTGAGCGCTTCGGCAAACGAGATGGTCTCACGGGCCTTGGCGACGTTCTCGCGGGCGCTGGCCTCGACACTGGAGACGTTCGCCCGAGAGGTGCCCAGACGATCGGCGATGACCGATTGGCGGACGCCGCGCTCCCTGAGCGCGAGTACTTCGGCTTGCCGGCAGGTGAGGACGCTCTGGTCGGCGTCGAACCCCGCCTGCGAGAGGAGCTCCGCCGGGTCGATATCCTCCTCCCCGTCGGCACTGCTCTCACTGTCGCCCGAATCCATATTCAGCAGTCAGTCCCAGTGCCTGAAAAGGCTACAGTTCGCGGCGGACCTCAGCCCTGGTCGCTGCCCCAGAAGTTGTCGCGGGAGCCGAGCCGCTCGCGAGAGGGTCGGCCACGGCCCGTGTCCTCCTCCTCGTCCTCGTCTTCGTCTTCCTCGTCCTCCTCGGCGTCGGCATCTGGGTCGGCCGCTTCGTCGTCGGCGTCTGTGTCCGCTGCCTCGTCGGCTTCCTCGTCCACTTCGTCCTCCATGGGGAGCTTCTCGACGACCTTCTTGGCTTTCGCGTGGTTGGACATCACCTGGTCGATACGGACCTTCGCCCGCACCTCCGGGAGCAGACCGTCGATCATCACGATGAAGCCGTCCTCTGTCCGGCCGACGCCCGCACCGCTCTCGTGGATGTCTGTCACGTCAACGACGATTTCCTCGCCCGGCTTGACGGGCTGCTCTTTGAGCTCGTAGATGGGCATGTCGTAGTGGTTGCACCACTCGGCGCCCCCTCGGTCGCCGTAGTGTTGACAGCCCATCCCCTCAATTCGCTCCGAGAAGCTGGGGCAGTCGTCGGCAAGCGGACAGTCCGGCATAGAGAGAGATAGCAATCGCACAGTCTAAACGTTTCTGACTCCCCCCTCGCGCTGAACCGTCGGCTGTCTCAGATGAACTCCCGAACCTCGGAGTACCACATATCGTGGTGATCGACCCGGCCGACCCGCTGGGCGATGTCGACCGCGAGGGAGTGCCAGCAGCGCTCGCCCTTCTCTCGGTCGACGTTGTACGCCGAGTCCGCACAGGTGCAGCCGCCCGCTTCGACCACGTACTCGTCCTCGTGCCCGACGACGACGGTGAAGTCGCGGTACTCCTTCACCCGGCCCTCCGAGACGGCCTGGATGGCCCGCGAGCCTCGGTCACCATGGGTGTCGAGGATGGCTTGCGCTATCGGCGGGGTGAGCTCCCCGGCATCCGCGAGCGTCTCGCGCCACTCCTCGATCTCTGACACGCCCGCTACTTTGGCGGGACAGGGCAAAACGCCACCGACTGGGCAACAGCTTCGGCACCACTTCCGGCAGCGTCAAAGGAATTCGAGACCAGGCGTCGCATATGGACTGGCCCCGCGTGCGCTCGGTCTGGAAGCGGGTCCTTACGCTGGCGTGGCCGGTGATGGCAGAACAGACGTTCCGGACGCTGATGCGGACCGTCGACGTCATCGTCACGGCGACGTTCAACCCCGCCAGCGTCGTCGCCATCGGACTCGCTGACCTCTACGCCCGGCTCCCGCTCCGCATTGGACTCGGGCTGGGCGGTTGCTGGCCTCCGTGTTGCCACCGTCGGTGTCATCGGCCTCGGCCTGGTGTTCGTGGCCGACGCGTTCGTCTCACTGTTCACGGAGGACCCCGAGACAGTTGGGTACGCCGTCGAGTTCGCGCAGGTGTACGGGCTCTCAGCAGCGGGGCTGGTGGTGTTCTCAGTGCTCTCGGGCTGTCTGCAGGGTGCGAGCGAGACTCGCATCCCGTTTCTCGGGCGCGTGACGGGCGTGTTCGGCCTCCAGCTTGGGCTGACCTATCTGCTCGGGATGGTACTGGGCTGGGCGGAACTCGGCGCCTACATCGCGATCGTCGCCACCTATCTCTAGATGGCGGCCGTCGTCGCGGGCGGCTTCCACTTCTCTGGCTGGGCCGATCGCGCGGCAGGGATGATGGCTGAGCGCGGGAGCGAACCCTCTTAGTCGGGACCGTGGGACGCGAAAATCGAACAGTTCCGCCAGCAGGTGCTACGACCGGCCCTCACGGGCCGTGGATGGCCTCAGTAGAGGTACTCGTCCTCCAGCGCCCGATACGCGGCCTCCGTTGTGAGTTCCTCGTCCTCGGTATCGAACCAGGAGAGGACGCGTTCAATGCCGGTCTTCCGCCGGATGTCGTCACCACTGATTGCCATGACATTCATACCCATGGTTTCACGACTCATAAACATTTCGCCGGTACCCCAACCCTTACGTATCGAAACAGGTAGCCCAGCCCGGGAGTAGTTCCACCCGAGGCGATAGCTCTTAACCTATGAGGCCGGTATTGCTCTCAAGATGGCTCAGGCAGGGAACCAGGAACTCACCGAGCGGTTCATCCAGTTCTACCGGAACTACTGCCGCAAGGAAATCGGCCGGCTCGCCCAAGAGTACCCCAACGAACGCCGCTCGCTCTACGTCGACTACAACGACCTGTTCACGTTCGACCGGGATATTGCTGAGGACTATCTCGCGAAGCCCGACCAGATGCAGGAGTACGCCGAGGAGGCGCTCCGCCTCTATGACCTCCCCGCCGACGTGAGTCTCGGACAGGCCCACGTTCGGCTCCGCAACCTCCCCAGCGAGCATACGATCGATATTCGGAATCTCCGGGTGCAGGACGACCATATCGGCTCGATGGTCTCCATCCAGGGAATCGTCCGCAAGGCGACAGACGTCCGCCCGAAAGTGACAGAGGCCGCCTTCGAGTGCCAACGCTGCGGGACGATGAGCTACATCCCGCAAGCAGACTCAGGGTTCCAGGAACCCCACGAGTGTCAGGGCTGTGAGCGTCAGGGACCGTTCAAAGTCAACCACGACCAGTCAGAGTTCGTCGACTCCCAGAAGCTCCGCGTGCAGGAGAGCCCCGAGGGGTTACGCGGCGGTGAGACCCCCCAGAGCATCGACGTGGACTTGGAGGACGACGTTACCGGCAACGTGACCGCCGGCGACCACGTGACGGTGACGGGCGTGCTCCACATCGAACAGGTGACCCAGGGCCAGGAGAAGACGGCCCTGTTCGACCTCTACATGGACGGTGTCACCATCGAACTCGAGGACGAAGAGTTCGAAGACATGGATATCACCGACGAGGATATCGCCGAAATCGTCGAACTCTCCAACGACCCAGATATCTACGAGAAGATGGTTGGCTCGGTGGCACCCGCGATCTACGGCTACGAGCAGGAGAAACTCGCGATGGTCCTCCAGCTCTTCTCTGGCGTGACCAAACACCTCCCGGACGGCTCCCGGATTCGCGGTGACCTCCACCTGCTGTTGATAGGGGACCCTGGTACGGGGAAGTGTCTGAGTGGAGATACGCGTGTGACCCTCGCCGACGGCCGCGAGCGACGCATTGGGGGTCTCGTCGAGGACCACCTCAACGACCCGAAGCCCGTCGACGACGGCGTCTGGGACGATGTCGACTTCGAAGTGCCGTCGATGCAGGCTGACGGGAGCATCGCCAGCCAGCGCGCAACCAAAGTCTGGAAGCGGGAAGCACCGGACCACCTGTATCGCATTCGGACCACGACCGGCCGCGAACTCGAAATTACGCCGTCACACCCGCTGTTCGTTCCTGGCGTCGGAGGCCCCTCAGCTGTGCGAGGCGAAGAACTCGGAGAAGGGCAGTTTGTGGCGACCCCCCGAGCGGTCCCGTCCGAGGGGGACGATACACTGGATGTGAAGTACCGACGGTCGGAGTGGTTCGTCACGGAGCGCAAGTCCGCAGTCGCCGAAAGCCATGCCGGAACGGACGGAAACACGAACACCGACCTCATTCCAGTTGGCGACGGTCTCCGCAAACTCCGGGAGACGCTGGGGCTCACACAGGCGGAGTGTGGGATCCCCCGAAGCACGTACCAGCACTACGAACGCGGCGACCGGAATCCGAGCCGAGACAGCCTCGGTACGGTCGTCAACGCCTTCGAGCGCGCGCTCCCCGCTGGTGCGAACGAGGCGTCGGCGGTCACGGACGGCGGTCTCAGCGTGCAACAGCGCGTGGCGACGCTTCGCTCACTCGTCGACGGCGATATCGGGTGGGATCGCGTCGAGTCCATCGAGACAGTCGAACCTGAAGATGACTGGGTGTACGACCTTGAGGTCGAGGGGACACACAACTACCTCTCGAACGGGGTTATCTCGCACAACTCCCAGATGATTTCATACGTCGAACAGATCGCCCCACGTTCGGTGTACACCTCGGGGAAAGGCTCCTCCGCAGCCGGGCTGACAGCCGCCGCGGTTCGGGACGACTTCGGCGACGGCCAGCAGTGGACGCTCGAGGCGGGCGCGCTCGTGCTCGCAGACAAGGGGATTGCCGCGATCGACGAGCTGGACAAGATGGACGCGGGCGACCGCTCGGCCATGCACGAGGGGCTGGAACAGCAGCAGATCTCGATCTCGAAGGCCGGTATCAACGCGACGCTGAAGTGCCGATGCTCACTGTTGGGCGCCGCGAACCCAAAGTACGGCCGGTTCGACCAGTACGAGCCGATCGGCGAGCAGATCGACCTCGAACCCGCGCTCATCTCCCGGTTCGACCTCATCTTCACCGTCACCGACCAACCCGACCCAGAACACGACAAACGGCTGGCTGAGTACATTCTGAAGACCAACTACGCAGGCGAACTCAACACCCAGCGCGAGAACAATCCCCGTTCAGAGTTCACCGCTGAAGAGGTCGAGAACGTCACCGAGGAGGTGGCCCCGGAGATCGACGCCGACCTCGTCCGGAAGTACATCGCCTACGCCAAGCGGAACGTCTACCCGACAATGACCGACGAGGCCAAGGCGGCCATTCAGGAGTTCTACGTCAACCTCCGGGCAAAGGGCGCCGACGAGGACGCGCCCGTCCCCGTCACGGCCCGGAAACTGGAGGCGCTCGTCCGCCTCTCAGAGGCCTCTGCGCGGGTGCGCCTCTCAGACACCGTCGAGGAGGAGGACGCCGACCGGGTCATCAAGATTGTCCGCGAGTGCCTGGAGAACATCGGCGTCGATCCCGAAACCGGCGAGTTTGACGCCGACGTGATCGAGACGGGCACCAGCAAGACCCAGCGAGACCGCATCAAGAGCGTGAAAGCGCTCATCGAGGACATCGAGGACGAGTACGACGAGGGCGCACCGCTCGAAGAAGTGCTCGACCGGGCGGGCGAGATCGGGATGGACGCCGACAAAGCCGAGAAAGAGATCGAGAACCTCCGGCGGAAAGGCGAACTCTATGAACCCGTCCAGGGTCACCTCCGGACCACCTAAACAGGGAATCAGTTTTACCGACGGGGGGCCCAACCCCTGCCGTGGACCGCATCTCCGCGCTCCGCAACGTCGAGGAGGCGCTGCGGACGTTCGAAGCCGGCGAGGCCGACCTCGAGAGCACCCAGCAGCAGGTCCAGTCAGTGCTCCAGAGCTACGCGACCGAGTTCGAGGCTGCCGAGCGGCGGCCCTACCGTGCCCACGGCGAGGCGCCGGCCGACGGCGTCGTCGTAGTCGCTCCGGACCCGGAGACGGCAAAACAGCGCGTTCAGGAACTCCAGGGAGCAGCGCCGTCGTCATTCGACGTCGAGCCACTCTGAGCCCATTTTCTAACTGAGAAACTGCAAAGACTTTTGTAGATGCCGTCATACTGGCTCGTAGAGAGGCACTGCCAGTGTCAGAAACGCTGCAAAAACGGACGTTGATGAAGCGACTCGCGGAGGCTAACAGCACGCTGCTTCTGGCCTCGTCGTTCACCGAAGGGACCGAAGAACGCTGTGCAGAGATGCTTCACCCCGGAATGGCGAACGAATCGAACGTGCTGTGGGTTTCCTACACGAAGTCGCCCGACCAACAGCTCCGGCGTTGGCAGGCTCATTCCTCGGACCGCCCCGCCAACATGGGGATGGTGAGCATCGACGACTCCACACGCTCGGTTGCTGCCGAAAGCGGCGGCGCCAGCGACCTCATGGGACCGAACAAACCGGTCGAGACGGTGAGCAGCCCGAACGACCTAACGGGGCTGGGAATCCGTATTACGGAGTTCCTCACCGACTGGGAGGAGAACGACAACCGCACCGTCGTCTGCTTCGATTCGCTGACGGCACTGCTGCAGTACGTCGAACTCGAGACGGCCTACGAGTTCCTCCACATCCTGACCGGCCGGATGGCGGCCGTCGACGCCTTCGCTCACTTCCACATGGACCCGGAGGCCCACGACGAACAGACTATCGAGAGCATCACGACGCTGATGGACGCAACCGTGGCGCTTGAGGACGGTGAAGAGAAAATCCGGTCACGCAAGCCTTAATTTCTTCCAAGTAGTTGCAGCAACTAATGCTGCTGATGGTGACGTACTCACGGGCAGCCCGCAACAGCCTGCGGAACGTCTGTCGAAGCCACGAGTCGACAGTAGTTCGGCGGTTCGGCCGTGCAGCGCTGCTCGCCGAGACCGAACTCGGTGCGTTCCTCGGACTTCGCCTGCGCGAGAAACACGGCGCAGACGTGCAGTTGGAACGGACCGAGCCACTGAACGAGTTCGACACGGTCCCAGAAACCGTTCGAGAAGCCGCCGCAGCCTACGAGTCCCGCGAGCAGCCGAGCACCCCCTACACCAAGTTTGCCACTGGAACTGACCACCCATCACCAGCAGCGATGCGCGACCGGGAGCTCTGAGATGCGAGTCGTCCGGACAGCCGACCAGGACCAACGAGCCTGGGCCGGGAAGGCGATCGACCTGCGGGGGACCGACATCGCGGCAGGAATGCTTCGCCGCGCGATAGTGGGCGAAGCCGAGGGTCTGACCGTTGAGGCCCCGAATCCATCTCGCTGGTGGCCGGCTCTCGGGGTCCCGACCGACGGAACATCACCGATTGACCGTCTCGTTGCGGCCGCCCGCTCCCTACGCGTTCAGGTTCCCGCAGACCGACGAGTAGCTGCCGCCGAACGCGCGCTCACAGAGCACACTGTCGAGCAGGTCGACATCGAAGCCGCACGGAAGCGACTCGCCGCTGCGGGGGCGGACGTCGAGCAACTCCGGGAAGCGGTGGCGGTCGCGAGGGGTCGCCTGGCGGCCCGTAGGGAGACGGATGCCGACACCGCCGCCGCCGAGGAGGCGCTGGCGAGCGCGACGGCGCGGCTCTCGGAAGCCGAAACCGAGCGCGTAGCCGCTGAACAGGCCCACGACGCCGCCCAGGAACGGGCCCGCGAGGCACGCTCGGCGCGCGAACGTCGACTCCGGTTACAGGACCGAGTCGCGAACTACCGACGGGACGCCCGCCGCGCGTTGCTCACCGAGATTGCCGATAAGTTCGCCGCGGCTGTCGACGCGGTGCCGGGCGACGCGACCCTCTCTTTGGACCCACTCGCTGTCGAAGGCGATTTTGGGACTGCTGCGCTGGCAGCGGTTCGACTAGCGTCACTCCAGGCACCCGTCGTCGACGATACCGGCCGTTTCGACTCTGTGGAGATGGCGAGAGAGCGCCTTGACGCTCCAGTCATCCGCTGCTGAGACGCACCCCTCCCGGAGTTTATCGGGGAGTGCGCGCCAGAGCCGCCGATGGAACTCGACTGGACCACGAGGCGAGCCAGCGGGGTGACGCTCGTGGCGATCCGACTGCAGAACGAACGGGCAGCTGACCGGACAGTCCGCCTGGAAAACCAACTCGACGGCCCCGTGCTTCCGCCCCGCCGGCAAGGCGAACCCGAACAGGGGTGGGACCGGGAGGGAGTAACCAAGCGAATACCTGCCGGGGACGAAGCCGCACTGGGCTACGCCTGTCCTGCCGATGCGACCGACCCACCGGTCGTAGTTGAGTCCGTCGAGGCAGCCGGGGAGCCCGCGAACGACGAGCTCGTCGCGCAAGCGATACGCCAGCTCGGTGACGCCCGGCCGCCTCGGTCGGTACTCGGTGAGACACCCGAATCCGAACAAGAGCCCGCTAAGGGTCCCACCGGGTCACCGAACGAAGGACAGGGAGGCGCAGAAAGCCACCCGACTGAAGCGCCACCGAACGCGCTTCCTGCGGGTGCAGGAGCGTTGCTCCAACCCTATCGGGAGCGACTCGAAACCGTGGAGGCACTCGGGGTGGCCTCCGTCCCTGAGGCGACTGGGCTGCTCGAGACCAACGGAGGACTGGCGGGCATCGAGCAAATGGGCTCAGGGCTCACAGCGGATGCCGCGGCGCTTCGGGCACTCGCTTCCGAGGCCACCGCGCTCGCTGCGCGGGCGGAGACAGCATCGCTGCCCACCGCGTCGCTCCGGAAGCTCTCGTGATTCTGGCCGTCGCCAGCGGGAAAGGCGGGGTCGGCAAATCGACCGTCGCCTACAACGTCGCCGCCGTCTGTGACGCGGTGGTCGTCGACGGCGACCTCGCGATGGCGAACCTCCCTGCTGGGCGCGGGCCGACGCTCCACGACGTGCTCGCCGGTCGCGCGGACCCCCAGGAGGCCGTGCAGGGCGGCCCAGTCGACCTGCTCCCCTGCGGGCGCTCGCTGTCAGGCGCACGGGCCGCAGACCTCGGGCGACTCGGCGATGCCTTGGCGGCCGTCGAGCGGGCACACGGGACGGTCGTTGTCGACTGCCCAGCCGGAATGCGAGCCGACGTGGGTGTCCCGCTCGCCCTCGCGGACGCCGCACTGTTAGTCGCGGCGCCCGAACCGTTCGCGTTGGCCGATACACTGCGCACACGTGAGCTCGCAGCCGAACTCGACGCGCCGATCGCTGGAGTCGCGCTCAACCGTGTCGTCGACGACGTGCCACGGCCAACCGTCCGCGATGCGCTCGGGGCGCCGGTCGAAACAGTTCCTGCTGACCCGCGGGTCGGCCGGTCTATCGTCGAGGAGCAACCAGTTGTCGACGCCGCTCCCGAGAGTGAGGCCGCGACCGCCTTCCACGCGCTGATGGACCGCGTCGAGTAGAACCGAGCCGTCGTCAGTTCTGAAGCGCCTGGTACGTCGTCCGAACCGTCACCGCCGTCACATCAGCTACCTCCGCGGCCTCCGCTTGGGTGATGGCTTCGTCTTCGCGGCGGGCAGCCAGATACAGCGCCCCCGCAGCAACGCCCGATGGATTCCGGCCGTTCGCGTGCCCCGCCTCGACGGCGCGCTCTGTGAGTTCACGGGCGCGGCGCTGGGTCGCCTTCTCGAGTTCGAGTTCGCTGGCGAATCTGGGGAGGAACTCCGCCGGCTCGGCGGCCGCGACCGGGAGGCCGAGGTCGCGGTTGAGTGCGTCGTAGGCCGCGCGGTGCTCACCGGCCGACGCTTTCGACACCTCGAGAATTTCGCTGCTGGTGCGCGAGATACCCGCCACTCGACAGGCGGCGTAGACGCCCGCGCTGGCGAATCCCTCGATCGAACGCCCCCGCAGCAGGTCCTCGTTCTGTGCCGAGCGGAATAGTGAGCAGGCCTGGTCCCGGATTCGGTCCGGAAGCGAGAGTGCCCCCATCAGCCGCCGAATTTCGGTGAAGCCGTACACCTGATTGCGCTCGCGCTTCGAGCGAATCTGGGTCCGGCGGTGCTGGCGGCGCAGCCTGGACCACTTCCGGCTCTTTCCGCGGCCGGTTCGACCGATCTCCGTCGAGAGGCCGCGGTCGTGTCGAGAGCGAGTCAGCGGCGCCCCACAGCGTGCGGGGTTGGTGTCGTCGTCCGCGAAGGAGCGCCACTCCGGACCACGGTCGAGGCGGTCAGTCGAGACCACCAGCCCACAGCCTGCACAGACCGTCTCGTTCTCCTCGGTAGTTAGTCGCCCGTCGCATTCCGGACAGCCACCTGAGCGTGCCTTGCTCATACTCGAAACTCGGTCCCGATGCAATACATAAACCCCGGTGGTTCCGGGGGTTTCGACCCCGGTCCAGTCGGTCGAACGTACCGGTGACCGGTAGGCTATCCACTCAGTGAGAGTGGAGATAGTTCAACCAACAAAACTTCTAAATAAGTGGGCGCGGGAGTCACGACCATGACCCTCTCGGACATCGCGGCCGGAATCGAGGTGACCGCCGAGCAGGAGCGCCGCGACGTGGCCGCCGTCGACGAAACGGGTGCCGTAGTCGTCGAGCGACTGCGCCCGCACGCGGAGACGCTGCCGTGTACGCCCGAAGCGGCCGCGACCGTCGTCGAGACCCACGCCGCGGGGACCAGCGTGGGCGAGAGCGCACGCGAAGCAGGAATTGCGCCCGTGACGGCGGCAAAGGCCCTCCACTGCTGTGGCATTTCAGGTGTGACGCCACTCTCACCAATCGCACGGCAGGTAGTTCGCGACTGGATGGCCGGCGAGCTCGGCCGGACGGAGGCGCTCGAACTCACGGGTGCCTCAGAGGCGGAGTTCGCCCTCGGCACCTACATCGAGAGCCACGAGCCGAACCCCGAATTAACCGAGGCGACGGCCGATATCGGCGGCAGCGCTGTCGACGCGGATCCGCTGGCTGACGCGGTTGGTGCGGTCGACGAGTTCTTCTGAGGCTACTCCGGGCGTAACGAGCCGAGCGTCTCGGCGAGTCCGTCTTCGGCCGTCGGGAGCGCCACTGTGACATCAAGAAGGCTATCGGCAACAGCTTCGAGCGCCTGAACCCCCTGTTCGCTCTGGAGACCACTCGGGACGTCCGCCTCGAGTCGTGGGATGACGGCATCGGCGTCTTCGTCGGAGAGTTCGCCTTCGTCGATCCGGTCGACCGCGAGAACCGCATCCGCAGCCGTGCCGACGTCCTGTAGTCGTCCGCGGGTGCGCTGAGTGGCGTCCAAGCCCTCGGCCGTGGCCGGTGTGAGTATCCCGACGCGGTCGGCAGTGGTGACCGCTGCAACAGCGGGATTGGTGGCCAGCGGCGGCGTGTCGACCAGCACGTGGTCGAACGCATCGGTTGCTTCCTCGATCCGGTGTTCGAGCTGCTGGGCTGCCTCGGGCGTCTTCGCACGAGCGAGTCGCTCGAACGGTGCGCTGGCTGGACAGCACGCGACTCGCCCCGGTTCGGGGAGTTCTGCTCGCTCGAGTGCGGTGAGTGTCGTGTTCTCTGCACGCTCGAACTCAACAAGCCCCGCGGAGAGCGATTGGTCGGACTCGTCGGTGACGAGCGCGGTCATGTCGGGAGCGAGCCGCCCCCTACACTGGCGAGCCAGCCCCTGGGTGTCGTAGGCTGCATCGAGCACGGCTACGTCGTCGCCGTTGGCTGCAAGGGCAGTTGCGAGTTCGAGACAGCTCCGGGTGGTGCCGGCGCCGCCGGTCGCGCCGACCAGCGCGGCAGTCGTAGCGTCCATACTGTTTGTTTCCCCCGTGTACGTAGAAAAATTCTCTGCTGTCGATCATCAATCGCCGCTGATAGCCGCCGCGATTTCGTCGAGTTCGTCGTCGGACGGCGCGTCGCTCTGCGGAGCGATGGCGTGGAATGGGCCACCGCCGTCGCCGTTGAACCGCGGGACGAGGTGGACGTGGCTGTGTGGTATCTCTTGCCCTGCGGCCTCGCCGTCGTTGATGCCCACCGATACCGCGTCGGCGTCGACTGCCGCTTCAACCTTAGGGACGAGGTCGTGGACCACGCCGAAGAGTTCGGCGGCTTCGTCGCCAGGTATCTCCTCGACTCGGCTGTAATGTTGTTTCGGGACCACGAGTGTGTGCCCCGCCGCCAGCGGATTGGCGTCGAGGAACGCGATTGCGTGGTCGGTTTCGTGGACGATGCGCCCCGGAATGTCACCAGTGACGATGCTGCAGAAGATGCAGTCCTCAGCCATAACGGGGGTTGTGGTGGATGGGCTATGAAGATACGGGTCAATTTGGGTGTTGTGAGTTTGTGAGTGATGTGGATTAACGCGCGCCCCTCACTGCAACCGCAAACAGGACCGCGGAGTTCCCTTGGCCACGGAGGACCCCCACCGGGCGAGTTCAGCAAGGGACGCATCCATCTCGTAACCCTGTCGCGAGGGCTAGATGTTCCGGGAGGCCGGGTGGAGCACCGGCACGTGCTTCAGCGAGAGGAAGTCGAGCCGTGTGGACTCAAGCACACTGTGGGTGAGGCCCGAGAGCGACCGCTCCTCGAAGGCCAGCATGCGCTCCCTCGCGTGTTTCGCGGTGCCAGGACGGCGTCCGGATCGAGTGAGTGTCGAAAATTTACGGTACCCAATCGCTTTTATGACACTGTCGCAAATCTCGCCTCGTGCTCCGTGACTCGCCTGAACTCGATCCACTGTTCGATCCGGACTCTGTCGCCGTGGTGGGCGCAAGCCCCGACTCGTTCTACGCCGGGAACCTCATCGACAACCTGCTTGACTACGGGTTCGACGGTGATCTCTACCCCGTCAACCCCGGCCGCGACGAAGTCTGGGGGCGACACTGTTACGACGATATCGACGACGTCCCCGAGACGGTCGATCTAGCCGTCGTGAGCGTCCCCCGTGAGTATGTCGTCGACGTGGTCCGCGCGGCCGGCCAACGGTGTGTGCCGGCCGCCCTCGTCGTCACTGCCGGCTTCTCTGAGGCCGACGAGGAGGGCGCCAAAATTGAGGCCGACCTCGCTGCGGCCGCCGATGAAACCGACATCAACGTGGTGGGCCCGAACTGCATCGGCGTGATGTCCGCCGCGGGCGCAACACTCACCTCGACATGTTCACGGGAACCCCAGCAGGGCTCCATCGCGCTGGTGAGCCAGTCGGGTGCGCTGGCGTTTACGACGTTCTTCGAGCGCGCAGCCGACGAGGACGTTCACTTCAGCCACATCGTCTCGACGGGGAACGAGGCCGACCTGACCACCAGCGACTACGTAGCCTACCTCGCCGAGAAGCCGGAGGTTGACGTGGTCTGCACCTACGTGGAGGGTATCGAGGACCCCGAGCGGTTCATGCGGGTCGCGGACGCGGCCACCCGCGCGGGTACGCCAGTGATTTCCGTGAAGATCGGCTCCTCCGAAGTCGCCGACGCGGCGACACTCTCACACACCGGGTCGCTGACCGGTGACGACGACGCCTGGAACGCTGCGTTCCGCCAGACCGGCGTCGAGCGCGCGCCGGACATCCCGGACTTGCTCGCCCGCGGGAGCGCCCACGCCGCCTACGACAGCCCCGACGGCAACCGCGTCTGTGTGGCCTCCACGAGCGGCGGCCTCGCCAGCCTGCTGGCTGACATGGCTGCCGAGCGAGATCTCGAACTGCCGGATATCGCCGGCGAGACCGAGGAGACGCTGCTGGAGATGGAGGAACTGCTCACGTTTGGGGAGTTCCACAACCCCGCGGATATCCGGGGGTACGGCGCGGAGGTGCTCCCCGAAATCGCCGAGACGCTGTTTGCCGACGACAGCTTCGACGCCTACGTGTTCGCCATCGGCCTCTCGGGCGTCGACGACCGAGCCAAAGCGGTCGCCTCGGACCTGCAGTCCGTCGCCGCCGAGGCAGACGCCCCTGTGGTCGTGCTCTGGACCGGCCGGAAGGAGCCCGACGACCCGACCGAGCGGCCGCCGTATGCGAAACTCCGAAAGCACGTTCCCGTCTACGAGGACCCGGCGAAATGCATGGACGCCGTCGCGTCGCTCACCGACTTCGCGTCGGGCCTGGAGACCCGGGCGGACCGGCCGGCCCGCACCGACCTCGCGGAGTTGGTTCCCTCCCCGACGCTCGACCTCCCCACCGGCCGCGTGCTAACGTGGAGCGAGGCCGCGAACCTCCTCTCGGCGTTCGACGTACCGCTTGTCGACACCCAACTGGCGACCAGCCGAGAGACGGCTGTCGACGCCGCCGGCGAATTCGGCTACCCCGTTGTGCTCAAAATCGACTCCCCCGAAATCCCCCACCGCACGGACATCGGCGGGGTCGCAGTCGGGGTAGAGACGCCGGAGGAAGTCCGCACAGCCTACGACGACATCGTGGCTGCCGCACGGGAGGTCGCCGACGAACGCGACATCGAGGGCGTGCTCGTCCAGCCGATGGTTGAGGAGGGCGTCGAGGCGCTCGTGGGCGCCTCACCTGACGACGTGTTCGGCTCGCTGGTCACGGTCGGGCCGGGCGGCGTTCTGGTCGAAGCGATGGACGACAGCGAGGTGCTCGTGCCGCCGTTCTCGGCTGCTGAAGCTCGTGAGGCTATCGAAGAGACGATGCTTGACACGTTGCTCACTAATCGGCGTGGGGGGGACGCGATTCCGCTCGACCCCTTCGTGGAGTTCCTCGTCAACGTGGGGAACCTCACAGCGGCGGTCGACGACGTGGCCGAACTCGACCTCAACCCCGTGATGGTCACGGAAAACGGTCCCGTCGCTGTGGACGCGCTAGTCAGGACGGAGTAGCGTCGAAAAAGCTGAATCGCGGTTGGTGACTACTTCTCCTCGGCCCTGTCGAGCAGTCGCCGGTAGCGGTCGACCGTCGCAGTGTCGAGGAACACGCCCTCGACCTGCAGCGAGTCGCTGTCTGCTTCGTCGAACGCCTCGACGAGACGGCGGGCCTGTGCCAACTCCTCCTCGTCGGGCGTGAACACGTCGTTGAGTATCGGAATCTGTGCCGGGTGGATCGCCGTCATTCCGACGAATCCAATCTCTCGGGCGCGTTCCGCGACCGTTCTGAGTCCGTCGGTGTCCTCGATATCGAGATGGACCGACGCGACCGGGTCGACCCTGGCCATCGACGCGAACTCCGTGGTCCGGAGTTCGAGTCGCTCACGGATGCGGTCGGGCGTGCCGGGCGCGCCGACGGCCTTGCAGTAGTCCGCGAAGCCAAACGAGAGGCTGACGACGCCACTCTCTCGGCAGGCGTCCGCAATCTCCCCGCCGGCGTGCATCCCGGTGGGCGTTTCGATGGTGACTCGAAGCCGGGGCGGCTCGTCGGTCCGGTCGGTGAGGGCGCTCCAGGCTGTCCGCACATCTGCACCGGACTCAACCATCGGCAGCGCGATGGCGTCGGCGCCTGACTCGACTGCGGCGTCGATGTCGTCGGCGAACTGCTTGGTGTCGACGGCGTTGACCCGAACGGCGACCTCCCGATCGGTATCGAGAGCCGGAACGTACTCACGGAGGTTCGAGCGGGCCGGTTCCTTCCCGTCGGCTGGGACGGCGTCTTCGAGGTCGAACACGAACGCGTCGGCGTCAGTGTTGACAGCCTTTCGCAGCATCGCGGCGTTGTCGGCGGGCGTGAACAGTGCCGACCGTCGGCCGCTCATGGGGCGCTCGACCCTTGCTCTTGGGGAACCCCGTCAGTCGTCGTTTCGACGCCTTCGGTCTCACCTTTGTACCGATCGAGCAGTTCGGCGTTCACGTCCTCGACCGGGAAGTAGCAGGCCGCCTCGTGGTCACCGTCGGCCCACGCCGACCGCTCGGGTTCGGACTGGCGGCACTCATCGGTGGCTTTCGGACACCGCGGCGCGAAGTTACAGCCCTCCGGGAGGTTCACGGGGTTTGGCGGCTCTCCCGGCAGCAGGACGCGCGTTCGGTCGACTGCTGGGTCGACGTTGGGCGACGCCGACAACAGCGACGCCGTATAGGGATGTTTGGGCTGTTGGACCACCGCTCTGGTGGACCCCACCTCGATTATCTTCCCGAGGTACATCACCGCGAGGCGGTCGGTGATCTGACTCAGACTCGCCAGGTCATGAGAGATGTAGACGATGCCCATGTCCCGCTCGGTGGCCATTTCTCGGAGGATGTTGAGGATGCTGGCCTTCAACGACACGTCGAGCATCGACGCTGGCTCGTCACAGATCAGCAGTTCGGGGTCGAGTACGAGCGCCCGCGCGATTGCGACGCGCTGGCGCTCCCCACCAGAGAGCTGGTGGGGGAAGCTGTCGATGAACTTGTCGACGGGGTTGAGCCCCACGTCCGCGAGCGTCTGCCGGACGCGCTCGGTGACCTCATCGCTCTCGACGCCCTGAATCTTCAGTGGCTCGGACACCGCTGCCCGCACTTTCTGGCGCGGGTTCAGCGAGTCGAACGGGTCCTGAAAGATGAACTGGACTTTCGAGCGGAACTCCTTGCTGTCGCGGGCGAGAAGTTCATCGACAGAGGTGCCGCGGAACCGAATCTCGCCGTCAGTGTGGGACTGGAGCGCGGCGATCACTTCCCCGAGCGTCGACTTCCCACAACCGGACTCGCCGGCGACGCCCACGATTTCGTTCTCCCGGACCGTGAGGTCGACGCCGTTGACCGCCTTCACGTGATTTTTCTCGCGGCCCATGATCTGGTCCACGATAGACTGTCCCTGCTCGAACCACTTGGTCAGTCCCTCGGTCTCGAGGATCACGTCGCCGGCCTCGCGGCTCCCCTGTTCGGTGGGTTCAAGCCCCCACGTCTCCGGGTCGACGGCCGCTTCGCGGAGTTCCTCCACGCGGTCGGTGTGGTAGCAGGCGGATTCCTGGTTCTCCACCTCCCGGAGATCAGGGTGCCCATGCTCACACTCTTCGGTCGCGAACGGGCATCGGTTGCTAAATACACAGCTCGTCGGTTCCCTCGTGAGGTCCGGTAGCGATCCGGGAATCGCGATGGCCTGGCTATCGAACTCCTCGATGTCCGGGAAGGAGTTTTTCAGCCCCATCGTGTAGGGGTTAGTCGGGTTCTTGAGCACGTCGTAGGTGGCGCCCTGTTCCATCACCTTCCCACCGTACAACACCGAGACGTCGTCGCAAGTCTCGGAGATCACCCCCATGTCGTGGGTGATCAGCAGCATCGAGGAGTCGATCTCGTCTTGAATTTCCAGCAGTTTGTGGACGATTTTGTCCTGGACGATTACGTCTAGTCCCGTGGTCGGCTCGTCGGCGATGATAAGGTCGGGGTCGAGCACCAGCGCCATCGCGATGGTGACGCGTTGGCGCATCCCACCCGAGAACTGGTGGGGGTACTCGTCGGTCCGTGACGGATCGAGGCCGACGATGTCGAACACCTCGTCGACGCGCTCCCGGGCCTCCTCGCGGGTCACGTTCCGGTGTTTGTGTATTGCCTGCCGAATCTGGGCGCCGACGTTCATCACCGGGTCCAGGGAGTCCATCGCACTCTGGGGGATGTACGCGATCTCCTCCCAGCGAATGTCCTGCCACTCCTTCTCGGAGCAGTCGAGCAGTTCCCGGCCGTTGAACTTGATGCTGCCCGCCTCGACGTTGCCGTTGTCGTCGAGCAGGCCGAGCACCGAGTGTGCGACCGTGGATTTCCCACAGCCAGACTCCCCGACCAGTCCGTAGTTGGTCCCGTCATCGACTTCGAAGGAGACGCCGTTGACCGCGTGAACGTCGACCTTCGACGTGCTGTACGTGATTTGTAGGTCTTCGACTTCGAGTAGACTCATTCGTCACCTCGTAGTTCAGGGTTGACGACTTCCTCGAACGCCCGTCCAACCAGGAAGACGGCCGTGGTCACCGCGGCGATACCGATTGCGGGCGGGAACACCCACCACCACGCCTCGCGCATGCCGCCGGACGCGAACACCTGTCGGAGCATCCGGCCCCACGAGGTGGTTGTCGGGTCACCGAACCCGAGGAACGCCAGCGACGCCTGCCCGGCGATGGCCCACGCCACCGCGTAGGCGGTGTAGAGGAAGCCGATCCCCAGCACGTTCGGCGCGACGTGGAAGAACATCGTCCGGAAGTGGCCGGCGCCGCTCGCTCGCGCGGACTTCACGAAGGTTCGCTCCTTGACTGTCAGCACCTCTGAACGGATCACCCGTGCGGGCATCTTCCAGAAGAACGTCACGATTACTGCCGTGATCAGCGTGACGCTGGGCGTGACGAACGTCAGCACCAGCAGCGCCATCGGCAGGAACGGCAGCGAGAACGTCAGGTCGGTCAGCCGCATCAGGAACTCGTCGACGCGTCCACCGAAGTACCCGCTGACGAGGCCGACCAAGAAGCCGATGATCCCGGTGCCGACGCCGCCGAAGAAGCCGACGATGAACGTCGGCCTGGCGCCCTCAAGGAACTGGCTCAGCACGTCCTTTCCGTAGGTCGTCGTCCCCAGCGGTGCGGCGTTGTTCGGTGCGGACATCCGCATAATCCCGCCGTCCCCGGATCGCATTGTGTGTTCGATCGGTTCGTATGGGGCGAGGTCCGGCCCGAAGATGCCGAGGAACGTAAACGCCGCCAGGATGGCGACACCGAGTTTCGCGCCGTTGTCTTCAAGCACGAACAGCGCCGTCCGTCGCGACCGGCTCCAGAGGTCGCTGAGTCGGTCTTTCGCGGAGTCAGTGTCTATATTGATTGTCGACATCAGAGATTACCCTCCTCGACCGTCGGGTCGATCTTAGCGTACATCACGTCGGCCAGGAGGTTCATCACGATGACCGCAAGCGCCATGATGAACACCGCCGCCTGAACCGTCGGGTAGTCCTGTTGGTTGATCGCCTGCACGAGCGTGCGCCCGATACCCGGCCACGAGAACACCACCTCGAGGGTGATCACTCCTTGGAACAACATCCCCATCCGCAGCGCGAAATACGTCACCAGCGGGAGCATCGAGTTCCGGCCGGCCCGCGCGAGCTGTTCGCGCTCGGAGAGGCCCTTGGCGCGGTGGAGCGTCAGGAACGCCGAGCCCTTTCGCTCAATAACGGAGTTGCGGGCAAGCAGTAGGAAGTCGCCGCTGTAGTACAGCACCGTCGCGATGAAGGGGAGGAAGTAGTGTTTCGCGAAGTCGAACGCGAAGTACGTCTGGATATACCCCTTTGGGTTGTCGAGCGGACTGCGCATCCCGAACGCGGGGAAGATTCCGAGCTGGTAGGCGAAGATCACCAGCAGGAAGATACCCGTGACGAACACCGGCGTCGAGCGGAAGAACGTCGTGACGACGATGCTACTCTGCTCGAAGGTGGAGCCGCGGTTCCAACCGGCGTACAGGCCGGCGATGGAGCTGATGATCGCAGTCGTAATCAGCGCCGGAACCAGCAGCACCAGCGTGTTCACCAGCCGCGGGTAGATAATCTCCGCCACCGGCCGGGACTGCGTGAGTGAGTAGCCGAAGTTTAGCGTGAGCAGGCTCTGAAGGTACTTGATGTACTGGACGTATATCGGCTCGTTGAGGCCGTACTGCGCCTCTATCTGTTCAACCTGCTCCACGCTGAGCCCTCCCGAGGCCACGAGCGAACTGAACGGCGTCCCCGGCAGCATCCGCAGCGTAACGAAGATTATCGAAGCCGACACAATTGCCAGTAAGAAGGCGATAACAATCCGTTTGATGAGAAATCGGCGAAAAGTCATAAAGTGAGGGAGGGGTTGTTACGAGAAGTCTGCCTGGTCGAGGTCCTCACGGTTGGCGTGGCCGTCCTCAACCCGGTCTGCGAACGCATCCCATGCGTCGCCGGTGGGCCAGACGAGGTTGTCGTCGCCGTCGAACGTGTAGCCCGCTTCCTGGAGCATCGTCCGAGCCCCCTCGACGTCGTACTCGTAGGTGGTGATGTCGCCGTTGTAGAACGGCTTCAGCATCGGCGAGAGGAGGTTCTGGCCCTCGATTACCTCGGCGCGGCCGCCGAGCACGCCCTCGACGAACCCCTCCTTGTCGGTTGCGTGGCTGAGCGCCTGCCGGAACACCTTGTCCCGCAGGAGCGGAACGGTGTGGTTGAGGTGGACGTCGAGCGGCGCGAAGTTTCTCGCCGTCTGTTTCTCGACGCCGTCAGTCTGTGCAGCACGGTCAGCCTGGCCGTTCGCGAGCGTCGTCCCGGTGGCGTCGATGTCGCCGGACTGGAGCGCGCCGATGAGGGCGTCGGTGTTGCCGACGTTGGCCCAGACGATCTCGTCGATCCCGTCGCCGGAGACGAAATACTCCCCGAGGATCTCCTCGCGGGTGTCCTCGTCCCACATCCAGTGGTCCTCGTGTTTCTCGACACGGAACTGGGATCCCTGGTTCCAGCTAACGAACTTGAACGGCCCCGTCCCGATGGGGGTGTCCGGGCTGTGATTGGCCGGGTTTTCGACGTCCTCCCAGCGGTGTTTTGGGAGAATCACGCTGCGGACCACACGCTGGGTGAGGAAGGCGGCGTCAGGCTCGTTGAGGTTGAACCGGACGCGGCCGCCGTCGCCCTCCTCGACGACTTCGACGCTGTCGATGGGACTGATGAATGGGCCCATCTCCGGGGAGTTGTACTCTTTGAACAGCTCAACGCTGAACTTCACGTCCTCAGGCGTGAACTGCTCGCCGTCGTGCCAGGTGACCCCCTCGCGGAGGTCCATCTCGACGGTTGTGTCGTCGACGACATCGGCGTTGACTGCGAGCCCCGGCACGATCTCGAGTTCCGGCGAAGCGTCGTAGAGGCCGTCGTAGAGGTTGGTCAGGCGCTTGGCCTCCGGGCCGCCGGCGGCCCACGCGATGTTGAGGCCACCCATCGAGGCGGTGATCCCCTTCACCCATGTCGAGGAGTCACCAGTGGGCTGGAGGTTCACTTGCGTCCAGACGAACGAGTCCCGAGTCGTGCCGTTACCAGGCGTCGGGACGTACCCCTCGAAGTTGGCCGTATCGGCCGCCGTGATGACCTCGGGGAACGCGATAGAGTTGATATAGGCGTCCTCGCTCGCCTTCTGCTGAATCTCTGCACAGAGTTCAACGCGCCGGTCCAGGTCCTCGATCTCCGCAGCCTGCTCGTCGAGGAGTTCGGTGATTTCGTCGTTCCAGTAGTTGTAGTAGTTCCCCGCCGTTTTGGGGTGCATTCGCATCAGGAACGGGTTCGGGTCGAGCCCTCGCTGCGGGTCCGGCCCGTGGGTGTTCATCGATACCGGAACCGTGTGCCCGGTGTCGGCCGCCCAGTACTCGTCGTACATCACGTTGGTCGGCACGTCGTCCAGTTCCGTGGGGGCGCCCAGATCGTTGAACGCGCGCTGAATCATCAGCGCGTGTTCGCGCATCCAGGGCTCCTCGTCGCTGGCGAAGTTGATGGTGATCGGCGCCGCCGACGACCCTTCGGTCGCGGTGTACTCGACCGGGATGTTGTCGTTAGTTTTGCCATCGATTGGCCAGTCGTTCCAGAACTGGGTCTCGATGGTCTCCCCGTCCGGGACCGGACTGTTGGTCCCGCCGCCGCCTCCGTTTCCGTCTCCGTCCCCATTGTTGTCACCGCCACATCCGGCAAGCCCGGCCATCCCGAGTGCCGCGGTGGTAGTGAGCATCCGCCGTCGTGTCACTTTTGAGGACTGACTCGTAGTGTCGCGATTGTCAGACGATGTCACGGTTTTCCTGTGCGTTGCTCATGCATAACAGTGCCGGTCACCCCGACACATGGCAACACGCAGTTTCTCGAACCAGTCATCCGGTGAGTTGCGTTTCAGTGCGAGAACACGAAAGTATTCTGGAGGTGATAGTTCAAGACGCCACTCTTCTGGATGCTCGAGCTCGACCTCAAGATTTCCCGGGTCGAGATACCGCTCGCTCCGCTCACGAATCCTCGGAGAAAGAATCAGCTTGCCGATCACCTGCTGATTGAAGACGTCGATAGGACACCCATCATGGTTCTCGAGGATTCGCTGGCCCCGAGCTCTTCGTATGGTTGGTCCGATTCTCGAACGGTATCGTATCCCAACTCGAGTAGTACTGCCTGGAGCTGCCCGAGATTATCGCCGGACGGCTCCCATCAGCAGTTCATGGTCGCGCAGGGGACGCAGCTGTTCACGCCGCCGGAGAACGTCTCGCTGGCCGCACTGATGCGCCGTTGAGGGCGAGGGAGATGCGGTTTTTGCATATCGTCGGTGGGCCGAAGATGTACGTGATGAGAAGAGGTTTCCTCGAGCGTCCCGGCACCGCTCCCGAGGCCAGCGAGTACCACCGGAGGAGCACGTCCGGAGCGTTCGGTCGTGACCGGACGGCCGTCGGTCCGGTAGCGCTCGCGCCCATCCCCGTCGCTGAACCGTGCGTTCCCCGATACGCTCGCCGGATCCGGGGAGCCTTTGACCGTGACACACCGTGACACTTAACGAGGCTCGACGACCTGGGGAGTATATGAGTAACGACCGCATCACCGTCTCCCTCGACGACGACACCCGTGAGGCCATCGAGGACCTGACCGAGCGCACCGGTCAGGGGCAAAGCGAGCTGGTCAGACGGTCGCTCACGTTCTACGCCGCGAACTTCGGGGCGGCCAACGCCGAATCCAGCGAGCAGCTCGAGAACTACCACAAGATGCTCTCCGGCGGCGAGCACGTCCTCCTGGACGTCGACTTCCTCCACTGTTTCCTCCACTACGTCTCGGACGCCGACGGCAACCCCGACCCGGAGTTCCTCGAGTCGGCCGACGAGGTCTCCGACTACCACGCCCGCGAATACGACGGGGAGTTCGACTCGCTTGACGAGCTGTTGGAGTGGCTGTCGCTGTGCGGCTTCCTCTCGGTCCGCCGGAGCGACGCCGACGACCGCTACCACGTCGTCTTCCCCTCCGAACAGATCCGGTGGTTCATGACTCGCTTCATCGAGCTGTCGACGGCCGATCTCCCCTTCGACATCGAAATCGAGGAGGGCCTCACGAAAGTGATGATGACCGAACGCCGCGGTTGAACGGGGGATGGCGGTCGGTTGGTCGAATCGGACAGTGGTCCGTATGAGAATCACACACTCAGTCATATATTCTCATACAGATACTGTCGCCGAACATACCGAGCACGCTCTCGTAGGCACCGAGAACAACTAGGTATATACCTGCGTACTCCCTGCTACTACTTGTCATGGAAGACAGTGACTCGTTCGCGGAACAGCTGAAACGGAGACGGTTCCTCCGCCTCTCGGGCGCGGTCGGGGTGGCTGGGCTGGCCGGCTGTGCCGGCCAGGATGAACTGCAGGGCGAGACCGACACCACTGGGGGCTCAGACGCCGAGACCGACCCCAGCGGGGGCTCAGGCGACGAGACCGACACCAGCGGCGGCTCCGACGGGGGCAGCGAGTCGATCAAGGTCGGGGCGGTGATCCCCTTCAGCGGCGACCTCGCCGACTTCGGCGGTCCGATGTTGAACGCGATGAAGATGGCCCAAGCGGACATCAACGCCGCCGGTGGCCCGCTGGGCCGGGAGATCGAGATCGTCGACGAGGACTCGGGGACCGACTCCACGCAGGCGGTCAACGCCGCCAACAAGCTCGTCAACACCAACGGGGTGCAGAACGTGATCGGCGCGGTGTCGTCGGGCGTCACGATCAGTATCGCCAATTCGGTGACGATCCCCAACGGGATCATGCAGATCACGTCGGCGTCGTCGTCGCCGTCAATCACGACGCTCGACGACGACGACCTGGTGTGGCGGACGCGGACGAACGACCGGTTCGTCGCGAAGGTGATGGCGATGATCGCCCAGAACCAGGGCGCGTCGACGGCGTCGGTCATCTACATCAACAACGACTTCGGCAAGGCGCTGGCCGACACGTTCGAGTCGGCGTTCGAGGGGGAGACAGCGGCGAAAGTCGGCTACTCCTCGGGGCAGTCGTCGTACAACCAGGTGCTCTCACAAGCGTTCTCGGACGACCCCGAGTTCGTCGCGCTGGCAGGCTACCCCGAGAGCGGGACGACCATGCTCTCGCAGTGGAACGAGCAGGGGTACGGCGGAAACTGGATCCTCCACACCAGTCTCCTGTCGAACGACGTCATCGAGAACGTCGGCGCCGATATCATGGAGGGGATGTACGGCGTGCGGACGAAGCCGCCGACGGGCGGGGCGACCGACGCGTTCGTCTCTGACTACGAGGAGCAGTTCCCCGACGCGCAGGTGTTCTCGCCGTACTCGTGGAACTCCTACGACGCGCTCGTCTCGTACGCGCTGGCGGTCCACGCCGCCGGCACCGCCGACCCCGCCAAGGTCAAACAACAGATGCGCCCCGTCTCCAACCCCGAGGGTGAGACCGTCAGCTACGCCGAGTTCGAAAGCGGGATCTCCATGCTCGACGAGGGGACGGAGATCGACTACAGCGGCCCGAGCGGGAACGTCAACTACGACGAGAACGGCGACGTTGCCAGCGACATGGTGATCGTCTCCGTGCAGGACGGGAAGTTCACCGACCAGGAAACGATCCCCGCCGACGAACTGGTCTGACGCCGTCTGGCCGCCGCGTCCGCGGCTTCGGTTACGGGACGCGACCCGACGGACATCGAGGTGACGTCGGCTCAACGCCGACGGACCTCGACACGACCTCGGACGGACTCGCGACAATCTCGACTCGCCGACGATCTAGATACATGCCTCAGATGAGAGACGACACATGTCACGGCGGCGCACAATCGACGCCGCCACGGAGCACAGCCCGATGAGCAACGGCAACACGACGGACGCCCCGGCCGGGGCCGGCCCGGCGGGCGACGGCGCCCGCGTCGGCGTCGACGTCGGCGGCACGTTCACCGACCTGGTGACGGTCCGCAACGGCGCCGTTCAGGTCCGGAAGACCCCCTCGACGCCCGACGCCCCCGAGCGGGGCGTGATCAACGGATTGGAGGAGGCCCGCGACGACGGCGGGCTCGACCTCGGGACCATCGACTTCCTCGGCCACGGGACGACCGTCGCGACGAACGCGCTGCTCGAGGAGGACTGGGCGGATACCGCCCTCGTCACCTCCGAGGGGTTCCGTGACGTCCTGGAGATCGGCCGGCAGAACCGACCGGACATCTACGACTTCCAGGCGGAGAAGCCGACGCCGGTCGTCGAGCGCGACCGGCGGTTCGAGGTGCGCGAGCGGCTCGACGAACGCGGCAACGTGCTGGAGCCGCTCGACGAGGAGGACGCTCGGGCGCTGGCAGCCGACCTCGCGGACGCCGACGTCGACAGCGTCGCGATCAGTCTGCTCCACTCGTTCGAGAACGACGACCACGAACAGCGCGTACGCGAGTTGCTCGCCGAGCAGCTCGATGCCTCCTTCTCGCTGTCGAGTCGAACGCTCCCGGAGATTCGCGAGTACGAGCGCACGCTGGCGACATCGGTGAACGCCGCGCTCAAGCCGGTGATCGACAGCTACATCGGCCGGCTGAAATCCGGCGTCGCCGAGCGGGGCGTCTCGGCGGAGCTGAAGATCATGCAGTCGAACGGCGGAATCATCACCGCCGACGCCGCCCGCGACCGCCCCGTCAACACCCTGTTGTCGGGGCCGGCAGCGGGTGTGCAGGGGGCGACGTACGTCGCCGGGCTCGCCGGCGTCGAGGACGTGATCACGATGGACATGGGCGGTACCTCCTGTGACGTCTCGCTCGTCGAGGATGGCGACCCGCTCGTCTCGACAGACGTCGAGATCGGCAACTACCCCGTCAGCGTCCCGATGATCGACGTCCACACCGTCGGCTCCGGCGGCGGCTCGATCGCGTGGCTCGACAAGGGCGGCGCGCTCCGTGTGGGGCCGCGCTCGGCGGGCGCCGACCCCGGGCCGGTTTCGTACGGCCGCGGCGGGACGAAGCCGACGATCACGGACGCACAACTGCTGCTCGGGCGGCTCGACCCCTCGCGGTTCCTCTCGGATGACCTCGACGCCGACGTCGACGATGTCCGGACGGCCGTCGACGAGCACGTCGCCGCGCCGCTCGATATGGGCGTCGAGGAGGCCGCACAGGGGATCCTCGACGTCGCAAACGCGAATATGGAGCGGGCGCTCCGCGTGGTGAGCGTCGAGCGGGGGTACGACCCCCGCGACTTCGCAATCGTCGCGTTCGGCGGCGCCGGCCCGCTGCACGCGACGACGCTCGCGGAGGCGCTCGACGTCCCGCAGGTTGTCGTCCCGCGGACGGCCGGCGTCCTCTCGGCGCTCGGGCTGCTCATCAGCGATATTCTCTACGACTACAGTGTTTCTCGCGTGCGCCCGTGGACCGACGTCACACCGGAGACGCTCGCGGAGTCGTTCGCGGGGTTCCGCGAGCGTGGCCGTGCGCGGCTCGACGAGGAGGAGCTCGACCCCGAGCGGATGAGCTTCGAGCCCACCGTCGACCTCCGGTATAAGGGGCAGTCGTTCGAGCTGTCCGTCCCGGTGCCTGCAGGCACTCTCGACGAGGAAGCGCTCTCATCGGTCGTCGACAGCTTCCACGACCGCCACCGGCGGCGCTACGGACATGCGTACACGGAGGAGCCGGTCGAGCTGGTCACGATCAGGCTGCGCGCTCGCGGCGTCGTCGAGTCGCCCGACCTTCGCCCCGCCGAGACCGGCGGGACGGTCACGGACGCACGGCGCGAGCGGCGGCCGGTGATGTTCGACGGCCAGTTCGTCGAGTCGGCCGTCTACGTCCGCGAACTGCTCCCGACTGGGGCGACGTTCGACGGGCCGGCGGTCGTCGAGGGCGAGGAGAGCACGGTTGTCGTCCGTCCCGGACAGTCCGCGCGGATCGACGAGTACGGCAGCATCGTCGTGGAGGTGACGGACTGATGGTCGACTCCGTCACCCTGGAGGTCCTCCGCAACGCCTGCGAGGCGGTGTGTGAGGAGATGAACGCCAACCTGATCCGGACGGGCTACTCGCCGAACATCAAGGAGCGGCGGGACTGCTCCTGTGCGCTGTTCGACGCCGATGGCGACATGATCGCACAGGCGGAGAACATGCCCGTCCACCTGGGCGCAATGCCGTTCTCGGTCGCGGCCGCGATCGACCGGTTCCCGCCGGAGACGCTCGAGCCGGGCGACGCGGTCCTGTTGAACGACCCGTACCACGGCGGCGCACACCTCCCGGACCTGACGCTCGTCACGCCCGTCTTCCACGAGGGAGCGGTCGTCGCCTTCGCCGCCAACCGCGCCCACCACGCCGACGTCGGCGGCTCCCGCGCCGGGAGCGTCGCCGCCGACTCCACGGAGATCTACCAGGAGGGGCTCCGCATCCCGCCCGTCAAGCTGTTCCAGGGGGGCGACCCCAACGAGGCGGTCTTCGACATGGTGCTGTTGAACGTCCGGACGCCCGACGAGCGCCGAGGCGACCTGCGCGCGCAGGAGGCAGCCAACCAGACGGGCTCGCGCCGGTTCATCGAGCTGGTCGAGAAGTACGGACAGGCGACGGTCGCCGAGGCGCTCGACGAGATCAACGACTACTCCGAGCGGCGGATGCGCGCGGAGATCGCCGAGCTTCCCGACGGCACCTACTCCTTCGCGGATGTCCTCGACGACGACGGCGTCGGTAACGAGGACCTCCCCGTGGAGGCGGCCGTGACGATCGACGGCGAGGAGGTCGTCGTCGATTTCGAGGGGACCGCACCGCAGACGGCCGGGCCGATCAACGCCGTCATCGCGGTCACCTCCTCGGCGACGTTCTATGCGGTCCGCTGTGTGACTGATCCGGATATTCCGCCGAACCACGGCTGTTACCGCCCGATCGAGGTTCGTGCACCCGAGGGGACGATCGTCAACCCGAGGCCGCCGGCGGCCGTCGTCGGCGGCAACCTCGAGACGTCCCAGCGCGTCACCGACGTCGTGCTGGGCGCGTTCGCCGAGGCGGTGCCCGAACGGGTCACGGGCGCCGGCCAGGGGACGATGAACAACGTCACCTTCGGGGGAACCGATCCCCGCGACGGCTCGCCATACGCGTTCTACGAGACGCAGGGCGGCGGCTTCGGCGGGCGCACCGGCCGCGACGGGATGGACGGCGTCCACGTCCACATGAGCAACACGATGAACACGCCCGTCGAGGTGCTCGAGACGGCGTATCCCCTTCGGATCGACCGGTATGAGTTCCGCGAGGACTCCGGCGGCGCCGGCGAGTTCCGCGGCGGTCTCGGCCTCCGCCGGGACATCACCGTCCGCGGCCACGAGGCGCGGTTCAGCCTCCTCGCGGACCGCCGCCGCCACCATCCGTACGGCGTCGGCGGCGGCGAGCCCGGCGCCCTCGGTGACGCCGTGCTGTACGGCGGGGAGAGCGGGAACGACGATGCGGACGACCAGAACTGCGGAGAGGAGCAGCTCCCCGGGAAGACCATCCGGGAACTCCCACCAGGGGCGACCGTCAGCGTCCGGACGCCGGGCGCCGGCGGCTACGGTCCGGTCGAGGAGCGCGACCCCGAGGCGGTTCGCCGTGACGTCCGCCTCGGGAAGGTGTCCCCGGCGGCCGCCCGCGAGCAGTATGGCGTCGACATCGGGACTGACGAGGAGGGGGACACCGATGGATGAGCGACGGACGGGCGGCCGCCCCGCGGCAGGGCGGTGTGTCGCTCACGCTGCGGCTCCTCCCGCACGCGCTCGTGGCGTCGACGGGGTACGTCCTGTTCGCCGTCGCCGCGCTCCCGGACCTGCTTTCGGCGCGACTCGGGATCGGCCTGTCGGCGTTCGGACTGTTGACCAGCGCGCCGCTGGGCGCGTTCGTCCTCGTCCAGCCGCTCGCCTCGTGGCTGAGCGACCACCGGTCGACGGCGCGCGTCCTGCTGTGGGCGACGGCAGTCCACATCGCGCTCTCGGTCGCGCTGGACCTCGCGGGTGGCTTCGCGACGCTGCTCGCGCTCCGGTTCGTGTGGGGGCTGGTCGCGGGGCTCGTCCTCTCGGTCGGCGCGACCCACATCGCGCGGCTGCGGCGGGGCCCTGCCTCGACGCTGGAGCAGGGCGTCTTCGGCGGGATGCTGACGCTCGGCGGCGCCGCGGCGTTCCTGTTCGCCGGCCCGGTCGTCGCGGCGACCGGCGGGCCAGGGCTGCACGCCGTCGGAATCGGTCCCGGACTCGTCGCACTCGCCTGTGGCCTGCGACATCGCAGGGACCGGCGCACCGCTCCACGGTCGGCGTCGGCCGGCCACGCGCCAGGCGACCCCGAGGCGTCCGCGGACGGGGCGAGTGGGCGGTCCACCTGGGACACGTTGGCGACGGTTACGAACCCGACTGTGCTCGCGGCCGGACTGTCGTACGTCGCGGTGATCGGCTCGTATATCACGCTGTCGACGTTCATCACCTCGTACTTCGGGGAACTGGGCGTACACGGGCCGCTGAACGCGCTGGTGCTGGTCGGGGCGACGGCCGGCAGGGTGTCGGGCGGCGTCGCGGGCTGGCGGCTCCGCGTGAGCGACACCGCGTTCGTCGTCGTGTCGGTCGCGGCCGGCGCGGCCGGCTTCGCCGCGCTGGCGACCGGTCCCGGTGGGTGGCTGCTGGTCGCGCTCCCCTTTGCGACGATGGTCGCCCTCTCCGTCCCGTTCGGGGCGGTCTTCAACCTCGCCGCCGGGGCGACGGACGCGGAGGGGGTTGCCCTCGCGGCGGTCGTTGCGGCCGGCAACGTCGCCGCACTCGTGCTGCCGCCGCTCGCTGGCGCGATTCGGGCAGCGACCGGCGGGTACGCGAGCGTCTTCGCGATGCTCGCGCTCCTCGACGGCGTGGCGGCGGCCGGCGTGTTCGCGCTGGCCCGCAGGCGGGACTCGGACGGGCTGACGGAGAACTCATGACACCGAACGCAACTCGACACGGACGGATCAACGGAGGTGAATCGCGTGGTCTCGGCCGGGCTGCTTGACGCGCTCGCGACGGGGCTGGTCACCGGGAGCATCATCGCCGCCGGGGCGCTGGGGCTGTCGCTGATCTACAGCATCGCGGAGGTCCCGAACTTCGCGCACGGGGATATGATCACGATCGGGGCGTACCTGGCGCTGGTGTTCAACAAGCCCGCCGCAATCCCGTTCCTGCCGGACTCCGTTCCGCTCGTCGGAACCACCTCGCTCGCGGTCGCCGGGGTCCTCGCGGTCGGCCTCGGAGCGACGTTCAGCGCCGGCTACGAGCTGGCGGTGTTCCGACGGTTCCGTCGCAAGGACGCCGATCTTATCACAATGGTCATCGTCTCGCTCGGGCTCGCGCTGATCCTCCGGAACGCCGTGCTGTTCCTCGCGGGGTCGAAGAACGTCAGCTACGCGACCGAGCCCGTCCGCGACGTGTTCTGGGACGCCTACCTCACCGGATTTGGACTGACGATCCAGCTGACCCAGCGGCAGGCAGGCGATATCGTCACGCTCGCACAGTGGGGGTACGCCTGGTGGCTCGCTGCGGCGATTCTCGCGGCGACCGTCGGCGTCGGCTACGCGGTCTACCGCGAGCGGTCGGCCGGAGAAGGGTTCGACGTCGTCCACCTCGTCGACCCGCGCGTCCTCGGCGTGGGCGCCGGGCTCGCGACGCTGCTCCTCTGTGCGTACCTGCTGCGGTTCCACTCGGGCGTCGTCGCCGACCCGCTGGCGTCGACGCGGGTCGGCACCAGCTGGAAGGACGGCACCGTTGTCGTCCTCACGGCGCTGGCGATGCTCGCGCTCAACGTCCTGTTGAAGACGACCAAGCTCGGCAAATCGATGCGCGCGACCGCCGACAACCTCGACCTCGCGGAGGTGCGCGGCGTCGACGTCGACCGCGTCCAGCTCGTGGTCTGGGTCGTCGCCGGACTGCTCGCCGCCCTCGCCGGCGTCCTCGCTGGCTGGTCGGCCTCGAACGTCAACCCCAACATGGGCTTCTCGCTCCTGCTACCAGTGTTCGCCGCGGTCATCATGGGCGGCATCCGGTCGCCGTACGGGTCGGCGCTGGCCGGCCTCATCATCGGCCTCAGCATGGACCTCGGGGTGTACTTCCTCCCCCCGAGCCTCGCGGTCTACCGGGAGGCCATCGCGTTCGTCATCCTGATCGCCGTACTGCTCGTCAGACCCGAAGGACTGTGGGGGGACGTATAGATGGCACTCGCTGACTTCCTCATCACGCTACTCACGTTCGTCGCGGTGTATGGCCTGTTCGGGATCGGCCTGAACGTCAAGTACGGCTTCACGGGGCTGGTCGATTTCGGCCACATCGCCTACTTCATGATCGGCGCGTACGTCACCGTCGTCCTCACAATGCCCGCGTCGGTGCAGGGGTACGGCGGGATCGGTGGGTTCGACCTGCCCGGACTGTTCGGCGCGCTGTTCCCCGGCGGGGCGCTCGTCGGCTGGTTCGTGGGCATCGCCTGCGGGATGGGTGCCGCCGCCGTCGTCTCCCTGCTCGTGGGGGTCCCGACGCTTCGGCTCCGCGAGGACTACCTCGCGATCACTGCCCTCGGGATCGCGACGATTCTGACGGCCGTCTTCGAGAACGAGGAGTGGCTGTTCAACGGGCCGTTCGGCGTCCGCTCGGTGTACGAGCCGCTCGCGGGCGTGTTCCCGGTCAGCCTCGGCAGCTTCACCCTGAACATGGTCGTGTTGGGCGGGCTATCGGTGCTGACGTTCGTCGTCGGGGCGTTTCTCCTCATCCAGTACGCGAGAGACGCCGACGTTCGGACGCAGGCGCTCATCGGCGTCGCTACCGCCGTCTTCGTCCTCTGGTACTTCGTACAGCCGTTGCTCGGCGGCGACATGGTCGAGCTCCAGCGGAACCTCATGTGGCTGTTCGACCCGACCGCCGGCCCGGAGGGCGGGCTCGACTACGACCGGTTCTTCCTCCTCTTCTCGACGGCGCTGCTCGCCGCCGGCTACTGGTGGGTCGAGCGGACCGTCAACAGCCCGTACGGGCGGGTCCTCCGGGCCGTCCGCGACGACGAGGACGTCCCGAAGGCGCTGGGCAAGGCCACCTACCGCTACAAGATCCAGGCGATGATGGTCGGATCCGCGCTGGCCGGCGCCGCGGGCGCTCTCTACGCGATCCAGCTCGGGTTCATCAGCCCCGGGCAGTTCGGCTCGACGCTGACGTTCTTCGCGTTCACCGCCGTCATCATCGGCGGCACCGCGAACAACGCGGGCGTCCTGCTCGGGACGGCTGTGTTCTGGATCATCAACAGCGGGACGCGGTTCCTCAACGACTTCGTCCCCTCGGAGTACAGCGTCCAGCTCGCTGCCGCGCGGCTGATGCTCATCGGCGCGCTGCTCATCGTCATCCTGTACTACCGTCCCGAGGGGCTCCTCGGCGAGCAGGAGTACGACGTGGGCGTCGACGACGGAGACGCGCCGCCCGACCGCGCTGTCGGCGGGGTCGCCCGGGGTGGTGACGGTGACTGAGCCACAGCCGGCCGAGGACAACGACCAGCGCGTCGCCACCGACGACGCTGTCGGGACCGACGCCGCCGTGGACGTCGCGGACGACGCGCCCAACCGGTCGTCGGGAGTCGACGACGCGCTCCTGGCGGTCGACGGGCTGCGAAAGGAGTTCGGGGGGATCACCGCCCTCGACGGGACGACCGTCGGCGTCGGGCGAGGGATCACCGGACTCATCGGCCCGAACGGCGCCGGGAAGACCACGCTGTTCAACTGTATCACCGGCTTCCTCGAGCCGGACGGCGGGCAGGTCCGCTTCGCCGGGGAGGACATCACCGGAGCGCGTCCGGCGGCGCTCGCCCAGCAGGGGCTGGTGCGAACGTTCCAGATTCCCCGCGAACTGGAGAGCATGACCGTTCGTGAGAACCTGCTGCTCGCGACGCCCGACCAGTTCGGCGAGCGACTCACCGGGACGTGGCGCCGCGGCGAACGATTCGCCGACGACGAGCGCCGTGCCCGCCGCCGCGCCGAGGAGACGGCCGAGTTTTTCGAGCTCGACCACCTGCTCGACGAGCCCGCGGGCAACCTCTCGGGCGGCCAGCGAAAGCTACTGGAGCTCGCCCGCGCGCTCTTGACCGACCCGGACATGCTGCTGCTCGACGAGCCGATGGCCGGCGTGAACCCCTCGCTCCAGCGGAAGATCCTCGACCGGATCCACGACCTCGAGGAACAGGGGTACGCCTTCCTCCTTGTCGAACACGATATCGACGTCATCATGGAACATTGTGAGCGCGTGATCGTGTTGCATCGGGGCGAACAACTCACCGCGGGGACGCCCGAGGAGGTCCGGACGGACGAACGCGTCATTGAGGCCTACCTCGGGGGGGAGGAGGGATGAGCGACGTCTCGCTGCTCGACATCGACTCGCTCGACGCCGGCTACGGCGACATGCAGATCCTCACGGACGTCGACATGGACGTCGCCGACGGCGAGTACGTCACCATCGTCGGACCCAACGGCGCGGGCAAGTCGACGGCAATGAAGTCCGTCTTCGGGCTGACGACGTACATGGATGGGTCGATCACCTTCGATGGGACGCCCATCCACGACGTCTCAACGCGCGACATCATCCGCGAGGGAATCAGCTACGTCCCGCAGACGGACAACCTCTTTCCGTCGCTCACGGTCCGCGAGAACCTCGAAATGGGCGCGTACATCGTCGACGACGTCCCCGAGGGACGCATCGACGAGGTCTTCGAGCGGTTCCCCGTCCTCCGCGAACGTCAGCGCCAGCGCGCCGGCTCGATGTCGGGCGGGCAACAGCAGATGCTCGCGATGGGGAGCGCCCTCATGCTCGACCCGGATCTCCTGCTGCTCGACGAGCCGTCCGCCGGCCTCGCGCCGGACCTCGTCGCAGAGATGTTCGACCGGATCGACGACATCAACGACGACGGCACGGCCATCCTGATGGTCGAACAGAACGCCAAGGAGGCGCTGCGCCACTGTGACCGCGGCTACGTCCTTGTCAACGGCGGGAACGCCTACGAGGGTCCTGGGAACGAACTCCTCGGGGATCCGGAGGTGCGCGACCGCTTCCTCGGTGGCTGAGCGGGTCGCGGTCGAGAGGATCGCTCCTTCGACCGCACCGGAACTCGACAGCCCCAGTCAACAAACAGGCACATCTGCCAGCCGGTTCTTCCGTCTCCTCGTCGTCGGCCGGAGTGGGAGGCATCAACAATGCACCCACGCCGACGACAGGACGGGAAGAGGAAGCCGGGCCGCGCCCATGCACGGGGTCACGGGGCACAATGTCGTTTCGGCAAAGCCCCGCCCCGCAAGGAGTGAGTGGTCGTCGTAAGGCGACCGCGAGCGAGTAGGGCGGGGTAGTTTACTACGTAGACAGTGAGGTGTCTTCGAGGCGACTACCGTGAGGAGGTGGTCGTGTCGGTTATGCCGCTGAGTCCCGACATCGGCGATGCGCCAGCCATGATCGCGCTTGCAGCCAGGACCGCGGCGGACAGCGCAACGAAATCCCCGGTCGGGGAGTACCCGGCTAAGCCAGCACCGATCTGCACGATAAACACGGTGATGAAAAAGCTGAGGATGGCGAACACGAGCATGACGATTGATGCAAGAATGCTACTGGCCAGTGCACCGAATGAATCGAGGAGTCCCATATATTAGATCACTTCGTCGATGCCACCCGTCCCATTCATATATAAGTGTAGGACACCGATTTCATCTATTCACCGTTTGATAGATGTCGCGAATACTGGGTTCGTGGCGGTACTCCGTCCACACGTTGCCAGAACCGACCAGCCGGAATGTTTAGATACTACCCTCTCACGCACAGTGTATGACCATTAGAGACCACAACTCCCAACACGACTATGCGGACTCGCTTCCGTTGATTTCGAAATCCGCGACGGTCACAGACGTCGAGACGATGGATCGTGACCGACAGAAGGAAATTCGGACGGCACTCCTCGAACTCGGAAAGGACCACGGGTTTGCCCACGCGATTCCGACTAGTGGGAAACTCGACTGGGAACGGATATTCGAGGCGGCAACAAAAGCCAGTCGAGGGCTTGCATCGCAGATTGGAGCACTCCATGATCGGTTTGAACGCGCCCATCCAGCGTTACTCCGGGTCGTCTTCGAAACCGACCACCCATTCGATTTCGCCGCGGGACAGTACGTCTCGATTCGGTATGATGGCCGCACCCGGCCGTATTCGGTTGCCAGTTCACCAACCCGGGATGACACAGAACTTTGCATCCGCCGCGTCCCTGAGGGACGACTTTCGCCGCGACTCTGTGATGAGTTGTCTGTTGGTAATCAGATCACTGTCCGTGGGCCGAACGGCCACCTTCTCCTCGAAAATCCGTCAAAACGTGACATTGTCTTTGTCGCGACAGGAACCGGTGTTGCACCGATGAAGAGTATGATCGACTACAGTTTTGAGACGGGACGAGATGAATATCGAGGAGAAGAACGCGACGTATGGCTCTTTCTCGGTGCTGCATGGGAAGACGATCTCCCCTATCACGATGCGTTTCTCGAGTTGGCGTCCGACCACGAGAACTTCCACTACGTCCCCTGTCTCTCACGGGAACCATGGCTCACCGCGTGGAACGGGGAAACCGACTATATCCAGGACGCGTTGCTGAAATACGTCGACGAACGTGCGCTTGCGGATGCGGCGTTTGGTCGGCATATGGCAGAAATGCTCGAAAACCGGCCGGCGGTGACGGTTGATGCCCGCATCGACCCGGGCCAGCTGGAGGTGTATGCCTGCGGAATCAATGCGATGGTCTACAGCCTCGAAACCGCTGTCCAGCGACTCGGCGTCCCGGACCGGCACGTCCACTGTGAAGGATACGGGTGACCTCCTCCCCGCCGTGGACGCGGGGCGCTCGCTGCAGCTCCTCGGCGTCAGCGTGGACTGTGTCTCACAGGTGGCCTTTCCCTCGATGGATCACCCTGTAGAGGCGGTGGAGTCCCCGTTGGACGCGGCCGTCGCGGAACGTCGGTTCGACGCGGCCATCACGAATCGCCTCGACCACGGCCGTCGGGGTCAGGGCGTCGATGTCGAGGCGCGTGGAGACACGCCCCACCTCGAACGGGAAATGCGCGTCACTCCCGCCGACGATGGGGAGGCCGTGTTCGCGAGCCAACGATTCGATCTGTCGGCGGTGCTCCGGGTGCTTGCCGTTGACCTCAATCGCGTCGTAAGGTGCGTCATAATCGACCAGCGTGCTGTTCCGGAGCGGATGGGCGATGATCGCCGCGCAGCCGTGGTCGTGTGCCAGCTCGACGGCTGCGAGCGGGTCCAACTCCCCGGGCTCCGTTCGGGTGGGTGGGTCGGGGCCGACGACGAGGAGATGTCCCGCAGTCGTCGAGATCTCGATTCCGGGCAGACACGTGTCAGCAGTGATCGTCTCCGGCCGAAAGAAGTCGTGGTTCGTGATGGCGATGCCATCGAGTCCACGACGGTGAGCGACGCGCAGCGACAGCCGAACACCGAACGGATCGTACGCGGTCCCGACTGCTGGGGAGAGATGGAAGAACCGGCTATGCGTGTGAAGGTCGCAGTCGAACACGACTGCTATCCTCACTGTGCCTATAAAAATGGTCGCCAACAGACTCGTGCGAGAATCCACGACAGCTGCCGGAGGGCACAGCCGTGCTCCCGGCCCGCTCGTCGGCATACATTTCCCTGCTGGTCGAAAACGGTCACCAATGCCCACAGACTCGCCGATCGTCGTCCGGAATCCACGGAGCGGCGATGGAGAGCGAACCCGCCAAGCCCGCGAAATCGCACGCGCCCGAGACTGGGAGGTCCTCGACGCAGAAAGTGGCGACCACACGGTCGAGCTCGCCGCGGATGCAGCCACGCGTACCGATACCGTTGTCGCCTGCGGGGGTGACGGCACACTCAACAAGACCGTGCAAGGCGTCCGAGAGGCAGACTGTCTGGACTCTGTCGCGCTCGGCGTCATTCCGGCCGGGACGGGGAACGACTTCGCGGACAACATCGGCATCCGGGGCGTCCAGAACGCGTTCGAGGTCATCGAGACCGGGGACCGACGACCACTCGACCTCGGCGTGGCGAACGGGCGGCTGTTTCTCAACTCCTGTGTCGGCGGATTGACCGCCGAGGCGAGTGCTCGGACGTCTCCCGACCTCAAGCAACGCCTCGGCGTGCTCGCGTACGTCCTGACCACCCTCTCGGTGGCGCGGGACTTCGAGGCACTTGAACTCCACGTCACGGCGGGCCCCGAACGCGACCCAGTCTGGGAGGGCGACGCCCTAATGCTGCTCATCGGGAACGGCCGACGGTTCCCCGGTGAACAGCGCCGACAGGCAAACATGGAGGACGGGCTGATGAACGTCGTCATCATCGAGGACCTCCCCACACTCCAGTACCTCACTCGCGGCGCCGCCGACCGCCTCTTCCGCCGGGGTGCCAGCCACCTCACCCGAGTCAAGGTCTCAAACCTCCACGTGACTCATGGCGGCGCGCCCGTCCAGTTCAGTCTTGACGGCGAGATTATCGAAACAGCCGAACTCACCGCGGAAACCAGCCCGGGAGCGATGCGGTTCTGCGTCGGGGCGGGCTATGAACCAAGCCCCGATGACTGGGGCCCACCACGCCGAAGTAACACGTTCACTGTGCCGGTGTGAGTTGGCTGAGCCCGTTGGAAGGCGCGATTACGGTCAATCCAACGAGATCTGATCCGGTGGGAGATTTAATGCCGCACCGACTTCGCGCTTGCGGGTTTCGACCGAGTCGATTTCCGTTTCGATGACCCACTCGTGGATGGAATCGACGACGACCCGTTTCAGTTCGTCTGGATCCAGTTCTGCGTCGAACACCGCTTCGATTTCTCGTCGGTGGTCGATCGCCACCTCCGTGAGTTCGACGATCCGATCCCAGAAATCGGGATGGTGGTCGTCCTCGTAGTTTTCGGTGTGGGCGAACTCGTGGATCAGTACTTCGACACGCTTCTCGGTCGACCACTCCTGCCAGAGGGTGACGTTCAATCCGATCTGTGGAAGGTAAATCTCTCCTTCATACTGCTCGTTTTCGAGTTCGTAGAATTCGATATCGTCGAGTGTCAGGTCATCCTCGTAGAGGATGGTGTACAGGCCAACGATTCGCTCTTCGATTGTACGGTGGTCCGGCGCTGTCCCTTCGGTCATCTGTCTTGAGGACCACTGCGGTACTCACCCGCATAAACACCGTGTTTCCGGAACGATGGCCGCTCAGGATTCAGGATCGTTCTTCGAACAGGTCGCTATTGTCCTTGGCCGCCATACTCCGGAGGATGTCGTTCTCGTAGGTCCCAACCCCGTGGCGTCGTCCGAGGACGTATCCCGCCTGTTGTGCGTCGATAGTGGTTTTGACCGCCCCGTGCGGGGTGACTCCCCTCTGTAATGAGAACCGGAAGTCGCTCGGTCGTCCCTGTCGGCAGTTCTGTGACGTCGAGCCACCCAGTTGCTGTCGTCCCCGGTGCTGACTCTGCGGTTCCGATCTTCATGGTAATGCAAAGATGAGGGTTCGGTTATATCTACGGTCACACCCCAGTTTCCACTGCACATCGATATTCAGTTTAATGGACTCCTCAGGTAGCAGTTCTCCCACAAGATAGGGGTGCCATAGCACTATGCTACTCTCGCTGTGACAAATCCGGTCTTTTACCGTGCTCCCCACTCATCAGTATCTATGGTGTACCGACTGGATGGTAGATTCTGTGCCGCTGCCGAGCTCAGTGCGACACTCCCTCGACGGTTCATTAGGTGTCTTGCTGCGTGTTCGGACCAACCGCTTCCGAGAGATACCCAACAGACAGTATGACAGAACGTAACTTCCTGTTCGTCTCGCTGGACGGATTGATCGGCGACATCGCCTGGCGGGTACAGAACGCGGGAAACAACATCAAGTACGCGATTACGGAAGACGAGTTCTCACAGGACGTCGCGGATGGAATCGTCCCGAAAGCCGACGACTGGGAGGCTGACCTCGGCTGGGCCGACATCGTCATATTCGACGACGGATTCGGACTGGGAACGCACGCCGAACGGCTCCGCGAGGAGGGGATTCCCGTCGTTGGCGGCACCGAGTTGACCGACCGGCTCGAAGAAGCCCGTGGCTTCGGCCACGACACGATGGCCGACCTCGGACTGAACGTCATCGACTCCGTTATTTTCGACGATATCGACGACGGTATCGAGTACGTCCGCGACCACCCGAACCCGTACGTGATCAAACCGTGTGGCGAGGCCCAGAACTTCAACCAACTCCTCTACGTCGGGCAGGCCGAGGATGGTGCCGACGTGATTCAGATGCTGCAGCGCTATCGCGACGCGTGGAACCAAACGGTCGAGGAGTTCCAGCTCCAGCGCTGCAAGGAGGGCATCGAGATTTCGGTCTGTGCGTTCTTCGACGGTCAGGAGTTCGTGACACCCATCAACTACACGTTCGAGCACAAGCGCCTCTTTCCGGACGATCTCGGTCCGATGACCGGTGAGATGGGGACCAGCATGTTCTGGGATGGGCCGAACAGATTGTTTTACGAAACTATTGCGCCATTCGAAGCGCTCCTACGTGAGGAAGGGTACGTCGGCCCGTTCGACATCAACTGCATCGTCAACGAGTCGGGGATTTTCCCGCTGGAGGTGACGCCACGCTTTGGCTATCCCCAGATTCTGATTCAGGAGGCGGCGATGGAGACGCGAATCGATGAGTTCCTCTACGAGCTTGCAACGGACACCCAGCCCGAACTCGACGTCCACGACGGCTATCAGGTCGGGTTCCGAATGTGCGTGCCGCCGTTCCCGGCCGACGACGTCGAGTGGTTCGAGGAACACAGCCGCGACCTCGTCGTGAGATTCCGCGGGGACGGAATCCCGGACGGAATCCATCTTGAGGACATCAAGCATACGGACGGCGAGTATCGCGTTGCGGGCGAAACCGGTGAAGTGCTCGTCGTCACTGGCAAAGGACGAACGATGCGCCTCGCCCAAGAGCAGGCATACAGCCGAGCGGAAGAGGTGATCCTCCCGAACAAGTTCTATCGGAGCGATATCGGCGACCGCTGGTTCGAGGATATTGAACAGCTCGTGAGCTGGGGCTATCTCCGGGAAACGTGACTGCAATCAGTAGTAGCCGTCTTCGGGAAGCCCGAATGCCCGCCTGAGTGCCTGTTGCCGTTCTTCGACGGACTCGATATCGGGCTCAATGGTCTCCTCGTGGACGGATTCAGCGATGTGGCGTTTCACCAGTTCGAAATCGATCTGTTTGTCGAACACGACCTCCAGTTCCGCCTGCCAGTCTTCTGCAATCTCGGTGAGCTCGACGAACCGGTCGTAGAAGGAAGGCTCATGGTCGTCGTCGTAGTTCTCGACGTGAGCGAGCTCGTGAATCAGCACTTCGAGCCGGCGTTCGACCGACCAGAGCCGCCAGTACCGGAAATTAATCCCGACCTCGGGCAAATATACATCGGCCTCCTCGTCCTCGCACCGGAGCTGATTCAGGTGGATATCCATCGGTACGATCTGATCCTCGAACAGCACGTTGTACAGGCCAGCAATCATGCTTTTGATGCCCGCCCGCTCCTCGGCCGTCGTCTGGACCCCGCCCGACATATCCTGCTCACGCGGCGTACGAATGTGTTCGACGACCTGTGTCGTGAACGTCTGGGTCGTCACGACCGTGCAGCGCTCCGTCCGGCAAGCGAGGTCGCGGGTGACGATGCCGTCCGCGAGCGTCGCCTCGACGGCGTCACGGACGACGCCTGCTGCATCTCCCCACCCAAGTTCCTCGAACAGCAAACAGCCGGCGCGTATCGTTGCGATCGGATTCGCCTCGTCCTCGTCGCCGACGTCGGGATCGGCACCGTGTTGGGGGCCAGCGAGAAACAGCCCGTCACTGACCGCGGCTGAGGGCGTGACGCCGGCGCCGCCGACCACTTCCGACCCGAGTGTGAAGAGGTACGCGCCAGCGAGGGCAGGTGCGACCAATACGTCGAGATCGCCCGGATCGGTGATGAGCTGTCGATAGACGTCGTCAGTGTACCGTGCGTCGACGACCAGCTCGTCGTCGGGATACGTCTCGTACTCCGACCGGAAGACGTCCTCGCTGATCGTGGCGTCGGCGTATTCCGCGTCGAGATACTCGAGCGCCCACGTCCGGAACCCTCCGTCCGTGGCTGGAAGCTGATCGCTCTGGTGGACGATCGTCACGCGATTGCGATCCCGATCGAGCGCGAACTCCACGGCGCGCTCGACGAGTCGTTCCGTGCCCGTTCGGGTAATCGGCCTGATGCTGATTCCGGCCGGGCCAGTGTCGATCCCAGGCCGGTCCAGCTCCGTGTCGATGAACGTCCGTATCCGATCCACGTCGACGGAGTTGGCGTCGAATTCGAGCCCTGCAGCGGCGTCTTCGGTGATATCTCTGAAGCAAACGAGATCCACCTCGTCGCGTGTGGTGACTGAGGATGGTGTCCACGTGAGATGGGATATCGGTCCGATTTCTGCCTCGAGGTCGAGTCGCTCCCAGAGGGTCGTTCGGAGACGCTGCTCCGAGCGTGTCGAGAGTGGACCGACGAGGCCGACACGATATCGCTCGAATGCGGTAACGGTCTCCTGCGGAACTGGTTCGTTGTACAGTGTTTCGGCCTCCCCGCCGGCGAACACGTTCATCCAGTGAACTGTTCGACCCATCTCCTCAGCAGCTGCATCGAGCACCCGTCGTGCTGCAGGCACGACTGCACCGCCGACACCATCTCCCGTGACGACGGGAATAATCGGGGACTCGACCTGTGAGAACGTTCCCGCCTCCGAATCGTACTGGATCCGGTCACCCGAATCGGGAACCTCGATGTGCTCGAACGTCATATGCGTCGTCTCGCTTGGGAGCCCCTACCCCTGCAAGCGTCCCGTTCATCAGTCCCCAACCGAGCCCCTCCGTCGAGAGTCTGAGCGGGAGTTCTCGCGACGAACAGCTGTGGCACAGTCATCGTGTGTATCGATCAGCTACCCTCGGTCGGGTCCGAACGGGTCTGTACCTCGGCAGTCGCCTCCTCGATACCGTCGATTGTGAGCGCGCCCTGCATCGCAGCGAGCACGTCGCCGTCGGTATCGGTACAGAAGGGCCCGATAGCCGCTTCAGTACGATTCCAGACGAACTCGTAGGCAGGCGTACTGGGTACAGCGAACTGGTGGTGATACGCCACCCATTGTTCGACTCGTTGCCCTGGCAACGAATCGATATGCGGTTCGACCGAATCCCATCCATACGTCCGTCTGTATCGCCCACCGGATAGGTGGTTGGGTCGCCACCGGTGGCCCGTTCCGGAACAGGCGGGTAGCAGCTCTCGAGACCGCTTTGCGACGCGACCCAACGATTGATCGACCGCCATCGGTTCTCTTGGCAGAAAGCGACCGA
>Ga0306900_1000129_pt1 | contig 44576 bp, 42 predicted proteins | sample AntRauMFilla3765_FD_190416 | JGI IMG/M metagenome (GOLD analysis project Ga0306900, IMG submission 190416) | Saline lake microbial communities from Rauer Islands, Antarctica - Metagenome Filla 3 #765 (v2) (version 2) | ecosystem: Environmental > Aquatic > Non-marine Saline and Alkaline > Saline ... | reverse complement strand
CCAATCACAATGCCGATGGTCATGGAGCGCACGATGTCCCAGCGCACAGCTTCAAGCAGATGGTGTGAAAAGATCGAGCTGACCGAGGTGAACACAATGGTCGCCAGAGACGTGCCAACCGCCAGATGGGCCGCAATATCGCTGCTGACACCCTTCAGGCCAAAGTCGAAAATCAGCACCGGTACAATGATCAGGCCACCACCAATACCGAACAGGCCTGCCAGGGTTCCGGCAGCGGCACCAAGCGCCAGATAAAGAGCAATTACGGACATCAGGGTCATCTTGCTGGCCACGCGCACTCAAAAACACAGGCTGTTATGATACACACCGACGCTCTATTGTTCACTGCCATGTCATGCCCTTCCATTGACCGATACGGAACCTGAATTTTCATGTGTCTGATCGTATTTTCTGTTAACCAGCATCCACAGTTTCCATTGTTGATCGCCGCTAACCGGGACGAGTTTTTCCGTCGACCAACGAACGCAATGGATTGGTGGCAGAGCGATCTGGCGGGAGACAGGGTCCTGGCCGGACGCGATCTGATGTCTGGCGGCACATGGCTGGCCGTCAGTGAGAACGGCACCGTGTCCGCCGTCACCAATGTACGGGAAAGCGGCCATCAAACCGCCGTAAAATCCCGGGGGTTGTTACCTTTGCTCGCCCAGCGGCACAACTCTGTTGAATTGACAGGCACATTGTCATCGGCGCAGGACCAATACGCCGGCTTCAATCTGGTCCAGGTCAATTGCCGGGGCGGTTGGTACTTTAGCAATCGCGATCGCAATCGCGATGCCAACCCGGGCCGATCTATCCACCGGGGGATTTTTGGGCTCAGCAATCATCTATTACAGACCCCCTGGCCTAAACTACTCAAGCTACGCTCGGAAGTCGGCGACGCGCTCCGGAACACACCGTCCGGGCATGCGGACCAACTCCACGAGTCGCTGATCCGCCTGCTTCAGGACACCACGCCCGCCCCCGACAGTGAGTTGCCGGATACCGGCGTCGGCATCGAAACCGAGCGTTTTCTCTCTTCTGCGTTTATCAAAGGCGAAGATTATGGCACCCGGGCCACCACCATTGTGACCATCAGCCAACAGGGCGAAATTGCCGTGACCGAGCAAAGCTATGGTCCAAATGCGGAAAAATCAGAACACAGGCAGTTCCGCTGGCAGCGAACCACCTGAAGCTTTGGTACACTCTACGTAAATCTGCGAACAACCGGAGGCCCCGTATGGCCGCTGAAAAAAGCACTGCGTCCATTGCCGACTTCGAGAAGTCACTCGATGAACTGGAAAAGCTGGTCAACGATCTGGAGCGAGGCGAATTGTCGCTGGAACAGTCTCTGACGGCGTTTGAGCGGGGCGTAAAGCTCACCCGGGAATGCCAGCAATCTTTGAAAACCGCAGAGCAGAGAGTCGATCAACTGGTACAAAGCAGCGACGGAGCGCTGGAGACCAAGCCATTCACGCCTGACGATTCTGCCTGATGAAACCAGTATCCTGCTTTCTTGAGCAATGCCGCTCGGACGTTGACGTCACTCTGACTGATCGCCTTTCAGCTTCTGAAGCTGGCTCCGCAAGGCTTCTTGAGGCCATGAGCTACAGCGTGCTCGGCGGCGGCAAGCGCGTACGTCCGGCTTTGTGCATCGCAAGCGCTATGGCGGTTGGCCAGTCCGGGAAAGCGGCACTTGTACCCGGCTGTGCCGTGGAGCTGATTCACGCCTACTCTCTGATTCACGACGATCTGCCCGCCATGGACGATGACGATCTTCGCCGGGGCAGCCCCACTACCCACATTGCCTTTGATGAAGCCACCGCAATTCTGGCGGGTGACGCGCTGCAGACCCTTGCGTTTGACTGGCTTGCAGATGCGCCACTACTGGACGACAGTACCCGGCTGGCTATGGTGCGGGAGTTGGCAAGAGGCAGTGGTCACCGGGGCATGGTAGGCGGCCAGGCCACTGACCTCGAGTCGGTTGGAAAGCGGCCGTCAATCGAACAGTTAGAGTCCATGCACCAGCATAAAACCGGCGCACTGATCGTCGCGGCGGTCAGAATCGGCGCCCTGACCGCCCCTGACCTCACGCCCGGCCAGATTGAAGCCCTGACCGACTACGCCCGCACCCTTGGCCTGGCGTTTCAAGTGCAGGACGACCTGCTGGACATTGAGGGTGATACCACGGTCATCGGCAAGCGCCAGGGCTCGGACCAGGCCCGTGGCAAGCCAACCTACCCGTCATTAATGGGGATTGAGCAGGCCCGTCAGTACCTCGCAAAGCTTCTGGAAAGCTCTCTGGGTAGCCTGCAATCCTTCGGCAACGAAGCGGATATGCTGCGAGCAATGGCGGATTACGTCGTTGCCCGCACCCACTGACGGGTCACCTTGATAGTTTACCGGCCATGCGCGCACACTGTGAATTGATGGACGCTTAAGTATATCAGGCATGAAAAAGCACCCCTCCATCCCTTATAATAATTTTGTAATTTCGAAACATCCGACAAAGACCCGAGTAGATGCACGAACCATATACGTTTCAGGAAATCCCGTCCGAGCGACCCAACACGCCGCTGCTGGATCGGATTGACAACCCGGCACAACTTCGCGAGTTGCACGCCGACCAGTTGACTCAACTGGCCCGCGAGCTGCGTGCGTTTCTGCTCTGGTCTGTAGGCCAGACCGGAGGGCATTTTGGTGCAGGCCTGGGAGTTCTGGAACTGACAGTCGCTCTGCATTACGTGTTCAACACGCCCGAGGATCGTCTGGTCTGGGATGTGGGCCATCAGGCCTACCCCCACAAGATTCTGACCGGCCGACGCACGCGCATGGACACCATCCGGCGCAAAGACGGTCTGGCGGGTTTTCCAAAGCGGGCAGAGAGTGAGTTCGACACCTTCGGCGTGGGCCATTCCAGCACATCCATCAGTGCCGCTCTGGGCATGGCCATCGCGGCGCGCCTGCAAAACACCGGTCGTAAAAGTATCGCCGTCATTGGTGACGGCGCGATGACCGCCGGCATCGCCTTTGAGGCCCTGAACCACGCCGGGCACCTGCACGCAGACATGCTGGTCATCCTGAATGACAACGACATGTCGATTTCCCGTAATGTGGGCGGCCTCAATAACTACTTTGCGAAATTGCTGGCCAGCCGCACCTATAACCAGGTTCGGGACAGCAGCAAAAAAGTGCTTCAGGGCACGCCCAGCCTGATGGCCCTGGCGCGGAAAACCGAAGAGCATTTCAAGGGCATGATCTCACCGGGCACCCTGTTTGAAGAACTGGGTTTCAACTATATCGGGCCCATTGACGGGCACGATCTGCCACTGTTGACGGAAACCCTCGAAAACATTCGCGAGCTGGACGGCCCACAGTTCCTGCACATCGTGACGACCAAGGGCAAAGGCTTTGCTCCAGCCGAGGCGGATCCGATTGGCTACCATGCCATTAACAAGATTGAACCTGTTTCCCCGTCGAAACCGGAACCGGTCAAGCCGGCACCTTCGAAGCCCAAATACGCGAATGTGTTCGGACAGTGGCTGTGTGACGCCGCCGAAGCCGATGAGCGAGTGGTGGGCATTACCCCGGCTATGTGCGAAGGCTCGGATCTCCTGGCGTTCTCCCAACGCTTCCCGGACCGGTACTTTGACGTAGCGATTGCAGAGCAGCATTCGGTCACGCTGGCGGCCGGGCTGGCGTGCGACGGCGCCAAACCGGTCGTTGCTATCTATTCCACGTTTTTACAGCGGGCCTACGATCAGCTGATTCACGATGTAGCGATTCAGAATCTGGATGTACTTTTTGCCATTGATCGTGCCGGTCTGGTTGGCGAGGACGGCCCTACCCATGCGGGTTCGTTCGATATCAGCTACCTGCGCTGCATACCGAACATGGTGGTCATGACGCCGTCTGACGAGAATGAGACAAGGCAACTGCTTCACACCGGCATGCTCTACCAGGGTCCGGCCTCGGTAAGATATCCCCGGGGCACCGGGCCTGGCGCAAACATAGAGTCTGAACTGGCCCCGCTGCCTATTGGCCGCGGGCGCCGGGTAAAAGAGGGCTCTGGCATTGCCATACTGAATTTTGGCGCACTGATGACACCGGCACTGGAAGCGGCGGAAGCCCTGGGGGCGACCGTGGCAGACATGAGATTCGTCAAACCTCTGGACGAAGAACTCATTCTGGCGCTGGCTGAAAAACACGATTTGCTGGTAACACTGGAAGAGAACGCGATTGCCGGGGGCGCAGGGAGCGCCGTTACCGAATTTCTGAACGGCCGCAACTTGTTACAGCCGGTTTTGCAGCTGGGCTTGCCCGACACCTTCGTCGACCACGGCAAACACGGTCAATTACTGACGGATGTCGGGCTGGATGCCGAAGGCATCCTACAAGCCATTAAAACACGCTGGGAAATGACCAGGCAGACCGACCTTCTGGCTGCCGTCAAATAACCGGTTCAGACCAGAGGGTCATCGTCCTGATGCGTCTCGAACCAATGTCCGAGTTTGCTTTGCTTGGTGTTCAGATAATGCTCGTTATGGGGATTGCGACCAACCTGTAGCGGGACTCGCTCTGAGATTTCGATGCCCAGTGACGTCAGCGCGTCCACCTTGCGTGGGTTGTTGGTCATCAGTTTCAGGCTGCTGATATTCAGGTGCTCAAGCATATCCCGGCACATGCTGTAATCGCGCAGATCTGCGGCAAAGCCCAGTCGCTCATTAGCTTCGACCGTGTCAGCTCCGTCGTCTTGCAGGTTGTAAGCCCGGATCTTGTTCAGCAAGCCGATACCACGCCCTTCCTGCCGCAGGTACATCAGCAACCCGCGCCCTTCCCGCGCGATGCTTCGTAGCGCTTCTTCAAGTTGATAACCGCAATCGCACCGCATGCTGTAAAGCGCGTCACCCGTGAGGCATTCAGAGTGGGTGCGGGCCAACATCGGTTCGGGGCTGTCCAGATCGCCCAGCGTCAGAGCGATGTGTTCCTTGCCAGTGTCCGGCTCTTCAAAGCCGTGCATGTCAAATACACCAAACGGTGTCGGTAGCCGACAGGTCTCGACATAACGAACAGCCACTGTGTTTCCTCGTGGTTCGGTCAAACGGGCCGCGCATTCTATCACGGGGCCATGCTTCTGGCGTAGTCTCTGCACCACCCCTCTCCTCTGATGTTTGTAATGACACCGAGGTTTACGAAGGCGCGTCAGAAGCAGACCAGTGTCCGCTGCGCCCGCCCTTCTTCTCCAGCAGGCGGACACCCTCAATCACCATACCCCGATCAACCGCCTTGCACATGTCATACAGGGTCAGCGCGGCCACACTGACCGCGGTCAGGGCCTCCATTTCAACGCCGGTCTGGCCAGACAATTTGCATCGTGACAATATTTTAACGGACTGGCCATCGTCACCGGGCGTCAGCTCTACCTTCACCGAGGACAGATTCAGGGAGTGACACAGGGGTATCAGGTCGTGGGTTTTCTTGGCTGCCATGATCCCGGCAATTCGGGCCACGGCAAACACATCCCCTTTGGGGTGCTCACCTTCGATGATCATCGACAGGGTCTGTGGCGCCATTCTGATCACCCCTTCTGCCCTGGCCTCGCGCTCAGTGACCGATTTTGAGCCCACATCCACCATGCGTGCTTCGCCCTTGTCATCCAGATGTGTCAACTTGCTCATATCAGTCTCCGTTATTGATCATTCAGGACGCCAGTCCGGGGCCACCAGAAGCTGATGCCGGCGAAACCCTGCGCTCCTGACGCTACCATCTCATGCTCATCGTCGGAATTCAGGCCGCCCAACCCGTAGGTAACCAGCGGTGCCTGGCTGACCAGGGCGCGAAATTCGTCAAAGCCCATAGCGGGCGCATCCGGGTGAGACCCTGTCGGTTTTACAGGCCCCAGGGTAATAAAATCTGCGCGAAGCCTCAGCGCGTGCTGAACTTCATCAGCGTTATGACAGGAAATTGCTAGCAGATAGCGAGCATCAATCGGGCGGGCACTGTGCAAACAAGCTTCACGCCACGGCATATGCAGCCCGGTGACTTCCGGAAATTCCTGAATGTTGGAAATTGACCCGTGCAGCATCCACTGCACGCCCCGGTTCCAGTCCGCCGGCCTGATCGACTGCGCAACCAGTTCGCGGTACTGGTGTTGATCCAGCTCCGGCGCCCGCAGCAGACAAAGGGACTGACCACTGTTGGGCAATGCCTTCTGAAGTTTCTGCAAGTACTGATCGACGTTTGCAGCGGCACCGGTGATGGCATAGCGACGCGGCAGGCGCAAAGCGCGAATGATCGGCCGGTTCGCAGCCGGAAAGTCTTCATCCACCAGATCCAGCGGATTGCGCCACTCGATCATCTGCCCTTCCCGGCCCTCAGGCTCACCCTCGCAACCAGTGGCCTCCCAGACATCCAGGAACACGGTTTTATCGCCGTAATCATGGCGGATGCCAATCAACGGTGTCAGCGCTGACCCGGGCAGCGTCAGCCCGGTCTCTTCCCGGATTTCCCGTACCAGGGCATCCCGGACGGCCTCGCCCGGTTCCACCTTACCTCCGGGAAACTCCAGCAGCCCCCCCTGATGCAGATGATCCGGACGCCGGGCAATCAGCACCCGGCCACCCCGGCGAATCACGCCAACAGCAACATGAATAACCGGCGCTGCAGAAACGGGGGCTGTCGACATGGTCAGGTACGATACTCGGCGTTGATCGTGACGTAATCGTGGGAGAAATCACAGGTCCAGACACGCTCAGACACGTTACCGCGCCTCAGATTGATGTGAATGGTGATCTCCTCACGATCCATAATTGCCTGCCCGCGCGCCTCGCTGTAATCGTCAGCGCGCCCGCCCTGACGAACCAGGCAGACATCACCCAGATGGATCTCCAGGGCCTGCAGATCCAGACCCTCAACACCCGCGCGGCCCACCGCCGCCAGGATACGACCCCAGTTGGGGTCCGAGGCAAACAAAGCGGTCTTCACCAGCGGTGAGTGCGCCACGGTGTAGGCCACGTCCAGAGCTTCCTGCACCGATGCGGCCTCGCTGACCTCAATGGTCACAAACTTGGTTGCCCCCTCGCCGTCGCGAACAATCGCGTGTGCCAGCTCCAGATACACCTCCTGAAGTGCGACTTTCAGTTCAGCTGCGCTGGCGCTGTCAGCGGTAATTTCCGGCCCTCCGTACTGGCCGGTGGCCATCAGCATGCAGGCATCATTGGTGGAGGTGTCACCGTCAATGGTGATGCGGTTAAAGGATTGCTCTCCCAGCTCGTAGGACCACTGAGACAGCAGATCCGGGGACAGTTTGGCATCGGTGGCGATGAAGCCCAGCATGGTTGCCATGTTGGGCCGAATCATGCCCGCGCCCTTGCTGATTCCTGAAATCGTCACCAGGTGCTCTCCCAGCTGCAGCTGCCGGGACGCCCCTTTGGGCCGGGTGTCGGTCGTCATGATGGCCGATGCCGCGTCTGCCCACCGATCCTCGCGCAGGTCAGCGATCAGTTCTGGCAAAGCATCGATAATTTTACCCGCCGGCAGCGGCTCGCCGATGACGCCGGTGGAAAACGGCAGCACGGCTTCGGGGGCAACGCCGGCTTTTTGTGCAAGCGCATCGCAACAGGCCATGGCGTCGGTCATTCCGCGTTCGCCGGTGCCGGCATTGGCATTACCAGTATTGATCAGAAGGTAGCGGGGCTGACCGGCTTGCAGGTGACGACGGGCAATATGCACAGGCGCTGCACAGAACTGGTTTTTCGTGAAAATCCCCGCTACCTGGCTGCCGGGGGCCAGCTCGAACACCACCAGATCTTTCTTGCCCGGCCTCTTTATACCGGCACTGGCGATGCCTGCTTTTACACCCTTGACCGGGAAAAACCGGGGTAAGGTTCCGGGGCCGACGGCCATGCTCGCTCTCCTGTTTTTATGAACGTCTTGAATTGAAAAGCCCGCAGCCTGACTGGATCAGATGCGGGCCCTTTATTCACTGCGCTAGTCATTGATGCCTATGGTTCTGGTCAGTTGACTTTGCCATGGCATTGCTTGTACTTCTTGCCGGACCCACAAGGACAGGGCTCATTCCGGCCTACCTTGCGGCCTTCACGTACAAAGGTGTCCGGTGTGCCCTGGGGCTGAGCCGATCCGCTCTGCGCGCCCTCGCTCCCTGCCGCTGCAGTCGCGCTGGTCTCATCATGGCGCAGCTTGGCCTGAGCCAGCTCCCGTTCAAGCTCTTCCTTACGGCGGCGCTCAACCTCTTCCATTTCTTCGCGGCTTTGTACTTTCACTCGAGAGATCACCCGGACAACGTCGCGCTTCATGCTGTCGAGCATGGTCTCAAACAGGTTGAATGCCTCGCGCTTGTATTCCTGTTTCGGGTTTTTCTGAGCGTAGCCTCGCAGATGGATACCCCGGCGCAGGTGGTCCATGTTGGACAAATGCTCTTTCCACAAGGTATCCAGAACCTGAAGAAAGACCTGCTTCTCGAACTTGCGCATCGGCTCGGTGCCCGCAAGCTCTTCTTTGGCCTCGTAATCGGCAATCACCGAATCCAGAATGCGCTGGCGCAGGTTTTCCTCATAAAGCTTGGTATCTTCATCCAGCCATTGCTGAATCGGCAGGTCAATCGCCAGCTCGGACTGAAGCTGATTTTCCAGCCCTGCCACATCCCATTGCTCGGGCATGCTCTGGGGCGGAATAAACTCGCTGATCAGCTGGTCCACAACGTCTTCACGAATGGTTTTCACCATGTCGGAAACATCTTCTGAGCCCATCACTTCATTACGCTGATCGTAAATCACCGAACGCTGGTCATTAGCGACATCATCGTATTCCAGCAGGGTCTTACGCATATCAAAGTTGCGGCCTTCAACCTTGCGCTGGGACTTTTCGATGGCGTTAGTCACCATGCGGTGTTCAATCGCTTCGCCCTTTTTCATCCCCATCGCCTGCATCAGGCTTTTAACCCGATCCGGCGCGAAAATCCGCATCAGATTGTCTTCCAGTGACAGGAAAAACCGCGACGACCCAGGATCGCCCTGGCGGCCGGCACGACCGCGCAGTTGGTTATCGATACGCCGTGATTCGTGGCGCTCGGTACCAATAATGTGCAAGCCGCCAGCGTCCAACACCTGATTATGTCGTTCGGTCCACTCGGCCTTGATGCGGGCAACCGCCTCTTCCGAGGGACTTTCCATGTCCGCAACTTCAAATTCCCAGTTACCACCCAACACAATGTCAGTACCGCGGCCGGCCATGTTGGTCGCGATAGTGACTGCGCCAGGGCGCCCGGCCTGGGCAATGATCTGCGCCTCGCTCTCGTGTTGCTTGGCGTTCAGGATCTTGTGATCAATCCGGGCTTTTTTCAAAAGCATGGACAGCAGTTCTGATGCCTCAATGGAGGCGGTACCAACGAGGATGGGACGACCCTCTGCGGTCACGTCCTTGATCTCGTCTATGATGGCGTGAAACTTTTCTTCCTGAGTCAGATAGATCAGATCGTTGTAATCGATCCGCTGAATGGTCTTGTTGGGCGGAATAACCACCACGTCCAAGCCATAGATCTGGCGGAATTCAAAAGCTTCGGTGTCGGCGGTACCGGTCATACCCGCCAGTTTGTCGTACAGACGGAAGTAATTCTGGAAGGTGGTGGATGCCAGGGTCTGACTTTCTGCCTGGATGCGGACACCTTCTTTGGCCTCGATTGCCTGATGCAAACCCTCGCTCCAGCGACGTCCCGGCATAGTGCGGCCGGTATGCTCGTCCACAATCACCACCTGGTCGCCCTGAACAATGTAGTCAACGTCTTTCTGGAAAAGATGATGGGCACGAAGCGCGGAGTGGACATGGTGCAACAGGCTGAGGTTCGCGGCCGAGTAAAGGCTTTCCCCTTCCCGCAACAGATCCATATTCCGAAGCAGTTCTTCAACGTGCTCATGGCCGGCTTCCGTGAGTTCGGCCTGGCGTGATTTCTCATCAATTGTGAAGTCACCGTCGGGCTCGCCCTCGTTCTCTTCGATGACCTCACCCTGCTTCAGCTCAGGCACCAGCTGATTGATGGCACGGTAAAGTTTTGAGCTGTCCTCGGCGGCGCCAGAAATAATCAGCGGTGTGCGGGCTTCGTCAATCAGAATAGAGTCCACTTCGTCCACAATGGCGAAGTGCAGGCTGCGTTGCACCTTGTCTTCAGTGCTGAACGCCATGTTATCGCGGAGGTAGTCAAAGCCGAATTCGTTGTTGGTGCCATAAATAATGTCGGCCTGGTAGGCGGCACGCTTTTCTTCCTGAGGCTGACCGGCGGCTACGACGCCGACCTGGAGGCCAAGGAACCGATAAAGTTTGCCCATCCAATCAGCGTCACGGCGGGCCAGATAATCGTTGACCGTGACCAGGTGAACGCCCTTTCCGGTCAGAGCATTGAGATAAACCGCCAGAGTCGCCACCAGGGTTTTACCTTCGCCGGTTTTCATTTCTGCGATACGACCTTCGTGCAGCGTGACACCACCGACCATCTGCACATCATAGTGGCGCATGCCCATTACCCGGCGGCTGCCCTCTCTGGCTGTCGCAAAGGCTTCGGGAAGAAGCTCGTCAAGAGTTTCACCCTCTTCGTAGCGACGACGGAACTCAGCGGTCTTGCCTTGCAGCTCAGTGTCCGACAGATTGCCATACTGCTCCTCAAGTTCGTTAATGCGCAAAACAATTTTGCGCATACGCTTGATTTCCCTGGCGTTCTTACTGCCAAACATCTTTGTTGCAAGCTTCGTGAACATAGACCACTGCTTCTTTGATTAATCGGAGGAAGCGGCATTCTAACCTTATTTCACAAGAGTACAAAAGATGGACCTTATAGAAGTCCCACTTGACTCAATTTACGGAAACAGGCGAATGCAGCGGGGCGAGACACCCCGGAGAGAGCCGGAAAATCAGCGGCTGGGACGGCTGATATAGGTTTCTGGATTCTTAGATTTGCCATTCTGAAGGACTTCAAAATGGACATGCGGGCCGGTAGAGCGTCCGGTGCTGCCCATTAAGGCAAGCACCTGACCTTTCTGGACCACTTCGCCCACCTTCGTTTCAAGCGACTTGGCGTGAGCATAACGGGTGCGAAGCCCGTCGCCGTGGTCGACCTCGACCAGGTTACCGTAGCCATACCGCTCACCCGAGAAAGTCACAACGCCAGCCCCGACCGAGATAATATCGCTGCCGTCCCGCCCAGCAAGATCAACACCGTTGTGCCAGGTACGTTTGCCGGTGAAGGGATCAGAGCGATACCCGTATTTTGAAGACAGCCAGCCCCACGTAATAGGGCGGCCTTCCACATAAAGCTCGTCTTCGAGTTTTTTCTGGGAAGACACAATATCCAGCATGCGCAACTGGTGTTCCCGGTCTTCGATAAGGCGGGACAGGTTATCAATCATGTCAGTCAATTGCGGCGCGGTGAAAGAATCACCGCTCAGGCCCTCTTCAGGGCCGCCCACAGCGGCAGGTTGACCAAAATCGAATTCATCGCTGGCCACGATACCGGTCTCAACGAAACGCTGTCCAAGCGCGTCCAGGCGCAGCAGGCGGCCCTGCATTTCGCCCAGGCGCAACGTCAATGCGTCAACTTGTTGACGCACGTTCTGGCGAACCTGCTCGAGTTCAGCTTGCTGCTCGTCCAGTTTCGCTTCCCAGTGCGCAACCAGCGGTGATTCGGCTGGCTCAGGAGTGCTGACCTCAGTCAGCGCCATTCGATAACCCGCCCACCCGGATGCGGCCAATGCGCCCAGCACCAGGAGGGCCAGCCCAAGCGCGACAGACCTTCGGACTGGAACCGCGCGGGATTTCCCGTGACTTGTTCCGACAAGAATAATATTCATAAAGCTGTCTGATGCCATAGTGAACGCAACCTTATCCTGTATTGTTGCGCCCTGAGTGATCCGACCGGCCCTGCCAAAAGCTTCCTCTGCCAGATTGCGGAGCTCCTCTCCAACAACTCGATTCTAGCCGGCGGTGACCGTGTCCGAAAACGCGCGTGCCATCCTTTGCAACCACTACGTTCAATTGAAGCAGCGGCTGCCCGTAGACATACACTCGCCGGACAATGTAAAACGAGTGTAATACAGGCGCTTCTGCTTAACCGTGCAGAAGTGTAACCAATCGTTACCGTTGCCGTCGAGATTTACCAATTGACATGAAAAAAAAGAGTGATCTTCAACTTACTTCCGCCAGCTTCAGTCGCGCCTCGAGCCTGCATGCTCTGATGGCAAAAGCTGCGGCCCATGCAGAGGCGGAACAACAGGTTATAGCCATCCTGCCGGAAAGCCTTGCCAAGGGCAGCCGATTTGTCAGCTGTCAGGAGGGCGAGCTGGTCATTGCAACCGACACGGCCGCTAAGGCCAGCCAGATCAGATTTCGCCAGCAGGAAATAATGGAAGCGATTCGGGAAAACGAACTTTTCAAATTTGTCTGGAAACTTAAAGTGAAGGTTCAACCAACCCGATTCACTGACCGGCCTACCGGCAAAATCACTCCGCTCAGTAACGAAAATGCCCGGCTCCTCAAAGAGGAAGCCGAGCACACGAAGGACAAACAATTACGCGAGGTTCTCGAAAAACTCGCAAGCCACGTGAGGGACTAAAGCATCCTGCTTCAGCCCGCTGCCAGGACAGGTTTCATGTAGGAAATCGGAGCAGCGGCCTCATCGTCAAAGGTAACCACTTCCCAGGCATCCTCTTCGGCCCGGAGCTTACGCAACAACTTGTTGTTCAGGTCGTGACCGGATTTGATGCCACGGAACTCGCCGATCAGGCTATTGCCCAGTTGGTACAGGTCGCCGATAGCGTCCAGTACCTTGTGCTTGACGAATTCGTCGTCGTAACGAAGACCGTCTTCGTTAAGAATCTTGTAATCGTCGACGACTATGGCGTTATCAACACTGCCACCCAGCGCCAGATTCATCGCCCGCAACTGTTCGATGTCACGCATGAACCCGAACGTTCTCGCCCGACTGACTTCCTTTACAAACGAAGTGCTTGAAAAATCAACCGTTGCTGTCTGCGCCCGACCTTTAAATACCGGGTGGTCGAAGTCGATGCCAAAACTGACCTTGAAACCTTCGAAAGGCAGCAACGTGGCCAACTTTCCATCCTCTTCCACGGTCACTTCACGCTTGATGCGAATAAACTTCTTGGCCGCGTCCTGTTCAGCGATACCAGCCGACTGCAGAAGAAAGACGAAGGGACCAGCAGACCCGTCCATAATCGGCACTTCTGCCGCGCTAAGCTCCACGAAGCAATTATCAATTCCGAGACCCGCCATGGCTGACAACAAATGCTCTACTGTCGCCACCCGAACACCGTCTTTTAGCAGTGTCGTCGAAAGCATTGTCTCGCCTACGTTTTCGGCGCGGGCCTGAATCTCCACCACAGGGTCGAGGTCGGTACGGCGAAAAACAATCCCGGTCTCCACCGGCGCCGGCTTCAGAGTCAGGTAAACCTTTTCTCCCGAGTGAAGCCCGACGCCGGTGGCGCGGATAGTGTTTTTTAGTGTCCGTTGTCTAATCATCGATACATATTTCCGTCACAAAAAAGCGATATAGTCGAGGCGTGCTCGTGCCAAAACAATATCAGAAAGCCAAATTGAATACCATTTAACCAATGTTAAGAAACATTGCCGTTCAGGTATCCACGCTTCTAACTGACCACAATGGTACGCACCCACCGTTCATTAGAGTAAATTATATTGACTCTAACTTCGATAAACTTAGCCTATCAGTCAGCTTGGCGACGCAGGAATGCGGGAATATCGAGATAGTCGACGCCCTGCTCCTCGTTGTCCTTGCTCTGATCAATCGCCACATTACCGCGAGAAACTGCACGACGCCGCAGTACCGCAGGGCGATCCAGCTGGTTGTAATCCGTGGTGCCATCCAGAGTGCGTGAGTTGTCCACCACTTTGGTCGGCTTGTCACGGTCACCGCCTAGGCCAGTGGCAACAACGGTTACTTTCAGCTCATCGGTCATTTCCGGATCGATCACTGTGCCGACAACCACCGTAGCCGATTCAGAGGCAAACTCGCGCACAATGTCGCCAACCTCGGAAAACTCGCCCAGGTTCAGATCCATGCCAGCGGTGATGTTGACCAGAATGCCTTTCGCGCCCTGCAGATTGATATCTTCCAGCAGCGGGCTGCGAACGGCCGCTTCAGCAGCTTCGCGGGCGCGGTTTTCACCGGTGGCACGCGCAGTACCCATCATCGCGTTGCCCATTTCGGACATCACCGTTTTCACATCGGCAAAGTCGACGTTAATCATACCGTTACGAGTGATCAGATCGGCAATGCCCTGAACCGCTCCCAGCAGGACGTCGTTGGCAGAGCCGAAGGCATCCAGCAAGCTGGTTTTCTTGCCCATCACGGCAAGCAGCTTTTCGTTCGGGATGGTGATCAGCGAGTCAACGGTTTCCTGGAGCTCTTTCAAGCCCGCTTCCGCAACGCTCATGCGCTTGCCGCCCTCAAACATAAAGGGCTTGGTGACAACTGCCACCGTCAGGATGCCCATTTCCCGGGCCACTTCTGCTACCACCGGTGCGGCACCGGTGCCGGTACCGCCACCCATGCCAGCGGTAATGAACACCATATCGGCGCCCTTGAGCGCTTCGGCAATCCGGTCACGGTCTTCCAGGGCTGACTGACGGCCCACTTCCGGGTTGGCGCCGGCACCAAGGCCCTTGGTGATGTTGCCACCAAGCTGGATAATCTGACGAGCATCAAGATCCGTCAGCGCCTGTGCGTCGGTATTGGCGCAAATGAAATCCACGCCTTCGATATCACTGTTAAGCATGTGACGAACGGCATTGCCGCCACCACCGCCAACCCCTATTACTTTAATGACAGCGCTCTGCTGGGCATTATCGACGAGTTCAAACATTCCCCTACTCCTTCGTGCGGTTTATCGGCTTTCTTTGAAACCGATTTTCGAGATTTTGATTTCGAGAACCTTCGTTTTTCTTTTAACGGCTGACCGTCAGAAGTGACCGGTAAACCAACTCTTCATGCGTTCAAACAATGACGGCGCATCCTCGCCCTTCATTGCCGGCGCCCTACCAAGATCCATCTGGCGGAAGCCATGGATCAGCAACCCCACGCCCGTGGCGTAAATCGGGTTGTTGACAACTTCCGTCATACCGGAAACCGCCTGCGGACAGGCCAGCCTTACCGGCATGTGGAAGATTTCCTCAGCCAGTTCCACCACACCTTCCATGGTGGAGGAACCGCCCGTAATCACGATGCCTGCCGGGATCAGGTCTTCAAATCCCGACCGGCGCAATTCTGACTGCACCAGGGTGAACAGCTCTTCGTAGCGAGGCTCTACCACTTCGGCCAGGGCCTGGCGGGACAGATCCCGTGGCGGCCGATCGCCCACACTGGGCACCTTGATGGTTTCGTCCGCGCCCGCCAGCTGTGTCAAAGCACAGGCGTATTTGATTTTTATTTCTTCGGCATTCTGGGTCGGCGTGCGCAGGGCCATCGCGATGTCGTTGGTGACCTGATCACCAGCGATTGGAATAACCGCCGTATGCCGAATGGCACCGCCGGTGAACACGGCAATGTCTGAAGTACCGCCGCCAATATCAACCACGCAGACGCCCAGCTCTTTTTCGTCTTCGGTCAGAATGGCGTGACTGGAAGCAAGCTGCTCCAGAATGATGTCGTCCACTTCCAGGCCGCAGCGTTTAACGCACTTTTCAATGTTCTGGGCCGCATTCACAGCGCAAGTCACCAGGTGCACCTTGGCCTCCAGGCGAACGCCGGACATGCCCATTGGCTCTTTGATGCCTTCCTGACTGTCAATCACAAATTCCTGGGGCAGGATGTGCAGAATCTTCTGATCCGCCGGTATCGCTACGGCCTGGGCCGCATCAATAACCCGATCAATGTCCGCCTGGGTCACTTCCCGGTCCCGGATAGCCACAATGCCGTGGGAGTTCAGACTTTTGATGTGGCTTCCCGCAATACCCGCGTACACGGAATGGATTCGGCAACCTGCCATCAGCTCCGCTTCCTCCACCGCGCGCTGTATGGCCTGAACAGTGGTTTCTATATTCACAACCACGCCACGCTTCAGCCCGCGGGACGGGTGAGACCCGATGCCCACCACTTCGATGGTCCCATCCATTTTGCGTTTGCCGACAATCGCAACAACTTTCGACGTTCCGATGTCCAAGCCGACAATCATGTTTTCCGTTTCAACCGATGACATGCGTACCACCAAACCGTAGGTCTGAATTGATCATTTCTATGTATTTTTGCCGGGCGCCGCTGCGTCCGACTTCCATTTCACTGCCACACCATTGCTGTAACGGGCGTCCACACGCTTAACGTCGTTCGCCCGTGACACCAATCGCTCCTGGTACACGGTGACAAACCGTTCAAAACGCTGAGAAACCTGGTCCCTGCCAAGCTCTACTTCGATACCGTTCGATAGCGTCAGAGTCCAGGCACCGCGCTGCTCCAGGCTCAGCCCGGCAAATCCAAGACTGTGTTCTGCCAGCGTATCGGACATGGACCTGCCCATTCGAATAACATCCATTACCCGCTCATCCGGTCCGGACAGCATTGGCAACTTACCGGCCACTTCCGGGTTAGGTGGCGAAAACACTTCCCCGGAACGGCTGACCAGGCGACCGTCACTCCAGTACGCCAGTGGTTTTTTCTCCCGGACTTCAATGGACAACCGATCCGGCCATACGCGCCTGACGGCCGCCGACTCCACCCAGGGGCGCCGCTCAAGCCTATCCTTGACCTCAGACAGATCAGTGGCGAAAAAACTGCGCCCGACCCATTGTCCTGCACTGCGCTCCAGCTCAACACGGCTTTCACCCACCAAATCCCCGGTGATATCGATCGCCATCACCTGACGGTCCATTGCGGCAAGAACCTGACCCGTGCCCCAGGGCACAAGGGCCGCCAGCATCACGATGCCAGCACCAATCACTACCTGACTCCAGGGCACAGCTGCCAGAATCGCGCCCAGCAACCGCAAAAGACCGGGCTCAGTGTCCAGAGACGTCGCTCCCCGACGCTTCGGCGGATCTGACGGTATCGGGCGGCTCTTTACCAGGATATGGTCAAACATTCTTTGACTCCCGACGGGGTCCGGATTCAAGCGTATCTTCCAATATTCGGACCACCAGCTCTTCGAAACTGATACCAGCTGCTTTGGCGGCCATCGGCACCAGGCTGTGATCTGTCATTCCCGGCACGGTGTTCACCTCCAGCAGCCAGAAATCACCGGCCGCGTCCTGCATGATGTCTACCCGCCCCCAAGTGCGGCAACCCAGAACCCGGAAAGCATCCAGTGACAGTTGCTGAAGCCGTAGCTCGGCGTCCGCATCCAGCCCGCACGGAATCTGATAACGGGTATCGTCAGTCAGGTATTTGGCGTCATAGTCATAAAACACGTGGTCCGTGCTCAGCCCAATGGCCGGCAGCGCCTGATCCTGCAACAGGCTGACGGTAAATTCCGGGCCTTCGATCCACTCTTCCACCAAAACCAGCGGATCCAGAGCGGCCGCTTCCTGATAGGCGGAAATCAGCTCGTCTCGGTTCGTCACCTTACGGATGCCAATGCTTGAGCCTTCGTGTGATGGTTTAACACTCAGGGGCGGCCGCAGCGTCGATAGAATCCCATCGGCATCAGACTCGGAGGCCATGGCACTAAAGCGCGGCGTGGGCAGATTGCAGCCCTCCAGAACATACTTTGTCCGCAGCTTGTCCATCGCCAGCGCCGACGCCATCATTTCACTGCCGGTAAACGGAATACCCGCCTGGGACAGAATGGCCTGAAGAGTGCCGTCTTCACCGCCACGCCCGTGCAAAGCAATAAATACCCGATCGAACCCGGGTGCATCCACAGTCCTGAGCAGACAACCCTGAACATCGACGGCATAGGCATCGACGCCGGCAGACAACAGTGCAGACAGCACCGCCTGGCCGCTCTTGAGTGACACAGCCCGCTCTGCCGAATCGCCACCCATAAACACCGCAACCCGCCCCAGGGCAGCAACAGTAGCCGGGTCAGCCTGATAGGCCGGAATATCCATGCGACGGTTATCACTCATTTGCGATTACCCCCGCTGCGCCAAGTCTTGCGGCAACTCCGCCAATGTCCCCGGCACCCTGTGTAATCAGCAGGTCGCCGTCCTGGAGGGCATTGCCCAACAGGTGCTCGATCTCGCTGTTGTCTTCGACAAAAATCGGTTCCACGTTGCCGCGCTGGCGAATACTTCGGCACAGAGCGCGGCTATCAGCACCCGGAATCGCCGGCTCACCGGCGGAATAAACGTCCATCAGCAACAGAATGTCCACCTCGGAGAGGACACGGACAAAATCCTCGTAGAGGTCGCGTGTGCGCGAATAACGGTGAGGCTGATACAACATCGCCAACCTGCGATCCGGCCAGGCATCCCTGGCAGCGCGAATGACAGCCTCCACTTCCGTGGGGTGATGGCCGTAATCGTCGACCAGCGTGACCAGACCTTTTCGGGTCTGGTAATCGCCGTAAACCTGGAATCGACGACCAACACCGGCAAATCCGGCGAGGCCTGTGCAGATGGCGCCATCGTCAACGCCCTCGTCTGTTGCGACTGCAATCGCCGCCAACGCATTGAGGACGTTATGGCGACCCGGCATTTTCAGCTCTACCTTCAGGTCGCTTCGGCCGCCGGGGCGACGCACCACAAAACGGGTGCGCAGGCCATCGGATACGATGTCTTCGGCACGGTAGTCGGCTTCCGGATTATCAATGCCGTAGGTGATAATGGCGCGGGAAATCCGTGGAATAATTTCGTTCACGTAGTCGTCATCCACACACATCACAGCCACGCCGTAGAACGGCAGGTTGTGTAGAAAATCGACGAACGTCTGTTTTAGCCTACCCAGATCACCACCATAGGTGTCCATGTGGTCCGCTTCGATATTGGTTACTACCGAAATCACTGGCGTGAGGTGCAGGAAGGAGGCATCGCTTTCATCCGCTTCTGCAACCAGATAACGGGAATTGCCAAGCTGGGCATTTGTCCCTGCGCTGTTGAGTTTGCCACCAATCACGAAAGTCGGATCCAGCCCGGCCTCACCCAGTATTGAGGCAATCAGGCTGGTCGTGGTGGTTTTGCCGTGAGTACCGGCCACGGCAATGCCATGACGGTATCGCATGATCTCGGCGAGCATTTCGGCTCTGGGCACGATGGGCACGCGACGGCTCCGCGCTGCGACCACTTCCGGGTTATCACCACTGACCGCAGAGGACACAACCACCACGTCTGCCGTCGCGCTGTTTTCTTCCCGGTGGCCGATAAACACCGTCACGCCCATGGCCTTGAGTCGTTCCGTGACCACGCCTTCGCGAAGATCCGAACCGGATACGTCATACCCCTGGTTTTTCAGCACTTCGGCAATGCCGCTCATGCCTGCGCCACCGATGCCCACGAAATGAATATTCCGTATGCGGCGCATCTCGGGCACCTGATAAACCAGCGGGGTATTGGTTGACTCAGCCATTGGCAGCCTCCAGACAGTAATTCACAACTCTCTCCGTCGCGTCCGGGCGAGCCAGCGATTTCGCGGCTGTCGCCATCTCAAGAATTCGGTTCCGTGCCTTCGCAAGGCCGGACAGTGTCTGCGCCAGTGTGTCTGCGGTCAGGCTCGGCTGAGGTATCAGGATCGCCCCGCCTGCTTTCACCATTTGCTGGGCGTTGCGGGTCTGGTGGTCGTCTACAGCGTGGGGAAAGGGCACCAGAACCGCCGCGACCCCTGCCACACAAAGCTCGGACACCGTCAGCGCGCCGGCACGGCAGACCACCAGATCTGCCCATTCGTAAGCCTCTGCCATATCTTTGATAAACGGCTGCACGCTGGCTTCCACTTTGTGTTCGGCATAAGCCGCCTGCGCAGCGTCCAGATGTTTTTCACCGCATTGATGGCGCACCGTCGGCCTGTCTTCCTCGGGCATTAATGCGATCGCTTCGGGCACCCTCTGGTTAAACACCTGAGCCCCGAGGCTGCCGCCAACCACCAGCAACCGAAGCGCGCCTGAACGACCCTCCAGCCGCTCTTGGGGTGACGGCAAAGCCGCCAGATCCTGGCGCACCGGATTGCCGGTACAGCGGGTCACCACTTTCTGGCCAAAACTGCCGGGAAAAGCCTCCAGAACGTTGCTGGCAAACCGAACCAGAAGACGGTTAGTCAGGCCCGCAACAGCATTCTGTTCGTGAATGACCAGCGGCGTTTTCGTCAACCAGGCGGCGATGCCGCCGGGGCCCGTCACAAATCCGCCCATGCCCACCACGCAGTGCGGACGAATACGGCGCATCTCAGTGAATGCCTGTCCCAGCGCGCGCATTAACCTGAAGGGCGCTGCCAGCAAAGCCAGCGGGCCTTTGCCCCGCAGTCCAGAGACCTGAATGACGGATAACGGCATATCGGTATCAGCGATCAGGCGTTCCTCCATGCCGCCAGCGGAGCCCAACCAGAACACCTGATGCCCTTTGCCCTGCAGCATTCTGGCCGTCGCAAGCGCCGGGAAAACGTGACCACCGGTGCCACCGGCCATCATCAGGAAACGTTTTGCCTCAGTCATAAGAGGCTCCCCCGCGTGTCTTTTTTACAGCGGATTCGGAGGCCTTAGCGGTGTTTTCTTTATCAGAACGCTCCATATCCACCCGTATCAGCACTCCGATACAAACAGCAGTGATCATCAGGCTGGAACCGCCATAACTGACCAGAGGCAGAGTCAGGCCCTTGGTTGGCAGCAGCCCGGTATTTACCGACATATTGATGCTGGCCTGTAGCCCGATCAGCAGCGTAATGCCGTAGGAGAAGCAGGCGGCAAACGGCATATCCGCTTTTTCTGCCTTGCGGGCAATCACGAAACCGGACACCACCAGAACCGTAAACAGCCCGAGCACAATCAGCGTGCCCAGCAGGCCGAACTCTTCGGCAATAATCGCAAAGATAAAGTCGGTGTGGGCCTCGGGCAGATAGAACAGTTTCTGAATCGAGTTGCCCAGGCCCGTGCCGGCCCAGTCCCCGCGGCCAAAGGCAATCAGCGATTGGGTCAGCTGATAGCCGGAATCAAACTGGTCTTTCCAGGGGTCCAGGTAGCTGACAACACGTTTTAGCCGGTAAGGCTGGGTCAGAATCAGAGCAGCGCCCAGCACCACCAAAACACCAATCAGCGGCATAAAGCGGCTAAGGCGCACGCCACTGAGGAAAATCATGCCCGCGGCTGCAGCCACCAATACCACGGTAGCGCCGAAATCAGGCTGGATAACCAGCAACACTGACGCAAGGCCCAGCACGGCAATCGGTTTGAGGAAACCCGACCAGGTGTTCAGCAGTTCGTCGCGGCGGCGCACAACATAGCCTGCCAGATAAGCAATCAGGCAGAGTTTGGCGATCTCGGACACTTGCACATTAAACAGGCCGAACGGGATCCAGCGGGTGGAACCGTTAACAGTCAGCCCAATGGGCGTCAGCACCAACAACAGGGACAGCAGGCCTATACCCAGCAACAACCAGCCGCTGCGCTCCCACCAGGACATGGGCACGTTCACCGCAACCAGCGCAAAGATGCAGCCAATACCGGCGAAGATCAGTTGCCGAATCACATAGTGATAACTATTACCGATGGTCTCGGCAGCCATATCCATCGAAGCCGAGGAAATCATCACAATGCCCATCACCAGCAATGCGGCCGAGCTGATAATCAATAGTGGCAGTGGCCGCAAGTCGCTAAACAGACCAGTTCCATGGCTGAGAGTCATATCAGCACTCATCAGACCGCCTCCTCAGCCAGCTGCGCGACCAGTTGTCGGAACTGGTCGCCGCGATCCGCGTAATCCTGGAACATATCGAAGCTGGCACAGGCGGGAGACAGCAGTACCCGATCTCCGGCAAAGGCGATACTGGCCGCCTTTCTGACCGCGCCAGCCAGCGAGCCTTCCTGATAAATAGCGACGGAGTCGCCCAGCGCCCCAGCTATCCGGCCGGCGTCTGTGCCGATCAATGCCACAGCGCGACAGTTGTGACTGACCGAATCTCTTAAGGGTGAGAAGTCCGCGCCCTTGCCATCACCGCCAGCGATCAGAACGACTTTTCCGTTTTTTGGCACCAGACTTTCTATTGCGGCGACGGTAGCCCCCACATTGGTGCCTTTGGAGTCGTTGATGTAATCGACATCGGCTACCCGGCGAACAAACTCGCAACGATGTGGTAACCCCTTAAAATGTCTGGCTGTTTCCAGCATCACATCCATCGGCAGGCCAGCCGCATGGCCAAGGGCCAGTGCGGCCATCACATTGCTGATATTGTGGCGCCCAAGCAGGCCCAGCTCATCCGCCAGTAAGAGGTTGTCGAACCCGAAGGTAATCCAGGTGCCATGTTCGTCGTCCCGGGTGCTGAAGGTCTCCGGATTGACCCGGTGAAAGCCGAAACACAGAAACCGCAGGGTGTCCCGCGCCATGGGCGTACTCAGCGCATCGTCCAGGTTGACGATGGCGTTCTTGCAACCGTTGAATATCCGCTGTTTCGCCTGGAAGTAGTCCATCTTGGTGGCGTAACGGTCCATATGGTCATCAGACACATTCAGCACAGTTGCCGCCAGCGCGTTTAGCTCATGAGTTGTTTCAAGCTGAAAACTCGACAACTCCAACACGTAAAGCTTGGCGCCACGCCCCAGCAGGTCCAGCGCCGGTGTACCGATATTGCCACCAACCGCGACCTGCACACCGGCAGCTTTCGCCATCTCACCGACCAGCGTTGTTACCGTGGTTTTACCGTTGGAGCCCGTGATGGCGATAATCGGGGCATCCGCCGCTTCCGCAAACAGATCAACATCACCACGGATCACGGCACCATTTTCCGCCGCTTTGCGAATGGCCGGTTCGGCGATGCCCACACCGGGGCTGACCACCAATTCATTGAAGCTGGCAAAGATTTCAGGGTCGAATTCACCCAGGTACACCGGCACATCCGGGAACTGTGCCTGCAGCTCCGCCAGCCCGGGCGGTTCAGCCCGACTGTCAGCAACGGCCAGCTCGCGACCTTTTTCACACAGATAGCGAACGCAAGAGAGCCCGGTGTTACCCAGCCCTACTACCAGCGTTCTACGATCTGAAGCGATCACAGCCATGGCGATTGCGTTTCCCTATCTCAGTTTCAGGCTGGCAAGGCCAACCAGTACAAGCACAACGGTGATCACCCAGAACCGCACGATAACGCGCGGCTCTGGCCAGCCCTTGAGCTCAAAATGATGGTGCAACGGCGCCATCCGGAAAATTCGGCGTCCGGTGAGCCGGTAGGACGCCACCTGCAGAATCACGGAGACGGTCTCCATCACGAACACGCCACCCATGATAAAAAGCACAATTTCCTGGCGCACAATCACGGCGACAACACCCAGCGCTGCCCCCAGCGCCAACGCGCCCACGTCGCCCATAAAAACCTGGGCGGGATAGGTGTTGAACCAGAGAAAACCAAGCCCGGCACCCACCAACGCACCACAGAACACGATCAGCTCGCCGCTTCCCGGCAAATGGGGGATCAGCAGGTAATTGGCAAATTCCGCGTGGCCGGACACATAGGCGAAAATGCCCAGGGCCGCCGCCACCATTACCGTGGGCATGATCGCAAGGCCGTCCAGGCCATCGGTCAGATTCACCGCGTTGCTGCTGCCAACGATGACAAAATACGTCAGCAGCACAAACAGAACCGGCCCCATCGTTAGCGACACGTCTTTCAAAAACGGCACGAAGAGTGTCGTTTCCTGAGGCAGCACGGAACTCCAGAACAGGGCGATAGCAGCGGTCGCGCCAACCAGTGACTGCCAGAAATACTTCCATCGCCCCGGCAGACCACGGGGATTGCGCTCAACCACCTTGCGATAGTCATCAACCCAGCCAATCGCACCGAACAGCAGGGTGACCAGTATCGTGATCCAGACATAACGGTTGGTCAGGTCCGCCCAGAGCAAGGTACTGACGCCCACGGCCACGAGAATCAGCGCGCCGCCCATCGTGGGCGTGCCTGCTTTGCTCAGGTGCGTCTGCGGACCGTCGTCACGAACCGCCTGACCGATCTGGTACTGACTAAGCTTACGAATCATGAAAGGGCCGATCAGCAGTGAGATCAACAGCGCGGTCAGCACCCCGAAAATACCCCTCAGGGTCAGGTACTGAAACACCGTCAGCGCCGTGAAATATTCTGATAAAACCCCTGTCAGCCAGAGCAGCATGTGTTGTCCACCTTTTGTTTTATTCCCTCTACCACGCGATCCATGGCAGAACTGCGAGAACCTTTTACCAACACCGTCTGTGACTCAGCGTTATTCTCAAACAGGCAACGAACGGCGTCCTCGTGGTTTGAACACGACTCAGCGGCAGCGCCAAATCCCTCCAGGTAACCCTCACAACCACTGCCGACCGCGAGTAGCCGTTCGATACCCCGGGCGCGGGCAAACTCACCGACATCGCGGTGCATTGCCCTGGCATCACTGCCAAGTTCGGCCATGGCGCCCAGCACCGCAGTGCGATAGCCAGAATGCGTGGCCAGCACCTTCACCGCCGCCTTCATCGAAGCTGGATTGGCGTTATAACTGTCATCGATCACCGTCCATCGGGGGTTGAGCGTCAATGTCTGCAAGCGACCCTTGAACGCCTGAAGGCCTGCAAGGCCCCGCTGTATCGCGTCGTCCGATGCACCAACCGCCTGAGCAGCCGCAATCGCCATAAGCGCATTGCTGATGTTGTGTTCGCCCTGCAGCGACAGCCGGATATCACACTGCCAGCCGTTCGGACCCTGGGCAGTAAAGCTCAGTTCAGGCCCGTCCATCTGCACGTCCGATGGCCGGAAATCGGCATCACGCCGCCCCTTCCCACTGACAGACCGGACACGTCGCTGACCCGCCCTTGCAGCCCATTGGTCGAAGGCCGGATCGTCAAGATTCAGAACGGCCACACCGTTCGCCGAGAGGCCATCAATGATTTCACCCTTGGCCTGAACAATATTGTCGTAGCTGCCAAAGCCTTCGAGATGCGCCTGGCCTGCATTGGTGAGAATGGCCACATCAGGCCTGACAAGGCCGACTGTATGGGCGATTTCACCCAGGCCACTGGCACCAAGTTCTATAGCGGCGTATCGGTGCTCTGGTGCCAGGCGGAAAAGCGTCAAAGGCACGCCGATGTGATTGTTCAGATTGCCTTCCGTCGCCAGGGTTTTGCCCATCTGCGCCAGAATGGCCGCCACCATCTCCCGCACGGTGGTCTTGCCGCTGCTGCCGGTAACCGCCACAAAACGCGCACGACTCAGATCGCGATTGCCGGCAGCAATAGCCGCCAAAGCCTGCACTGTGTCCTCCACGACCAACTGCGGCAGTTCAACGGTTTCATCCGGACAATCAACAACTGCACCCACGGCGCCAGATTGCCGGGCCGCATCGATATACTGATGGCCATCAAACCGGTCACCGCGGAGTGCCACGAACAGATCGCCCTGGCGGATATTACGAGTATCGGTCGAGACATTTTCAAACCGGACATCACCCTGCCAAAGTCCTGATGACTTGCCACCGGTCCAGGCCAGAACCTGATTGAGCGTAGGCTGAGACATCATGCGACACCTCCGTTCAGCGAGAGCGCGTGGCGCACCTGCCCGGCGTCACTGAATGGCACTCGCTGGCCAGCAATCTCCTGAAAGGCCTCATGACCCTTACCCGCAACTAAAACGATATCGCCCGGCCCGGCCATAGCAATCGCCTGGCGGATGGCCTCGGCGCGGTCATGAACCACGCTGACGTTCTCTGGTGTCTCGAAACCTTTCAGGATCTGTTCGGTAATAGCGGCCGGGGCTTCACCACGGGGATTGTCGTCGGTCACAAAGACAACGTCCGCACCGCGCTCGGCTTCAGCGGCCATTTCTGGCCTCTTGCCGGCATCCCTGTCACCGCCGCAGCCAAACACACAGATCAGGCGGCCACTGACATGGGGCCGCAAAGCAGACAATGCATTACTGAGGGCATCCGCGGTGTGGGCGTAGTCCACGACAACCTTCACCCCATCGGCGCCGGTAAACGGCTCAAGCCGGCCCGGAGGCGGGGCCAGCCGTTCAACCGCTTTCTGTACACGCTCAACCGGCACGCCAAGGCTGAGCACGGCAGCCATAGCTGCCAAAAGGTTGCTGACATTGAAACTGCCAAGAACAGAGGCGGAAAAATCAATCGCGCCCCAGAGGCCGTCAACAGAGGCAGAAAACCCGCCACTGGTCTGATCAATTCGGGTCAACCAGAGTTCGGTCTGCGCTTCATGCAGGCTGTAGCGAACCCGGTCACACTTGCCATCCAGCTGTTCATAAAGCTGACGACCAAAGGGATCGTCAAAATTGATCACAGCAAAGTGGAGCTCCTCACGGGCAAACAGTCGAGCCTTCGCTGAACCATAAGCCTCCATGGTGCCGTGGTAATCCAGATGATCGCGGGTCAGATTGGTAAACACGGCACCCGTCATGGTCAGACCGTCCAGACGACCCTGATCCAGCCCGTGGGAAGAAACTTCCATCGCCGCAGCTCGCCCCCCCTGACCGATGATTTTTGACAGCACCCGATTGACCTCAGCCACATCCGGCGTCGTGTGGGATGCCTGCTGCATGGCGTCCGGCATGCCGTAACCCAGGGTTCCGATCACGCCACAGGGCGTTCCGGTTTCCTGGAGTAGTCGTGCAATAAAGTGCGATACGGATGTCTTCCCATTGGTCCCGGTAACACCAATCAAACGCAGCCGCTGCGAGGGGTGCTCGTAAAAACGATCAGCGATCTTACCCAACTTGCCTTTGAGGTTATGAACCGGCACGACCAGGACGCCCTGAAGCTCATAACATTCACCGGTCTCAGCGGCGTCCACAATGATGACCGCTGCGCCGGTCGCAATGGCATCTTTAAGGTAATGGTCTGCCGTTGTCCGGGCACCGGCAACAGCAATAAAGGCATCACCAGCGGACACTCTGCGACTGTCAGTGGTTAGTCCGTGAATAGTGACATCAAAAACCGAAGGCACCGCAAAAATGCCCTGAAGCAACGTGCTGAGCGACGTAATGCACATAAACCTAACCCCGCTCACCGGAGACTGGCTCAGCGCTTTTCGCCTGCCCCAGCTCCAGTTCCGGCTTGACGTTAAGCAGCCTGAGCGCGCCGCCCATTACCCGAGCAAACACCGGAGCGGCCACTTCACCGCCGTAGTATTCACCAGACTGGGGCGCATCAACGGCCACTACCGTTACAATTCTTGGATCATCAATTGGTGCCATACCGGCAAAGATTGCCTTGTACTGGCTGTCTTCATAGCCTGACTCACCGACCAGGTGAACGGTTCCGGTTTTACCGCCGGCGGAATAAAAACCGGGCTGGGCACGCTTGCCAGTGCCGTTTTCAACGACTTCCCGCAACATCTGCCGGACGTCGTACGCCACTTTTTCAGAGAGCACTCGCCGACCGACGGGCTTCTGATCCGTCTTGAGAAGGCTCAGCGGATACCGCACGCCGCCATTCGCCAGAACCATGTAGGCCTGCGCCAATTGCAGCGCGTTCACGCTCATGCCATAACCGTAAGACAAGGTAGCTTCTTCTACCGGTCGCCACTTCGGCGGCGCTGGAAGCACACCAACAGCCTCGCCGGGGAAGCCGATGCCGGTTGGCTGCCCCAGACCAAGGCGGGCATAAAGATTGCGAATAGCGTCGCCACCCAACTCGGTCGCAATCCTGCTGATTCCCACGTTACTGGATTTCGCAATCACGTCTGTCAGATTGATCACCCCGTAATTGCGATGGTCGCGAATCGTAAACCGGCCGAAACGACGGAAGCCCGGGGCGGTATCGATGGTATCCGAGGCACTGAACCTGCCAGACTCAAGGGCTGCAGCCATTGAGAGTGGCTTCATGGTAGAGCCAGGCTCGAACAGGTCGGTGATAGCCTTGTTGCGCAGACGATCAGGGCTCAGCTGGCTGCGGTCATTAGGGTTGTAAGAACCCTGATTGACCATCGCCAGCACCTCGCCGGTATCCACATCGAGCATCACAAGGGTTCCGCCTCGTGCTTTATGCGCTGTGACCACAGCCTTCAGTTCCCGGTAAGCGAGATACTGCAGACGCAAGTCAATGCTCAGCGTCAGGTTTTTGCCGGGACTGGCATCACGTATCAGCGTCAGATCCTTGATGATGCGGCCGCGATTATCTTTAAGCACACGCTTCTTGCCGCGCTCGCCGCTCAGCCAGTCATTGAACGCAAGCTCAATGCCCTCCTGCCCGAACTCGTCAATGTTGGTAAAACCGACAACGTGTGCTGTCACTTCACCCGCCGGGTAATACCGGCGATATTCCTGGCGGCTGTAAATGCCGGGCGCACCAATTGCCATAACCTGACGCGATAGCTCCGGCTGAATCTTGCGGCGCAGATAAATGAATTCACGATCAGCGTATTTGGCCAGGCGCGCCCGGAATTCGCCCTCGCGAAGCCCGAGAGTTCTGGCGATGACGGTAAGCCCGGGATCATTGGCATCAATTTCAGAGGGGTTTGCCCAGACGGTTTGAACCGGCGTGCTGACCGCCAATGATTCGCCATATCGATCCGTTACTACGCCTCTGTGGGCATCAATTTGCTCCACCCGGATCGTTCTGACGTCGCCCTGCTGCCTTAGAAACTCTTTGTCGACCACATGCAGGTCCACCAGGCGCCAGCCCAGGGCAGCCACCACAAGCAGAAACACACCCAGAACAGTGCCGTATCGCCAGGCCTGAAGCCCCACGGCCAGTCGTTGTCCCAATGTTGTTTTCTGTTGCTCAGACACTGCTATCACCTTCCAGATGGTCAATGAGTGCTATCGGGAACCGACAAGTGGCGCCATGACCGGCACCAACACAACGTCCTCTTTACCCGGCACAGACATGCCGAATCGCTCTGAGGCCAGCTGCTCTACACGGCCGTGCGCACTTAACGCGCTTTGCTCCAGTAGTAGCTGACTCCACTCGCGCTGATAATCGTCACGATCTGCCTGCAACTCAGACAGCGTATTGAATAGCTCCCGGTTCTGGTAAGCGCTGACAACCACTCCCAGCGCCGACATCAGCAACAAGGCCACCAGCACCATCGATATAACGGCCTGGCGCTGCTGAAGCGACAAAAATACCTGGCGAGACAGACGCACGGCAGTCGACAATCCCTCCCTCACTCGCTGCTTGTTGCGCCCGGGGGCTCTGACTTTCTGCTCTATTGCGACGGCGCCCATCGTTATGCGCTCCCCTGGCTTTCATTTGTTACGTCAACGCGCTCGAGCACCCGCATTACGGCGCTTCGTGCACGTACATTCTCGGTCACTTCCCGTTCATCAGCTTTAAACGCCTTACCGACGAGGCGAAATCCGGAGGCCTCCTGGTCAGCGGTAACCGGTATGCCTTTCGGTAGTCGAGGCCCACGAGCAAGATCCCGCATAAAACGCTTCACCAAACGGTCCTCCAGCGAATGAAAGCTGATCACAACCAGACGACCGCCAGGGCGAAGCCGCTTGACAGCGATTTCCAACCCAGCCTCGAGATCTTCCAGTTCCCGGTTGATAAAAATCCGGACCGCCTGGAACGTCCGTGTCGCGGGGTGTTTATGTTTTTCTTTTTTCGGAACCGCGGCTGCAACAAGCTCTGCAAGCTCATGCGTGGTCTGTAGAGCTCTCTCTTTCCGGCGCTCTACTATCCGACGTGCGATGCGACGGGAAAAACGTTCTTCGCCGTACCGAAAAATTACATTTGCAATATCGTGCTCGTCCGCCTTCGCCAGCCACTGGGCGGCACTGGGCGGCTGCTCCGGGTTCATGCGCATATCCAGAGGTCCGTCTCGCATAAAGCTGAAGCCGCGAGCCGCATCATCCAACTGCGGCGATGAAACCCCCAGATCCAACAGTATTCCATGGACTGCCCCATCGACCGCCCCCTCAGCCGAGCCTTCTAGCCGCTGCCAATCCTGCTGATCAACAGCCTCACCGAGTTCGACAAAAGATCCGTGAAAAACGCCAAAACGCCCGTCTTTTTCAGACAGGCGGCGAGCGGACTCGATTGCCTCGGGATCTTTATCAATGCCCAGCAAGGACCCGGCAGGCTCCAGATGACTCAGAATCAACCGGCTATGACCACCACGACCAAACGTGCCATCGACATACCGACCAGCAGGGTCGGTAATCAATAGCTCTACGGCGGAGTCGAGCAGAACAGAGCGATGGCGGTACTGTTCCGCCGATGCCTCTGTGCGCTCGGCGGTCATAGCGACAACGCCTCCATTTCTGGCGGCATTTCATCTTCGTTATCCGATTCGTCCAACCATGCGAACCAGCGCTCTTCGCTCCAGAGCTCCATTTTTTTGCCCTGGCCGATCAGCATGAGCTTCTTCTCCAGCCGGGCATAGCTGCGCAGCGTTGGCGGCACCAGTACTCGTCCGGCAGAATCCAGCTCAAGCGGGGTGGCATGACCCAACATCAGCCGCTGCAGGCGTCGAGCCGATTTGTTCATGTTGGGCAAGGCTTCAATTTGCGGTCTCAGCGCTTCCCACTGGGGCTCCGGGTACACCAGCAAACAGCGCTCTTCATCGGCATTGGCCGTCAATACAATGCGCCCACCACAGGCATGCGCGAGCTCTTCGCGCACCTTGGAGGGAATCGCCAGGCGACCCTTCGCATCCATATTGATGGCATGACTGCCAAGAAAATTGCTCATTTACACCCATTCCGAGGTTTGGAAACCACAAAAAACCACTAGAAACCACTTTTTCCCACTAATGCACACTATAGGAACAGGCAATGGACAATGCAAGTGACAAAGTCAGCGTGGGACTAAGGAAAGTTTCTTTAATGACAATGAGTTACGGTGAGAGATTCGATCGAAAAAGCGGGAGCAGTCTAAGAAAAACGTAGAAATCAAAGACCTGCAGATAACTCTGCACATAACAAGTGAGGAATAAGACTGTTTAGTTATAAAAAGACGCTTCTGAGAATTACGAAATGCACATCAGGAGGGAAAAATCGAGCTCGCCGATAAGCCGGGTTCTGTCTTGGACAGTCATTCATCTAGGGCCTGCGTCGCCACAGGCCTCAAGCAACCTACCCGAATCCAGCGCGGGCCGCGCCACAGGATTCCTATTTGGTCTTGCTCCAGGTGGGGTTTACCATCGCCGTGAACTGTTGCCAGTCACGCGGTGCGCTCTTACCGCACCCTTTCACCCTTACCGGTGACCGTGAACGTGTCACGACCACTTAGGCGGTCTGCTCTCTGCTGCACTTTCCGTCGGCTCACGCCGCCCAGGCGTTACCTGGCACCTTGCCCTATGGAGCCCGGACTTTCCTCCCCCGGTAAAACCGGCGGCGACTGTCTGGCGAGCTCGGGCGAGACCATACGCCAGGGCGCAGGAACAGGCAAGAAAAACCAGCCCTAAACCCGCAGTCGTCAGCGGTCTTTGAGCGCGAGCGCTCTCTGGTAGAGGTCGTTTTTGGCTTTGCCGGTGATCTCCGCAACCAGTTTCGCTGCTTTTTTGACCGGCAACTCTTGCAGCAACAGATTCAACAACCGGTCAGCCTCTTCCATGCCGACATCTGCTGCCTCCTTTTCAGCACCGTGCATCATAATGACAAACTCTCCCCGACTTCCGTGCGGGTCATTCTGCAAAGCCTGCAATACCTCGGACGCAGGGCCTGCATAAAAGGTTTCGAAGGTTTTGGTCAGTTCACGGGCAATCACCAGTTCCCGGTCTGGCCCCATCGCCTCTACAATATCGGCAACCGAATCGAGAATACGATGGGGGGATTCGTAAAATATCAAGGTTGCAGCCTCTGCAGACAACCGGTCCAGCGTGGCCGCTCTGGCACCCTTTTTTGAGGGCAGAAAACCCTCAAACGCAAACCGGTCGGTAGGCAGTCCGGCGGCACAAAGCGCCGCTACTATGGCACAGGGCCCGGGTACCGGAGACACTCTGATACCTCGTTTGCGCGCTTCCCGTACCAGAACAAAGCCCGGGTCCGAGATCAGCGGCGTCCCTGCATCAGAAATCAATGCCACATCGTCCCCGTCCTCCAGTGTCTGCAATACTCGCTCGGCGCGATCGCGCTCGTTGTGGTCGTGCAACGCCATCATTCTTGTCTCGACAGCGAGCGCCTGCAACATGCGGCCACTGTGGCGCGTGTCCTCAGCGGCCACCAGCGCCACGCTGGAAAGCACGGCGATCGCCCTGGAAGAGAGGTCATCCAGATTTCCGATGGGCGTCGCAACGATGTAAAGAGTGCCGCCAGGCTTGGACGATTGAATCTCAGAATTCACAAACGCCTCGTGATCAATGGACTTATGACATTGCTGTCATGTGAAATGGGCAGGGAACTGGTAAACTTTGTCCCTGTCCTCGGGCATCATGCAGCCGATTTTGCGGCACAACAAGCGTATCTACCGGAGTTTTTGCGAGCCAGCCATGACAAGTTTCAGCCTCAAGTCTCGATACCCAGCCGCCGTAATGACTCTCGTGCTTTTACTATCCGGTTGCGCGAGCGTCAATCTCACGTCTTTCGATGCGCCCACCCCAGAAGACGCCATCAGCGCCGCAAGCGGTGAATCTGATCGCAATCTTGCTCACGCCTACCTCTTGCGGGAAGCGGACGGATTTCTGGCCAGCCAAAACCCCCGTGGCGCCAGAACCATTTTACAAAGCAACCAATTCACCTCCATCAATGACGAGAACCGCAACCGACTTCTACTGCTCGCCATGGAAACCGCCGTTGCTCTTGAAGATACCAACTGGGCCAGTCAGCTGGCGTCTTCCGAGCTGCCTCCGGAACACTTCCTGAATTATCAAAAACAGGAGCTGGACCGCGCTGCCAATCTCCAGGCAGACCTCTATCAACTGGCGAACCGCCCATCCAGTGCCGCAATGACACTGATGCTGCTGGCAGAAGCCGACTCAACAGTAGACGTACAGGCCCTTCACAACCGGATATGGGAAAACTTGAAAGCCACGCCTTCTGATTCGCTGGCGAGCGAGATGGCAAAGTCCATTGGCTATCAATCCCAGGGCTGGCTCGAACTGGCCAGCACACTTCGTGACAGCGAAATAACCATCGAACAGCAGGGCCGAAGCATCCGTCGCTGGCAAAGCAACTGGTCAGATCATCCAGCAGCTGGCACGCTTCCGGATGAATTGCGACTGATCGCCAGCCTCGCTGATAGTCGTCCTGAAAAAATTGCTGTGGCGCTGCCACTCAGTGGCCCCCTCGCAAGTGCCGGCGCTGCCATTCGGGATGGTTTCTTCGCGGCGTATTTTGGCGACGAATCCAACGATCGGTCCAAAGTCAGCATTCAAGTTGTCGATACGTCCGATCGCGCGTTCGATGACGTTTACCAGGAGCTGGTTGAAGAAGGCTATGACCTGATCGTCGGCCCCCTTGAAAAAGAGGCACTGGCCATATTGGGCAGAATGGAGACCTTGCCGGTGACCGTTCTGGGCTTGAACTATCTTCCTGAAGGCACGGAATCGCCGGAAGGTCTTTACCAGTACGGCCTGTCTGGCGAAGATGAAGCACGCCAGATTGCCGACCGGATGATCGGCAATAACGTCCGACAGATACTGGCACTCATTCCTATGGGAGGATGGGGCGACCGTCTTGAAATTGCACTACTGGAACGACTGGAGACTCAGGGCGGGATGGCCCTGGATATTGAACGTTATTTCCGTGAAGACAATCTCAGAGCAGTGACAGCAGATCTTCTGGGCGTCACCGTCTCGCGGGAGAGGGCAATTGATGTGGAACGCACTATCGGCATGGACGTTGAATTCGAGCCCAGACGCCGACAAGATGCAGACGCCGTTGTCATGGTAGCTGAGCCCACAATCGCCCGGCAGTTCAAACCGCTTTTTGCATTCTATTTCGGCGGAGATTTACCCGTTTTCTCATCGTCAATGATTTACGAGGGCAGCCCTGATCCTTCCCGTGATCGCGACCTGAATGGCGTCACCTTCACGGATACTCCCTGGATTCTCGAAACCGAAAATGCATTCCGCGATACAGCCCAGGACGCCATGCCCGAAATCAGGGGCCAGTTGGGACGCCTGTTCGCAATGGGAGCGGATGCCTGGACACTGAGTAACCGGCTACCTCTGTTGCGCTATATGAACAATGCCTATGTCGACGGGCAAACCGGAATGCTGACGATGAATGACGACGGCAGCATCAAGCGCGAACAGCTATGGGCAAGGTTTGAAAACGGCGCGCCGCGGTTGCTGGAATCCCGGTCTGAAACTGGAAAAGACGTAAACGAGCCTATCGACCCGAGGTCACTGCTCGAAGGTTCCCTCCAATAAAAGGACGGCCTGCTATGGAAAGCAAAGGGCCAAGCCGAAAAGCCACTGGGGACCACGCTGAGAGCGTGGCCGCCCGCTACCTGACCGCACATGGCGTACGAATACTCGAGCGAAACGTTTACAGCCGCGGCGGCGAAATTGACCTGGTCGGCCGGGACGGAAACACCCTTGTTTTTTTCGAAGTCCGTTACCGCGGAACCGGCAGTCTGTCGGGGGCGGCCGAATCCGTCACCGTCACCAAGCAGAAACGCCTCCTTAACGCGGTGCAGTTTTACCTACACAGACAGGGCTTATGGGAGGCAGACTGCCGTATTGATGTGGTTGGGGTGATGCCGGGTGAGCGAAAGAAATATCGGATACAATGGATCAAGAACGCAATTCAGGCCTGACCATGAGTAATTCGGAACAGCAGATTAACCAACACTTTGCCAGCCACATGGAGCAGATCGCGCAGGCGGCCAGCACTACTGCGCCGATGATCGACAAGGCCGCGAGTGCGCTGGCAAATACTCTGCTGACGGACGGGAAAATTCTCGCCTGCGCCAACGGCAATGCCAACATCCTGGCCCAGTATTTCTGCACAACACTGCTTAACCGGTTTGACCAGGACCGACCGGCACTGCCCGCCATCAATCTGGGCGCCGATGCCACTACCTATTCCGCGATCTGCCGGGACAACCGCTTTAACGATACGTTTTCGCGGCAGGTCCGAGCCCTCGGCCGGCCCGCTGACCTTCTGCTGGTGGTCGTTGATGATGGCCACAAAGCCAATCTTATTCAGGCCATTCAGGTCGCCCACGACCGCGAAATGACGGTTGTTGTGCTGAGCGCAAAAGAAAAAACGGACATCACGTCTTTGCTTCACCCCGAAGATCATGAAATTGCGCTGGACAACCTTTCACCGTCCAGCGCCAGCCCGATATTTCTATTGATCATAAACGCCCTCTGCGCGCTTATTGATGACAAGATCTTTGGAAGCTAAAAAAAAGCCAGCTGCCCCAAAAGGCAACTGGCTTTCATCCAACGGACAGCATCCGGGAAATCTGTGATTTTATTTCACGACTTTTAGAGTTGGCTTTCCGGACGGCCGATCGGCGCCACTGTCATCGTCCTTTCCAGAATCTTTTTCCGTTGGCTTGGGGCCATCCGGATCAGGGGAGCCTGGCTCACTGCCAAACACCATGCCGTCTCCGTTTTCTTTCGCATAAATCGCCATTACAGCCTGCAGAGGGATAAAAACCTGCATCGGCACGCCACCAAAACGGGCACTAAATTCCAGTGAACCGTTTCCAATCACCAGTCCACGGACGGCACCCGGACTGACGTTGAGGACAATCTGTCCATTAGCAACATGTTCGGTTGGCACTTGAACACCCTGAATGCCAGCATCCACGACAATATACGGAGTACAGTCGTTATCAAGAATCCATTCGTTGAATGCCCTCACAAGATAAGGACGACTGGATGTCATAATGATCTTGCTATCAGCCACTAACTATCTCCCGGACCTCTTTCAGGCTCCATTTCAGTTGCGAATGTCTTCTTCCAGATCAGACAAACTGGCCTTGAAGCCTTCACGGGCAAACATGTTTTCCATATATTTGAGTAATGGCTTGCCTTGCTTGTCGTTCAGCTCAATCCCTAACGAGGGCAACCGCCATAAAATCGGCGCAATGCAGCAGTCTACAATCGTGAATTCCTCAGAAAGGAAGAATGGCATCTCGCCAAACAGTGGCGCCGTTGCAAGAAGACTCTCCCGGAGTTCCTTTCTGGCAACCTCAGAAGCCTTCGCATTTGGCTGGGACAGAATCTGATCGACCAGGCCACACCAGTCTTTCTGAATGCGGTGGATCATCAGGCGGCTATTGGCCCTTGCAACCGGATAAACCGGTAGGAGTGGCGGATGAGGAAAACGCTCATCGAGGTACTCCATCATGATATTGGGCTCGTAAAGCACCAGATCTCTGTCCACCAGGGTTGGTAGCGCATTGTAAGGGTTCAGGTCAGCAAGCTCACCGGGCGGGTTGTCGGGATCCACATTGACAACATCAACGGTAACGCCTTTTTCTGCCAGCACAATGCGGACTCTGTGGCTGTAATGACTGGCCGGGTCCGAGAAAAACGTCATTGATGACCGCTTGGTCACAACGCCCATAGAACTACCTCACGAATTAGCTAACCGAATGGGTCCTGAAAAACGCAAAAATCCAGCGGGCCGATAAGTGCCCGCTGGACCTCAGGATGGCGCATTATAACTGAAAACTCAGTGTATGTCCTTCCAGTACTCTCTATTGAGCAGGTAAGCGAAGATAAAGAAAATCGCAACAAAGATCAGTGCGAACATGCCCAACCTCTCACGCTCCAGCTTTACCGGGTCGCCCATGTAGGACATGAAGTTGGTCAGATCGTACATGGCGCTGTTAAATTCTTTGGGCGACATAGAACCCTCTGTCTCCCACTCTTCACAAACCTCGCCATTCCGTACATCACCACTCAACGGATCGACGCTGGGGTTGGCGCCAATCTTTGGCTCGTCAGCGCACAATCCCTGAAGATCCGCCAGAACATGAGGCATACCCACATTCCCGAACACGACATTGTTTACCCCTAGCGGACGCGAATCGTCCTTGTAGAAGCCACGAAGATAAGAATAGATCCAATCTTCGCCACGCAAACGGGCTGACAGAGTCAGGTCAGGCGGTGGCGCACCGAACCAATCCGCTGCCATGTCTTTGTTCATCGAATTCTTCATCAGCTCACCGATTTTGGCACCGGTGAAAATCAGATTTTCTTCGTAGAGCTCAGCAGGGATCCCCAGATCGTCTGACACCCGCTTGTAACGCGCGTACTCCATGGAATGACAACCCATACAGTAGTTCGTAAAAAGCGCAGCCCCGCGCTGGAGAGACGCCTTGTTTGCGTGATCAGGCTCCATGGTATCCAACGGCACCGCCGCGCCTGCTGCCAGCGTCAGAGCTGGCAGGACCGAGATGAAAAGACCAACAATCAGCTTTTTCATTATCCTGTCACCCTTTCCGGCACTGGCTTGGTTTTCTCCATACGCGTATAGAACGGCATGAGAATGAAGTATAGGAAGTACAGCGTGGTCAGAATCTGCGCAACCGTTGTCCGCGTCTCAGTCGCGGGCACGATGCCGAGATAACCCAGAACAACAAAGCTGATTACGAAGGTCGCCAGCGCCATCCGGCTGATGATGCCCTTGTAACGCATGGAGCGAACTGGGCTCTTGTCCAGCCACGGCAATACAAACAGAATGGCAATCGCACCACCCATCACAACGACGCCCCAGAATTTCGCATCAAGGCCGAAGAGGTCTATGGTCACAGCCCGCAGCATTGCGTAGAACGGCGTGAAGTACCAGACCGGAGCAATGTGATTCGGCGTTTTAAGCGCGTTCGCGGGTTCAAAGTTCGGCGCCTCAATAAAGAGACCGCCTCCTTCCGGAAAGAAGAACACGACGATAAAGAAAATGAAGAGGAACACGCCCACACCCATCAGGTCGTGAACCGTGTAATACGGGTGGAACGGGATGCCGTCTTTTGGTATGCCGTTTTCATCCTTGTTCTTCTTGATATCAATGCCATCAGGGTTGTTGGAGCCCACCTCGTGCAAGGCAAGAATGTGGAGCACAACGAGGCCCAACAACACAATCGGTAACGCCACCACGTGCAGCGCAAAGAACCGGTTGAGCGTAATGCCCGAAATCAAATAATCGCCACGAATCCACAGCGAAAGATCTTCGCCAATAATCGGGATAGCGCCGAAGAGATTAACTATTACTTGCGCCCCCCAATAGGACATCTGGCCCCACGGCAGCAGGTAGCCCATAAAGGCTTCAGCCATCAAGATAAGGTAGATGAGCATGCCAAAGATCCAGATCAGCTCCCTCGGCTTCTTGTAAGAACCGTACATCAAGCCCCGGAACATGTGGAGATAGACAACCACGAAAAAGGCCGAAGCTCCGGAGGAGTGCAGGTAACGCAGCAACCAACCCCATTCCACATCACGCATGATGTATTCAACCGAGGCGAAAGCGCCCTCTGCAGTGGGGTTGTAGCTCATGGTCAGCCAAATACCGGTAACCAACTGATTCACCAGAACCAGCATTGCCAGCGAGCCAAAGAAGTACCAAACGTTGAAGTTTTTAGGGGCGTAATACTTCCCTATGTGCTTGTTCCAGGCGTCAACAATCGGAAGGCGCTCATCAACCCAGTTCACTAATTTATTCATTATGCTGCCCCCTCTGGGTCAAGACCGATGGTCACCGTGTCATCGTTGTCAAAACGATAAGCCGGCACCTCGAGGTTTGTAGGCGCGGGCTGGCCAGGGTACACACGACCCGCCAGGTCGTAACGCGAACCGTGACAGGCGCAATAAAAACCACCGAGCCAGTCCTCACCCAGATCCGCAGGCGCTACTTCCGGGCGGAATTGCGGCGAGCAACCAAGGTGGGTACAGATTCCTACCACGACGGCATAGTCGTCTTTGATTGCCCGCAACTCGCCTTCAATGTAAGCAGGTTGCTTGGCCTCTGACGAAAGCGGATCCTTCACCATTTCGTCAAGCTCGCGAATATTGCTATTCATCTCTTCGGTGCGGCGAATAATCCACACCGGTTTGCCTCGCCACTCGACCGTCATCTGCTGACCTGGCTCAAGCTTACTCACGTTTGCGGTGACCGGTGCTCCTGCTGCTTCCGCTTTTGCACTGGGATTCCAGGATGCTACGAAAGGAACGGCTGCACCGACGACGCCGACACCACCCACCACAGACGTGGCACCGATCAGGAATCGGCGCCTGCCTTGGCTAACGTCGCCATTATTCATTATGGTTTTCTCCCATCAGGCGAAATACAGCTTCAATCTAACGATAAACCGTACATCAAAAAGGACTTCGCAACCCAAGATTATAAGCGCTCAAATGGTAATGAAATTACCCCGCCCTTACAAGTCAGAAAGGCTCAAGACAGCACGGTAAGACATCGAAAAAGGCGATACCCAACCGTTGTCCAGACAATAAAAAACCCGGCGGCAAGCCGGGTTTTTCAGTCTCTGTCCAGTTTCCAGCAATCTTAACGCTTGGAGAACTGTGGACGCTTACGCGCCTTGCGGAGACCAACTTTCTTACGCTCAACCTTACGTGCGTCACGGGTAACGTATCCCGCGTCGCGCAAAGCAGGGCGAAGTGTTTCATCATAATCCATCAGGGCGCGCGTCAGGCCATGGCGAATCGCGCCTGCCTGACCACTGCTGCCACCACCTTTGACAGTGATATTGATGTCGAAACGATCGGAGGAATCAGCAACAACCAGAGGCTGACGAACGATCATCCGAAGGGTGTCGCGACCAAAAAACTGCTCAATGGAGCGACCGTTGATGGAAATATTACCGCTTCCCGGCTTGATAAAGACTCGAGCCGTGGAGGTTTTGCGGCGACCGGTACCGTAATTTTGTGCTACAGACATATCCGCCTTCCGTTAAATGTCGAGTTCTTTGGGCTGCTGGGCTGCATGAGGATGCTCAGCGCCGGCAAAAATTTTCAGCTTCTTGAACATGGCTCGACCCAACGGGCCACTCGGAAGCATGCCTTTGACAGACTTCTGGATAACCTGCTCAGGAGCCTTGTCGATCAGCTTCTCGAAGTTGATCGATTTAATTCCACCCGGGAAGCCGGTGTGACTGTAATACATCTTGGAAGATGCTTTCTTGCCGGTAACCCGCACTTTGCTGGCATTGATGACCACAATGTAATCGCCAGTGTCGACGTGAGGGGTGTACTCAGGCTTATGCTTGCCCCGCAGACGACGGGCGATTTCGGTTGACAGACGACCGAGCGTCTTGCCGGCTGCGTCTACAACGTACCAGTCACGTGTTACTGTTTCTGGTTTCGCACTCAGAGTCTTCATTGATTCCGCCTTGAACGCTATATAAGAAACGTTAAAAACCGCCAACGGCGATGCATTGCACCCGTAGGAGGTCTCTTACCTGTATATGTGCGGCAGTGTTGTCATTCGGGGCTGAGATAACAACATCGCCTTGAAAAGCCAGGGCGCGAAGTATATCCGAACAATATGAGAAAACCAACCCTGCTCAGTCCTGTTTCGAGTTTCGCTTACCGGCTTGCCCGCTTACCGGCCGTCCGGCCCGGTCAGCGATCCGACGGTGCAACCTCATCCCAGCCATAAAACCGCTGCACGTTACACAAAAGTGCCCGGCCCAAATGCTCGGTATCCGCTGCGCGAAGCTCGGCAAGGGCGGCCAATATCCGATTCAGGTAAACCGGAGAATTCTGGCCCCGATTAACCCCTTGCGGCGCCATATCGGGGGCGTCTGTTTCCAGGATCAGTGTGTCAACAGGGAGGCGCGCGAGGGCGTCCCGGGTTTTCTTTCCCTGATCTTTGGTAACGACTCCGCCGACGCCGATAAAGCAACCCAGGTCCACCAGCTTACAGGCCTGCTGGTAACTGCCAGAAAAGCCGTGAACCAGAACCCGGCCGGTGAACTGCTTGCGCCTGAGCAAATCAGCCACCTCATCGTGGGTTCTGACCGAATGCACCACCAGCGGCAGGCGCGCATGCGCAGCAATATCGATCTGCGCCTCGAACCAGGGGAGCTGAACTGCCAGATCCCCATGAAGTCGGTCGAGTCCGCATTCACCCACGCCGACACAGCGGTCGTGCCGGATTTGAAACGCCTGCTCGAGGGCAGCCAGATCCGCCTCCGAATGTTCTTCCACGTACCAGGGGTGGATGCCCAGACAGTAATAAAGACCCTCGTATTCCGAAGCGACACGGCTGACGCGCCCCCAGTCAGCTCGCCGAACACCCGGAATCACCAGATGCGACAACCCGAGCGTGCGGGCTTCCTCCAGTACTGAACGCCGATGCTCGTCAAAACAAGGGAAGTCAAAATGGCAATGTGCGTCGATCAACCGCATAGCACGCTCCGGGCAATCAGTGCTCTCGAGTTTTGTGGAACTGGATATCGGGATACCGTTCCTGAGCCAATTGCAGATTTACCATGGTCGGGGCGACGTACGCCAGTCGGTCGCTACCATCCAGTGCCAGATTATCATTCGCTTTGCGTTCGAATTCATCCAGTTTACGCTCATCAGCGCTGGTTACCCAGCGCGCGGTCGCCACATTGATAGGTTCGTACATTGCGTCTACCTTGTATTCACTTTTCAGGCGGCTGACCACAACGTCGAACTGCAGAACACCAACCGCACCAACAATCAGATCGTTGTTGGCTAATGGACGGAAGACCTGAACAGCGCCCTCTTCAGCCAGCTGGATCAAGCCTTTCTGGAGCTGCTTGGCTTTTAGCGGATCTTTCAGACGAATGCGGCGGAAGAGTTCAGGCGCGAAATTCGGAATCCCCGTAAACTTCATGTCTTCACCGGCCGTGAAGGTATCTCCCAGCTGAATCGTGCCATGGTTATGAAGGCCGATAATGTCTCCAGCGAAGGCTTCTACCGCTTGTTCCCGGTCGCCGGCCATAAACGTCAGCGCATCGGAAAAGCGAACTTCTTTGCCAATGCGCACGTGCCTCGCTTTCATCCCCTGAGCATACTTGCCGGACACAATGCGCAGGAACGCCACCCGGTCCCGGTGCTGGGGATCCATGTTCGCCTGGATTTTGAAAACAAAGCCGGAAAACCCCTCTTCTGCAGGCTCAACCAGGCGGCTGTCGGTCTCTCTGGGCTGCGGCGTTGGCGCCCAGTCCACCAAGCCGTCCAGCATATGGTCCACCCCGAAATTACCAAGGGCCGTACCGAAAAAGACCGGTGTCAGTTCACCGGCGAGAAACGCATCCTGATCAAATTCATGAGACGCCCCTTTTACCAATTCAATTTCGTCCCGAAGCTCTGTCGCCCAGGTTCCGATGACATCTTCGAGTTCCGGGTTATCCAGCCCCTTGATGATCCGCGTTTCCTGAATCATGTGCCCCTGGCCTGACTGGTAAAGGACGATTTCATCCCGTAACAGGTGATAGACCCCTTTAAAATTCTTACCGTTTCCGATGGGCCAGGTGATCGGCGCACAGGCAATTTTCAGGACGTCCTCCACCTCATCCATCAATTCAACCGGATCCCGCGTATCGCGGTCCAGCTTGTTCATGAAAGTGATGATCGGCGTGTCACGGAGACGGGTAACTTCCATCAGTTTGATGGTCCGCTCCTCTACACCTTTGGCGCTATCGATGACCATCAGGCAGGAGTCCACGGCCGTCAGCGTGCGGTAAGTGTCTTCCGAGAAGTCTTCGTGGCCGGGGGTATCAAGAAGATTGACCAGGCGGCCGCCATAGGGGAACTGCATGACGGACGTAGTGACTGAGATACCCCGCTCTTTTTCCATTTCCATCCAGTCAGACTTGGCATGCTGGCCTGACTTCTTGCCTTTCACAGTGCCAGCCTTCTGAATAGCCTGGCCGAACAGCAGCACCTTTTCGGTAATGGTGGTCTTACCCGCGTCCGGGTGAGAGATGATGGCAAACGTTCGACGGTTATCGACTTCGCTGGATAAGCTGGTCATAAGTGGCAAAAATCCGACTGGGAGAGACTAGAAAAACGGACGCTATTATAAAGCCAATAGCGCATCTACGCGAACTGGCGCGGTTTGGGTGTTTGTTGGACTATTAAAGGTTCAAGGTTCCAGACTCGGAAGCGACAATGACAAAACCCGGGCATCTTCTCGCCCGGATGAAGACGGGTAGTATCCGGGGCGCCGGCCAATATCCACAAAACCTTCGTCCAGATAAAGATCCATCGCAGACTCATTACTGGCTCGAACCTCAAGAATAACCTGGACCATGCCTTCCTTCGCCGCCTCGCCCGTCAAGTGGCGCAATAAGTGGCGTGCCAACCCCGAACGGCGATGTTGCTTCGATACACAAAGATTCAGCAAATGAGCCTCATCCACCATGTAAACGACAACCGCATACCCAACAAGCGCATCAGCAAGAACAACGCCCCAAAGCCGATAATTGGGCCGGAAGCAATCGCGAAATACGGCTTCAGGCCACGGAAACGAATAGCCCATGCGCTCGATTTCCAGAATTTCGCCCAGATCCCCTTTAACAAGCGGTCGTACAGAACGGCCCAGAGACTCTTCTACCTGATAAGAAAAAGACATAAGGCTCTACACCCGATAATAGCTTTTGAGAGCATCCCACAGATTTCGTTTATGATCGGGCGTCGTCGAAATTTCGGCCAGCGAATAAGGGAAATCTACTCCGACTCGCGGCAAAACCGGTTTCAGGTACCGTTGCCGATCTTCTTCATTTTCTTCGGTAAGCACGCCTAACAAGATGATTGAACGCTCAGAATAACCCGACACAACGCTTGTCAGAACATCCCGGAAATCCTCCGGTGAATTTCCGGGAATGTGAGGATTACGAAAAACTGGCCAATGAAGCATGCGGCGATCGTCGACCTCGCCTTTGTCCAAGGCTTTCAGAACATTATGGGCGAGCACATTCTGAAGACGTTCGCTTGCCTCATCCGACCAATGACTTATGAGCAAATAATGCTCGGTAGACCAGACGCCCAGGTTGCACTCGATGCGGATATGTTTAATTGAGTCGCCCGCCATTTTGGACGTCGCATTCTCGGTTTCCGTTCCTTCTTCCTGAACTGCGCCATCGTTTAAGTTCAAGTCCTGCGGTATTGTCGACTCGGCGCGCGCAACCTTTGGTGCGTCCCCCAAGTCAGCGCCCTTCTGACTCGTTGTGCTCTTATTATTCTCGGCAGGCGCCATTAGCGCTTGTAGATCTACCGCTCTTTGCCGAGGTTGATTTGAACTGACGCTGGAGTCCGTCTGTGGTGACTGCGCAGCAAGCTGGGGCTCTTCTTCAAATACCGCGCTTAATGGCGTATCAGCGTCATCAAACTGGTAATCAACGCTGGGCGCAGCGCCCGGCAGAGGCCGCTTTGCATACCACATGCGAATGCCCGCCGCCGCTAGATAAAATTGTCTGTGAACTTCCTGGTTTGTCATTTTAACCCGTAGAGTCGCAAATAGTGTTGATGCATCCGCATCCTACCGGCCAATTTTCCATACACGCAACAAAAAACCCCCGACAGTTGCCTGTTGGGGGTTATTTGGGATTAGGAGTCTGACGATGACCTACTCTCACATGGGCAGAAGCCACACTACCATC
>Ga0306900_1000121_pt1 | contig 47802 bp, 40 predicted proteins | sample AntRauMFilla3765_FD_190416 | JGI IMG/M metagenome (GOLD analysis project Ga0306900, IMG submission 190416) | Saline lake microbial communities from Rauer Islands, Antarctica - Metagenome Filla 3 #765 (v2) (version 2) | ecosystem: Environmental > Aquatic > Non-marine Saline and Alkaline > Saline ... | reverse complement strand
TCGTTGGCGTGGACTACGCCGTCGAGTGGATCTGTGGTGGTACTGAAAACCGTGCGGACAAAGCGCTGAAGGTGGGTGCCGTCGACGCAATCATCGAGAGTGATAAGCTTGTTGAAGGTGCGATCGACATCATCAAACAGTGCAACGCCGGCAAGTTTGACTACATGGCCCGTCGCGAAGAAAAGAAAGGCAAGATCAAGCTGAACGCGATGGAAAGCATGATGGCGTTCGAGATATCCAAAGGTTTTGTCGCGGCCCAGGCGGGTAAAAACTACCCGGCGCCGGTTGAAGCCATTAAGGTTATGCAGAAGCATGCAGGCCTGACCCGTGACAAGGCGATCGAAGTGGAAGCCAAAGGCTTCGCCAAGATGGCCAAAACCAATGTCGCGGCCTGCCTGGTTGGCCTGTTTCTGAATGATCAGGAATTGAAGAAAAAAGCCAAAGCCTGGGAGAAAGAAGCCAATGACGTGAACCTGGCCGCCGTTTTGGGTGCAGGTATCATGGGTGGCGGTGTTGCATTCCAGTCAGCACTGAAGGGCACGCCGATCCTGATGAAAGACATCAACCAGGATGGCATTGCGCTTGGCCTGAAAGAAGCCAAGAAGCTGCTCACAAAGCGTATCGACAAGGGCAAAATGAAGCCCGATCAAATGGCGGACGTCCTCAACAGCATCACGCCGACTCTGAACTACGGTGATTTCAAGAACGTCGACCTGGTGGTTGAAGCGGTTGTTGAAAATCCGAAGGTAAAAGATGCGGTTCTGCGCGAAACCGAAGATAACGTTCGGGAAGACGCGATTCTGACATCCAACACCTCGACCATTTCCATCGACCTTCTGGCGAAAAACCTGAAGCGTCCGGAAAACTTCTGCGGCATGCACTTCTTTAACCCGGTTCACATGATGCCCCTGGTTGAAGTTATCCGCGGCAAAAAAACCAGTGATCGGGCGATCGCCACTACCGTGGCTTATGCCAAGGCTATGGGCAAAACCCCGATTGTTGTGAATGATTGCCCGGGCTTCCTGGTGAACCGCGTTCTGTTCCCGTACTTTGGCGGATTTGTGAACCTGGTCCGTGACGGCGCTGACTTCCAGCACGTTGACAAGGTCATGGAAAAATTCGGTTGGCCCATGGGCCCGGCCTATCTGCTGGACGTTGTTGGCATGGACACTGGCAAGCATGCAGGTGAAGTTATGGCCGACGGCTTCCCGGACCGGATGAAGCACGAAGGTACAACCGCCATTGACGTGATGTTCGATAGCAACCGTTACGGACAGAAGAACGACAAGGGCTTTTACAAGTACGAACTGGATCGCAAGGGCAAGCAGAAGAAGGTGGTTGACGAAGAAACCTACAAGCTGCTTGAACCGGTTGTTCAGGGTAAGAACGACTTCAGTGACGACGACATCATCGCCCGTATGATGCTGCCGCTGTGCCTGGAGACTGTTCGCTGCCTGGAAGACGGTATTGTTGAAGATCCCGCCGATGCGGACATGGGCCTGGTTTTCGGTATCGGCTTCCCGCCGTTCCGTGGCGGTGCCCTGCGTTACATCGACGATATGGGTGTCGACAAATTCGTCGAGCTGGCAGACAAGTTTGCAGATCTTGGTCCTTTGTATCATCCGACCGAGAAACTGCGTGAAATGGCCAAAACTGGTGAAAAGTTCTTTGGCTAACCCTGAACGAGATTTCCGAACGGAGAAAGATCTATGAGCCTTAATCCGAGAGACGTTGTCGTCGTCGATTGCGTGCGGACTCCGATGGGACGTGCCAAAAACGGTTGTTTCCGCAATGTTCGCGCGGAAACCCTGTCGGCAGCGCTGATCGAAGCACTGTTTGAGCGCAATCCCAAGCTCGACCCGAAAGAAGTTGAAGACGTGATCTGGGGCTGTGTAAACCAGACCAAGGAACAGGGCTTCAACGTGGCGCGTCAGATTTCACTGTTGACCCGCATCCCGCACGAATCTGCGGCGCAAACCGTCAACCGTTTGTGTGGTTCCGCCATGAGCGCCATTCACACCGCAGCTCAGGCGATCGAAACCGGTAACGGCGATGTGTTTGTGGTGGGCGGCGTTGAACACATGGGCCATATCCCCATGACCGACGGCTTCGACCACAACCCGGCTTCGTCCAAGTATTCTGCCAAAGCGTCCAACATGATGGGCCTGACCGCGGAAATGCTGGCAAAGATGCACGGCATAACCCGCGAGCAGCAGGACGAGTTCGGTGCCCGCTCTCATCGCCTCGCTCACGAAGCGACCAAAGAAGGGCGTTTCAAGAACGAAATCGTTCCGATCGAAGGTCATGATGAGAACGGCTTTAAAAAGCTGATCGAGGAAGACGAGACCATTCGCCCGGAAACAACGGCCGAGTCTCTTGGCCAGCTAAAGCCGGCGTTCGATCCCAAGGGCGGCACGGTGACGGCCGGCACGTCTTCGCAGCTCACCGACGGTGCGTCAGCGCTGGTACTGATGTCGGCAGAACGCGCTGAGGCGCTGGGTTTGAAACCGATTGCCAAGATCCGCGGTATGGCAGTCGCCGGTTGCGATCCGGCCATTATGGGTTATGGCCCGGTTCCGGCAACGAAAAAGGCACTCAAGCGCGCAGGCCTGAAAGTCGAAGACATCGATTTCTGGGAGCTGAACGAAGCTTTCGCGGGTCAGTCTTTGCCGGTATTGAAGGACCTGAAGCTGCTGAATGTGATGGACGAGAAAGTGAATCTGAACGGTGGTGCGATTGCCTTGGGGCACCCGCTGGGCTGCTCTGGTGCACGTATTTCCACAACCCTGCTGCACGTGATGCAGAGCAAGGGCGGTAAGCTTGGTGTTTCCACCATGTGTATCGGTCTTGGGCAGGGCATCGCGACGGTGTGGGAGCGTCTCTGATTCGTTGAACTGAATCATTAACGCGTCCTGAGAAAGCCCGGCAAACGCCGGGCTTTCTTGTCTGGTACTCGCCAAAAGCGGCGATAAAACCGCTCTGCATTTTTTAATAATGGGTTGTCTTGCTTTTCTTGACCCTGTACAACAATGCAATTATGCAACTACGGCGGCTATTGAGACTTTTCTAGCCGACTGATTTTACTGCGAGTTTACGGTTTGCTGATTTTCTGACCGATTATCGCCAAGGATACAGATCTTCGATATGGGTAAAAGCCTCGTTATTGTAGAGTCGCCAGCGAAAGCTAAGACCATCAACAAATACCTCGGCCCTGACTTCATAGTTAAGTCGAGCGTGGGGCATATTCGCGACCTCCCGGTCAGTGGTTCCGGCTCGACCTCAGACCCGAAAGAGCGGGCGCGACAGGCTGCGATTACCCGCAAAATGAGCCCGGAAGAAAAGGTCATCCATAAAAAGAAGAAAGCCCGGGATCAGCTGTTGGCGAGAATGGGCGTGAACCCTGATCAGGACTGGGATGCGCGTTACGAGATCCTCCCGGGCAAAGAGAAAGTGGTGAGCGAGCTCAAACGGCTGGCCAAATCCGCAGATAACATCTATCTAGCGACGGATTTGGACCGCGAAGGGGAAGCCATTGCGTGGCACCTTCAGCAAACCATTGGCGGTGAACCTGAAAAATATAGGCGCGTGGTCTTTAACGAGATTACCAAGCGGGCCATTCAGGAAGCTTTCAAAGACCCGGGTAATCTGGACAATGACCGCGTTAACGCCCAGCAGGCGCGCCGTTTTCTCGATCGGGTTGTGGGTTATATGGTGTCGCCCCTGCTGTGGGCGAAAATTGCCCGCGGTCTCTCAGCAGGCCGCGTTCAATCCGTTGCCGTGCGCCTTATTGTTGAGCGCGAGCGAGAGATCCGTAAGTTTGTACCGGAAGAGTTCTGGCAGCTGCACGCAGACCTTACTCGAAACAAAACCGACCATTCGATTCGTTTCGAAGTAACCCGATACGATAACCAGGCTTTCCGGCCATCGACCGAAAAACAGAGCAACGCGCACGTCGAGCGCCTTGAGGCGGGTGATTTCAAGGTTGCCAAGCGGGAAGACAAACCGACCAGATCCCGACCTACTGCACCCTTTATTACGTCCACGCTGCAGCAGGCGGCCAGTAATCGCATGGGGTTCAGTGTCAAGAAAACGATGATGCTGGCCCAGCGACTCTACGAGGCAGGTTTTATTACCTACATGCGTACCGACTCCACCAACCTGAGTCAGGATGCGGTCGCCGGTTGCCGTAGTTATGTGACCAAGGCGTTCGGCGAAAAGTTTTTGCCGGAGAAGCCCAGGGTTTATGGCAGCAAAGAGGGCGCGCAGGAAGCTCACGAGGCTATCAGGCCGACAGACGTGGATCGCAGGCCCACTGACATTCAGGGGCTGGAGAAGGACGCAGAGAAGCTCTATGAGCTCATCTGGCGTCAATTTATAGCTTGCCAGATGGCCGATGCAGAGTTCCTGAGTACGTCGATCATGGTTGCCAACGGCGATTACGAGTTGCGTACCCGTGGGCGGATCATCAAGTTTGAAGGATTCCTGAAGGCGGCTCCCCAGACTTCCAAGAAAGATGAAGACATCGCATTGCCGGATATCAAGGAAGGGGAGGCGCTGGGCCTTGAGAAGCTCGATCCTACCCAGCACTTCACCAAGCCGTCGCCCCGTTACACTGAGGCAAGTTTGGTGAAAGAATTGGAAAAACAGGGTATTGGTCGACCATCGACTTACGCGTCCATCATTTCCACCATTCAGGACCGTGGCTATGTTCATCTCCAGAACCGGCGTTTCTATGCCGAGAAGATGGGAGAGATAGTCACAGGGCGCTTATCCGAATCTTTTCCGAACCTGATGGATTTTGATTTTACCGCGCGGATGGAAGATGAGCTCGACGAAATTGCATCCGGTGACGTGCAATGGAAGCAAGTGCTGAACGACTTTTACAGTCGCTTCCGAAAGCAGCTCGAAACGGCCGAGAGCGGCGATGAAGGTGGTATGCGGGCGAATACCCCGACCGAAACTGACATCCCGTGTCCGACCTGTGAGAGGCCGATGCAGATTCGTGTGGCCAGCACGGGCGTATTTCTTGGTTGCTCCGGGTACTCACTGCCGCCAAAAGAGCGCTGCAAAACCACTATTAACCTGGTGTCCGGTGATGAAGTGGTTGCTGCCGACGAAGATGTCGAAGGCGAAGGGGAAACCCGCCTGTTGCGCAAGAAGCGTCGCTGCCCGAAATGTAGCACGGCGATGGACAGCTACCTTGTGGATGAGGGCCGTAAGCTTCATGTTTGCGGTAATAATCCGGATTGCTCAGGTTTCGAAGTTGAGAAGGGCACCTTCCGTATCAAAGGTTACGAAGGGCCGACGCTGGAATGCGACAAGTGCGGATCTGAAATGCAGCTCAAAACCGGCCGCTTCGGTAAATACTTCGGCTGTACCAGTGATGAGTGTAAAAACACCCGCAAGCTTCTGAAAAGTGGAGAGCCCGCGCCGCCCAAAATGGACCCGGTCCCCATGCCGGAACTTACCTGCCAGAAGGTAGAGGACACTTACGTTCTACGTGATGGCGCGTCGGGCCTTTTTCTGGCGGCAAGCAAGTTTCCGAAAAACCGGGAAACCCGTCCGCCCCTTATTAAAGAGATCAAACCGCATCGTAAGGAAATTGATCCGAAATACGATTTCCTGATGGATGCGCCGGAGAAGGATCCGGAAGGTAATCCGACGGTGATACGTTTCAGCCGCAAGACCAAGGAGCAGTACGTCATGTCTGAAAAAGATGGCAAGGCGACCGGCTGGTCGGCCTGGTACGAAAGCGGGCGTTGGGTGCCCAAAGACAAGAACAAGTGATTGATTGGCCACGGAAGACACGGAATCCGTGGCCAATATACTCCTGTCGCTTACCTCTTACTTCTTACCTCTCAGTCTCCGGATCAGCGACGACGTGTCCCATCGACGCCCGCCCATATCCTGAACGTCGGCGTAAAACTGGTCTACCAGGGCAGCGACGGGGATCTTCGCCCCGTTTTTGCGAGCTTCTTCAAGGCAAATCGCCAGGTCCTTCCTCATCCAGTCCACTGCAAAGCCGTGGTCGAATTCGTCAGCGATCATCGTGGCTGAGCGGTTATCCATCTGCCAGGACTGGGCCGCACCTTTGGAAATGACATCGACCACTTTCTGAACGTCCAGATTTGCCTGCTCGGCAAAGTGCAGTGCTTCTGACAGACCCTGAACCAATCCGGCGATCGCAATCTGGTTGACCATTTTCGTTCTTTGCCCACTGCCGACCGGTCCCATGAGGTTGAGAGCCTTGGCGTAGTGCTCCATTAAAGGCTTTGCCCGGGAAAAATCCTGATCCTCGCCCCCGCACATGATCGTGAGTTTGCCATTCTCAGCGCCTTGTTGACCGCCAGACACGGGGGCATCAATAAATCCCAGTTGTTTTTCTTTAGCGAGTGCCGCCAGGTGCTCGGCTATCTCCGCGGATGCGGTAGTGTGGTCCACCAGAACGGCGCCCGGGCGGGCGTTTGCTATGACCCCATCCGGCCCCTCAAAAACTTCTCTCAGGTCCTTGTCTGCGCCCACACAGGCAAAGACGATATCGGCGTCAGCAACGGTTTCGGCAATGGTATGGCAGGCGGTGCCGGCATAGTCGGATGCCCATTTCCGGGACTTTTCGGCAGATCGGTTCCAAACGTTAACGGAAAGTCCCGCGGTGGCCAGGTGACCTGCCATGGGGTAACCCATGACGCCGAGTCCAATAAAGGCGACTTTTATGCTCATCTGTTGTTCTCCGATGTGATGTTGTTATTAATAAAGTTCCTGATCATTACAAAATGCGAGCTCATAAAAAAGGCCGCGTTGATAGCGGCCTTGTGTGAAACACAATTCAGAGGTTTATTTTTTGGGGTATTTCCGCACGTCTGACCCCGTATAAAGCTGACGCGGACGACCAATACGGTAGTTACCGCTGACCATTTCATTCCAGTGGGAGAACCACCCAATGGTGCGAGACAGGGCAAAAATAACGGTGAACATCGACGTAGGAATACCGATCGCTTTGAGAATCAGCCCGGAATAGAAATCAACGTTTGGATAGAGCTTTCGCTGAACAAAGTATTCGTCTTCCAGTGCAATCTTTTCAAGACGCTGGGCGATTCGGAGCAATGGGTCGTTCTCCAGGCCAAGCTCGGTAAGTACCTCGTGGGCCGTTTCCGCCATCACTTTGGCGCGGGGGTCGAAATTCTTATACACCCTATGACCGAAGCCCATAAGGCGGAAGGGGTCGTCCTTGTCCTTGGCTTTGGCAATGTATTTCTCGATGTTTGATTCATCACCGATTTCCGCCAGCATGTCCAGCACGGCTTCGTTCGCACCGCCGTGTGCCGGGCCCCACAGAGCGGCAATACCTGACGCAATACAGGCATACGGATTGGCCCCTGTTGAGCCGGCCAGTCGAACGGTGGACGTCGACGCGTTCTGCTCATGATCTGCATGCAAAATGAAAATCTTGTCCATGGCCTTGGCGAGCGTCGGGTTCGGCACATACTCTTCGCAAGGCACGCCGAACATCATTTGCAAGAAATTTTCGGCGTAAGACAGGTCATTGCGCGGGTACATGAACGGCTGACCGATACTGTACTTGTAGCTCCATGCGGCAATGGTGGGCATTTTGGCGATCAGGCGATGTGCGGTGATCTCCCTTTCATGCTCACTCGCAACGTCCATTTCATCGTGATAAAACGCCGACAGCGCGCCGACAACGCCGCACATGATGGCCATAGGGTGTGCGTCACGGCGAAAGCCCTGATAAAAATTCCGCATCTGATCATGAAGCATGGTGTGATTCTTGATCGTCTGATGGAACTTCGCGTTTTCTTCGGCGTTGGGCAGTTCGCCATTCAGCAGCAGGTAACAGACCTCGAGATAGTCCGAGTTCTCTGCCAGTTCCTCAATCGGATAACCACGGTGAAGGAGAACGCCATTTGCGCCATCGATGTAGGTAATTCCTGATTCGCAGGCGGCGGTGGAGACAAACCCCGGATCGTAAGTGAAAACGCCTTCCTGAACGAGGCTGCGCACGTCAATGACGTCTGGGCCGACAGTGCCGGAGTAGATCGGTAGCTCTATGGACTTGTCACCCACCGAAAGCGTGGCTTTCTTATCGGTCATGGGGCTCTCCTCTTTTCAATTAACAGCGTTAGATTATCAGCGTTTGACGGATTGGAAGGCGCGTATTATCGCAAAACTGGCGGCAAAATATAGGGCGTTGGCTTTTTTTGTCAATGAAAGGGGCTTTAACCCCGCTTTCAACCCCTTAAGATGGGTTCGCACAGGAAGTGTGAGGCCCTGATTTCACGGGCATTTGCAACCTTGCGCGTTTGTAATCAGGCGGGCTACTCCCTATACTCTGTAACCCGTAATTGGGGCCATAAGGTCAGCGCCGTATAGTAAAAGAGCGCAGACTTGAAACCCCTCCCTGGCGAATCATGTGCCGGCATTTTAGAAGCACACTGATCTGTACATACCAACCTTCCAGGCCCGGATCCGGTCCGTGCTGTGGAATCAAAAAGAGAGTGTGAGAGCGCTGTGAATAGCAAAAGACCAGTAAATCTCGATCTCAGCAAGTTTCATTTCCCGCTGCCAGCCATAACGTCCATTGTGCATCGTATCAGCGGCATCATTATCTTTATTGGTGTTGCGTTCATGTTATTTGGACTGGACCTTTCCCTCAGCGGAGAGGCCGGTTTCAGTCGCGTCAGTAACTTGCTGGACAGCTTCCTGGCGAAGCTGATCACCTGGGGCATTCTATCCGCCCTGTTATACCACCTGGTTGCCGGCATCAAGCACCTGCTGATGGACATGGGTATCGGCGAAGAGCTCGAAAGCGGTCTTCTCGCCGCCAAGGCCACGGTCGTGGTTTCGGTTATTCTGATTATTCTGGCAGGAGTCTGGGTATGGTAAACAGCGTAACGAACCTTGGCAGAAGCGGTGTTTTTGACTGGATGGTCCAGCGGGTCACGGCTTACGTACTTGCTTTGTACACGATTTTTTTAATTGGTTTCACGCTCACGACAGATGTTGACTATCAGACCTGGTCCGGACTTTTCAGTCAGACCTGGTTCCGGATTTTCACTCTGCTTGTCCTGGTGTCTATCGGGGCTCATGCGTGGGTTGGCCTCTGGACCGTATCGACGGACTACATCAAAGCAGCAGCCCCGAGATTTCTGTTCCAGGCAGCCTGTGGACTGGCTATGTTCGTGTATTTGGTTTGGGGCATTCAGATTCTGTGGGGGCTTTAATTAATGTCTAACATCAAGACCATGTCTTACGATGCGATTGTGATTGGTGGGGGCGGCTCCGGTATGAGGGCGGCCTTGCAAATGACCGAGTCCGGGGTCAACACCGCTTGTATCACCAAAGTGTTTCCGACTCGCTCGCACACGGTATCCGCTCAGGGTGGTATTACTTGCGCGATCGCCAGTGCCGATCCGAACGACGATTGGCGCTGGCACATGTACGACACCGTAAAAGGGTCTGACTACATCGCTGATCAGGATGCCGTGGAGTATATGTGTTCCGTAGGCCCGCAGGCCGTATTCGAGCTGGAGCATATGGGCTTGCCGTTCTCGCGAACGGAGCAGGGTCGGATTTATCAAAGACCATTCGGTGGCCAGTCCAAGGGCCCGGATGATCCCACTCAGGCTGCACGCACCTGCGCTGCGGCGGACCGCACCGGCCATGCTCTGCTGCACACGCTGTATCAGGCGAATTTGAAAGGCGGAACAACGTTCCTTAATGAATGGTATGCCGTCGATCTGGTCAAGAACAGCAAGAATGAAGTTGTCGGTATCGTTGCAATCGAGATTGAGACCGGCGAAGTGGCTTACATCAAATCCAAGGCGACGGTCCTTGCCACCGGCGGTGCTGGGCGGATTTATTCGTCTACGACTAACGCACTGATCAATACCGGCGACGGTATCGGCATGGCCCTGCGTGCGGGTTTCCCGATGCAGGACATGGAAATGTGGCAGTTTCACCCTACCGGTATTTACGGTGCCGGGACCCTGGTTACCGAAGGGTGTCGGGGTGAGGGCGGCTACCTGATCAACGCGGAAGGTGAACGCTTTATGGAGCGTTATGCTCCAAATGCGAAAGACCTTGCTGGCCGTGATGTTGTTGCACGAGCGATGGTCATTGAGATTCTTGAAGGCCGCGGCTGTGGCCCTGAAAAAGACCACGTGCTGCTGAAACTTGACCACCTGGGTGAAGAAACCCTGAATCTGCGTCTGCCCGGCATTTGTGAATTGTCCTGGACGTTTGCCCACGTCGATCCCGTAAAAGAGCCGGTTCCGGTAGTCCCGACCTGCCACTACATGATGGGCGGCATTCCGACCAACGTCGGTGGTCAGGCATTGACTCAGGATAAGGATGGTGTGGATCAGCCGATTCCGGGGCTATTTGCCTGTGGCGAGGCGGCCTGCGTATCTGTCCACGGCGCTAACCGTCTTGGCGGTAACTCGCTGCTTGACCTGGTTGTCTTCGGCCGATCCGCTGGCCTGCATATTGAAGAGCAACTGCGTGGTGGCTTTGAAGTCGATGGCGCCAGCGAGGAAGACATCAAGGCAGCCATGGCTCGACTGGACCGTCTGAGCTCGGCCTCCGAAGGTGAAAGCGTCGCTGACGTCCGCAAGGACCTGCAAAGCTGCATGCAGCTTTACTTTGGTGTCTTTCGTGATGGTCCGGCGATGGAAGAGGGTCTTAAGAAGCTCGAGGCCATCGGTGAGCGTTGCAAGAATACCAAACTGGCTGACACCAGTAATGCGTTCAATACCGCCAGGATCGAGGCGCTTGAACTGGACAACCTGTATGAGGTTGCGCTCGCGACGGCCGTCTCGGCTTTCGAGCGTAAAGAGAGCCGCGGTGCGCATGCCCGGAACGATTATACCGAGCGTGATGACGACAACTGGCTGAAGCATTCCTTATACTTTCCGTTAGAAAAACGACTTGGCAAGCGGGACGTAAACTTTACGCCCAAGACTGTTCCGACCTTCGAACCGAAGATCCGGACTTATTAAAAGGGGGATGTAACAATGTTGGTGAGTCTTTATCGTTACAACCCGGAGGCAGACAACGCGCCCTACATGCAGGACGTGGAAGTCGAGATTCCGGAAGGCAAAGACCTGATGGTTCTGGACGTCCTGAACCTGATCAAGGAGCGTGATACGTCAATGGCGTATCGCCGGTCCTGTCGCGAGGGCGTTTGTGGATCAGACGGCATGAACATGAACGGCAAGAACGGTCTTGCCTGTATCACGCCGCTGTCCGACGTAATGTCCGCCAAGAAGAAAAAACTGGTCCTTCGCCCGTTGCCTGGTCTTCCGGTTATTCGGGACCTGGTGGTAGACATGAGCCTGTTTTACAAACAGTACGAGAAAGTCATGCCATATCTGGTGAATGACAATCCTGCTCCGGCTATTGAACGCTATCAGTCACCCGAAGACAGGGAAAAACTGGACGGACTCTATGAGTGCATTCTATGCGCTTGCTGCTCCACGTCCTGTCCTTCGTTCTGGTGGAACCCGGACAAGTTCATTGGGCCGGCTGGTCTGCTTCAGGCTTATCGCTTTTTGGCCGACAGCCGTGACACCGCACAGGAGGATCGCCTGGCTAACCTCGATGACCCCTTCAGTGTTTTCCGCTGCCGGGGAATCATGAACTGCGTCAGCGTCTGTCCGAAAGGCCTGAACCCGACAAGGGCGATTGGCCACATCCGTGATCTGCTTCTTCAAAGGGCAACCTGAGCAGATTTCGAAACACACGCTATACTGTGCTCTTAAGGCACGTATCCCGAAGGGTTGGCAGTAATGCCAACCCTTCAACCAATGGCTTATAGTCATAAGCATTGGTGGGGTGCAGACTACCTAAGCCGTGGTCAGGGCTCAAAAAGCCTTGCCGCGGCTTTTGCAGAGTTAAACTACCGGGGAATGGAAAACACCCGTGTTGGATATGGCGGCTAAAGTCGATCCCGTAAAATCCCGTATTGACTGAGACTTACCCCTGGCCGACCATAGAGCATTCCCCGCACGAGCCCAAGGTGAGCTATTCAACATGCACGAAAGCATAATGGAGCAGTTGTGGCAGACTTCCCACCTACAAGGTGGAAATCTGGCCTACGTGGAACAGCTTTTCGAGACCTACCTGACTGATCCAAATGCCGTGCCCGAAGAGTGGCGCAGTTATTTTGACAGGCTTCCCAGCGTCGATGGCTACAAAGGCCGCGATGTCAGCCACGCGTCTATTCGCCAGCAGTTCGAGCACATTTCCAAAAATCAGCGATTTCTTGCGACTGGTGGTGTACCTGCAAGTGCCACAGCCGACGCTGATAAAAAACAGATTCGTGTCCTGCAGCTGATCAATGCGTTTCGTTTTCGCGGACATCAGGAAGCGAGCCTGGACCCACTTGGGGTCTGGAACCGGCCTGCCGTAGAAGACCTCGACCCGGCGTTTCATGAGCTAACCGAAGCAGATCAGGATCTTGAGTTTCAGACCGGTTCCTTGTGCTTTGGTGACGAAACCATGCGGCTCAGGGACATCGTCGATGGGCTACGTCAGACCTATTGTGGGAGCATTGGCGCAGAATACATGCACATTGTTGATACCCGCAGGAAGCGTTGGTTCCAGCAGCGTATGGAACCGGTAAGATCCAACCCGAATTTTGAAAGTCCTACACGCAAGCATCTGCTGGAGCGCCTCACCGCTGCGGAAGGCCTTGAGAAATATCTCGGGTCCCGTTATCCCGGCGTTAAAAGATTTGGTCTTGAAGGCGCCGAAAGTCTGATTACCTGCCTGGACGAACTGATTCAGCGCGCAGGCAGTTATGGCGCGAAAGAAATTGTTCTCGGCATGGCACACCGGGGTCGCCTGAACGTTCTGGTGAACACGCTGGGTAAGAATCCAAAAGAACTGTTTGACGAATTCGAGGGCAAGAAACTCGCTGATTCCGGTTCCGGCGATGTGAAATATCACCAGGGCTTCTCCTCTAACGTAATGACCGACGGCGGTGAGATTCACCTGGCGCTGGCGTTCAATCCGTCACATCTTGAAATTGTCTCCCCCGTGGTGGTTGGCTCTGTCAGAGCCCGCCAGACGCGTCGGGAGGACAACGATGGCGCTCAGTGCGTTCCGATTGTCATGCACGGTGACGCGTCATTCGCGGGCCAGGGTGTGGTAATGGAAACCCTGCAAATGTCGCAGACCCGCGGTTATGGCATTGGCGGTACACTCCATATCGTGATCAATAACCAGGTCGGGTTTACCACGAGCAAGCAGGAAGATGCGCGCTCGACGGAATACTGCACCGATGTGGCAAAAATGATTCAGGCGCCGATTCTCCATGTGAACGCAGACGATCCGGAAGCGGTCTTCTTCGTCACCCAGATGGCCATGGATTATCGACATGAGTTCAAGGAAGACGTGGTCATCGACTTGGTCTGTTACCGTCGCCGGGGGCATAACGAAGCCGACGAACCAGCAGCAACCCAGCCGGTGATGTACGAAAAAATTCGCGGCTTAAAAACGACTCGCGGACTCTACGCCGATAAGTTGATTGCTGACAGCGTAATCACCGAGGAAGAGTCCAAGCAGACAGAGCTAGAATACCGGGACGCGTTGGACAAGGGTGATCACGTTGTCAAATCTCTGGTTAAAGAGCCGAACAAGGACCTCTACGTCGACTGGACGCCTTATCTGGGTCATGAGTGGACGGCGAAGTGTAAGTCCAGCGTTACGCTCAAAACCATCCAGAAACTCGGCAAGAAGCTGACGGCACTTCCGGAAGGCTTTAGCGTGCAGCGCCAGGTTTCCAAGATTGTCAGTGACCGTGAAAAGATGACGGCGGGCGCACTGCCTATCAACTGGGGGTACGGTGAGGTGATGGCTTATGCCACACTTCTTGATGAGGGGCATCCGATACGTATCACCGGGCAGGACGTTGGTCGCGGTACCTTCTCCCATCGTCATGCGGTACTTCACAACCAGAAAGATGGCAGCACCCACATTGCTCTGGAGCACATCGCCGAAGATCAGCCAAAGTTCGAAATCTACGACTCGTTGCTTTCTGAAGAGGCAGTGATGGCGTTCGAGTACGGTTACTCAACAACGTCGCCAAAAGGGCTTGTCGTTTGGGAAGCACAGTTTGGTGATTTTGGTAACGGTGCACAGGTCGTGATAGACCAGTTCCTAACCAGCGGCGAGCACAAGTGGGGTCGTTTGTGCGGTCTGACATTGTTGCTGCCACATGGTTATGAAGGGCAGGGCCCGGAACACAGTTCGGCCAGAATGGAGCGTTTCCTGCAAATGGCGGCGGAGCATAATATTCAGGTTTGCGTGCCTACTACGCCAAGCCAAGTCTTCCACATGCTTCGTCGTCAGGTAAAACGTCCGCTGCGTAAGCCACTTGTAGCTATCACGCCCAAGAGTCTTCTGCGGCATAAAGAGGCAACATCCGATCTGGATGACCTGACCTCAGGCACCTTCAAAACGGTCTTGCCGGAAAAAGCACTGTCCGACCCGAAGAAGGTTACACGGCTGATCATGTGCAGTGGCAAAGTCTACTTTGACCTGCTCGAGCGGAAGAAAAACGATGAGCGGGACGATGTGGCGATTGTTCGTATCGAACAGCTTTACCCGTTCCCGGGTGATGACCTGGACGAGTTGTTTGCGAATTACACCAAGCTCAAACACGTGGTCTGGTGTCAGGAAGAGCCAATGAACCAGGGTGCCTGGTACTGTAGCCAGCATCACATGCGGAACGCGCTCTATCGGCTCGATCCCAAACTCTATCTGCAGTATGCGGGCCGCGACGCTTCGGCGGCGCCCGCTTGTGGGCACATGTCTGTTCACTTGAAAGAGCAGAAAAAACTCGTAAATGACGCTTTTGAAATCTGACGAGCTACCGAACTAAGGATCCGAGATGTCAACTGAAATAAAAGCCCCCGTTTTCCCAGAGTCGGTCGCAGAGGGCACTATTGCGACCTGGCACAAACAGCCGGGCGAAGCCTGCTCGCGTGATGAGCTGATTGTCGATATAGAAACCGACAAGGTTGTTCTGGAAGTTGTCGCGCCTGCCGATGGTGTCATTGAAGAAGTGGTGAAAGGCGAGGGCGACACCGTTGAGAGCGGTGCGGTTATTGGTAAGTTCAAGGAAGGCGCGGCCGGGGAATCAAAGCCGGCCGAGAAAGACAGTGGTGGCAGCGAGAGCAAAGCGTCAGCTGAAAAAGAACCGGCACAGCAGGCTGACAATTCCGGAAGCAGCTCGTCCGGCGATGGCATTCTCAGCCCGGCTGCTCGTAAACTGGCTGAGGAAAACGACCTGAATGCCGACACCATTAAAGGTACTGGCAAAGACGGACGTGTGACTAAAGAAGACGTTCAAAACCATGTAGATACAGCCAAAACTTCGAGCGATTCCTCGAAGTCTGCTGCGGACATGCCGGAAGTAAATGTTTCGCAGGGCGAGCGCCCTGAGAAGCGAGTTCCCATGACACGTCTGCGGGCCAGTATTGCCAAGCGCCTGGTCAATGCCCAGCAGACCGCCGCCATGCTGACGACCTTCAACGAGGTCAACATGGGGCCGGTGATGGAGCTGCGTAGGCAGTACAAGGAAAGCTTTGAGAAACGTCATGGCATCAAATTGGGCTTCATGTCGTTCTTTGCCAAAGCAGCCACGGAAGCGTTGAAGCGGTTTCCGGCGGTCAACGCGTCGATTGACGGCAACGATATGGTGTATCACGGCTATCAGGACATCGGTGTTGCGGTATCGACCGAGCGTGGCCTGGTGGTTCCGGTTGTGCGCGATGTTGACGGACTCGGCCTGGCCGATATTGAAAAGAAGATAGTGGAGTACGGAACCAAAGCCAAAGGCGGTAAACTGGCCATAGAAGATATGACCGGCGGCACCTTCACCATTACCAACGGTGGTACTTTCGGTTCATTGATTTCAACGCCGATTCTTAACCCGCCCCAAACCGCGATTCTTGGAATGCACAAGATTCAGGAGCGGCCGATGGCGGTAAATGGACAGGTCGTGGTTCAGCCAATGATGTATCTGGCGCTTTCTTACGACCATCGCATGATCGACGGTAAAGAGGCGGTTCAGTTCCTCGTAGCGATCAAGGAAATGCTTGAAGACCCGGCGCGTATTCTGCTGGATGTCTGAGCATTCACTTAACGAATCAGGAAACAGGGTTAACTATGTCTGATAAGTACGATGTCATTGTCATTGGCGCCGGGCCTGGTGGCTACGTCGCAGCCATCAAGGCAGCACAATTGGGGCTGAAAACAGCCTGTGTTGAATCCTGGACATCCGAAGACGGGAAGAGCCAGGTTCTGGGCGGCACCTGTCTGAACGTGGGCTGCATTCCATCGAAGGCATTGCTGGAAATCTCTCACAAGTTTGAGGAGGCCAACCACGGCTTCGAGATGCAGGGCATCATTGCCAAGGATGTCAAAATAGACATCGGCAAGATGATGGAACGCAAAAGCGGCATCGTGAAGCAGTTAACCGGCGGCATTGGCGGGCTGTTCAAGGCCAACGGTGTGACTTCCATTCACGGCCACGGCAAACTGCTGGCCAATCGCAAGGTGGAAGTGACCGACAAAGACGGTAAGGCGACGACCTACGAAGCCGAAAACGTGATTCTGGCCAGTGGTTCAAAACCGATCCAGATCCCGCCTGCGCCGTTTGACGGTGATTACATTGTTGATTCCGAGGGCGCGCTTGAATTCGAAGAAGTGCCCAAGCGCCTTGGTGTTATTGGCGCCGGTATCATCGGTTTGGAATTGGGCAGTGTCTGGGCACGGCTTGGCGCTGAAGTCACGATTCTGGAAGCGCAGGATACCTTCCTGCCCATGGTTGACCAGCAGGTTGCCAAGGACACGCTCAAACAGTTCCAGAAGCAGGGGCTCAATATTATTCTGGGCGCCCGCATGACGGGTGCCGAAGTTAAGCGCAAGCTGGTTAACGTCAACTTTGAAGACTCCAAGGGTAAGCAGGAGCAGAAGTTCGACAAACTGATTGTGGCGGTTGGCCGTCGGCCCTACACCGACAACCTTCTGGCGGAGGATTCTGGCGTCCAGATGGACGAGCGCGGCTTCATTTTTGTGGATGACACCTGTAAGACAGAAGCGCCTGGTGTTTGGGCTGTCGGTGACGTAGTGCGTGGCCCGATGTTGGCGCACAAGGCGTCGGAAGAGGGCGTGATGGTGGCGGAACGTATTGCCGGCCATAAGCCACAGGTAAATTATGACTGTATTCCCAATGTGGTGTACACCTTCCCGGAAGTTGCCTGGGTGGGTAAAACCGAAGAACAACTCAAATCCGCAGGCGAAGCCTATAAAACCGGAGTCTTCCCATTCGCAGCTAACGGCCGCGCGATGGCGGCCAACTCCGCGGTTGGTATGGTAAAAATTATCGCAGATGAGAAAACAGACCGGATTCTGGGCTTCCATGTCGTTGGTCCGGGGGCCTCAGAGATTGTGGCGCAGGGTGTGATCGCGATGGAGTTTGGCTCCAGCGCAGAAGATCTGGCCCTGACTTGCTTCGCGCATCCGACTCTCTCCGAGTCGGTCCATGAAGCAGCACTGGCCGTTGACGGCGGGGCGATTCACGTCGCCAATCGCCGCAAAAAGAAGTAACGCGAAATCGGAATCAGGAGGGGGCGCCAACTAAGGCGCCCCACTGCTATCCTCCATCAAATAGCGGGACATAGACTATGAATTTGCATGAATATCAGGGCAAGCAGCTATTTGCTGAATATGGCCTGCCTGTATCAAAGGGTATTGCCTGCGATACGCCAAAAGATGCGGTTGCGGCTGCTGATGAAATTGGCGGCGACGCCTGGGTTGTCAAGGCCCAGGTTCACGCCGGCGGCCGCGGTAAAGCGGGCGGTGTGAAGTTGGTCAAGAGCAAAGACGACATCCGTGCGTTTGCCGAGCATTGGCTGGGCAAGAACCTTGTGACTTACCAGACCGATGAGCATGGCCAGCCGGTCAGCAAGATTCTGGTTGAGTCCTTGACTGATATCGATCAGGAACTTTACCTGGGCGCGGTTGTGGACCGAGGTACTCGTCGCATCGTTTTCATGGCGTCCACCGAAGGTGGTGTTGAAATTGAAAAGGTTGCAGAAGAGACGCCGGAAAAGATCCTGAGAGCAGAAGTCGACCCTCTGGTAGGTGCTCAGCCTTATCAGGGCCGTGAACTGGCGTTCAAGCTTGGCCTTGAAGGCAAGCAGATCGGACAGTTCACCAAGATTTTTATGGGTCTGGCAAAACTGTTTGAAGAGCGTGACCTGGCCCTGCTGGAAATCAACCCACTGGTGATCACCTCATCTGGCGATCTTCATTGTCTGGATGCCAAGATTGGCGTTGACGGCAATGCGCTCTATCGCCAGAAGAAAATCCAAGAAATGCACGATCCGTCCCAGGAAGATTCCCGTGAAGCCGAAGCGGCCAAGTGGGAACTGAACTATGTGGCGCTTGAGGGTAATATCGGTTGCATGGTCAATGGCGCAGGGCTTGCCATGGGTACCATGGACATCATCAAGTTGTCCGGCGGCCAGCCCGCAAACTTCCTGGACGTTGGGGGCGGCGCAACCAAAGAGCGCGTCTCTGAGGCGTTCAAGATCATTCTGTCCGATGACAACGTCAAAGCTGTTCTGGTCAACATATTCGGCGGCATCGTGCGTTGCGACATGATTGCAGAAGGCATCATCGGTGCAGTCAAGGAAGTGGGCGTCAAGGTGCCGGTTGTGGTGCGTCTTGAGGGCAACAATGCCGAGACGGGCACTCAGGTATTGAAGGACAGCGGCCTGAACATCATCGCCGCTACCAGCCTGGCCAATGCTGCAGAGCAAGTCGTTAAAGCCGCGGAGGGCAAATAATGAGTATCCTGATTAATAAAGACACCAAAGTTATCTGCCAGGGCTTCACCGGCGCTCAGGGTACTTTCCATTCCGAGCAGGCGATCGCCTACGGCACCAAGATGGTAGGGGGCGTAAGCCCGGGCAAAGGCGGCACCGAGCATCTGGGCCTGCCCGTCTTCAATACGGTTCGTGAAGCTGTCGAGAAAACCGGGGCACAAGCCACTGTAATCTATGTCCCGGCACCATTCTGTAAAGACGCCATCATTGAGGCGGCTGACGCTGGCCTCGAACTGATCGTGTGTATTACCGAAGGCATTCCGACTATCGACATGCTCTACGCGAAAGAATATGTCGATCGCTCTGGGGCTCGCATGATCGGTCCTAACTGTCCGGGTGTGATCACACCGGACCAGTGTAAGATCGGCATCATGCCAGGTCACATCCACCAGGCTGGTAAGGTCGGCATCGTCTCACGCTCGGGCACCCTGACCTACGAAGCGGTCAAGCAGACCACAGACTTCGGTTACGGCCAGTCGACTTGTGTTGGTATCGGCGGCGATCCGATTCCGGGCTCCAACTTCATCGATATTTTGCAGTTGCTGCAGGATGACCCTCAGACTGAGGCCATCGTGATGATCGGTGAGATCGGCGGTACGGCAGAAGAAGAGGCGGCGGCCTTTATCAAGGCCAACGTCACTAAACCCGTCGTTGCTTACATCGCGGGTGTTACTGCGCCACCGGGCAAGCGAATGGGTCATGCCGGTGCCATTATCTCCGGTGGTAAGGGCACGGCGGACGAGAAATTCGCGGCCCTCAATGATGCGGGCGTGACAACCGTTCGCAGTCTTGCCGAGATCGGCAAGGCGCTAAAGGAAGTGACTGGCTGGTAAACTGGCCGGTAAGCAATGAGCCCCCGGGTCTGCCTGTCGGACTTCCGGGGGCTTTTTGTTTAAAGCGGCACCCTCATCAGACTATAATGACCAGCCGCCTGCCAAAATAGGGGCGACTTACTTTTCAAAAGGAGTTCCTGCTTTGAGTTCTGTAGATTCCCAGCAACGGATACTGTCCGGAATGCGTCCCACCGGAAAGTTGCACCTCGGCCATTATCACGGTGTCCTGAAGAACTGGGTGAAACTTCAACATGAATTCGAATGTTTCTTTTTTGTAGCCGACTGGCACGCGCTGACCACCAGCTATGACGATCCCAGCGGAATCGAACAGAGCGTTTGGGACATGGTAGTAGACTGGCTGGCCGCCGGTGTGAATCCCGGCTCATCTACCATGTTTATCCAGTCTAAAGTGCCGGAACACGCAGAGCTTCACTTGCTGCTTTCGATGATTACGCCGTTGGGTTGGCTCGAGCGAATTCCTACCTACAAGGATCAACAGGAAAAGCTGCGCGAAAAAGATCTGGCCACCTATGGTTTTCTTGGCTATCCACTGCTTCAGAGCGCCGATATTCTGATGTACCGGGCCGGGCGCGTGCCGGTTGGCGCCGATCAGGTGTCTCATGTGGAGATCACCCGGGAGATTGCTCGCCGCTTTAACCATATCTACGGTCGCGAAGCGGGTTTTGAAGAACAGGCTGAAGGCGCCATCGTGAAGATGGGTAAAAAGAACGCCAAGCTTTACCGGAATCTCAAGAAGCGGTACCAGGAAGGGGGCGACATGGATGCCCTTGAAACTGCCCGTGCACTGTTGAAAGAGCAACAGAATATTTCCCTGGGCGATCGCGAACGGCTCTATGGGTATATTGAAGGTGGCGGTAAAGTCATTCTTCCGGAGCCTCAGCCATTGCTGGCACCGGATTCCAAGATGCCCGGTCTTGATGGGCAGAAAATGTCCAAATCCTACAATAATACGATTGGCCTGCGGGAAGACCCGGATACGGTTTCCCAGAAAATCCGCACCATGCAGACCGACCCCCAGCGTGTCCGGCGCACGGATCCGGGTGAGCCAGAGAAGTGCCCGGTCTGGGGTTTGCACCAGGTTTACTCGGACAACGACACCCAGGAATGGGTGCAGACCGGCTGCCGTAGCGCGGGTATCGGATGCCTCGAATGCAAGAAACCATTAATTGATGCCATCGTGGAGGAGCAGAAACCCCTGCACGAACGTGCCGAGGAATACGAAAACAACCCGGATCTGGTCAGGGCTATTATTGAAGAAGGAAATGAGAATGCCCGCGATGCAGCGCGGGATACGCTTGAAGAAGTCCGGGCAGTCATGGGGCTGAATTACCGTTAATCCGCAAGGTATAACGACGTTCATTCCCGGGAGACCACATGACCGAAGAGACCACAGGAGCCCCACCCGCTGATGAGCAATCGGCTGTCCCGGACGGCCCGTCGCCTCTGGCACGCGTGTCTGGTAAACCTGTGGTCGATCTGCCAAAGGATCTCTATATTCCGCCGGACGCGCTGGCAGTATTCCTCGAGGCTTTTGAAGGGCCACTGGATTTGCTGCTCTACCTGATTCGCCGCCACAATATGGATATTCTGGATATCGATGTCAGCGAAATCACACGGCAATACATGGATTACATTGGTGCCGTTGAATCTATGCGATTCGAACTGGCGGCCGAATACCTGGTGATGGCGGCAACCCTTGCGGAAATCAAATCCCGCATGCTGTTACCAAGGCACGAAACCGAAGACGAGGAAGAAATCGACCCGCGAGCCGAACTCATCAGGCGACTGCAGCAATACGAGCGTTTCAAGCAGGCGGCCGAAGACATCGACCGGTTGCCGCGTCAGGAAAGAGACACTTTTACCGGCACGGCGGCTCTGCCCGAGCTGCCATCAAGCCAGACCCATCCGGACGTGGATCTACGTGAAATGCTCCTGGCGCTGCGCGGTGTTCTTGATCGTGCGGATCTGTTTACCAGCCACCATGTAGAGCGCGAGCGATTATCGACCCGTGAGCGAATGTCCGCGATCCTGGCCAGGCTCAAAGATGACCAGTTTGTGACGTTTGAGAGTCTTTTTACGCCGGAAGAAGGCAAGCTTGGTGTTGTTGTCAGTTTCCTGGCGAGCCTGGAGCTGGTTAAGGAGCAGCTGATTGAAGTGGTTCAGGCCGAGCTGCTAGGACCGATCTACGTTCGCGCTAGGGCCGCCTGCTAGATCCAAAGCCATCCGTAATTTTCAAGAGAGCTTATGAACGAAGAAAACCTCCGGAAAATCCAGGCCATTACGGAAGCGGCATTGCTGGCTGCCGGCAGGCCCATGTCTCTGGATCAGTTACGCGATCTTTTCCAGGAGAGCGAGCGGCCTGCTCGCCAGGTCATGGAGCATGTGATGGTGCTTCTGGATGCGGCCTGCGAAGGGCGCGGATTCGAGCTCAAAAAAGTCGCAAGCGGCTACCGCCTGCAGGTACGTGAAGTCTATGCGCCCTGGGTGGCACGGCTTTTCGAGGAAAAGCCCCAGCGTTATTCGCGCGCCTTGCTGGAAACGCTTGCGCTGGTCGCCTATCGCCAGCCGATCACCCGTAGCGAGATCGAAGACATTCGAGGCGTCACCGTCAGCAGCAATATTATCCGCACGCTTCAGGAAAGAGAGTGGGTAAGAATCGTGGGGCACCGTGATGTGCCGGGCCGCCCGGCCATGTACGCCACCACACGTCAGTTTCTGGATTACTTCAATCTTCAGGGGCTTGACCAGCTGCCTCCATTATCGGAAATTCGCGACCTGGAAGAAATTGGCCGGGAAATTGAAAAGAACATGCAGGCCGAAATCGAGTTTGAAGCGGTGGCATCCAACGAGGATGTCACCGGCGATGAGTCGGACCAGACGGCCGATTCGGATAAGACACTTCACTGACAGAGCCGATCTGGCACTTTACAACGAAAGGATGTACCCATGGCGGCTGAACGCCCCCGTAAACCGGATACGAAAACCCCGAACGCGAATGCTCCGGAGGGGCCAGAGCGTATTCAGAAGCTGCTGGCGCGGGCGGGTGTCGGCTCCCGCCGGGAAGTAGAAAGCTGGATTGAGGCCGGACGACTGCAGATAAACGGCGAACCGGTTGCTCCCGGCCAGAAAGCCACAGTCCAGGACCGGATTGAGCTGGATGGCAAGCGGCTGGATATTGCGGCAGGTGCCCAGGTGCTCCGGCGGGTTCTGATTTACAACAAACCGGAAGGCGAGGTCACCACACGTCGCGATCCTGAAGGTCGTCCCACTGTGTTTGACCGGCTGCCAAGGCTGCCAGATCACCGCTGGATTGCCATTGGTCGACTGGATATCAACACTACCGGGCTGGTTCTTTTCACAACTGACGGAGAGCTGGCCAATCGACTGATGCACCCGTCAAGGCAGGTTGATCGAGAATACGCGGTACGGGTATTCGGTGAGGTAGATGAAGCCATGATCAAGCGGCTGTCGGAAGGTGTTCTCCTGGAGGATGGCAGTGCCCGCTTTAGTGATATTTCTGAAGCCGGCGGCAAAGGCATGAACCAGTGGTATCACGTTACATTGATGGAGGGCCGCAACCGTGAAGTCCGGCGGCTCTGGGAATCCCAGGGGGTCAGGGTAAGCAGGCTCAAGAGAGTTCGTTACGGGCCCGTATTCTTGCCCAGTCGGCTGGTGATGGGCAAATGGGAGGAGCTTGATCAGAAAGCAGTGGATACGCTCAGTCGTTCTGTTGAACTCTCGCCCGTTGATATTCCGGCCAAAACACCGACCGAACAGAAAGCCGACGACCGTAAGCGCGGGAAACAGGCTGCGCCCTCGAGACGCAAACCTGGAACACCCCGATGGCAGGTTTCAGGCGGTCAGGGGGACAACGGCTCCGAGAAAAAGCCGGTCAGAAAGAAGCGCTAGTGCTGGCCAGGGGAGATGGCCGCAGACACACTGGTACAGTTACGGCCGTTGGCCTTGGCGCGATACAGCGCCTCGTCGGCCCGCGCCAGCCACTGTCCGGCTTCTTCATCCTGTAATCTCATGGCCACGCCGCAGCTTGTGGTCACAGAAATGTTGGAGTCACCGCAGTGCACACGCACCGTGTTCATGAAGTGGCGGATCCGGTCTGCGACGGCTCTGGCATCCACCTCGGTGGTCTGAGGCAGCAGAATGACGAATTCCTCGCCGCCATAGCGGTACACTTCATCAGACGTCCGGATGGCTTTCTGCAATTCTTTGGCGGCCAATTGCAGAACGTGGTCGCCAATGACATGTCCATGTTGATCATTGATCGCTTTGAACCGATCAAGGTCGCAAAGAATCAGCGAAGTCTGCAGACCGTGGCGGTTTCCCAGTGACGTGGCTTTCTCGAGAGCATCATCCATGGCACGTTTATTGGGAATTCCGGTTAGCGCATCGGTCAGTGCCGCTTGCTCGACGGCTATGTACATGCACGCATTACGGATCGGGCAGATGGCCGCGCTCAAGATCAGCTCGAAGCCCTCCAGTTCTTTTTCTGAGAACCGTTGTTTACGGCTGAATGTGAGTGCGCCATAAAACTGGCCCTCAAGGTTCAGGCGATAGTCACAGCGATGGGGGCCGCCCATGCCGGTCGCATAAACGAAATCCCTGGATGCGATCTGGTGACGGTAGGTCATGCAGTCAAAGGGAATGACCGATTGAACTTCCTCGGCGAGCATGCCCATCTGGGTTTCAAGGCTCAGCGTTGTTGACAGTCGCCGGGTAAGGCGAGTCAGAACGTCCTGAGATTCACGCCAGTTTTTGTGCGTTTGCACCAGAGTTGCCAGCTTGTGCGTGCTTTGCGCAGAGCGTTTTAGGGTTGGGATCTGCTTCACGAATCGTCGCCTGTTCAGAGATTTTCTCTATTCAAAGCATGATTCTTGCCAAAAATTGAAAATACATTAAAATCGGAATGTTATAAGATGTATTTAATAAAAATATATAGGTGAAAGCCTAAGTTGCCGAACCACATGCCAAAAATCTGGCAAATCATTTCCGCGCTCGGCGAACAGCGGAAAATGGGTGTAAAAGGATTGGGCCGGCCAGTGCCTGTGATAAACTTTTCCGCCTGGTGTTCAGACGTCTGTCCGAAAGGGATTATTCAGGTTTATGAGGTTTCAGGCCCCCGAAAGTCTGTCAGAGCAGATTGCCCAACACCTGGGTCAGCGCATTGTGACCGGTGATTTGCCTCCCGGTGCACGAATTCAGGAGCTCAAGGTGTCAGGCGAGTTGAATGTCAGTCGGGGCTCGGTAAGAGAGGCATTACTGGTTCTGCAGCGCCGGCATCTGGTGGATATTTTCCCCCGTCGTGGGGCGGTGGTGTCCAGGCTGACCCCCGAGCTGGTCAACAGTCTTTACGATATCTACATAGACCTGTTGTGCATGCTGGGCCGAAAAGTACTTCAACGTTGGTCCGGACGTGAGCTGACAGGCGTTATGGGCCAGGTTCGCGAGCTTCAGATAATGATAGATGCACTGAATTCGCCGACTAATGACGCTGCCGAAAAAATCATCGACGCAGGTTTCGGGGTTATGCGATACGCCTACGAGCTGGTAGAAAATCCTTTCCTCGAAGAAACTCTGGAAAATTTCAGGCCGGCCATCAGTCGCACCTATTTCGTGGCTCTTGAGAATTTCCGTGATGAGCTGGACGCCACGGCCCGGTTTTTCCGGCAACTGGCGGAATCCGTGAGTACGGACGATGCCGCCGGCCTTGAACGGGTGATCCGGGAATTCGGGGAACATCAACGCCATCAGGTGCTCAGTATTCTCGGAACAGGAGCGAAGGCCTGATATGCGTCTCAAGTCGATCAAGTTGGCAGGGTTCAAATCCTTTGTTGATCCAACCACGGTCCCGTTCCCCACAAATATGACATCCGTTGTGGGACCCAATGGCTGTGGCAAATCCAATATCATCGACGCCGTTCGCTGGGTGATGGGAGAAAGCTCCGCGAAGTATCTTCGCGGTGAATCCATGACGGACGTCATTTTTAATGGCTCCAGCGCCCGCAAGCCGGTAGGTCAGGCGTCCATCGAGCTGGTTTTTGACAATAGTGATGGTTCTGCGCCCGGGGAATTCACCCGATTCAACGAAATTTCAGTTCGCCGCCGGGTGAGCCGGGAAGGTCAGTCTGAATACTTCCTGAATGGTTCAAAGTGTCGTCGCCGGGACATTACCGATCTGTTTCTGGGCACCGGGCTTGGGCCACGCAGTTACGCGATCATCGAGCAGGGCATGATTTCCCGCCTGATCGAGGCAAAGCCGGAGGAATTGCGGGTTTATATCGAGGAAGCGGCCGGCATATCGAAGTACAAGGAGCGTCGCAAGGAAACCGAAAGCCGGATTCGTCGCACCCAGGAGAACCTGGAACGCTTGACCGACCTGCGGGATGAGCTCGGTCGTCAGCTTCAGCATCTTGAACGTCAGGCAGAAGCCGCCGAGAAGTACAAGGCCCATAAACAGGAAGAGCGACGCAAGAAAGCCGAACTGACGGTGCTGCGGTGGCAGGCTCTCGATCAGGAACTCCAGAGCTCCAAAGCCCGCATCCGTGATACCGAACTTGAGCTCGAAAAACATCTGACTGAGCGGGTCAGCCTTGAAACGTCACTTGAGGCACTTCGCGAAAGCCACCAGGACCGTAACGAGCACTTCAACCGGGCTCAGGCCAAGTACTACGAAGCCGGTGCGGACATCGCCCGGGTCGAGCAGAGTGTTGAGCACCAGAAAGAACGCAGCCGCCAGACCGCCGCAGACCTTGATCAGGCCTTGACGAACCAGCGCGAACTGGCACGGGAGCTGGAACAGGACGAGCACAAGCTGGCATCGATTCAGGAGGAGCTGAATGAACTGGAACCGGAACAGGAAACACTGACCTTCAACTCCGAAGCGTCCGGCGAAAAGCTCCAGCAAGCAGAAGACGCCATGAGCGAATGGCAGAATCAATGGGAGGACTTCAGCGCACGGGCGTCAGATTCCAGGCGCCAGGCGGAACTCTCCCAATCCCGGATACAGTCACTCGAAAACGCCATCGAGCAGCTTCGCAACCGCCAGCAGAGAATGGGTGACGAGAAAGCCTTGCTGGACGAGCAGCTTGACCGGTCAGAGCTGGACGACATGTTAGAGCAGCAGGAGGCCCTTGAGTTGCGCAGGGAAGAAGCGGCAGACCGCATCGGTGCCCTGCAGCACGAACTGCAGGAAGCCCGTTACCAGCAGCGGGAAGCGGAAACATCCGCCACAGATGCGCGCCAGACAGTTCAGAGCCTGCGGGCATCATTGGGCTCACAGCGGGCGCTGCTTGATGAACAGCTGGGCGGTCAGAATGACGCTCTGAAGTCCTGGCTTTCAGAGCAGAATCTTGGCGACAGTGACCGGCTGGCCCGGCAGATACAGATACAAAATGGCTGGGAATACGCTGTTGAGCAGGTCATCGGGCGGTTCAGCCAGGGGATGAGCGTGCCCGGTTTTGATTCGATTCAAGGCGAACTGGCCAATGCGCCCCGTGGACTGGCGATTGTCAGCGGCAACGAGGACCGCCAGTCTGCGCCCGGGCAGACCCTTGCGGCCAAAGTAACCGGTGCCGGCGGCATGGCGTCAGCGCTGGGCCTGGTTGAAACTGCAGAAACCCTGGAAGCTGCCCTTCAACGCCAGGCATCGCTTGAAAACGGCAAAAGCATCATCACTCGTGAGGGCGCCTGGCTCGCCAGAGACTGGATACTGATGCCGTACTCTGAGTCCTCCCATGTTGGAGTGATCGAGCGGCAGAAAAAAGTCACCGAGCTGGCCGCAGAACTTGAGGAAGCAGAGGCCCGGCTGGAGTCGGCTGAGTTGAAGCTGGAGCAACAGCAGGAAACGGCAGAGAGAGCAGAGTCTGCCAGAGAAGAGGCCCAGGCGGGCCAGGCCGATGTTGAGCGGGAACTGTCTTCCCTGTCTTCCCGTGTCAGCGGTATCAAAGCCCGTGCCGAGCAGATTGACGACCGGTTGCATCGAATCGATGAAGATATGGGCGAAATCAGTGAGCAACTGGAAGAACAGCAGGAGCAACTGCTTGAGGCCAGGGAAGAGTGGCAGCAGGCGCTGGCGTCCACCGAAACCAGTGATGAAGAAAAAGAACAGCTTCTGGAACGTCGGGACAGGTTCCGTGAAACGCTGGACCGATTACGCCAGGAAGCGCGACATGATCGTGACCGGGCCCATCAGTTACAACTTCAATTACAGTCGTTGCACAGCCAGCGCGATGGACTGAAACAGACCCTTGACAGAATGCAGCTTGAAAAGGAGCGGCTGGAAGAGCGATTGGAACTTCTGAGGGAGAACAGGGAAACCGCAGAAGAGCCCATTGAAGATCTTCAGATGCAGCTTGAGGGGCTTCTGGAACGGCGTCTCGCGGAAGAAAAGAAACTGTCCTCAGCACGGGATGCGCTTGAAGAAATTGATCAGGATGTCAGGGACCGGGAGCAGGGTCGCAGCAGAGTGGAACACCAGATCCAGGATGTCCGGGCGCGGCTCGAAACCGTCAAAATGGAGTCTCAGGCAACTGATATTCGTGCAGCCCAGTATCTGGAACAGCTTCAGGAACTGGATGTGAAGCTTCAGGAGGTGGTCGATTCGCTTCCTGAGGACGCCACCGAGGCGGTCTGGTCTGAAGATCTCGAAAAAATTGCCTCGCGAATCCAGCGGCTGGGTGCCATCAATCTGGCGGCGATCGAGGAATACCAGGTTCAAAGCGAACGCAAGCAATACCTCGACAGTCAGAATGAGGACCTGATGGAAGCGCTGGAAACCCTCGACAACGCTATGCGCAAAATCGACCGGGAAACCCGTCAACGCTTCAAAGAAACCTTCGACAAGGTCAACGCGGGGCTGCAGGCACTGTTCCCAAAAGTGTTTGGGGGTGGTAACGCCTACCTGGAACTGACTGGTGAAGACCTTCTGGAAACGGGCGTGGCCATCATGGCCCGGCCGCCGGGCAAGAAAAACAGTACAATTCACCTGTTGTCGGGCGGGGAAAAGGCACTGACGGCCATTGCACTGGTGTTCTCCATTTTTCAGCTTAACCCGGCCCCGTTCTGCATGCTGGACGAAGTGGATGCACCACTGGATGATGCCAACGTGGGCCGTTACGCCAACATGGTGAAGGAAATGTCCAAACAGGTGCAGTTTATCTACATCACCCACAACAAGATCGCGATGGAAATGGCGGATCAACTGATGGGCGTTACCATGCACGAGCCCGGTTGTTCGCGACTGGTGTCAGTCGATGTGGACGAGGCGGCGGCGCTAGCTGAAGCCTGAACGGTGTCATCATGACAAAACGGCCATCTCGGGCCCGCAAGCGTTGTATTCAAATGAGCGTTTTCATAGAGTATCAGCGTTAAAGATATCGCAAACAGGACCGCAGGATTATGTCGCTTAGGGAATGGTTAATTGCCATTGGGTCCCTCGTAATTATCGGGGTAGTCATTGATGGGCTTCGGCGCATGCACCGTGCGCGGAAGGAGTCCGTTGCGATTTCTTCAGGCATGGGTGCGGATGACCTGGACGAGTCGCCTCTGGACGGAGAAAAAAACCCTGAATTGCCCAACGGCGGCGCACGAACTATCTCCCGGGATACGCTTGAGGATCGGGGCTATGTGAAACCTCAGAGTCCTCGCTTTGGAAACCCGCCGCAAAAGCCAACCCGGCCGGTGAAGGAAGAAAAGCCACAACCGGAAATGAAACCGGAACCGGAACCGCAGATAAGTGATAGCGAACATTTTTCCGCAACGCGGGATGATTCTGACCTGGATGTAGAGGCTGGCTGGAACACAACCGACGAGGCGGCTCCCGAGCTGATTGAAGACGATGGCATTCTGGGGGCGCCCAGGGTTGTCGAACCATCTCCGCCAGAGCCCGATCGCTCCGGTAAGGCAAAGCATCAGGAACCGCCGCTCGTCACCAGTGAGGTTGAGGAAGACACTGCCCGACGCCGGCCTGTGCAGACAACGTCCGATCAGCCACTTGCCGGCGCTAACCGTCCGGAAGCAAAAGAAGTGGTTGTTATTAATGTGCTGGCAAAGGCCGGAGAAAATTTCAGCGGCACAAAACTTAAAGACCTTTTTGAGGCCTGCGGTCTGCAACATGGTGATCTCGATATCTATCATCGTCATGAGCAAACCGATACCCATAGCCCGGTTCAGTTCAGCGTCGCCAGTGCCGTGGAGCCGGGGACTTTCCGGCCGCAGGATATGCCAGCACTGTCCACTCCAGGAATCAGCTTTTTTATGAGTATGCCAGGTCCCTCCAACTACCTTCAGGCCTTTGAGTTCATGTTAGAAACAGCCCAATGCGTGGTTCGTAACCTCGGTGGTGAGCTGAAAGACGAGCGCCGCAGCGTAATGACGGCGCAAACCATTGAACACTGCCGGCAACGCATTCGCGAATTTGAGCGTAAAAAACGATCCCCCACAAAATGACCGATCAGGCCAACATCAGCGATAGCCAGCGTGCGGAATTACTGCGCCAGCGCCTCACCGATCTCAACTACCACTACTATGTGATGGATGACCCCCAGATTCCGGACTCCGAATACGACCGGCTGTTCCGGGAACTCCAGACGCTGGAACAGGCTCATCCGTCGCTGCGGACCCAGGATTCACCGACTCGCAGGGTGGGCAGCGCTGCGGAAACCTCATTTGAGGAAGTCATTCATCGCCTTCCGATGTTGTCACTGGATAATGCGTTCTCCGATGACGAATTGAGAGATTTCGATCGCCGTGTCCGTGACCGTCTCAAAACCGAAGACGATATCGAGTATGTCTGCGAACCCAAGCTCGATGGCCTTGCGGTCAGTCTGCATTACGAAGACGGACTACTGCTGCGTGCCGCAACTCGAGGCGATGGCTACACCGGTGAGGATATCACCGAGAATATCCGGACCATTCCCTCGGTGCCGCTGAGGCTCAGGGGGGATTCTATTCCCGACCTGGTAGAAGTGCGCGGCGAGGTATACATGCCCAAAGCCGGGTTCGAAAAACTGAATCAGGCATTGGCGACGAAAGGCGATAAAACCTTTGTGAACCCCCGCAATGCAGCGGCTGGCAGCTTGCGCCAGAAAAAACCGACAGTGACTGCGCGTCGTCCGTTGGAGATGTGCGCTTACAGTGTTGCTCTGGAAGATGAAAGCGCCGTCCCGCCAACCCACTGGGAAGGCCTGCATCAGGTTAAAGTCTGGGGGTTCAGAACCAACCCCGAGATGCGTCTGGTCACTGGTGTGGATGCCTGTCTTGAGGCGTATGACAGTCTGCTGGAGAAGCGCAACGCACTGCCTTACGAAATTGATGGCATTGTATTCAAGGTGAACAGCCTGGCCCTGCAACACCAGCTGGGTTTTGTTTCAAGGGCGCCGCGCTGGGCGATTGCACAGAAATTCCCGGCTCAGGAAGAGCTGACTGTTATCGAGGGTGTGGAGTTCCAGGTTGGTCGTACCGGTGCCATTACGCCGGTAGCGCGGCTTAAACCGGTCTTTGTCGGCGGTGTCACGGTCAGTAATGCCACGCTTCACAATATGGACGAAATCCATCGCCTGGATGTGCGAATTGGCGACACCGTGTTTGTTCGAAGGGCCGGTGACGTGATTCCCAAGGTGGTCAAGGTTTTGCCCGAGCGGCGGCCAGATAACGCCGAAGAAGTCATTCTTCCACCCGAATGCCCGGTATGCCATTCCGACATCGTTCAGATCGAAGGCGAAGTGGTCGCGCGCTGCTCGGGTGGCCTGTTTTGCCCGGCTCAGCGCAAGGAAGCGATACGGCATTATGCGTCCCGCAAGGCTCTGGATATCGAGGGGCTGGGGGACAAGTGGATTGATATCCTGGTTGATCGCGAACTGGTCAGCACAATTGCGGACCTGTATTTGCTAAAAAAAGCAGATCTGACCGGCCTGGAGCGGATGGGGGACAAGTCTGCCACCAACCTCATCAATGCGATTGATCAGTCACGACAGCCTGTGCTCTGGAAATTTCTTTACGCCCTTGGCATTCGCGAAGTCGGTGAAGCAACCGCAAAGGCCCTTGCCAGTAGCTTTGGCACTCTTGAGGCCGTCAGCCAGGCGGAGGAAGAGGCGCTCCAGGCCGTTCCGGATGTCGGTCCCATTGTGGCAGGGCACATACGTAGCTTTTTTGATCAGGAACACAATGTAGAGACCTTAGAGGCCCTGAAAAAAGCCGGTGTGCAGTGGCAGGAAGAGGAGATTACCGCCACCGAAAAGCCACTCAGGGGGGAAACCTGGGTGCTGACCGGTACTCTGTCCACCATGACTCGCGATGAGGCGAAGGCGCACCTGGAAACTCTGGGTGCAAAGGTCGCCGGCAGCGTATCTGCAAAAACCGCTTGTGTAGTGGCGGGTGAATCTGCCGGCTCCAAATTGGCCAAGGCCGAGAAACTCGGAGTCACGGTTATGGATGATGCCGCGTTTATCGGGTTTTTGTCGGGCCATGGGCTGGGCTAGCCTTTATCCGATCACATCGCGCCTTACCCCGCGTCTTACACCGCCCCTTCGTGTCTTCCTGCGTCTGCGTACAGGCGCAGGTAATCGGTGCTGGTTACGATGCCGGACGCCTTACCATCAGGGGCGATAATCAGCGCAGCACTCAGTTGATGGGCAAGCATCAGCCGAGCAAGTTGGTGGGCATCCGTTTCCGGCGATGCGGTCAGAAAGGCCGGCAGCTCCAGATTGTTTAGGCTCGAGTCTGCTGGGGCTGCCTGATTGTCATGCAACCAGGCGAGTAGCCAGCGCAGTTCAACAAGACCTGCAACATTCCCGTCAGCGGTGACAATCAGGTGGCTGACGCTGCGCTCGTCCATCATGTCCAGCGCTTCTTCCAGCGAAGCAGACGCGGGTACTGAAACAATGACCGGTGTGCAAATACCGGATACTGGCAGGTAAGGGCGTCGCTCCTTGTATTCGCTGGATGCCGCTGCGCTGTATTCCTCGAGCGCCTTATATCGGCCGGAGTTAGCCGCGCGCTGAAATTCCGCGTCGGTGGTCTCGCTATGGCTGACGTCAATTCTCTGGGATTCCTCCAGCTCTGTTACGTCTCCCACACGCCGTCCCCGGAAAATTTCCGGCAACCGGGTGCCCACAGGTCTTCCCGGCTCACTGACATGAATGGACATAGGCGTTTGCTCCGATAAACAAAAGAGGCTCGACTGTTTGTCGGCCAAGGCATCGTTTTCTCCAGTTATTTTCCGGGATCCGGCTTATGACATCGTTGCGTTTCCACACGTTTCACAAGATTTTCCGGTAAACAGGGCGGCTGGCCGGAAAGTAGATCCCCCAGATATTCGGCCAGTAGAGGAGAGTAGGTCAGCCCTTTACTGCCGAGCCCGGTAAATAAATAGATGCCGTTCAGCGGCTCGCCATCCCGGGTTTTCATCGGCCCCGCAATGGGCTGATAGTCGTGGGTGGCACAGCGGAAGGCAACTCTGCCGTGAGAGTGTTGAGCCGCATCCGCTAGCCCGGATGGGTCCAACGCCCCCGGTAGAAGATCGGCCAGCATTTCAAGATTCTCCCGATTGCTTCGTGTAGTGACGTCGGGGCAAGAGTCATGCAGGTCGAAAGTCGCACCGACTAGCGCACTGCCATTGAATGCCGGATTGATGTAGCCAGGCCCGCAAACTACCGCCGATGGACTATTGACGTGTCTCTCTGGAACATCGGTGATCTGTCCGCGAATAGATTTTATGCGGTATTCGCCCTCGAGGGGAATCAACTCCGGGGTGGCGGAGCCGGCGCAAATCAGGATTCGGTCAAAATCCAGGGTTGTTCCCTGATGGGACGTCAGTTTCCAGCGCCCATTATTATTGATCAGTTTGTCGACAGAGAAACCCAGACAATGATTGACCGCAGGGTGAGATGCCAGGATTGTGCAAAGCCTGGCCGGTTGCAGCCAACCACTGGCAGGGAACCAGAGCCCGTCATGCTGAACAGGTATCCCAGCGATGCGACTTGCCTCCTCAGCGTTCACTGCTTTGAACACCGATTCAGGATAGCGATTTTTTGCCAGGAATCGTGCCTGTCGGTCCGCCTCTGCGGCGCTGTAGGCGAGTTGGATCAACCCGGTAGGGTGCCAACCATCACCCCTGAATCTCTGGTAGAACCGCTGGCTATGGAGCAGTGCAGACAAGGCCAACTGCGTCTGATCGTTAAAATCGACGCCGAGTTTAACGTACAGGGCTCCCTGCCGATTGCCAGATGCCCCGGCGCCAACCGCGTCGGCCTTATCGACCAATGTTACCCTGAAGCCCCGACCGGCCAGATTTTCCGCTGCCAGACAGCCCGCGATACCGGCACCGATAATGCCGATATGCTCGGGCTCGCTGAGCGAGTCCCCGGAGGCAGCAGTGGGTTCTTGCCGGATTTGCGGATGGTTGTCAGGGGTAAACCCGTTGAAAAACCAGGCGTCGGCGGTGAAAGTCAGTGTGTTCAGGGCGGCGTTTATATCGCCAATACAGAGCGTCAGACGAACCCTGCCGTCATCCAGAACCAGTCTGTGGGTGCCGGACACGGGCGGCGGGTAGTTGTCAGTCAGTTCGACGGCAAGTGGGGCGTGCCCCGACCAACATTCAAGGGCGATCTCCAGCGCTTCCCGAGTAAGGGGCTTGGATTCAAAAGCAATAAAGTGCAGGCAGGCGTGAGGCTGTTTATTGGCTTGCCGCCACAATTGCCAGGCGGCAAGAAATCGGGCGCCTTCGCCAAAGCCGATCTCAGCGACCACGAAGTGGCTTCCATCGGGCACGCGGGCGAACCCGCTTGCAAACTCATCGTGCTGAAAAACGTCTTCAGCTGTCACGGAAGGAGGGTGATGTTCTTTATGATCACGGGTTCGTCGGGGACATCTGCCATGCCGTTTTGCCGACCCGTTGGCCTGGAGGCGATACTGTCCACGACGCCCATACCCTCGGATACCTTACCAAATACGGTATAGCCCGGACCACGAACACCCGCATCCAAAAAACCATTATCGGTCAAATTGATGAAAAATTGGGAAGTTGCCGAGTCAGGGTTCTGGGTCCGCGCCATGGCGACCGTCGCACGAAGGTTCTTGGCGGTCGGTTTGGCCTCGTTTATGACGGGGCTTCGGGTTGATTGCCGGTTCAGGTCTCTGTCAAATCCGCCCCCCTGAACCATGAATCCCGGAATGACCCGGTGAAAAATAGTGCCGTCGTAAAAATTCTCTGCCACGTACTGTTTAAAATTGCTGACGGTTTCAGGCGCCAAGTCGGGGCGCAGGGTCAATTCAAAAGAGCCAAGACTGGTTTCTACCAAGACTTTCGGGAGTGGGTCTGCAGCGGCGGCCACATTGGCAAACAGAGTCGAGGTTAAAAACAGCGCGACAAGGACCAGATAACGGGACGCTTTTACCTTATTGCTCATTCGATACGGCTCCTGGGTAGTTAGCTGCAGCCGGAATGTCCGGGTGCTGCAATCGAATCATGCGATAGTCTACCTCATGCGAGGCGGAGCTGAGGATAGTAAAAGCCGGAAGGTTTTGTATTGCGGATCAATCGTGGTCAGGCGCTCGCCAGCACGTTACGGTGCGAGACACCCTCTTCCTGACCTTTAGCGCCATAGAGTTTATCCTGACCGGTCGCCCCGCGGAAAATCTCGGTCAGCTTCAACAGCCGCTTCTGGAGGTGGGCAATCACTCTTCCGTTGGTCTGATTCAGCGTCTGACAGTGTTTGAGACGGGTCGACGCCTCTACCCAGAGTTCGTGGGCTTCATCCAGACCGGCACTGAGTAGGAAACGAGAAGGATCGCCCTGGTCGGGGCGGAAGCCGATCGCAACCAGCAATCGGACTTTGATTTTCGCTCGTTCGCGTATCTGGTCCAGATGTTGGTTTTTAGCCTGGGTCACCGATGCGAGTTTTTTAACGTCAGGGCCGGAAAGCAGAGACTTTTCCTGTTCAAGGATATCGCCCAATGCTGCCAGTTGGTGGATATCCTGTTCCAGAAGATCTTTCAATTCGACAATGTTTGACATGGCTCAATCACCCAAAGATGCTTTTATCCATATCAAGCATTTTCTGGGCCAGTTTCTCTGCGTCTACCTTGTATGAGCCGTCTGCCAGGGCGTTGCGGATCTGCTCGATGCGGTCATCGTCCATTTCCGGGAATTCGCCAAGCTTCTGCTCGAGCTGCTTCAGGTCTCTTGCCTGGCTGCTGAGATTGACGTTCTCGCCACGGGCGTTGGTCGCCTGGGGCTTGGCCTGCTCAGCGCCCGCCTGTTTCGGGGCTTCCGAACCAGACGTCTTGCCCGCTGATGGCCGTTGATTGTTGACCTGGCCGGGGCCAATTCCATTAAAGTCAACTGACATAGTGATACCTGCTTGACTGTGCGACCACCGAAGTAGCCATTAAAAGTTTATGTTTGTCTAACGGCAGATTCTGTCGAACCTTTAGTCGATTATTCAGATAATCCTATTTTAACCGGCTGAGCCGTTTAAGAGGCACTGAATTGCCGGTCACGGCAAATAGCTGCCCCCGGTCGTTATATTATTACATCGGAATTTTAACGTGTCCCGGGCCAATGATTCGGGCCCTCACTGCACGCGTACTGGACAGGTTTTCAACCATGACCTGTTCGCCAATTCGACCACTCCCCAGAGCTTTGCCGCGGGACTTAACAGAAAAGCCACCCGTTTCGGCCGTGATGACCACATGATCACCGCGAACAATAGCTTCCGGAGCGGTCAACAGGTCTGCGGTAAAAACCGTGCCGGCATTTACCCCGCGCCGCATTTCCATGCCAATTAACTGTTCTTTAGCGCGAATGGGATCGCGTCGGGTTGCGTTCATCTCAACGTCCCGGGTTTCTATCACGTTCTCAGTGATGCGCTGCCCACGAGCCAAAGTACGCGAGGCCACAAGGCCTGGTCCGTAAATTTCAACCTTGACTGGCAGAAACATCCGCCATGGACGCGACCCTTCACAGGATACCAGCAAAGAAGGTTGTGATGTTTTCCAGGGGTCGCCGCTGAACGCTACTGAAGGCTCCGACTCGCAGATATCGAGTGACAAACGGGCGTCTAGTGCACCCGGCACATGGGAAACTTTATAGCCCGCAGATAACTGCTCTGCCGCAAACGCTTTCAGGAACTCATCCGCCGCCTGATGAATTTGTTCTGCAGTGGTGGCTGAACTCGCCAAGTTACTGGTAAAAGCGGTCAGAAGGAAAATGAAGATGCGCATACGCTTCAGTTTGTCCTATGCTGTCATTATGAGTGCAAGGTGCCGAATCGCTGCAATTTCTCAACAATCTGACCGGCCGGCCGATATCCCAACCGGAGTCATTAAATCGGCACTGGATTTCGCTAAATTATTAGTCAGCAAGATGCATGCCGTCAAAGGCAGGCGCTCAAAGGAGATCAGTGATGGCAGGGGTTTTAGACAGTGTAAATCAGCGTACCCAACTGGTCGGTCAGAATCGGCTCGAACTTCTGCTGTTTAGGCTGAAAGGGCGTCAAATTTATGGCATTAACGTCTTCAAGGTCAAAGAAGTGCTGCAGTGCCCGAAATTATCCTCGATACCGAATAGCCGGCCGATGGTAAAAGGGGTTGCCCACATACGTGGAGAGACGATCCCGATTATCGACCTCGGCATGTCTATTCGCTTACCAGGTGTCGCTCAGGAAGACCTTGCCACCAGTTTTGTGATCATTACCGAATACAATCGCAAAACTCAGGGTTTCCTTGTCGCCGGGGTTGACCGGATCGTCAATATGAATTGGGAAGACATCCTTCCGCCGCCGAAGGGCGCAGGGAAAGATGTTTATTTGACGGCCGTGACGCGAATAGACGAAAAGCTTGTCGAAATCATTGACGTGGAGAAAATTCTTTCAGAAGTGTCCCCTCTGGATCAGGATGTTACCGAGGATGTCCGAACGCGCAGCGAAAGCCGCGGGCCCGGCCTTTTGCCGGTTCTTGTTGTTGATGATTCGGCCGTTGCCAGGCGGCAGATTGAGCGATGCCTGACAACGATCGGGATGGAAGTCATTACCAAAAACGACGGCAAACAGGCCCTGGAATATCTCAATGACATTACGGCAGACGGCTCGAATGCCACGGAGCACCTTTGTCTGATCATATCGGATGTCGAAATGCCGGAAATGGACGGGTACACTCTCGTCACCCGGTGCAAAAGTAACGACGCCATCAAGGGCGTGTACATTATGTTGCATACGTCTCTGAGTGGCGTGTTCAACAAGGCCATGGTTAAGAAAGTCGGGGCTGACGATTTTATGGCCAAGTTCAGTCCGGATGAGCTCGCCGAGCGGGTGATGGAAATCATCGATGGCCAGCAATGAAGCTGCTGCCAGCACCTGGCACCTATAAAATCGGGATTCAATGAAAGCTGAGATAACGCCACAGGAATACGAATCGTTCAAATCGTTTCTACAAGACGCATGCGGCATTCTGCTGGGCGAAAATAAACAGTATCTGGTCAAAAGCCGGTTGCGCCGGATTATGGAAGAGCATGAATTCTCGACGCTAGGCGAACTGCTCGATCGCCTTAAACGGGCAGGGCGTAGTAATCTTCGTGAGGTTGTGATCGATGCGATGACAACCAATGAAACGCTCTGGTTCCGTGATAATCATCCGTTCAGAATACTTCAGGAAAAGCTTTTGCCGGAATTTGCGGACGGCAAAACGAACCCGTCACTGCGGATCTGGTCTGCGGCGTCGTCAACAGGCCAGGAGCCGTATTCGGTTGCCATGGTTATCGACGAGTATCGTCGTCAGCGTCCCGGAAAGCTTCGGGACGTTAAGATCACTGCGACCGATATTTCCAAGAGTGTGCTTGAAGTTGCGAAGACCGGTGAATATGAAATGATTGCCATTGGCCGTGGCCTGTCACCGGAACGGCAAAAACAGTTTTTTACGCCCTCGGTCAGTGGAAGCTGGCAAATCAAACCCAACATTAAGAGCATGGTAGAGTTCCGTGAACTCAACCTTCTGGAACGGTACGCGCTGGGCAAATTTGACATCGTTATGTGCCGCAATGTGCTGATCTATTTTTCCGCAGAGCTGAAAAAAGACATCCTGACCCGGATTCACGCCACGCTGAACCCGGGTGGTTATCTCATTCTCGGCGCATCCGAATCCCTCAGCGGCTTACCGCATCTTTATGAAATGGTGCATTGCAGCCCTGGAATCATTTATCGGAAAAAGTAAGCCATGAAACTGTCCCGACTACTGCTGTTGTGCGTAACAATCGTCACAGTTGGCTGCACCGGCCTGCCAGACGATATCGAACCAGTCCCGGCGCTTGATATTGGAAAGTATAAAGGCACCTGGTATGAAATAGCCCGGCTTGATCATTCATTTGAGCGGGGATTATCGGACGTCACAGCAGAGTATATTCCCAACCCCGACGGCAGCGTTACGGTGGTGAATCGCGGTTATTCCGCAGAGGAGGGCGGTTGGGAAGAAGCAGATGGCCACGCTTTACCTGTTGAAGGGTCGGCAGCTGGCCACCTTAAAGTCTCCTTCTTCGGCCCGTTTTACGCATCTTATGTCGTATTCCAGCTGGATGAGGACTATGAGCAGGCCTACGTCACCGGTTTTAACCGTGATTATCTTTGGCTGCTGTCCCGCAGCCCGGCGGTAAATGATTCGGAGCTGGAAGCTTTCAAGGCCGTTGCGCGGGAGCAGGGCTTTGATCTAGACGAGCTGATTGTTGTTGATCAAAGCCGCAATCTACCCGAGGGCGCCCCCGCTAACTGACGACTTTCCTAGAAGGGTAGGTGGCCCGTTTTTACCCAGATGATGGTCTCTTCATCCACAAACGGGTGATGCTGGCTCAGGTGCGGGCTGCGAAGCCATGTGCCCGTTGGATAACGCGCGGTCTCATCGCAGAACTCTCCTGACAACACCAGAATTTCTTCACCACCAAAATGCCGATGCGGCTTAAACTTCTCGCCCGCCGGCCACTTCACCAGCGCGACATGCTCCTGTTCGAATTCGTGCAGAGGCATGACCTCCAGACCTCCTTGGCCCGGCAGCCAGGGCGAATTGCCGGTATCGATTCGGACCGAGTTGAAATCGTTTTCATTAAACTGATGAAGCTTTACTAATAAAACGCAGCCTTCTTTGCTGAACGGGGCGTGGCCACTGCCGGGAGGATTACGCAAATAGCTTCCCGGCCCGTAATCCCCGAATTCGTCAGAAAACGTACCCTCCAATACCAGAATTTCTTCACCGAGCGGGTGTTCATGCCGATTAAAACTTGAACCTGGTTCATATCGCACAATGCTGGTGGCATGCCCACGCTCGGCCTCTTCCCGGGCAAGCGGCTTCCGATGCACGCCTTTGGACGGGCTCGGTGTCCACTCCATTTCCTGGCTGTGAATAACGACCTTTTTGGTGAAGTCCATATTTAACAAATCCAGAACCCTCCAGCGGTTTAGAAAAATATAAGGTGCTCAATGCTGTTGAAGTGTATACGAAAGGAGAAGGAAAACAGTGCCCCTGAAATTGCCGGTTGCCAAACGGGCCTAAAAGCATTAGAGTTTGCGCCCTCAAATGAGCGATAAGTCCGCTGATTTGGCACAGTTTATTGGAGAGGTGGCCGAGTGGCTGAAGGCGCACGCCTGGAAAGTGTGTAAACGTTAATAGCGTTTCGAGGGTTCGAATCCCTCTCTCTCCGCCATATCGAAGCCCTGATTTTCTTAAAGAAATTCAGGGGTTTTTTTTGTTTGGGCCTAATTTGGGCCTAAGTTGAGATTTCACTGTCCGCTACTGTCCACAATAAAACCAAGTTGTTGAGAGATTTTTGCTGCCATTTTTGGTGAGTCGTCCGGAATCCATTTAGCGTAGTGCTTTTTTACCATGCTGGTGTCAGAGTGGCCCAGCTGTCTCGAAATCCATTCCAAACTCACATAATTCGATACCATCTGACTAGCGAACGTATGTCGCGCCTGGTTTGGCCCTCGATGTCGAACACCCGCCCTTTTGAGATGTCCCGTTAACCACCTGTGCAGGCTTGCGTAATGCCAGGGTTGATTTGATTGCCCGTTTTTGAAAACGAGCCGTATCGTTTCCTCTTTCGTTGTAATGTTATTACGCTGTCTCACCTCAATTATTGATGGTAGTTGGAGATAGGTTGATTGCATTTGACGCTGCAGCCATAGCTTCGCCGGCTCGATTAACTCTACGATTCGGTCCCGAGACCTCTCCTTTGGTACTTTGTATTCCGTACCCACTCGCGCACGCTTTACGTGCACAGTCCAGTTATCTATATCCACATCATCCCAGGATAGGGCAATGAGCTCGGATACCGATAAACCACACCAACAGGCAAACATCACCATATTGATATCCTGCTGCCGCATTGTTCGCACACTCTGAATTCTATCAATTTCTTTTAGAGTAAAAGGATCTGCAAAGGTGTCCATCTTATCTGATTTTAAGTTTGATATACGACTTAAAGGATTTTTCTCGATAGCACCTATGTCGAACGCATAAGACCATATACCTCTCACAATTGTAAATATATCTGTAATAGTTTTAACGCTAAGACCTTTCTCTAAAAGGTGAACTCGAAACAATTCAATGTCGGGTTTTGTAATATCAGAAAGGCGTTTATTAGTCCAAAAGTACGACACATGTCTTGCTTTAGAAGCGTAGTTCTTATAGGTAGTCAATGCTTGTAATTTCTCTTGAATCTCAAGCCACATTTTAACGTATTCTGGTACAGTGAGCTTAAGGCCCGAGCCACCCCATCCACTATAGAGTTTGGCTTTCGACGATCCAGGAAAGTGTGTTGCATAGTCGAAACGATTCTCATAGATTTCGGTAAGAATCTGATTACGCTTTCTTTCCGCATGAGCTATCGAAGCCTTGGTTATTTTACCGTTGCAAGGAATGGTTTCCCGGCAACGATCCCCACAGTATACAAAACTGATACGCAACCGCTGGCCATGAATGACAACACCGGTTGGTAGTTTTTTAATGCCATCGGGAAGTGTCACTGCTTTCCGCCTAACCAATCTTCAATTTCCGTAGGGCAGTATACAACGCGACGAATTGGATCATATCGCCATTGTTTTCCTTCAACCCAAATGCCGCGCTCACGATATTTCCGTGCTTGATCCGGGTTGATACCAAAGATAAATGGCAACAGCTTTGGTCGCACCCACCGGCCAGGATGGTGGAGAAGCGAAGGAGTCTGTTCCTGAACTTTATTTTCAACAACCATGCTCATGTATAAATCCTCAAGATGTTTATCAGTAATTGGAAAAGGAAAAATTTTTAAACTACAAAATTTACGAAGACATGTCTCAATGAAAAAAAATAATTCATAGAGTAGAATCGTTCGACCAACATACTCTACTATGTTGGCAACAGTATTTTTCTGGTCTAATTGCTAAAAATCCGCAATTAGACCAAGTTGCTCTTTTAATTTTGCCAAATAGCGTCTAAAGCCATGTTTTCGGAAAGTCCGTTTTGTCGTGGGCATTATTTATGCCGAAACTATTTAAGGATTTTCTCTGAGATTGCCCTTTAATAAATTCGCTGCGCTGACCTTCATGGGTTCGAATGACCACAGAGACCTCGACCGAATAAAAATCAGAAAGCATTTCAGCTTGGCTTACAATTCTACGAATGTGTAGGGCTATATCACGCATGGGATGTGCCTCTCGTTTAAGCGTATCGGGAAAAAAACCGAAAATTTTACTTATTTTCGGCATGTTGTTCACTTTACGATAAAACAACAACGCAGCAAGCCACCTGCCCAAATTTTTGCTATCAGTAGTTAAATGGTTTCATAGTTCAGACTCTGAGATGATTTAACTTTTTCATCGGCCGAAAATGGTGATGTAGTAGGTAAACCAAATTTATTGCTTTCGTCACGCATAAGGTCGCGTCGATGCAATGCCTCGTCGCAAAATCGTTTTAATGCGGCTTCACTCACTCCAAACTTTCCTTTTAAACCGGCGTAATCGCGCATATTTCGTGCTGTGACTTCTATCCCCGCCGTCGTTTGTTCTTGGATGAACTGAGACACTTTGAATAGTATGTGTTGATATTCATTTTCTTGCTCGTCTTCGGGGCTTTCGTCACCAATAGAAAGCACGCCATTGTCGAGTCTGCGGAGCGTGGTCGCCGTTGTGGGGCCGTAGTTGAACTTCTGTACGGACAAGCGAAGGATTGGTTGGCCGTCTTCAGCAGCACTCTGGCGTTTCTTTACAGTGGATAGGGAAGCCGACCATCGTAGTGCGTTGACGAGTGCTCCAGAGCCGCGGGCGCCATACTGGTCATCTCGTGGTGTTTTGGATGGATGATGGATCATCAGTACGGTTGCACCCGTGTCCCGAGCAAGTGCGTTAAGTTTTTCTGCAACGTAATTTGCATTTGAGTGATTGACTTCATCCAAATTATTAACCCTTGTGTAGCTATCGATTACGATAAGTTTGAGGTCAGTTAATTGACGTGCTGTTTTCAGTAAATTCATAAAGTGTGTTGTTGTGCCGGCACCGCCAGTTGAAGTTTGATAATCAAAGAATGGTAGGGAAGTCATCGGGCTTGATAGCACTTTTAGGTTGCTTATAAGATCGCTATGGTGCCCAACATTTAGTGATTCCTTGATACGGTGAAGGCGGTGGACAACCTCGCATTCGTCGTCCTCGCTGAGATATAGTAAAACAGACCCTTTTTGACAATCTTTCTCTAGGAATGCGGTTCCAGTCGCTACGGCTGCACCGAGTTGCATGGCTAAGGTGGTCTTTCCAATGGCGCCCACGCCACTTAACAATCCTCCTATGCCTAGCGGGAGCCAATCTTTGACAAGATATTCTCTTTTTATCGGTGGAGTCCCGAGACGCGGTGCAATATCCGCGTTCGTGACTGCGAAAAATTCTTCTGAGTAAATTTCTGGATTCATAATTGCGTGCGCCATTTTATGATTGGTTGTGGATTGGAAAGAAACGTTCATTCGTACACCTCTACTCTATTGGTTAAGTTATTTAAAATTTTCGATAAATCCATGTTGCCTCGGCATACCGCCCGAGTGTTCGAACCATTATTCTGCTGGCCGGGATAGTCTTTGAGAGAGGTGGTGGGGTGGAGGGGGGTATATACCCCCCTCCACCCCACCACCTCTCTCTGTAAGCTTTTAAAAACCCCTACCAGGATAAACAATGTTTCAAACAACACTATGATGAAGCTCTTGGCATGTACGGCTGTTGCTTCGTTCGTTATTTAGAATAAACACAGAGAGGCATGCTTGGCTAGTGGTCAACTTTCAGTAAAATCCAACGAAAATAAAAACCTTGCAAGTTCTTTTGATATGCAATAGAGATTTTTTCTTTCATAATCTTTCAGTCGAAAATCGACGATAAGAAATCGATATTGGATGTGCGATTACAAAAGTTTTGACTCGCCACCAATTTTTTGTAAGTCACTATTGTCGAGACGAAAAAGAGACGCTCTATTTGCTATGTCGGAAACCGACGGCCTATATAATGCGGTATGTCGAGGTTAGACGGAGCGTTATGTAAGCCGTCTGTTTTCGACAAGCGATGGAATTCAAAAACACGGTCGGCATTAATAAATATTAAATTTGTTTTTTTATCAAAAATACATAGATCGAAACGGAATTAGATGGGTCAACAGCGTGAAAAAATGGAGCTTCGCTTCGAAACCGGCGTGCAATCGCACGAGGTTTTCGGTGTATTGCGACACAATTTCTTTTCCCAGCGACGCAGCCGCACACAAAAAGACAATTCTTACTCATCGTTATGAGTTGCAGGTTCCGCAGGAGACTCCCTATAAAACCATCAGGGCTTGCTCTATCGAAAAGCGCGGCAAGAACCTGATCAGCATGCCTTTGCGACTCTGCTTGGAGCAAAAAGTGCCCGCTGCCTGGGCACCCAGAAGGCGAGCTAATCAAGGATGCTTGCAACTGCCTAGTTGTCGCCACTTAGTTGCGCGTGTCAGTGGTCCGATGTTCCTCGCTCGGGTTAGTGCTGCTCCGGCCACAACGACCGCCCAGGTCTTCAGCATGATGTTGAACTGCGTGTCGCTGAAGACCTTCCAGAGATCAACATTCAGGCTAAAAAGTGGCTAGACTTTAGTTCACTTCTGGAATTGACCATCCCGGGGGTCGGGTGTGAGGGCCGTCAAGTGCGAAAACAGTTTTTTTGGGTGCATCGGTCGCCCAGACTAAATGCCGGTGATTGGGGCTTTAAACGATTTGGTTTCTATTTTTTGAAGCTCGCGTGCAATCTGGCAGCATCACCAATGTCAGGGTGTCGATTTGATCTTCTGTTATCACATGATTTCCCGCAATCTGGATCGCTCGACGACACGCAGATACGGTGTTTACACCACGAATTGCCACAGTCGGTTTTAATGATTTGGCTGGGGTGTGGCGAATAGATGTCGTTAACCAAATCAATAGGCCACCCTGTAGCGATAGTTCAGCTGCTTGTTTCACTGAATTAACGGGGACATAAATCAGCGACGTATGTCTTCGCTGAAATAAGGCCCTTTCATGACTGCATATCATGCCGAAAAATTCTTTTAGAAGAATTCGTTCGGACAAAAGAGTCAACGATGGTGTTTCACTGTAAATTGAAACCAGATTAGATAGCATAATTAGAAATTAACACTCGTATGTTGATGGAGTTCAGTAGAAGATCCTTTAATTTTAATGTAATCATCTATTTTGGATATAATCTAATAAGCTTGTATTTTGATCACCACTTGTGGGGATAAATTTTTAATCAACATACCGAAAGCCAATGATATAACGTGGTTGAATTAATACTCTTTTTTTAAATATTTAGTGTGCCGCACAGTTTTCGAGTTTGATAAAGCTATAAGATTTTCTTGCTAAGAGAAATTTAATGGCGATGTATTAAATATTTGACTGCAATTTACTTCGCTTGTGATTTCAACCTACACTAAAAAGAGTTCGGTGCAAGCAATTACGTTTAGTTGCTCCGCGAACGTTTTTTAGTAATCTTAGTGATAATTTTCAAATTGAGGATGATATTATGCTAAAAGAAATTATGGATCCTTTTGTCTTGAATCGTATGATAAATGCATTATTGATGATGTTCTTAAGTACCTTTTTCTGGGGTTGGCTGAACGAATGCGGACTGCCAATAAATCTTTTTTTAGCTGTGGGCGTTTTATTTTTAACGTTTGACATCAAAAATTACTCGGAAAATCCACAACCCAAAGCTCTTCTTTTAGGGGCAGCTGTTTTGCCTTTCTGGCCGATTTTACGATTTGGATTCAATAAATGAAGAGCGACTGCCGGACGTCATCCTTTCAGATTGTCTTGTGCTGACAAGGCCAGGGGGCGGCATTGGCACAACATTCCTTATTGCTGTAACGAACAAGCGCGTGATCAAGACTAAAGACATTTAGCGGTCAAGCTTTATGTATAAGACTAGAAACCAGCTCGGGGGAGGAGCCCAGTCTTCGAGAAAAGCATTAAATTGAGACTTCGACCAGTACTTTCAAGCCTCCTTTTGACCCATTTGAAAAAGAGGTCTCACCTTCATACCGAGCGACTATTTCACGAACGATAGCAAGCCCAAGTCCATGTCCTGGAGTTTGTTCATCGAGACGTCGCCCTCTCTGACCCAGGTTCACCAGATCACCTTCTAGCACCCCAGACCCATCATCTGTTACGACAATCAGAGCTAAACCATTACGCTGTTCTAAAGAGAGCTCAACGCATTCTGCAGACCATTTCCCGGCATTATCGAGTAAATTTCCCAATATTTCGTTTAGATCATGCTCCTCAATCGGCCAGCGAAATTCCTCGGTGAGTGAGGTGGACAGTTCGAACGACTTTTCGGGGTAAAGCCGGCCCAGCATCCACAAAAGATCCCGGGCTTGCTTTACGGGGTAAGCACTTTTACCAACCTGGGGCCCGGCAAACCGACTGCGCCGCATCTCCGCCTCTAATTGCCTGTCAATATCGCTCAGGCGTGATCCCATCTCATGTCTCAGGCTGTTATCCAACGGCCGACTGGTATCTTCGAGAACCTGTCTAACGGCCGCAATGGGCGTTTTAACGCTGTGAGACAGGTTCGCCAGCGCTTCCCGGGACCGTTCAAGCCGTTGATCCAAGGAATCAAGCAGTTGATTGAGCTGTTGCACCAGTGGTTGAAACTCTTGGGGAGCTTCTGCGTCGATCCGCGATATTTCGCCGCTCTGTAGTCGTTTGAGAGCGGCCTGAAGCGAGACAACGGGCCGCATTGATAGATTAATGCCAAACCAGATGACTCCCACCAGCAAAAACACCAGCAAGATCGATACGATCGCAGTCCACGCATGCAGTTCTGCCTGGCTGTTTTTCAGTGCTCCCATGTCTTCTGAAACGATAACCTTTATGGGAACGCCGTTTACAACAAAGGATTTCCGGTAAGCGAGAATGTCGGAAGGTGCGCTGGCGATCGTTGCATCTTGTACTCTGACAGTTTCGTCGCCATCAAATTGCAGCAAGGGCATTAAGAGCGGTTGCCAGGATAGCGGCGATATGTTCGTTTGATCCGGGGATTGGATGGCAAAGGCATGATGAAATACCTTCTCAAAGTAGTCGCCGGTTTTCAGCATATCTATCTTGCCGTCGGCTTGCCGGATATTGAGTTCCAGGAACGCGACTTCGTCTTTCAGGCGGCTTTCAACGAATTCTCGTGACATCCTTTCCAGGAGTGAACCGTGTATTAGCCATGCAATAGCCATCAAACCAATGCCGGCCGGCAGAAGCAGGGTAAGAAGAGTGCCTTTTATCGATACCGGTTTTCTAAACAGCGTCATTGAATAGATACCCCTGACCGCGCCGCGTTTCAATGGTCTCCGGCCCGACCAGTTTTCTCAGGCGCCGGATATAGGCTTCTATGACGTTTTCATTGGGGCTCTCATTAAGATTGTAGAGCTGCTCCATGAGTTGTTCTTTGGAGAAAATGTGCCCCGGGTGACTCATCAGACATCTGAGCAGCCGAAACTCGGTGCCGGTTAAACTG
>Ga0306900_1000099_pt1 | contig 54953 bp, 56 predicted proteins | sample AntRauMFilla3765_FD_190416 | JGI IMG/M metagenome (GOLD analysis project Ga0306900, IMG submission 190416) | Saline lake microbial communities from Rauer Islands, Antarctica - Metagenome Filla 3 #765 (v2) (version 2) | ecosystem: Environmental > Aquatic > Non-marine Saline and Alkaline > Saline ... | reverse complement strand
TTCGAAATCGAAAATAGTTTCTCTATGTATTATTAGAAACTGTTTTCAGTCACAAATCTTATTTGGGATGAGAAAAGAACCTCTAGCAACGACCTAAGAAAATAGTATAAGGACATCAACACATAATATGAAAAACGCACAGATCGACGTCAGCAGACAGTCAACCAAAGTCGACAGAGCAACCAGCGATCAGCACCATTCGACTCAACTCGAAAATCAGTGCCCAGAGTGTGAAGGAACACTGGTGAGAGCTGACGATACAGATGAGACAGTCTGTTCGGAGTGCGGACTAGTCGTCGCTGAACATGCTATTGATCACGGACCAGAGTGGCGGACGTTTGATTTTGAGCAAGGAGAAGCTGCCTCTCGAGTTGGGTTACCAACGACACAACAGATGCATGATAAGGGATTAACAACAAATATCGGATGGCGTGATCAGGATGCCCATGGAAACCCTCTGTCAGCACGTCAGCGACAAAAAATGAGCCGCCTCCGAACGTGGGACGAGCGGTTCCGGACACAAAATTCGAAAGACCGGAATCTGAAACGAGCTCTCGGCGAGATCGATCGGATGGCCTCAGCCCTTGGGGTTCCTGAGCCAAGTCGTGAGACCGCGAGTGTGATCTATCGGAGAGCATTAGATGAGGACCTGCTGCCTGGTCGGTCAATTGAGTCCGTGGCTACCTGTGCATTGTATGCTGCCACACGAACGAATGGCATCTCACGAACAATCGACGAACTCACAGAGGTGAGCCGTGTCGACAAATTAGATATTGAACGAACTTACCGGTACATCTCACGAGAGCTAGATCTCCGGATACCACCATCGCATCCGATGGAGTACGTGGGACGATTCGCATCGCAACTCGGCTGTTCGAACGAGACAGAACGGTATGCTCGAAAACTGATCGAAGACGCGACTGAGAAAGGGGTACACAGTGGAAAAAGTCCCGCAGGCATTGCGGCTGCCGCACTGTATGCCGCCTCACGTCTTTCTGGAGAATCAATCATTCAGCCCGAGATATCTAAAGCAGCTAATGTGAGCGAAGTCACAATCAGACAGCGATATCGAGAAATATTGGCCGCTACAGAACTATATACAGATGACTGACCAGAATAATGAATAAGAAAGAACTGGCCAATTAGCTAGCTTTCCGATTCTGCCACCTCAATGAGCGAGTTTACGGTAAACCGATCAAATCCAGACATACAAGACTGCGAGCCCAAGTGTCGCGGGTGACAGCCGAAGTCGTTACTCGATCAGGTCTCGAACGGGAGCGAGGAGACGAGCGACGATTCCGAGATCGGATCGAGTCTCAGAGACCTTCCAGTCGGCTCTCTCGGCCGCCTTCGAGACACGAACGTACTCCCAGCAAAAAAGCGTTGACACCCTCATATCCTCGTCGCTCGCCCCGACGTAGACGTGCCGCGTCGTCGGCATCGTCTCGCAGATCTCTTCGAGGACAAACCACTTGTCACGGTCTTGGATATCGAAATCTTGTCGAAGATCTTACTCGGTGACGATCCGCTGGATCCGTTCGGTGTCGTCGTCAATGAGACCGATCGACTGACACCAATTCTGTGCGTCCTCAAAGACCGCTTTCGGGTCTTCAAGTCGCTCAATGGCCGACAGCGAAAACGCGAGCGTTACCCCACCAGTGTCGCTGTCGCCGTTCATGTGACTGCTGGGCCTCTGTAAATTGCTTCGGTCGCCACCGAGACACGCTGGCTGACCGCGTCGTCAGCGAACTCCGGGTAGTACTTCGATCTATCGACGACTGTCGTAGAGCTACCCGTACCGAGGGTATCCAGTGCAGCGAATCTGCTGACTATCCGAACTCCTCGCCGTCGACGTGCTTGCGGCTGTCTCTCCCACGACTCGTTGCTCATATACACAAAAGAGAGCCCACAGATCATCAATCACCGGGAATGCCGTGCTAACTTCACGCTCTAGATCGTCGCAGTAGCAGTTTGTCTCTCACCTTACCGCCCACGGCGACGGCTTCCGTGAGTGGACAGGCCCTCCGAAAACGATCACTGACTACGGTGGCTCGTTTGGCAATAATAGATTTTGACACTAAGTGCTGTTTAAAACTCGCTAAGTGTTACAGTAAGTTGTATACTTTGAATCGAATCTTCTTTTTGCCCTTTGCAACATCGTGAGATTGGCTTTCATCTAATCTATCGGTTCTCAGAGTCGGTAATGAGCGTTCCGCTGCTAGCTGTCTTCGCTATTCTTGTCCTTCGCTGAAGTCGTCCTTAACGGTGTAGTCGAACGGAATCTGATTTTAGTTCGTCTATAGCCAAGATACTAACTGGCTCAAGCCGAGATAACCCCTATACCCTCTGATCTCCAAGCATCAGTCGTAACCGATGACTGACTCAATGCACGCTGTTCGCTATCACGAGCTTGGTGATGAAGAGGTTCTCAAACACGAAACGGCCCCGATCCCCGAACCGGAAGCCGATGAGGTTTTGCTCCGTGTCGAAGCCGCAGGAGTGAATCCTATCGATTGGAAGACCCGAGACCCAGAGAACGCCGGTCTCGGACAGAACGTTCGCAGCCTCAATGAGGACGTCTCGTTCCCGATTACACCTGGCTGGGATGTTTCCGGTAGTGTCGAAGCACTTGGCGAGGACGTGAGCAGTTGGGAGGTGGGAGAGGAAGTTTATGGAATGCTCCGTTTCCCGACACTGGCTGGCACGTACGCCGAATACGTAACTGCGCCTGCTGACGAGATCGCTCGAAAGCCTTCCTCGCTCTCGCATTCCGAAGCGGCTGCGGTTCCGATGGTGTCACTGACAGCCTGGCAGGCATTGTTCGACGCGCCAGACGTTTCTGACGGTGACCGGGTGTTAGTGCATGCAGCTGCCGGTGGTGTCGGTCATATGGGGGTACAGTTCGCGCACGAACACGATGCACACGTCATTGGAACGGCATCCGGAAGTAATGAAGCGTATCTCCGGGAGCTTGGCGTCGATGAGTTCGTGAATTACCGCGAGGAGAATTTCGAGGAGGTGTTGGATCCCGTTGACGTCGTAATCGACCCGGTCGGGGGCGAAACGCTCACCAAATCGTTCGAGGTTCTCACCGACGGTGGTGTGTTGGTGTCGCTACTCCGCGAACCAGAGCAAGAGAAGGCCGACCAGTACAACGTTGAAGGAAAGCTCGTGTTTGTTGAACCGAATGCTGAGTACCTCAACCAGATCCGGACACTGATAGATGACGGGGATGTACGCCCGCATATCCGAGAAACGTTCCCACTCGAAGAAGTTGTTGAAGCCCATCGTCTCGTTCAAAAGGGCCACGGACGGGGCAAGGTAGTCCTCCCTATAAACTAAAGCCTCTCAAGAGCTACCAACGAAGAGTTTCGCTAACCACTCTTCTGCGCGTTGAAGTCGGTACTGGAGCGTCGACCGTGGAATATCGAGGTGGTCTGCAAGTTCTCCGGTGTTGATCTCACGGGGGGTTTGATAATACCCTAGTTCGACGGCGGTTTCGAGGGCACATCGCTGTTCGTATGGAAGATCCACAAGCGATAGTACATGGTCTTCCCACTCCGTGAGTTCGGACAATTGGGTGAGTTGGACCTCGATACCGTCCTTCAGATCTGCACCTAGTGATTCGTAGAACGGTCCAACACGGATTTCAGTGGGTGAGAGCACACGCCAGATGTACCGATTGTCTCGACGCTTGGCTTCGAACAGCAGCCCAGTCCCGAAGTTTTCAATAGCAAGGTGGGGGACTGAGTGACAGTCTTCAATCGCCACTCCATGAGTATACACTGTTCTGCTGGTTGAAGTCGAAGTGAGCATCTCATACTCCCATTCTGTGGAGCAGGTATCGCCGGTTAGACACTCATTGCAATCTGTCGGATCAAACAGCACTTGTTCGAGTTGATTGAGAGCGTCAGCTGGACCGGTGATGCGGTCAATTCTCCAGAGACTCTCACTCGTCACTGAGAAATTAACCGCTTTAGAGATTAAACGTTCATTTTCACTGAATGTGTCCATGACGGGGTCGACGTGCGGCTCATAGAGAAGTTCGATCACGAGCTCGCGCATGTGGCCATGCCTCACTATATGCCCTGTATGTAAGGCGGTTGCGTCTGGCCAAGAGGTCAGCTAGAATGGACCGCACAACAGTAGCCGTATCTCGCATATTGGTTGGTCGACGTTGCCACACCACCTCCATGCCATCGACGGTCTCTGCCTGCGTGGCTACAACATGTGCACAGTAGGCAGATTCACTGAGTGGCTGGTTCAGCTGTTTTGGGTAAAACAATCGAAATCGTCGCGCTAAACGCATCCTCTTAGTAGAGCATTGAGTCACGTAACCGCCTTGTTCAAAACTCGAACAACACCAGAGTCAGTCGAGATCGATCCCAGCCTCTCGGAGTTTGTCGGCTTCCCACTGTTGACGCTCTTCGATGAGTTCTATTCCCAGTGGCGTGAGTTCATACAGATTCGTCCGACCGTCTTTTTCCTCCTTGCTGAGCAGCCCCTCCTCAATGAGGTCGTTAAGATTGGGGTAAAGGCGTCCATGATTCACCTCAGTTGAAGAATACTCTGACAGCTCAGAACCTATTTCCAAGCCAGATGGCTCGTTGAGTGCGGCGACACAATATAACAGATCCCGCTGAAAACCAGTTAGTTCGTGCATTGGTTGTATTTCTGATTTGGTTGAGGTAAATAATGCACGGAACTCAGTGAAAGCACACGATCACACGTGGGCACTGAACCACTCCGGAACACCCGTATACTCTGCCCAACACCGCTTGTGACACGCCTCGCCACGGGCGTTCGGAATTGCCCGGTCAAGGTCCACCATCTCGCCACAAAGATCACACTCAACCCGATGGCCCATCTGTCTCGTCTCAACGTCGAGGTCCTTTACCTCGATGTAGAGCTCATGGAGTGCACGGGGCGTCAGTCGAACCATCACCTTCTCACGGTCGTCTGAATCTCGTTTCTCGGGCGTGTACGAGCACCCAATCCTGCCCTTCTTCGCCGTCGCCACCAGGCCCTAACGAGATTGTCTGGGCGAGTTCATCGGGAACGTAGTGCCATTCGGTGTCCCCTGAACCGAGGGTAATGACCCTCAGGACGTGGGTTCTCTGGGTCGACATCGTCGTTAGTCATACTCGGATAATATGGTCGTAAACTTGCTCGGTCGTCTGGATACTCCGGTGCCGCAGTCGGTTCCGAACGTCGTAGAGAGTGTTCCCCTCCTCAGCGTTCATCATCCGGTAGGCGACACTGTGGCGGAGTGCGTGAGGCGTTACGTCGCTCGGCTCACCGCGAGTACCGTCGACCAGGTACGGCTCAACACCAGCCTCCTCGACGACCTTCGAGATCGCGTTCCGAACACCCTGGGTAGTAATCCGGTCGCTCGACCGCGAGGGGAACAACGCGGGTGAGTCCTTCCACCTACTATTCAGGTACGACGACAGCAGCCGAGACACGTCAGCAGACAGCTCTAACGTCGCCGGCGCAGGTTCGTTGTCGTTTGGGTAGTCTTTCTGGATCTCGGTTGGCACATACAGCGCGCTGTTACCCTCTCTGAGCATATCCACGTCGACGGCCACCAGTTCGCCGACCCGGAGCCCGGTGTCGTACATGAGGCCGATGATCGCCTCGTTTCGCTGCTGGAGGTAGTCGGCACCAGTCGAGTAACACGCCGAGCGGAGATCGTCGACTTGGTCGGGAGTGAGCCACACTTTTGCGCGAACTTTGGAATCTACATTTTGAGCCATGTGATCGAACTCTCTTTATATATTAACCATCCGCTACAGCCCCTTAACTTTGGAGTCTACATAGAAACTCCAAAGTTTGGCTTAACAGTTAGCACACAAACAGTATTGAACGGTAGTTATGTTTATTTTCAAGATAATTGCACCGTAGAAAATTATTTATCTTGTTAATCCTAACACAAAATGCCGAGAGAGCTGGGGGCACCTTCACGGGGGCAAAGTCTCTCTCGGCGATTCGATTACCGTACTAGAGATTAAAAGTGTACCCCCAAAACAGTTTTAAATGATAATAGCTATCATAGCTACTGTTCAGTATATAGCCCCGATATCAGGGACACATATCGAAAAGATAGTCCCAAATTAACGTCGAAGGCGAAAGCCGAGGGGGGTGGGGCGAAGAAACCACCTCCCTGGGGGAAGTAGAGTTGTGGTGGTGATGGGGAATAATCAATGTCACCCGGGCAAAGGTGTGTTATTGATTTTCCCCATGACCGAGTCTAAATGCCCAAGAGAGATTACTAATCTTTCTAATAGGTATGAATAGCTACCAGTTGTCATTAATCACGTGCGAGATACGCGTGTTCCATCTTGCACAAGACGTTCTGATAGAATCCGTATGAGTTAGTTGGTCACACCCGTGATCGAGCCATGCTAACCGCTAACTCAGTTTAGGACTCTCCTCCAAAGTTTGTCTGAAAATTAGCGACGACCTAGTTCGACGAGGAGTTTGAGAGCAGTTACTCGCCTGACCCGTCATACACCCAATCCACTCCCAATTCCTTGATTGAGTAGAGAGTTTTCGTTCGACCGGATTTACAATATAAAGAATGGCACTTTTCATTTAGAACGATAGGCACTACTTTTTGGTTGTTACTACTGAGCCATTAGTTGGTATGTGCGTGAGGAACAAAAACGCCTCTTACCAAAAATAACGAAATAGAGACATCTGTTTTAGAGTTAGCAGACGCAGTCATAAAACATACAGAGGGTGTATTCAGTAGGGTCTTGACGAAGCGTCATCGGCTAAGGACTTCAACAGAGCTGGAGATGCGAATTCACTCCATGCTATTGAGTTTATTCTGATCAAAATAGCTTTTTATTTGCACTGCAAAATGTTATGAGATGTTCTGAGGCAGAACAGAGACATCAGCTGCGGGGATGGCAGAAATTAGTCGGATAACCAAACTTTACCCTGTCACGGTAAGTCGTATCTAGCATGCTCCCAACGGACCCGGGCCCGATCGGTGAGACACCCGCCCTATTAGTTATTGACCCCCAACAGGATTTTCTCAACCCAGATGGAACCGTGTACTGTCCGTCGTCGTCAGTCGACTCGACCGAGCGCGTCGTCGAGAATATCCGTGCTTTGGTTGCGGCAGCCCGGGCCGCCGAGCTACCCATTATTTGGACCAAAGAGTCTCACCGCCCAGATTACGCCGACTACGGGGCCGAAGCGCTCTCGGCCGAAGCCGACCACACTATCGATGGAACCGACGGCGAAAAGTTCCTCGAAACGCTCGATGTAACCGAATCCGAGCTGCCGCCGGCCGAGTATCTCGTTCAAAAGCGTCGGTACAACTGTTTTCACAACACTGACCTCGCGCATCTGTTGTCGACGTTTGATGTCGAAACGCTGCTTTTGGCCGGTGTGACGACGAACGTCTGCGTTCACTACACGGCACAGGGGGCCCACGAGCGGGATTTCGTCTTTCGCGTCGTCAAGGAGTGTACCGCAGGCACCAGTCAGCGACTGCACGACGCCGCACTGGAGATGGCCGACTACCTCCAGCCAGGGGGCGTCCAATCGCTCGACGCTGTCGAGACAGCACTCGCGGGGTACGATGGCAACGAGGTCGTCAGCCGAGTCAAAACAACCGGCAGCGTCATTCGGTAGCTGCTCGGTCGTCCCACGACCCCTTGTTGGGGAAATCGAGGAATGCATCAAGTTTCAGGCGAGCGTTCTCGAACACCGATGACCCGTGGTAGACGAGCCCAGTGTCGAACTCGTAGGCCTGGAGACGTTCGGCGTTTCGCTCGGCTGCAACGAGGTCGTCAGAATAGATTCCTTCGACCAACACGAAATAGCCCGCAGGCAGCCCGCGCCAGTCTGCGCCGATCATCGCATCGCCCATGACCGCCAGCGAACGCTCGGTCGCCACGAGCGCATAGTTGTCGACACAGTGGCCGGGGATGTGGACGGAAGTAAACGGGCCGACCGTGTCCGTGTGGTCGTAACGGTTGTCGGGCTCGTGGGCCGTCTCGAGCGTCGACTGGACCGGTACGTACGTCTCGAGGTCGTACCGGTCGACGACGGCATCGAAGCCGCCGGCGTGGTCGTGGTCAGCATGGGTAAGGAGCAGTCGCTCGGGCCGAATACCCAATGTCTCGAGACGGTCGAACAAGGTTTCGCTCGTTGTTTCGAGGCCACAGTCGACCAGTGTCGGCACGTCCCAGTCGAACAGGAACGCGCGATACCGGGCCGGCTCTTGGGTCAGCGTGAGGTCATACACGCCGTCGGCCACCTCGGTGATCGGCGTCGTGGTATCTGGTCGTGCCATCACAGAAAACGGCTCTCGATGAAGCGGGCGATCGCCATCGACCCAAGCATCTGGGTCGCATCGGTCGGGTCCAACCGTGGAGCCACCTCCATGAGGTCCATTGCTTTGATCGCCTCACAGTTCCCGAGTGCGTCCATTGCTGTCAACAGCTCGGTGCTGGTGAGCCCGCCGGGTTCCGGAGTTCCCGTGCCGGGGGCGAAAGACGGATCGGTGACGTCGATGTCGACAGTCAGGTAGACGTGATCCGTGCCGGTCGTGGCGTGGTCGATCGCCTCTTCGATACAGGTTCGAATCCCCTTTTGCCGGACATCACGGGCGTAGTTGACGTTGAGTCCCGTCTCTGCGACGAGGTCGGGAAAGCCCGCCCGTTCGTAGGCGCGAATACCGACCATTGCGTGGTTCTCGTAGCCACCCTGTGGCAGGTCGTCGATACGCGCCATCGGAGAGCCATGCCAGTGGGGACCGTACAGTGGCTCGTCGTCCATCGTGTCCGAGTGGGCATCCAGATGAATAAGCCCGATATCACCCTCGACGCTGTTGGCAAAGCCGGCGAACGACGGGTAGGTGATGTAGTGGTCCCCACCGAGAACAATAGGGAACGTCGTCTCAGCGACGGCCTGCACGTAGGCCGCCACCTGATCGCGCGTCCGCTCGACATCGTTGGGGACGGTCGGCGCGTCGCCACAGTCTCGGATAACGAGGTCGTTGTAGTCGACGTGTTGGTTGGTGTCGACGTTATGGGTCCCGCCGGGCTGGCCGCCGAAATGGTCCTGCCAAGCACTGGCGGCTCGGAGCGCCGATGGTCCGTATCGGGTTCCCGGACGACGCGAAACCGCACCGTCGAACGGAACCCCGACGACGCCGATGTCGGTGTCTTCGGCCAGCTCTTCAGGTTCGGCAATGTCCGCTCCAAGGAATGTTTTGATGCCGCCGAATGCGGTTCCGGGGAGTCGATGCTCTGGGTTGGATATATTATTTGTCATTGTAGTATCAAGTGTATTGGTCAGTAAGATAGCGATGGTTCACTCCCACATCCCTCCGGCAAAGCGGTCGACCAGCAACATCACGACGATGGTCATGAGGATAAACAACAGACTGACCGCCGCGATGACCGGCGAGTACGTGTAGCGCAGGCTGGTGAATATCTGGATGGGAATTGTTTTGAACGAAAAGCCGGAAATAAGCCAGCTGATGATATACTCGTTGAGCGAGAGAATGAACGCAAACAGCGCTCCGGCAAAGAGGTTCGCCTGAAGCAGCGGGACGGTAATGCGACGAATCACGCTCAGTCTGCCCGCCCCGAGGTCGGCTGCGGCCTCCTCGTAGGACTGGTCGACGTCGGCAAGCCCCTGAGAGACGAGGACGAACGGGAACGGCGAAAAGAAGATGCTATGGGCGATCGCCAGCGTCCACGACTGCCCACCCACTCCGAGAAGTCCGAACAGCGTCACGAACGCAACGCCGATAATGACCGGCGGGAGCAGAATGGGGAGGATGACAAGCCCAGTTAGCGCCACCTCGAACCGGTAGTCGTACCGGTTGAGGGCAAACGCGGCTGTTGCGCCGATCGAGGTAGCCCCGATAGCTGACGCAACAGCGATAAACAGGCTATTTTGCATGGCCAACAGCCATGTCCGTGAGTCGAAGAACTCCCGATACCACCGCAGCGAGAGGCCATCCGGGGGAAAACGGAGGAACTCACTAGGCGTAAAGGACATGAGGCTGATGACCACAAGCGGCAACAGAATGAACCCGACAACAAGCGCTGTGTAGCTGTTGAGCAGGAATGCGTACAGGCGGTCGCGGCCACTGCTGCGCTTTGTCTCCAGGCGGGCGTACTCGCCGGTGCTCGAATGGGTTGACTCGGTGCTGTCGCTCATGACTGGTCGACCTCCTTGGTGGCGCTGACACCGAACGTCTCGACACCGGTCAGTCGAACCGTGACGGCGATAAGCCCCACCACGACGAGCATCAGCGCGATACTCAGTGTCGCGCCGAACGGGACGTTCGACTCGACGGTGACCTGGTTGCCGATAACAACCGCAAGCGTCCACTGGGGTGGGTTGCCGAGGATGCGCGGCAGGACGTACACACCCATCGAGAGCACGAACACCAGCAGCGAACCACTGACGATCCCGTCTTTGGTCAACGGGAGTGTCACGTGTCGGAACGTCGTGAGTGGGCCTGCACCCAGGTTCCGTGCTGCCTCGCGGAGCTCGTGGTCGACGTTTTTGATGCTGGTGTACAGTGTCAACACCATGAACGGCAGAAACACGTACACCATGCTCACGACCAGCGCCCAGTAGCCAGGAACCAACGACACTGGCGTCTCGGTAATGCCCAGCCTCGATGCGAGTATCGGAAACAGCCCGTTGCTCCGCAGGAGAACTGCCCACGCGTAGCCGCGGATGATGAACGTCAACCAGAGACTGGAGACGACGACCATCAGCACACTCCGTCGTAGAAGACTGCTGTCGGTCGTCGCCAGCCGGTAGGCGAGTGGATACCCCAGCAGTAGCGAGCCGATCGTAGTGACCGCCGCCAGCCGGAGCGAAAACACCAGCCGTTCGAGATACAGCGGCTCCTCGAAGAATCGGACGTAGTTCTCGAAGGTGAGCACGTATCGAAGATAGCCACCGCTGACGTTCTGGAAGAAGCTGAAGACGAACAGCAACAACAGCGGGACCGCAAACAGCGAGACCAACGCGAGCGCTGGATACGACACCACGAGGTACTTTACTGGCGGGAGGCGGCTCCTCTCAGTTGCTGGCTCGGACTGTGACTCGTGGGCCATTACTCGACCACCACCAGGCAGTCCTCGGCGTCGACGCCCAGAGAAACCTTGTCACCGCCGGCGACGGCCGGTCCGTCATCGTCGACGACACCAACCACAGTAGTGCCGGACGGCAGGGTGACGTGACACTCGTGGTGGTCGCCGAGGAACCGGCTCACTGATACCTCGCCTTCGAGGACGTTCGAACGGGCTGTATCCAGTTCGACCACGGTGTGTTCCGGTCGCGTCACCACCGTGACCGCGTCGCCGACAGCCACGCCATCGGGTGCGAGCGCCTCGAACTCGACGCCGTCGCAGTCGACAGTGACCCGACCGTCGCCGAGTTCCTGGACCGTCCCGTCGAAGACGTTGGCCGTCCCGATGAAATCGGCGACAAACTTGGTGGCCGGCTGCTGGTAGACTTCTGTTGGCGTCCCGACCTGTTCGAACCGCCCGTCGTTCATCACCGCGATACGGTCCGACATGGTCAGCGCTTCGGTCTGGTTGTGTGTCACGAGGATGGTCGTGATACCGATCTGTTCTTGAATCCGGCGCAGCTCGACCTGCATACTCTCTCTGAGCTGTTTGTCGAGACTCGCCAGCGGCTCGTCCAACAACAGCACCTCCGGTTCGGGGGCCAGCGCCCGTGCCAGGGCAATTCGCTGCTGTTGACCTCCCGAAAGCTGGTCGGGCATCCGGTCTTCGAATCCACTGAGCTCGACGAGCGCAAGCATGTCAGCGATACGATCGTCGACCTCGTCTTCGGGCCAGTCGCCGCCAACGGTCAGCCCGAAGGCGATGTTCTCGCCGACGGTCATATGTGGAAACAGCGCGAAATCCTGAAAGACCATCCCTGTGTCACGCTCGTTGGGCGGCACACCGTCGACCTCGATGCCGCCGAGACCAACCGTCCCACTGGTGGGCTGTTCGAACCCGGCCAGCGTCCGGAGCGTGGTTGTCTTTCCGCAGCCCGAGGGGCCGACGATGGTCACAAACTCGCCGTCTTCGACGACTAGCGAAGCGTTTTTGACCGCACGGACGCCGCCTGGATACACTTTTTCGACCGCGTTGAGGACTATCTGTCCCATATCAGGACTCGATGATGAGTTCGTTCCACAGCTGGTTGACGAACTCCTGTCGTTCGACATACATTTCGAAGTTCGGAACGATAGCCGAGTCGAGCCCGGGGCCCGCGATACGCTGATACGTCTCGTCGTCGAGTTCTGAGTACTGTTCTTCGATGGTCGGGACCGTATAGAGGTTCCGCGAAACCCGGTCTTGGACTGCTGGCTGCGAGGCGTAGTCGATAAACTGTGTAATGGCCTCCCGCTTGTCAGACGTCTTCGGAGAGACCCAACGGCCACTACCAAGCACCGACCCCTCGTCGACGAAGGTACTTTCGACCGGCGCATCCTGGTCTTGGAGCACGAGGGTGATGTCGTTGTACAGCATCCCCATCGGGGTTTCGGCGCTTTCGAGACTGGACTGGAAGTTCGCCTCGTTGGTGTACCACATCTGTGCCTGCGGTGTGACCTCTGCGAGTTTTTCGAACACAGCGCGGATGTCGGATTCCGACTGCAAGCTGTCGATCCCATCGAAGTGAACCGCGGCAGCGATATCGGGCATGTAGCCCGTGACCGCCGGAGTCATCATTGCCATCTGGTCCTCGTAGGCCGAGTCCCAGAGCGATGTCCACGAGGTGGGGCCGTTGTCGGTCTCCTCGGTGTTGTGGACGAGATTGATCAACCAAGCCTGCGAGCCGATACCAACGAGGTTGTCCTCGCTGTCGTACTGCATCAGGTCATCCGAAATATACTCCAGGTTCTCGAAGTCCCCGGCATCGTGGGTCATCCACAGCTCGGAGTTCAGCCCGCGCAACACTCCTGGTACGGGAACTGTGAGTATGTCGACCGGTGCGTTCCCGTTTTCGACGGCGCTTCGGATTCGCGGAATGATCTCCGCAGTCCCACCCTGTGCCTGTGACTGAATGCTGATTCCGGTCTCCTCCTCGAAAGGCTCGTACAGCTCTGCTTCGAGGGTTTCCTTGAACGCGCCACCGAAACTCGAGACTGTCAGCGATGACGTGGCCCCATCGCTCGACGAGCCGCCGACACAGCCGGCCAGTGCTCCGGTACCTGCCACACCGACGTATTTCAACAACTGACGACGATTTTGTACACTCGTTAAGTTACTTAGACTTTCCATTGTTATATGGCACCCATATTGGGTATAGATATCAACTTTTTACAGCCATACAAAAAATTTCGTACATATGTAGTACGGGTATAATACTAGTGGGAGTCTACCAGTACTGCATGCGTACAATGAAGGAATATATATCTAATTATACAGACGATGCGTCCCCGTAGCGTGTTAACAGGCTTACAGTACTGAGAGAATACTAGGGCAAAGCTCAGGTAACCCCTTGGTCGACTCGAACCGTGACTGCCTTTGACGAACTCGCCGCCCAGTGGAACGTCAGCCTCGACAGCGAACACCGGGCGCAGTACCGACAGCTGATCGAGGGAATGCAAGAGACAGTACGGACGGTTACGGCGGCATCCAAACCCGACTTCGAGCTGCTCCATGGCTCACCACGTCGACACGGTGACCGAGAGGGGGCCTGGAGACCAGATACCGACGCGGACCCGTGTAACGCCTGGCTCTGCCGGTGTCGGATCGCGGGTGCTGCCGACGGGCCGCTGGCGGATCTCACTGCGGGTATCAAGGACAACATCGCGGTCGCGGCGCTTCCGTGTTCGGTCGGCTCCGAGGCGCTTTCGGGGTTCGTCCCCGAAATCGACGCAACTGTTGTCGCTCGGCTGCTCGATGCTGGCGCTACGGTGTGCGGCAAACAGAACATGGACGCCTTTGCCATGGGGGACGCGGGCGAACTGCAAGACGCGGGACCGACGTGGAACCCTCACGACAGCGATCGGCTGGCCGGCGGCTCATCGAGTGGGTCGGCGGCCGCGGTCACGGTGGGCGACTGCGATATCGCACTGGGAACCGACCAGGCTGGGTCGGTTCGGACCCCTGCGGCGTGGTGTGGCGTCGTCGGCTGCAAGCCCACCTATGGGTTGGTGCCCTACACCGGCGTTTTCGGGATGGATTTCGGGTTCGACCACGTGGGCGTTATCTCTCGTGACGTCAGAACCAACGCACGTGTCATGGCGACGATCGCCGGGGACGACCGACAGAACGGCTCGCGACTCGACTCGCGTCAGCCGCGGGGCTGTTCGGCCGGTCGATACGTCGAAGCGCTCGAAACCGACCTCAACGAGATGACGCTTGGCGTTCTCGATGAGGGGTTCGACTGGTCGACCGCCGAGCCGGGCGTCGAGGCGGCCGTCGACGAGACAATCGAAGCGCTCGCCGAGCAGGGCGTCTCGGTACGCCGTGTCTCTGCGCAGCTCCACCGACTTGCGCCGGCGATACTCGGTGTCACCGCTCCGCTGGGTGCGGCTACAACCTACAAACAGGGCGGCGTCGGAACAACCACCCCAGGATGGCATTGGACCAGGGGTCGCGAGGCGTTCCGTGCGGCCATCGACAACCATGCCGACACGCTCTCGCCGGCCGTCGTCGCGTCACTGTTGTTCGCCGAAGAGTGCCGGGCAAACAATCAAGACATTGCCTACGCAGAAGCCAAGAATCTTGCGCTCGCACTCGGCCAGGAGTATGATGCGTGTCTCGACGCGTGTGATGCGCTAGCCATGCCAACCGTCCCGCAGGTCGCCGTAGAGTACGACACTGACGCCACTCCCGAAGCTCGCCTCGAACGACTTGCTACGCTCCCGGTCAACACCTGCGGGGCCAACCAGACGGGCCATCCGGCGTTGTCGGTTCCCTGTGGCACCGTCGACGGCCTCCCCGTTGGGCTCCAACTGCTCGGCGACCGATTCGACGAAGCCACGTTGTACCGGCTCGCCCACGCCGTCGAGACAGCCCAATAATACCGCCAGGGTGTCGTTACGGACCGCGCATTTCGGTCCGCTCGGAAATATCGTGCCGATACAGCTTGGGTTCGCCTATCAAGTGTGGCTCGATGTCGCGCTGGAACTCCTCGAGATGAGCGCTCGACTCATGGGCGTCGACAGCGTCGGCGTCGGCATATTTTTCAATAATGCGGACGGTGTTTGGGGCTTCGATGTCTGTGGTGACCCGGTAGTCGATGACACCCGGCTCGGCGCGGGATTTGCGGGCCATCCATGTGACGATCTCCATCCACTCGTCTCGGGAGTCGGGATCGAGCGGAGCAGTCGACAACAGAATAATCATTGGACACTCCCGTCGATGAAGACAATTTCGTTGGCCTGCCCAGGGGCTTGGGTGGGACTCACAGCTGTGTCACCGCCACTGGTAATCGCTCGAATCCGAGTTTCGATGCTTTCCACTTCGGTTCGGCGGCTTCGAGATCGAGTGTGACCGATGCGATTGACTCGAAGAAGGTCTCGAGCACGATCGGAGCCTGGAGACGAGCGAGGGGGGCCCCGATACAGCTGTGGGCTCCGGTGCCGAAGGCCAGATGCTCCGGGTCACGGTCGGGGACGAACGCCTCGGGACGCTCGAACCGATCTGGGTCCCGGTTGGCCGCACCAAGCCACAAAATAACAGTCTCTTCGCCAGGAATATCTGTCTCACCAATGGTTACGCCCCGGATTGTCTCCCGAGCACGGGCCTGCAACGGGCTTCTGTACCGCAACACCTCTTCAAGCAGCTCCGATATGTCGTGGGCAGCTGGCTCAGCGAGTAGGTTCTGGTCGTCGAACAAGAACAAGGCATTCGCCAGGAGCTCCGACATCGTCCCCTGTCCTGCGAGGATGAAGTCGAAACAGTTCGAACCGATCTCTGCGCCGCTGAGTTCCGTTTCGGCTGCCAGTTTGGAGATAAGATCGTTCTGTGGGTCCTTCCTGCGCTGGGTCACCAACGCCCGGAAGTACTCGACAGCCTCGGTCATCAGGGAGCCATCCCCGCTTTCTGTAGCACTGTACTCCGTGTTCATTACCTCGCGGAACGTCTCAAGCCACGAGAACAACTGCTGGTGATCCTCCTGGGGAATACCGACGACGTCCATGACGACCCGAAGGGGGACTGGCACAGCAAAATCGGACACGAAATCGAACTCGGTCCCGTCGACGGTCGCAACCGACAGCTGGTCGCGGGTGATGTCCCTGATAGCCGTTTCCAGTTCTGCCAGCATATCTGGCCGGAAGTACTGGAACAACTTAGCCTTGGCATCGGTGTGTTTCGGGCCGTCGGACCACACCATTGCGTTGTCCAAGTATTCGAACGCCATCTGAGCGTCCGAGTGACTCCGTGAGAGTGGTTTCCGGGCGAACGCCGCACTGTCCTGTAGGGTCTCTTTTACGTGACGATAAGAGAACACGTCGTACACGTTTCGCTGGGGGTCGTACTGTACCGGACCACGCGCCCGTTGTGTCCGATACCACCCAAACGGGTCGTGCATTGCTGTGGCCGACTGCAGTGACGCCGGCGTCCCCTCGGGAACGTCGTCGACCGCTTTTGACGGCTGTTCAGTTACCATATGCGGTATATTTTTTCTATTTAGATAACTTTTCCTGCAATATGTCCCTTTATTATTTGAATAAATAATAGTATACAAGTAGCCTTTGTTAATACCCACCGTTAGAGTACGTCCTCACTGTCGATGCATCCCCCCACAGTGTAGTAGTGATTAAGGATAACTAAGGACAACCAGCGATGGCTCTCTGAGTTGCCGAGTGGCCCACAGGTTCGTCGGCTGTCAGTCGTCGAGTTGGACTGGTTCCCACGCCGACCAGGAAATATCCCGCCCGGGATATGCCACCGACTCGAACGGCCATTTTTTGGCAATCCACGTCCGGATTGTGGTTTCGATAGCCGCGGCCAGGTCGCGGTCGACAGCTTGCGTTGCGACCCAAAAGTAAACCGCAGCCTCGTACTCGGGTACTCGGGTCGGCTGGACGTACAGACAGCCCAACTCGACGGTCTCTTCGAGGTCGACGACCGCGTAGGTAAACGCATCACGCCGCTGAAACTCCTTTTCGTGCCAGGCGAGATCGATTCGGTTCTGTTCGAGTGTCAGGTCTGCGGGAGGCCAGTCGTGCCCGGGTCCGAACGTCCCCTGAAGCTGTTGGCGACTCTCGACCACAGCGTCATAGTCTCGGTCGACATCTGCGATGGTCAGTGGGCGGATACGGAAGCGGTCGGTTTCTATTTGCCGTGGGACATCAGTAGTCGATGGCAGAAGGTCCGGGGTCTCGAATGGCATATGTTACCAGTGATAGACCGCCCATATTGCCGTTGTGACTGCGGCCGCTCTTGCGGTGGGTGACAGCCACAGCGAGCAGAGATGAAAGGGGTGTGGCGCCTTTTGTATACGAACAAGTCTATCCAGAAACAGACTATCGTCGTAACAATACCAACAAAAGATGTGATGCGGTTCCACCGAAACTCAGAGTAGTCCCACCTATCGGATGGATCAAGATCCCCAATGGGTTCTCTTTTCGAGGGCACACCTGACAGTATAATATTATTGAATAAAAGTCCTTGTGATACAGCCGCGCTCTGCATCTTGCACGATACGTTCTAACAGAATCTCGATAAATTAGCTTGGCATACACCCGTGATAGCACCATGGTAACTGTTAAGACAAACTTTGCACTTTGTAAGAAAACTCCAAAGTTCGGAGAACTAACGTAAATAGAAGGAGGACAGGATCGGGACATAGGAGCTCGCATAAATTGATCAGCTGAACAAATTGCTACACTTAGAGGGTGTATCTATCACCTGAGACTGGCTTATTTCAAGATTTAATTTGTGTAGTATCGTCTGTTGAGATGACTTCCCACGTAGTTGAACCACTGTCGTAGACTTTGATTGAGAGGAAATTCCCGTAATCTCGATTGGGTGGTGCAGGATTGAAAGTGGCAGTGGGACTCTGTGGTTGACGACCATCAACGGTGTAGTTGACCACGTACCACGCCTCGTACGAGAACACATCAGCGTATATTTCTGAATTACCTGGTGCTAAAGTCGTTGATGCAGTAATCTTTCGCTGAGACGGAGGTATATTTTCAGCATCGCCAACGACGGTGTTATTCTGCATATTGAGCCTTGATCCAACGTTGACGATCTCTATTTTCAGAGAGTGAGGAAGATTGTGATTATTGACAAACAGAAGTGAACCCGCTTGTGGTGTGTCAGACTGCTGTGATGAGCAACCAGCAAGGCCACCAGCAACAATCACAGTAGTAACGAGGAAGTCACGTCGGTTTTTTGGAGGCACAGATTAAATGTCTATCAATCGACGTAAGTCTCTTTTGATAGATTTTGTTTGGTCGACTTGCGGTCGCAGTATAGCAATGAGAAAACTTAACCAACAAAAGAGGCAGAGAAGTTCTTCCGTTGGTTAAGCTTGTAGAAGACACTGCAATAGATTCTGGAAACATTCTATTAACAACAGAAAACCCACCGAAGGAACCGAGTTCGTCACTACCCAATACCACTCCTGAAACATGGAAATTACACACTTCGGATTATGTTGTTCTCCGTCGACCACCGAAGTGTGTTTGAGAAATCAGGATCGACGTCGCCATCGTCGTCCAGACCACTCACAGTGAGTCGACCAACTCGGGGATCAAAACGTAACCAAGACCTCGTCAACAAAGCTGACCCATCAAGCGATGACCTCCTTCTGCCGTCGCTCAATGACGGTATTACGCTCTTAGATGTCGACGGCAGTCGGGGGGGTCCAGTGCTCCAATCGCTTGTCCTCGATCACCTACTACTCCACGATGGACCGGCCTTCTGGGTCGACGCAAATGGCCACGCAACGACAACCACCCTCGCACAGATCGCGCCCAGCCAGCGCCTGCTCGACCGCATCCATGTCGCACGTGGTTTCACCGCTTACCAGCACTACGGCGCGGTTTGTGATCTTCCGACGGCAGTGAATCAGTCCATCCAAGAATCGACCGACAACACCCGAGCGCGAGGTCGACAGCCAACAGGAAATGACGACTCCTCGGCGCACACTCCGTCGCTCATCGTCGCGCCGGCCGTCGACGCCCAGTACCGCACTGATGATACCCTCGGCGAAGCACACGCAGAAACGCTTCAGGCCAGAACACTCGCCCGCTTGGTGACCTACGCCGACGGCTACGACATTCCAGTTCTCGTCACCCGCAGCGAGCGCGATGCGTCCACGGAGCCGATCGAAACGGCCGCTGACCACCATCTGGAGCGCGAGCAAACGCGGATGGGCCCACGGATTGTGGGCGACGACTTCGAGACACTCCTCTACCCCGTCGACGACGGTGCATACTACCAGACGACCTTCGCCTACTGGCGACAGTTGCTCGCAGCTTGCGCTGCGCAGGTCGGCGTGGAATCGACGACACCGTCGCCGTCGACTCCCGACAGTGTGGGTACTGGCCTCACCGCTTCCGGTGAGACAACCTCGATGGCGGCGAATCCCCTGCTCGATGCATGGACCGCTGGTGGTCCCGGAGGACGATAGCGATGGGGCGAACGAATCCAACGTATCGGGACGCACTCCGAGCGATCGAAGAACGCTGGCAGGACTTTCGTCGAGCACTCCGTCGACGCGATCAACCACGGTTTGATCAGTTGTTCGCCTATGCTCGGGAACACGCCGATGCCAGCGGGCTATTGAATCATCAGAACCCACTGTTGCCCTCGCTACTCAGTATCGATCTCGAACAGGAGCGTCGACTCGATAAACACGAAGAACGGCTTGAGAAACTCGAAGAAGCGATTGAAGCAGAGGGAAATTAGGAAAACCGGTGTCAGAGGCCAAGAGTATGATCGGGGTCAAATCCTAAGACGATTTGTTCCTCCTCACTTATATTCGGCTAAGCAGTCTGTCGATTTTGTATTGCCGACAGTGAATTACCCCATTTGCTCACAGCGGAGATTCTTCACACATTGTGCGTCACCCGGATTTTATATAACTCAAGCACCTCCATCAAGACAATGAGAACCATAGGCTCCATTGACGTTGATAGCTCTCTACCCATTGAGAGTATCATAACTGTTCTTCAGGAGCACCCGGTTCAACTCGCTATTCTATTCGGTTCCCACGCAACAGGAACGACGCATGGAGGAAGTGATATTGATATTGCAGTCGAATTCGTTTCTCACCGTCCTCCCGACGAGGGCTACAACGATGTGTTCTTGGGACTGAGTGCAGACCTCAGCGAAACACTCTGCACAGATCACGTTGATATCGTGGATATACACACCCTTGAGCCAACGGTGGCGGAGTCAGTTTTCAATCAGGGTATCATGCTTGTTGGAGATCAAAATCATGCTACTGAGATCCGCCAACAAGTAACGACAGGTAACAGCAAAGAACGGTCTCCACGCGAACGGCTCGATATGGCACTAGATAAGATTGATGCACATCTCAATGACGATGATACAGCCGTGCCAGCAGCCGGTGACTCCGAGAGAGACGGATGACAACGGATGAATTTCCGACGGATCGCCTCAACAGGATTCTAACTGCTGTCGAAACAATCGAAGAGAGCCTCGGTGTGCTTGCCCGCAAACAGCGAATCAGTCGTGAGGAATACAAACACGACTCAGATACCCGTGATATCGTCGAACGCCGATTTGTGAAGATGACTGAAGCCTCAATTGATATCGGCGAGGAGCTGGTCAAACAGGTTCGTGGACATCCCCCATCGAGTAATCCAGAGTCAATGCGAATACTCGGTGAAATGGGCATACTCTCATCCACGTTGGCCGAGGAGATGGCACAGGGGGCACGATTCCGTAATGTACTGTCTCATACGTACGGAAAAATAATCGATCACGATACGGTCTACAACGCTCTACAAGATCTCGACCGATATCAGTTGTTTGTCCAAGAGATACGTGACTACCTTGATTCGATTAATGTGCTCGACTGAGAAATCAGGTACTCCAGGCTGTTAGAGAGTTGTTCTACAGAATCAACGAATGAAGTACGGAGAGCACCTTAACGAACAAAATGCGAAATCACAGCAAATGTTGGTTAATAGATTGAGTTCAAGATCAGCTCTGAAGAGAATCTGAAAGGTTCTAGATCCCGGAAACAAGGAAATGACACGCCTTCGGTTATCCAGAGACCAGCTACTCTAGTACAGTATGTCTGGAGGCTACGGATAGACGATGTCGTTCACAGTCGACTTCCTCGATGACGGTCGCGTCCTCGAATGGGAAGTGGCGGTCGACGGTGCAGTCGTAACCGAGCACGACGACTATACGCCACGGTTCTACGTTGGCCCGCGCTCACCCGACAGTGATATCGACCTCACGAAGCTTCGGAGGATCTACGAGAATCATCCTGATGTCGTCGCAACCGAGATTGTTTCTCGGCGGCCAGGATTCCGTCGCGATGGCGAGGAGGTTCTCGCCGTCGACGTTACTCACGTCAACCGGGTCACAACACTTGCTCCCCAAGCACGCCAGCTATCGGAGTTCCCAATCGGGGATCTTGCCTGCTTCAACGTCGACTTCTTGCGGGAATTCCGGTACTGCTTAGAGAACGATATCGATCCAACCCCGGCAAGTGAATTGTCGACACTCCAGCTTGACGTCCCCGTAACGGAGACGACAGGAGATTCCTACACAGAGCTGTCCGTCGACGGCGAAACGATTACAGGGTCGACAGAAGACATTCTGACAGCTGTACAGGCGGCAGTCGACGAGCGCGATCCCCGACATCCTCGTCTGTTCAACAAGTCAGATCATCCCCACACTGCACGAGATGGCCACGAACGCTGGCGTCGACGATTTTTCGCTGAGTCGATTATCCGATGTCGACTACCAGCAGCTCGCGAGTCAGTCGACGTATTCGAGTTACGGCCGCGTCGGCCACTCACCAGCCCGATACAACGTGCCCGGTCGAGCAATCATCGATGAGTCGAATACGTTCTTCTACGGCGAGACGAACCTCGACGGCGTTCTCGATCTCGTCTCACGGTCGAAAAAGCCGATCCAGGAACTCGCCTGGGCCTCGATCGGGAACGTCTTGACGGCGATCCAGATCTGTGAAGCCCATGATCGAGGCGTATTGGTTCCATGGAACTCCTGGAGACACGAGTTCTACAAACCGATGAGAACGCTCCACGACGCCGACCGTGGCGGGTTCATCTTCGCACCAGAGGTCGGCCTCCACGAGGATGTCCACGAACTCGACTTCTCGTCGTTGTATCCGAACATCATCTGTACACGAAACGTCTCTCCTGACGTGATTCGGTGTGAGTGCCATCGTGATCGCGATGATGTTCCTGGACTCGGCTATTCGATTTGCGATGAACAGGGATACCTTGTCGACGTCCTCCAGCCGATCATTGATGCTCGTGATGAGATCAAGGCCGAAATCCGTCAGGAACAGCAGCAAGACGAGGTCGACCAAGAGCGACTCGAAGAACTCGAAGGACGGTCGGGTGCCCTGAAGTGGATTCTCGTCGCCTGCTTCGGCTACCAGGGGTTCTCCAACGCAAAGTTCGGTCGGATAGAATGCCACGAAGCAATCAATGCCTTTGCTCGCGAGATTTTGCTGACGGCGAAACAACGACTGGAGGATGGTGGGTGGCGTGTCATCCACGGCATCGTCGACTCGATCTGGGTGACTCCCGATCCCGACGTCGACGACAGTCAACGCGAGGACCTCGATGTACTTGCTCGTGAGATCACCAACAGGGTCGAGATCCGTCTTGAACACGAAGCCCACTACGATTGGGTCGCGTTTGTCCCACAACGAGAAAGCACCGCTGGCGCGTTGACGAAGTACTTTGGAAAGGTCGCTGGTGAAGACGAGTTCAAAATCAGGGGTATTGAGGCTCGACAGCGGTCGACGCCGTCGTTTGTCGAAGACGTCCAGCGGGAGTGTCTCGACCGCCTCGACGAAACACGATCTCCGGAGGCAGTTCTCGGGACACTTAAACGAGCCATTGCGGAACTCCATGCTGGTGAGGTGGGTGTCGACCAACTCGTCAAACGGAATCGTGTGTCTAAGCCGTTGGAAGGATACACGCAGAATACCCAGAACGTGGCGGCTCTGAAGCGTGCTCGTGATCACGATCTCAGTGTTCATCCAGGACAGGATATTGAGTATGTGGTTGTCGATGACGAGAAAACCTCACGAGATCGCGTTGTGCTTGCTCACGAGGATGTCGAGACGTATGATCCGTCGTACTATGAGACGCAACTCATCCGCGCTGTCGAGAGTGTCTTGTCGCCGCTTGGGTGGGACCGAACAGACATCCGGCGAGAACTCGCAGAGACACAGAACGTAGATTTGACGACATACACAGCAGACGGTAATCAATAATCGATCTCACGAAGGACGTCACGTTAGTAACGAAGGGTTGCCGTTCCTCGATGCTGTAACAGACACACCTCAGTCCAAGTGTAAACCAGACGAATGCGGAGGCGGTCGGCTGTTTGTGGCGGCTGTCTGGCGGCTGTCAACGATTTAATGCGGTTGTGTGGTTGCGGTTGAATGCTAGTGTTTTATGTGTTGTGTTGACGTAGATCACCGTAGTACCTTTTCAGCATATAATTACCACCGAATTCTTTTCGGTTGGTTCTACGTGAACTGCTGGTCGGATACAGCTCTTTTACCATGTGTTTACAGCACAATTGAGTATCTTAGACCCGATCAACCAATGCTTCAAGTGGCCCCTACCCACGGCTCGTTACACTTGGACTGAGGTGTGTGTGTCTATCTTCGACTTACAGATGGACTGAGGTGTGTCCAATCGACTGTTACAGTTGGACCGGGGTATTCGGCTACTCCCACTCGATAGCAGTCAATCCAGTCTTTCACTCAGTAATAGCCACCAACAGCGTGTTTTACAGTTGGACTGAGGTGAGTAAATATTTATACACAGATGATAACAATCCACTGTGACTCCGGACCACAGCGACAATAGCGACCCTCCCCAGACTACGTTCACCGGGAGCGACGGGAGTGGTGGGGACCCACTATTCGCCGTCGACGAAGAGACGGCTTCGACACGCCTCATAGAGAACAGCGAGCTCCTTGAGGTCGGTATGGTCCCCGACTCTGACCGCATCGTCGGTCGAGACGAGGAGATACAGCAGATCGGCACCTACCTCCGGCCAGTCGTGGTCAACGAAGCACCGACGCCCGTGTTGGTATACGGTAAGACCGGAACCGGGAAATCACTGGTCGTTAAACACGTCTCGGCGCGTGCTAAAGCTGAAGCAAAGCGGCATGACCGTGATATCGCCGTCGCATATATTGACTGTTCACAACACTCGACAGAGGCACAGGCAGCCTGTGAATTAGCTCGTGAGGTTAACAAAGCCGCCGGGTCGCCGAGACATATCCCGCTCAAAGGACTCGGGCGCTCACATTATTACACTCATGCGTGGGAGTTGCTTTCAGAACACTTCGATGGGGGCATTGTCATCTTAGATGAGATCGACCGTCTCCGGCCCGACGAATCGGGTAACCGAGACAATATTCTGATGCAACTCTCGCGGGCCCGTGAATCCGGGAAGATCAATCGCGACTTAGGAATTGTTGGAATCTCGAATAAAATCGATTGGGGAGATGAACTCAATCAGCGAGTTCGGTCTTCACTCGGGAACGAGGAGTTCATTTTCCCACCATACAACGCCAACCAACTTCGTGCGATCATGGAGGCACGTGCAGATGCGTTTAAAGAAGGTGTACTTGAATCGTCGGTGATTCCCAAGGCTGCTGCATTAGCAGCTCGGGAACACGGTGATGCACGAAAAGCGATTCGCATTCTGAAAAATGCAGGCGAGATTGCTGAGGACAACCAAGACTCGAAGGTTCGAGAGGAGCACCTGGAGGCCGCCAAACGGCGTGCCGAGGCCGATCGACTCCTTGAACTCCTGTCGACCCAAGCGCCGCACGCTAAACACGTGCTGCTGGCTCTTGCGTTGCTCACTGATAAGGGCGATAACGAAGACGACGAGTACCGGACCACAGAGGTTTTTTCGGTATACAAGCAAGTGTGTCAGGCCGAAGGTACCGATCCGCTGAAACTTGATCGCGTACGGGATATCCTTGATGAGCAGGCGTTTCTCGATATTTCCGAGTCGTATGTTACAAGCGGTGGCCGTGGAGGTGGGGCCTACAAACTCCATCGGCTATTGAAGGATCCAGCCGTAGTGAAAACTTGTGTCGACTCCGATGCAGATGACGATATTGATAGGTTAGAATACTGAATCGCTGGCGGTCGTTTCTGTCGGGTTATACACTTGGATTAGGGTGTGTGGTGGATATTCGGCAGTTCGATGTTGAGCTGTTACAGATGGACTGGGGTGTGTGGCGGGTGTTAGGCGGTTCGATATTGAACTGTTACAGATGGACTGGGGTGTGTGGTGGGTGTTAGGCGGTTCGATATTGAACTGTTACAGATGGACTAGGGTGTGAGGTAGATGTTCGACCATTCGATACTGAGTCGTTACAGATGGACTAGGGTGTGTGGTAGGTGATTGACGGTTCAACGTTGGGCTGTTACAGGTGGAACGGGGGTGTCGTGGATGTCTGACGGTTCAACGGTGAACTGTTACAGATGGACTGAGGTGTGTGATCTATCGGGTCCAAAACAGGTAGCTCGTTACACTTGAATTGAGGTGTGTGGTAGCCGGTGGTCCGTGGATGATCCAACTGTCGACGTTCCGCAATAATTTTCATATCCCACACGGGGTGTAGCCCCATCGTAGTGGTGGCTGTCATCGCTGATCGTCTGAATTGATCGGTCCTTTGTACTCTTAGGATACCCCTCTTTCGATGTGTGAATTTCCAGCTGTGCCTACATCTCCTCAGGGCGGGGTGCGTTCTCGTACTTGACCATCTTCTCGGGTTTGTCCGAGATGGTTTCGTAGATCTGTTGGAGTGTCTCTTCGGCGGCGAGCAGGTTGTGGCTTCGAGGAACTCCCGACCCTCCTCGGTGAGTCCGTAGAACTTCCAAGGGTAGCCCTGTCGACGCTGATCGTCATTCAGCGCGACCTCCTCGACGATGCCAGCGTCGATCAGCTTCTGGATATGCTTGTAGACGGTGGCGTCGCTTACAGACGCAACGAGATCACCGACGACATCTCCACACACGGCAATCCCAGCCCGACGATCCGCACGATGATGGACCTCTTCGAGGAGATGGTCGACAATCCTGAGGAGTTCGTCGTCCGATCGGACGAAGAAGCAGGGAAGATCCAAGACGATGCCACGTGGCTCCTCGATCAGCTTCGACCCTTCGAGGAGGATGGTCGACACGCAAACCTCGGGAAAGCCTCAGAATTCGACATCCACGACGAGAAGGTAATTTATCTCGATCTCGCCCAACAAGAGGGCAGCGTCGACAGCAGTACCGCACTCACGATGCAATTGCTCATTTCGCTTGTCTACGAGCGAGCAAAAGAGACGGACAAAGAGGTCGTCTTCGTCATCGACGAGGCTCGCTACATCATGCAGGATGCTGCGAGTCTCTCATTCCTGGAGACCGTATTCCGGCATCACCGTCACCACGATCTCTCGATTCGACTTGTTACACAGACAGTCGACGAGTTCTTCCAACACACCGAATCCGAAGCGATCCTCGATCAGTGTGCGGTCAAGCAGTTCCACCATCTGGATGGGATGGACGACCAGTGGGCCACGGAATTCGGGCTGAACTACGCCCAGATGCGCTATGTACAGGATGCCGTTCCCGGCAATGAAGAGGCTGGCTTTTCCGAGGCACTCGTCGGCGTCGACGGTGAGTGGCGCGGGATTCGGGTCGAAGCAATGGCCAAAAAAAGCAGGTGATCGACTTCGATCCGAGCAAGGGTCGGTCGACGCTCCCCGGTGCTGGTGAGCAGGCTGTCGAAACTGAGGTAGCGGAATTCAATGAGCGGTTAGAAAAGCAGTCGACGAATGGAGACGGTCGACAATCAGACGCCGTCCCTCCGAAGCCAGATGGAGGTACAGTCGGGGGTGAGGACAATGCGTGAGTACCTCCGTGTTACGCCCACATCCGAAGAAGTCGCAGCGAGTGAGATCCCTACAGTTCTCACGAGCCTGCACAAACTGACCAGTGAAGGTTCCGGTGGGCTACTGAACACATTGAATCCGTTGCATAGCAGCCACCCGCCCCGTTTCGAGTTCCTGGCACTCAGTGAGGGCATAGACGAGCCAGTCGAGTTCTACTACGGTGTCGACGAACATTTTGACACACTGGAGACTCGGTTACGGTCTATCTATCCCACGACGTTCGATATCGAACGCGTCGAGGTCGACCTCGAAACAAAGCTTGTCCCGACTGTCGAGTTCTCTCGTGAGGAATTCGACGAGGCGATGAACGGTGGTGATCTACTGTATGAGTATACTGACGAAGAGCTACAACCTATCTCCACCGCTGGCCCCGAAAACAGTGATACAGACGAGGCAGCTTCGAGTACAGAACCGCCTGTGGGTGATGGTGGCACAGTAGTCGACGAAGACAGCGAGACCTGGATCAAGATCGGAGATGACGCTGTTGCGGTTGGTTCACCCAATGCAGATTCTACCGATAGTAGCCAACTCCCGAGTGGCAAACCGACGTTGACTGATAAGGGTACGATTCTCGCTCGTCCAGCAATAGATTCACTACATCCTCGAGGTGTCCGCTGGTGTGGAACCGCCATTCGGAAGAAAGACTGGATGACGACGTTGACGCCCTTTACAGAGACTCTGAACGGGACATCGACCAGATCAATCACTCCTCCACTGGTGACACTCATCGACCAGTTGAGCGATATCGAACATCCGATTGCATTCCAAGTCGTTTTCGAGCACCGCGACAGCTGGAAGGCCGACGGAGACCTCCGAAAGGAGGATCTTGCCGATGGTCGTGATACACTCTCCCAAGAAATACTTGGGCCACTCTTGGAGGTCGAAGATCATTCGACGAGTACAACCGAACGGAAGCTGACCGAGTCAGTCCAGGAACGAATTGATCGGATCACGGCTAAGAATTCCAGTCGGACGTTCACAGCTAATCTGCGTGCTGTTGTAGTGCCACCAGAGAACGGCGAGCAACTCGACTCACAGCTTACTTCGCTTCGACCAGCTTTTGACCCCCTCGATGGCCCATTCTACGGGATTGAGGGCCAACCAGTAGGAGATCGCGGATGGAGAGAAGCAACGAAGAAAAAGAAAGGTCGGGCATTGCTCAAACGCGTTCTCAATCGAGAGCTCTCGACTGGTCGTGGAAAGACTCGTCCAGATCTTATACTGAGTGGCGACGAACTCGCCAACTTCATTCTCGTGCCTTCAGCTGACCAACTCAGCGTCGAGGGTATGAGAGGCACGCGTGCAGAACAGCAGAGTCGAAATCCGTTGCCACGGCCTCACCAAGATATCATGCGTGAGTTCACTGATGGAATGGCCATCGGGTATGCACTCAGTGAGAACGGTGAGGCCGAAGACGTTCCGACACACGTCCCGCCGGGCTTGCTGCCGACACACTACGGTCGGTTCGGAACAACAGGGTCGGGAAAGTCGAAGGCACTCATCAACGACATTCTCTCGCTGTACGAAAACACAGAGGGACCAGTCATTCTCATTGATCCGAAAGGCGACGGGATGACCCAGAACTATATGCGGGCTCATGCTCGCAAGTTCGGAACTACCGATCTCGAAGAGAACGTCATTCATTTCCCGGTTCCAGATATCCTCCCCGGCTTTTCGTTCTTCGACCTCGAACCGTCGATGGAACGCGGTCGACGCCGCGTCGACGCTGTCCAGCGGAAAGCCGACCACTACGAGGAAATCTTGAAGCTTGTGATGGGCGAGAATCGATACGAGCGGGCTACCGTTGCCCCCACATTGATCAAGACTCTCATCAAGACCCTCTTCGATGAGGAGTATGGACGCGAAAACGGGCTCTACCGTGAGTCGACTGACTACTTTGCTCATCGCCAGCTCGAATATGCTGTCGACAAGCTCTGGGAGGCTGGCCCACCCCAATCGAATCCTGATGAGGCTCCTCAATCAGACGATGAGGAAGTCATTCGAGTGATTCGGCGGCAACTCCAACTCGACTCAAAGACGTTCGGGAGCGTAATGGGTGGTGTCGGGAACCGTCTGGCATACATTTCGCAGGATACCCACCTACGACGGATCTTCAACAACACCGAGAACCGATTCGACTTTCGGGATCTGATCGACGAGAACACGATCATTCTCTTCGACCTCGGCGATCTCCGTGAGGAAGCCGCCCGAATCATGACGGGTGTGATTTTGACCAACCTTGATGATGCGCTCAAGGAACGCAAACGCGATCTTGGGCAGTACTCGGACGACTACGTTGTGAACCTGATCGTCGACGAGGCTGCATCGGTCGTGGTCTCGGGCATCATGAACGATCTCCTCGAAAAGGGTCGGGGCTTCCGCCTCTCGGTTGGACTCTCAATGCAGTTTCCCGAACAGATGGAAGTCGAAGGCGGTCGAAAAGTCTACCTCAATGCCCTGAACAACATTGGGAGCTCGCTCATTGGAAAAATCAACGTTGATCGGGAGTTGGCCCGAGCAATGGCCCACGAGGAGATGGACCCCGTCGACTTCGCAAACCGAATTCGATCACTGCCTCGTGGTGAATGGATTGCGAGCCTACCGAGTCCAAGGTTCGGAGAGACGGGGCCGTATCCATTCAGTATCAAACCGCTCCCTATTCCAGCAGGCCATCCCGAGAGCGACTACCCACTCACGCCTCGTGAAGAAGCCCAATTCGATGAGACACTCTCGGCGATCCATAGCCGAGCGACCGACACATTCGGAGTGCCGGAATCAACAGCTCCGACCACACAAACACCAGCAGCGCTTCGTGAGGTTCTCAGCGTCACCGACGACAAACTGGATGTCGCTCTCGCAAAGGTAGTGCGGAGTTTACAGCTTCGAGACGGAGCCCGTGAGGAAAATGGGGAGATAGGAGTCGAGCAGGTCGATCAAGAACTCCGTCGACTGTTCGAAGATGTTGCGGTAGAGCCGCCATCATACGATGAACTGGCAGACATCCGCCAACGCACTCGGTTCCTGGAGACGAGCGTCGATATCGATGTCGACGAGGTCGTGGTTCGACTAACTGCAGCGGGTGAAGACGTAGCTACCCCCGATACTGGTGGGGTGCAGGCTGCTGGTGGTAGTGGCCATGATGATGCACTTCTACAGATCGAGGAGGGGCTTACTACACTCGGATTCACCGTCTCGATTCTCTCACAGGATGGAAGTGAGAAACCCGACGGACGGGCTACCCATTCAGACTTAGAGGAAACCTTCGCTATTGAGGTCGAGACGACAACCCCGGAGAACCCAGCGAAGGTGCTCACCAATCTCCGAAAAGCTCAGCAAGCAGGAGATATCCCGCTATTCGTTGTTCGTCCGGGTAAATCTGAGCTGGATTGGGCCAAGCGTGTCGAGGGAATCCTTTCGCCACCTGTTCGAGAGCTTCAGAACGGTGAGATCCGATTCTACACTGACGACTCGCCAATCACGTTCAATGGAGGTGCAACCGAAGAAGGTGGAGTCACGGCTATTCGCCCCGTTACAGGGAGTGACGACAACCGTCGCAGCATCTGGGTACACGAAGATGATTCTATTGTTCTCTACGATGGAACTGGGACAGAGCACGTCCGATTGGGATCGCTTTCAGCAGTGACGAAAGACCGCGTTCCAGCAATCTACAGCTATGATCACGCTGCGAACGAGTATCTCGTTTACGAGCCCGGTGAAACCCATACTTACGATTCGAAAACAGCGTTCGATAAAGAGTGGGTGCCGATCAAAATCCCGTTTGTCCCAGAAGATTGCCTCCCAGAGCCAGCCTTTGGGAGCGGCTCTTATTGCATCGTCATCCTCTCCGTCGACGGTGAACCAGTGGTCTATACTGGTGGAATTACGAGCCCACTCCATACGCTCTTAGAGACCTCCTTCACCACTGTTCAATCTGAGCCGACGAGTGATGGGGCTCGCTCCTTAGATAGTGAACAGGATTCTGGGTCGACAACCTCCGAGGAAAATTCCCATGATGAGCCGCAAGCAACTCCCTCTCAAGAATCGAGTTGGAAGGACGATCCAGATGCTGCAATCGGACAGTTTGCATCGCAGTGGATCGTCGAAGATGAGGACGGGGTGGCAACTTCAGTCGAGGTCTATGAGGTGTATCAGACGTGGGCTGAAAAGCACGATTTAGAGTCGGACTCAAAGAGCTGGTTTAGTCGGCGTCTCAACAATCAAATCTCGTTTGAACGAATGACTGAACGACAGGATGGTGCTCCTGTACGATGCTACAAGGGCATTAGACTCAGACAAAGCGAGGTTGGAGATGAATAACAGATTTAGACGCTTCAGCCACTCTGGGGTAGGTGAACAGCATTTCGAGTCTCTCCGATACTGTTCGACTACTATTGTCCGACGAAATTCGCAAAAACGCAAGACGGAGTGCTGTTACAGCAAATTCAAGCATGGCGTAACACAGCGATGTCCTAACGAATCTGCCGTACATGCTGTTCGGGCTAATCTCACGGGATCTCCTGGGGAAGTTGGGAATCCGTTACGGCAAAAACCAACTAGTATAGAACGGGGGGTCCCCGTTGGGACCAAGGGATTGGATCGGAACACAGAGCGGCGTGAATTTTGTCGACGCTCGATGGCGATGAGAGCGATGAATGGAAATGGAGATAGAAGATGAGTGACAGAGCACTGGCTGATCAGATAATCATTCCGGAGGCCCTGTGCGAGCGTGAACAGTGGGTCTGCTGGAAGAAAACTCAGCGAGATGGCAAGGCAACGAAGATACCGGTGACTCCTGGAGGTGGTGGATTTGCATCGTCGACTGACCCCGAAACATGGACTGATTTCGAGATCGCCCTTGAGTACGTCCAAAAAGGGAAGGCCGATGGCGTTGGTTTCGTCTTTACTGAAGCCGATCCCATCGTCGGCGTCGACCTCGATGACTGTCGTGATCCCCAAACAGGCCATGTCGACTCTGAGGCCCAGGACATCATCGACCGACTTGACTCCTATACAGAAATCTCACCGTCTGGAGCAGGCTATCACGTGCTTATTGAGGGGGAGCTCCCCGAGGGCAGAAATCGCCGGGGACACATCGAACTGTACGACACCGCTCGGTTCTTCACCGTCACCGGGGACCACGTCCAAGAGACGCCGACCCACATAGCGCGACGACAAGACGCACTCGTGGCGATCCACCGCGAATACGTCCAAGGCCCCCGAAGTGATGAGAAATCCGACTCACCGAATCATGGGGGATCTGAGGACCACTCAGAATCCATTGGCAGTACTGACCCCAAGGTCGACAACGCGAACGCTGATCTCGACGATGAGAAACTCTTGGAGAAAGCTCGGCGTGCTTCAAACGGACCGAAGTTCGAGCGACTCTGGGGTGGGAACACTGGTGGGTATGAGAGCAATTCAGAGGCTGACATGGCCCTGTGTTGTCTACTGGCCTTCTGGAGTAGTGGCGACCAGAGACAAATGGATCGCTTGTTCCGTCAGTCAGGACTCGTCCGTGAGAAATGGGACGAGGTCCACTTTGCCGATGGATCGACTTACGGCGAGAAGACCATCGAGCGAGCGATTTCGAACACCACGGAGTTCTACGATCCAGATCGTGGGGACCGATCCAAGCAGTCTCAAATCACGAGTGAACCATCGGGTGAGGCTCAAGGAGATAATTCAACACGTAGTCTGGCGTATCTCACCGAGAAAAACCGACTTTTGACTGATCGTCTCGACGAACTCGAAGCCACGCTCGAACAGAAAAACGAGCGCGTCGACGCACTTGAAACTGACATTCAACGACTCAAAGACGAACTGACCAGTCGTGGTCAGGAGACAGAACAAGCGCTCCAGGAGAACACAGAGAAATCGAGCACATATTCTATGTGGAAACGGACTAAGCAGCGGTTCACACGAGAGTAGGTCGGGCCGACTACTACTCTGTCCCTCAATTCGGTTGAGAGCCAATACCAAATATTCCATGCTAGTACGAAATTATTAGTGTACTGGTGACGAAGATTCTACTCATGAGTGAGAAAGAACCGAGGTGGCCTCCTGGAGCGGATGCAGCAGAACGCGTCCGGCACGTTGTACTGACACAGACTGAGCCACAGAATGCAGGATGGATCGCCACCGAGGCAGACGTCTCACGGGATACTGCTGTAAAGTATCTCAATCGGATGGCCGACCAGGGCGATCTCGAAGTCACCGAAACAGCCGAAGGGACGTGCTACAAGCCAGACAGCATCACCCAACTCCTTCGAGAGGTACGCCAGCTGGCCGAAGAACACACACTCGACGAACTCACCCGGGAGCTCAACGCGATCGGGGACGAAATCGATGGGTGGAAAGAGAGATTCGGGGTCGACTCACTCGCCGAGCTGCGCAAAAGTATCGGTAGTGAAGATCTTAATAGTAAGGATCGTCGTGAGCGTCTTGAGGTGATCGAAGAGTGGGAATACAACGTCGAGATACGCGAATCAATTCAGCTTGCAATCAGTCTCAAAAGTTCTCTGTCGACACTCGGTACTGACTCGCTGTCTGGTGGCTCGTCAACGACACTTCCGCAGGAAGGCTAACCGTTAGATGGTGATTTTTCTCGCAGGTGGCCAGGGATTCACCCGGCGTGAGGGTCTTCGTCGACTCAAAGAACGAATGGAGAACGTTCCTGGATTTGATAGCGTTCGATATGAACCGTCTCGAATCCGTCCTCGGAAGGTTGTTGCTGATGTCGACATCGAGATCTTCCTTAGTGATTCATTTCCACGGACAGACGCAACACTCGAGGTCCTCTGGCGGCCACGTGAGAGCACTGACGTCCAGCGTGTTCATTGGGCAGATGATCGTGTCAGTCTTGGCTGGCACAAAGACGATGATCATCCGGATCTTGGAACAACGCACTTCCAACTGGAAACGACTGACGACTCAATTCATGATCCAGGAGATATCGAGGTCGAAGCACCGCTGAGTTTCTTCGAAATCTGTCTCGACCGACTCCCCGAAGAACTCAACAAAACAGTCGACTACTGAGTCCGGTCGGGTATACGGAGTTTTCTGTGACTGGGCTTGTATACGACTCAGCATTTTATCGCCCCCTGAGGGGTGAGGGCGCACAAAAAACGCCTTCTAGACTACAAACTATGTCGACTGAATACAATCCACAGCAGTACCAACTGAATCCGAACCAGACAGAGTATACGAGCGATCCACCATGGGCCGATCTCGAACTGACTGTGCCCAATGATCGGAGCCCAATCTCGATTATTTCCTTCGTTGAGTGTGTCCTCGTCGAACTCACCCACGAACCGGTGGCTGCCGAGTACGTCTCACTGCAGATCTGGGGCGAGAAGCGAACGCAGTTCTTTGCTGTCGACGACACGGGAGAGCGGTTCCAGAAGCGATATTCTGACGACCGGTTGGGCAGCCACAATACGCTGCTCAGTAGGCGGCGTGTTCGCAACGCGCTGATCAATCGATTATCGCGTGAAACGGTGGGAACGAGGCGAGGGCGTGAGGAGTCCGTTGAGGAGCCAGATACCTTCTGTGTCAGGCCACTCCGCGAATTGCAGCTCTAATACGGAGCCGCTTAACCAACAGTTGTTGGTCTTTCCAGGACGCAATGCGACAGGCATTGGCAGCTTGATCAACACCCAATCGGAGAGACCCTGATGAAGAGTCGACTATTGCATTACGAGTGGAAAGACCAATGCTAGTTAGGCTGTCGTTTGTTGGTTAAGATTCTACGTCGACTACTTTCTTACCGATTCACCTATTGAATCTCTTCGCTATTGTCGATCTACATTTGTCTTCTAGCATCGACGTTCAGCAAAAGAGCCAACAACGTCTATTCGTGTTCACACCTAGAATAGACAATGGGTTGTTCGGGTCAAATCGATAGGCAAGAAGTTTTCAGGGTCTTCGATACGTTGAGTGATCCTACAGAGCCTCTCACTACTGTAGAGGTTGCCAACGCTGTAGGATGTAGTCCATCCGTAGCGCAGGCGACATTGAATGCATTGGGCAGTCACGGACAGTTGAAATCCAAACCGATAGGCGACGACACACGGGTTTGGTGGCGACCATCGACAGTGGACGATTCCGGTCTGATTCATCGATATACGGATTCCGATGGCGCTGGTCGACTTGTTCGTGGCCCAGGCGAGGACATGCTAATCGAGCAGGTTCTGGAGGCCAGTCCTGTGAGTATCGTTGTTGTCGACCCCTCTGGGAAGATCGAATTTGCGAATGAGCGTGCTGAGGAGATGCTAGGTCTCGAACGCAGTGAGATCACGAGCCGAACCTACAGCCAACCCGAGTGGAACATCTATTATGACGATGGAACGCCAGTCCCTGTTGATGAACACCCAGTCACACGTATATTAAAAACGAAACAGGCTGTGTATGGATTCGAACACTGGATCGAGCTCCCAGATGGGACCGAACGATGGCTGTCGAGTAACTCAGCACCTGTGCTCAATGCGACTGGGGATGTCGACTATATCGTTGTCGGCATTGAAGATGCGACAGCGCTCAAAGATCGCGAAGACAAGTTGACGAGCGAAGAGACACGACTGATCGAACTTTCTTCAGAACAGCTGTTCGAGCCGTTCGTGGCCGCTACTGATGCGGATTTCCAGATCGACATCGATGAGGTTGTGAGACTTCCCGATGGGACCGCACTCGAGTACCTCACCGCAACTGGCATTTCAACGAAAACACTACGCGAAGTATTCGCGCAGGATTCTACCGTCCTGGATACGAACCTACTCCAGTCGACTGATGAGATCTGTCGACTAGCAGTCCATGTAGAAGGGTTGACTGTCCCGTTGGTCTTTGACCAACTCGGAGGGCAGGTAATCTCTCTCATTAAAACACAATCAGATGGCTCAGCGGTGCTTGCCGGAAAAATACCGGGAGATCTCGATCTGCGAACTGCACTCGGAGAGATTCGGCGTGTGCATTCGGATCTTGAACTACTGTCTCACGAACTCGACTACTCGCCACGGCTCTTGTACAATATCACCGAGGATGTTCTGACCAAAAAACAGCTCGTAGCCGTACAGATAGCCTACTATGGCGGCTACTTTGAGACCCCTCGGACAAGTACCGGCGGCGAGCTAGCAGATCGCTTGGGAATCACACGGCAAACATACAACCGCCACCTTCGTAAAGCGGAATATGCGGTCTTCAAACAGTTATTCGAAGCATCCGGAAAAGGCAGACACTGACTAGTCAGCTTCGCTCTTTATATCCTCAGCGCTCTTGCTTTTGAACGTGGATTGAGTTCCACTCAGTCTGCTGTGTGGGGGAATGCAGCAGTAGTACTGAAACCGGGCCGACTGATAATACAGCGACAAGCCATTCTGGGGGGAATGGCCGTCTTGCTGTGTTAGTGTCCGTTTTTGGAGTCCACTGGCAGAGACCCCGAAGACAGGTTGTGTTTTATCTGGCTGTTAGGTCAGTTGGGCTTGCTGATGTGATCTCGTATTGGGGGATGTTACGAGAGCCATCATATCATAACACAGGGGGACTACGTCTGATGGGACAATTTTCGGAATCTCCATATCAGTGCAGGTGTCGGATGGGCAAAAGCACTGACCCTAATCCCTTTGATTGACAAATTAAAATACTCTTAAAAACGAAAGAGTCGATCGCAGAGTTCCGTGAGACCTACGACGTCGAAAGTCCCGAGGATCTCGTGATCGAGCTTGAACCCGGCGATGAGGGATGGAGTGACGTCGGACAGTGGCAGTCGACACGTCGAAACCTTGCGATTGCGAAGGCTGCTATCCAGGTTGACGAAGCACACCGACTGGCCGAGGCCGAAGTGTGACAAGCGCTTGGAACCGAGTCGACACTGGTGGTCCGATCCGGACCTACTGGCGTGTTCGGACGGTCGTTGTCTAACTACAGATAGTATATTTCCAGTGCAGTGGATATATGTTCTAGTGGGCCGAAGACAAGAGTATGCCCGACAGCCCTGATCGAGATACTGACGGCGTTCAGAACTCGATGACGCGTGGAGAACGGATTCGTGCGGCCGCACGAACGATCCGGACGCCCCGTAGTGCCTCCTGGATAGCCGACGAGACAGACGCCTCGGTGAAAACCGCACAAAAATATCTTGAGCAGCTCGTTGAGGACAACGTTCTGTTGAAGACTCAGCAAGGCGATCAAACGCTGTATTGTGTCGACCAACTGATGGCGACCTATCGTGAAGTCGCGAGACTTCAGCGCGAACACGACCGTACAGAACTCACCTCCGCTCTTGAGTCGATGAGTAGCCAAATCACCGACTGGAAAGCATCGTATGAGGTTGAGACGCCGGGAGAACTCCGAGCAAGCATCGCCGACTGTGAGGACCCAACCGAGATCGAGGAGCGACGTGAGGCTGCTAACGAATGGGAGCATCTCGAAGATCGCATTCTCATTGTTCGAGCAGCACTCAACGAGTACGATTGGGCTACCAAGCGTGATTCTATCTCAGCCTAACGACTGATGGGTCTTTCAGGAACAATCGATACCTCTGTCTACGAAGGGCTGAAGGATGTTCTGCAGCGATATCCCTTCATCACGACCGTTTCGTACAAGCCAGATAGCATCGTCAAACGGTTCCTTCAGGCAGAGATTGATCCAGGCCGTGTCGTGCCGTCGACTGGACCGGCTTCACCAACACTCGATGTTGAATGGCGGTTCGTCGAGGATGAACCGTATTATCGCATTCATTACGCTGATTCGAACACGGGATTCAATTGTGGGTGGCATCGTGACGATGATCATCCCGATCTTGGTCCAGTACACTTCCAATATGACCATCCAGGAGTGGACGAAAGTCAGCACAAGAGTGCTCAATTCGATAAAGCGATTCCAACAGAGATCCTCTGGACTGCTCTCGATAGATTATTCGAGGATCGCATTCCAGACCTCACGGACACTGGGTAGCTCTCCGGTCAGCTCGGTCGCTCAGAAGTACATATTTTGGTGATGTGCTGATCGGTTCAGTGGGAATACGGAGTCTTCCCGGTCTGTGCTTGTGTACGACTCCGCATTTTATCGCCCCCTGAGGGGTGAGGGCGCACAAAAAACGCCTTCTAGACAACAAACTATGTCGACTGAATACAATCCACAGCAGTATCAACTGAATCAGAAACAGACAGAGTATACGAGCGATCCACCGTGGGCCGATCTCGAACTGACCGTGCCCAACGATCGGAGCCCGATCTCCATTGTTTCCTTCGTCGAGTGTGTCCTCGTCGAGCTCACCCACGAGCCCGTGGCTGCCGAATACGTCTCATCAGAGATCTGGGGTGAGAAGCGGACCCGATTTTTCGCCGTCGACGACTCGGGCGAGCGGTTCCAAAAACGATATTCTGACGACCGATTGGGCAGCCACAATACACTGCTCAGCCGTCGACGTGTTCGCAACGCGCTGATCAACCGACTATCGCGCGAAACAGTCAGTAAGAAGCGAGGCCTCCAGGGACCGGTTGAGGAGCCAGATATCTTCCGTATGAGACCGCTGCGGGAGTTGAAGCCCTAATGTTCCGAGACTACGACCACGTTGAGGGCGGCACGCTCGTCTACGACGTTCGAACCGAACCCCGTGCTCATCTTCACCGCGAGGTCACGATTGGCCGCCAGCTGCTCGGCTTTGCGAACGTCACCGACCGGGATACAATCCGCTCGGAACTCACCCGCCGTGGTCATGGTGTTGGTGCGATCCACCAACTCCCTGTCTTCGAGGGTGGTCTGTGATGGGACCATTCGATCTCACTGACCCGCGAGCCTGTGGCCATCCGAACGGTCACTGTCCTGCGTGCGGCCAGCCGACGCCGTCATTGCGTGCCGAGTACTGCTCGATTGCCTGCCGATATGAGGCCCAGGAAGCCCAGAGGTGGGCGGAATATGAGCCCCCAAGCCGGGAAAAGTCATCACGGCGGCCGACGGACGCAGAACTCGCCGAGCGAGAACCCGAGCGGCCAGATCATTCAGAAAGGGGATATCGTCGACGGGAGCCTCACGACTAGCGAATAGACCCGTCGACAGAAGCCTCGGTCGCTGTGGTGATATTCCTGTGAGTGTGCTTCTGCAAGACTTAGTGGCTGAGAATAGCATTTTCAGTAAGTGGAGTCCCGAATTATTTTCTGATAAGTATGTTTACTGTCTAATATGCGTCGTTTGACCCGGTACACAATCGCTCTCCTCACTGCTAGTGTCATTACCGGTATAGCTGCCTTCTTAGATCAATCATTCAGTCTTCTCTTCGGTACGTTTGTCATATACGCATTGGCCATAGAGGTTACACTCAGATACCCAAATCTCGTATGGAACTCTGAACAACAAGGTGGGTCTGCAACAGGGGTGTTTGCGGGAGGGATAACAATCGGATTGTTTTCGCTTATCCAAGCATTCGACTCCTACGGAGCATTCATCCTCGGTTTGGGATTAATACTCTTTAGTGGATCAACTGTGATCTGGATGGTTGATAATTGCGAGGTCGGTATTCAGCCAATCAATTCTAAAGACACAGATTCCGTAGACGAATCTCTGCCCTGACAATTATAATAATTCACGTGGCCAGTAACTTGTACCGCACCAGACTTGTGTAGTGACTTCTGTAGACCAAGTTCATCTGTTCCGACCGACTGATTTGAATAATCCTACTCACTCATCGCTTCCACCCGTCGATCTCACCCGAATACAGGAGGTTCATGAAACTGTACAAAAAGATTGATATCATGGATCCACTCACAGCACTTCCGATGATATTACTCGGGACGTCGACCTGACTACCAACGATCCACACACCAGTGATAAAGGAAATAATGACGATGGCTCTGCCACTCTTCCCAATTTTTCGGAACCAAGTTCCGACCCGTTCTCCGAGTAATGAACTAGCGAGTGGACCCATCGAAACAAAGCCGATGATAAATCCGAACAGTACCCACCCCCAGTAGATCGTCTGTAGAACTGCTAACTGGGATGGTACCCAGACCAAGGCCAGCAGACCGATCATAACATCTGTCCACGTTGGAGGGTAGTCAGGACACCATCTTCGTAGCACCATTATCTCTAGAACTCAAAAGTAGGACGATATTTCTTTTGATTATATGATATATGAACCACGTGTACCGAGCGTTCGATTCCTGTGTTGATCGGCCCGATTCTTGTGCCACATTCACGCCTTGGGTCAAGCAGATGCAGCTGTGCTGTACTCAGTGGATGGGATGTAGCACAGTGACCACCTTCATTAGACGTTGATTTACCGAATTAGTCTTATCATGAGAAAGCTGGTTAATTACTTGCTGACTCGTGAAAGGATATTTATCTTGTTGACCAATAGTCCGAATATGGTCATTTCAACGACAGGCGTCTGGGATAAAATCGCCGACGAGATCGCCGATGGACTGGTGATAGAATACGAGAACGCGACTGTGTATGGTGATTTTGAGCAAGAACAGATCCTCCATGAGGGAAAACTCCGTGTGCTTCCAAATAGTTGGATCGTGCTCCCAACTGGTCGTCTATTATCTCCGGAAGCTGTTCATCATATCGACCCATAGAGATGAGAATTTCGTCCAATTTTTCCTCACATTGTACATCATCTTGTGTCACATTCGCGCCTTGGGTCAAGTAGATGCAGGTGTGCTGTACTCAGAGGGTGAGTAATTCATTTGTATATTTGGGAATCTAGTTTTGACAAACACTCATGCAATCAAACTCCCTGCCGTCGAAAAACGCGCTCGTGTTTGGTTCAGGAATTGCACTGTCGATATTCGGGTTTGTTTTGGGGGGAATAATTGGATCTGGAATTGGATTTGTTGCGGGATTAGCGATGGGGGAGCGTTATTATTTTTATAAAAAGTCACAAAACGAGATTTTGCGCCGAATTGAGAATCTTGAAAAGAAGGTAGCAGAGATTCAAGACTCCGATTAAGTTCGTTCTACATCGTTTGAATTGACCGCGTTTGACTAGCCTTCGTCTCACTACCTGCGCACGCAGTCTTGTATGTCTGTTCTAACGTAAAACCGACTGTCGACCATTGAAGACACCAGCTGTGTAGCTACTCCTCTAGTGACCGTGGTTTGGTCTGCGTTTGTTGCTGGTCCGTCCCGCTCGCCGTCTATTGCCTTCCGCGGCGCTCGCGACCGACCATTCCGGGCTGCGGCGAGCAAGCTCGCCGTTCCGGGCTAAAATGAATGTGGCTTCGACGCCAGCGGGTATCTCTCGGGGGTTGCGCTTTGCCGTGCTCACCCCGCGAGACATACTCCGCTGGACGCTTGCTTCAGGCAGACACCGGGTCACTCACTGCGTTCGCGCCCCGAGCCTCACCTCGCTGCGCTCGGTGAGACTGCGCGCGGTACTGGTTGGTTTCCTGCTTCGGACACGCTCTCACTCGCGCCCAGCGGCGCTCGTGAAGGCGCGAGCGAGAGCGTGTGATGGTTGAGTTGGTCAGTAGTGAGAGCCACGGCTGGGGAGTCGTGGTGTCGGAAAAAGACGCTGGGTGAGCGCCTTTGGAATGTGTATATTCCAATGAAAAATAAGAACCTAACCAGTAATGAAGTTTCGGTCGACGAGCAGGCATTTGAAAAAGACGATGAACAGAGGGTCGACGAGGATGGCTTTGAGATCGTCGATGAGACCCCTGAGTTCCGGCCGTCGGTGCAGATGGAAATCCAGGCGAAAGTCGATTCAAACCACCCCAATGGGCGTCTCGAAGCAGGTCCAGACCACATATACGGAAAGACCCTCGTTCAGGAAGAGCGTATCCAGGGGCGGGAAGCTGAGTTAGCATCGATTAGTGCGAAGGCGGTATTTGGAAGTCAGGAGGGACGAGAAGAGCGGACCCGAGAGATCGTCGTCGAGGAGACGACGGCGCGGCGTGTGGAGTTCCTGAAGCGGGCGGGGTGTGTGAATCCGATGGTTCATCCAGATCGGGCTGATCCTCGTGAAATGCTTACTCCAGAGCAGTTGGGTGGGGTGAATAGAGAGGCGATGCGGTTGGCCGACAAATTGGGTGGCTGGTCGACGGCGGCGATTGGTCGACAATTGGCTGAAGCCGTGATCGGTGGTTCGGATCTAACGAGTGCGGTGGTTGGGACCTTCGAGAAATTACAGACGGCCCCCGGAGTGGTAGTGCCGATCGGGAAGTTGGAGGCGATCAATCGCGAAGAGGTGAGCATCGAGGGTCATATAGTCCAGTTGTGGGAGCCAGCGAGTCCAGCGATTGCTCAAGTGGGACTCATTGAGGATGAAAGCGGGAGAACGAAATTCACGGTCTGGAAGAAGTCGAATGCGAGGTCGGTGCAAGAAGGCGAGCGGGTGTGTATTCACGGAGCGGCGAAGAGCTGGTATCAAGGACGCGTCTCGGTGGCTGTGACGGGGTGGTCGACTATACATACCCCTGAGCGCGGTCGGTGGTGGGAGTAGTCGGTCGAGGCGGGCTTCTTTTTTGCTCTATGCCGGAGCCGACCCAAACCCCACCTCCCCACCCACCGCTCCGTGCTCACTCGGTGAGACTCACCGGTCGTCTCACCGGTTCCCGTTCGCTTTGCTCACGAGAACGCCGCTGTGCGCGCAGCCACGACCTTGACAGCAACGTCAAGTAGGGGAGCTACACCCGGAGGGGGGTGCGTCCGACAACGCATCCATAAGTGAAGTGACCGTGTCTTTTGACTCTATTATTCAGCTCAGTAGTCACTCAGCACTTGATTTGGGTCCAGTACGGAGTTAGTTAAACAGTAAATGTATTAAAAGTTCTTATCGCAATAGCCTCTCTCACAGAGAGGGGTTCCCAATTGTCCGTCTTGCCGGACGCACCCCCGTCCCCCCGTAACACAACTTACAATGGTCGTCTCATCACTTCGACAACAATAATCAGCTGCTACATATTGGACGCACCCCCGTCAATACGGACAGACGGTCTTGCCGGACATGGGGGTTTTATATACTAATATTGTACAGTATACGTGTATGAAAGCGTTCGGGGACGACGATACGATATTTCGAGATATGGATGTCTTAAATCCAAATGAGCAAACCTACCAACCAACCGATCTCCCAGAACGAACTGACGAACTCGATCAGATTCACTCCGCACTGCGGCCTGCAACAATGGGGTCGACACCGCTGAATATTCTGGTCTATGGCCAAACAGGACAGGGTAAAACGGTGAGTATCACGCTCAAAACGAATCAACTCCAAGAGTACGCTGACGACGCTGATATGGATCTCACCGTTGTCCATGTTCCCTGCAAAGGAATGGATAATTCCTACCACGCATTGACGCACCTCTACAAAGAGATTCGAGAAAAGCGACTCGGACCGGGCGAGGAGCTACCGAGTGGCTACCAACGGAAAGCTCTCCTCAACATGGTTCTCGAAGAACTCCAGGAGATCGGTGGGACAATCATTGTTGTGTTAGATGAGATCGACGCTATTGGGGATGACGACTATATTCTCTATGAGTTGCCACGGTCGAATCCAAATGGTGTCCGACTTTCGATTATTGGGATTACGAATGATCTTCAGTTCCGCGAGAACCTCGATGCTGATGTACGTTCAAGTCTCGGTGAGGACGAAGTGAAATTTGATCCGTATGATGCCAATCAACTCCGTAATATCCTTTCTCGACGGGCAGAAGGTGCATTTCGAGATACGTACTTTCGAGATAATATCCGAGATTACGAGCACTTAGAAAGTGAGGTACTATCGAGCGATGCACTTCCGCTTGCAGCTGCACTGGGCGCACAGGATACTGGTGATGCTCGTGAGGCTATTCGGCTGTTTTTCCGAGCAGCCCGTTTTGCTGATGACGATGGCGAAACGACTGTCACTGAAGCCCACGTTCGAGCAGCACGTGATTTTCTTGAACAGAAGGCCGTCGAAAGTGGAATTCAGACACTCCCACAGCAGAAAATGCTGGCTCTCATGAGTACAACGTGGCATATCTCGAAGGGTGAATCATCTGTTGCGACCACGCCGATCTACACACAATATAAGAAAATGTGCGATGTAGAGGACATTGAACCACTGTCGAACCGTCGTTTTCGAGATCGCCTGAATGACCTTTCGGATTCGAATATCCTGACAAAAAAGCGTGGTCGAGGTCGGGGCAAAGAGAACAAGTATGGGTTGGCAGTGGATGTCGCCACCGCTGTTGAAAACCTCCCACAGAAGAATGAGCGATATGGCGAGGTTGCAGAGATCCTTCGAAAGCAAGTCGAAATGGGGAATTAGTCGACGTAGCCTCTGTCGACTGTCGACGATTATTCTGAGATTTTCATCGGCAATACTCCGTTCGAGAGGGGCAGATCATTCTCGAAACTACGAGATTCTCTGTAGGAGCGTCTGTATCAACCGTAGATAGTGTATTTACATCTGGATGGCTCTGTTGAAACCCTCACAACCTGATAAGAGAGGCGTGCTGAATACAGAGGACGTATCTACCAGCCAGTACACATTACTCCCTTAGGGTTTCAGCAAGGCGCAAAAACGTAGGATCGCCAGCTAGACATAAGTGTTATAATTCTATCTATTGTATACTCAGACGATGATTGAATCTCTTGGTCCGCTTGGTTTTTTGGGTGCTATTGTTGTTCTACTCATTGCTGTCGGGATTGCGTATGTCATGCGTAAGTTAGGTATTACAGCCGACCTTTAGAACCAGTCAGAACATACGTATTCTTCGGCTTTCTTCTTCTCTTGGATTGTCTCCACATTCTCGGAGCCGGATTTATCAAACCGGCAACCAGACAGTCAGCCATGACTGACGACGAACTCCCCGTTTGGCACGTCGTGGACATCCAAATGGACGACTCTCTTTCGTGCTCGGAGAAACTGACCGAAGTACAGGGCATTGTTGATTCACTCTCCTACCAGTCGCTTCCACACGTCTCGATGATTATTGAGGACTGTGCAGCGAACGAACCAGAACTGTGCTTAGAAACAGCGTTCCTCATAGCAACCGAGGTTCGCGGATACTACGGTGACCTGAAGGACGGCTTGCAAGCCGTCGGTGGCGCCGACATCGATACCGTCCATGAGTTCATTTCCGACACACTCGATAACAATCCGATCGAAGACGTTCACCCTCTAACGTCGCTCATACCCCACCTCTACCGGGGACATGAAGACGACCTCGCAGAAGAATTCGACACTTGGCGGAGCAAACACGAATGGTTCTGGTACCGCGCGGTCGATCAAACACTGGTTCACTACGTTCGAGACGCCGCAAAACCAAGCGAAGGGTTCAATGATGGGATTCGAACTATCCGATCGGAACTACAGGAGATAGCTGACGCGGAGCAGCTTGATCCGGAGGATAACACTGGTGGGAACACGCTCCTGGAGAAAACTCATGATCTCTTAGGTGATATTTACTGGGCCGAAGTTGATGACGAGCGAATTAAACAGAATATCGCCTCGTACCCGAACTTAGAAGAGTTCCTGCAGGAACGAGACTCTTGGTTGGACGGACTCACCGAACACAACGAGCATACGCTGGCGAAGTACCTCTCTCACCCGTATTCGGAATCTGAAGCGAAATATATACTAAATGATGACGACGCTGAAGTGAAGGAACAGCAGGAAGCAGACCGCTCACTTCGGAAAATTCGAATTCTTGATTACTACGACCGTCTTATTGACGTGATTGACGTGGGGAACGAACCGACGGGGGAACTCAGAGATCGTCTCTTAGACCGCGCGCAGTTCGAGAAAGCAATCGCCGAGTTAGAAGTTCTATACGCCCTCCGTGAAGAGTTCGACACTGTAGAGGTGGAGCCGACAATCCCTGGTACAGCCGGTGACAGTCAGGTTGACTGTAAGATCACGAGCACGCCGGATCCGATTTGGGTTGAGATAACGTATCCGGATCCCACGGTGTCAGCTGCGGTTGGTGACTTTTGGACTGTGACGGCGGATCCGGAAACGAGCGATGTGCGGCGTACGGTGACGAACAAGACGGACCAGATATGCGAAGCGAAGGAAGCGGGCGGCTTGACGATGCTCGTGATGAAAAATGAGGCTTCACGTTTTGAACACGTCGAAGTGGAGAGTTATGCAGTGGGGCGTGAAATGGCTGTGCTCCCAGAAGACGCAAATGAACCAGTGATAGTGAGGGGAGAGTCGGGGCCTGAACTGAACGATGATGAGGTCACGGATCATCTGGATGTCCTCGTGAATTTCGAGACACACGATATGGATGACGCCAGTTTGGACGGGCAGGTGTACGTGCTGAAAGGTGACAGCGTTGATCAGCAGGTGGCTAGGCAATTGGCGTCAGCCTTCTCAGTTGGGCCATCTTATTAACCGCAGCTGACCATTAAACCCTCTGTATCGACCGTTTCGACGAACTCTCTTTGAACTCTCTATCTGTGCAAGATATGCGCCTTGTATTCAGCACGGTCGCTATAACCGTTCAACAAATGAGTGTCTCGTATGTGGCTGTCCGGGAACTGGTGGAAAATCGGACGGGATCTACTCTTAGGTTAAACGGTACGTCGTCGCTGCAGATCTTCTCAATATCTCTCGGCACTAGGTTTTTCTCTCTTCTCTTTTATTGGTTATAATATATGAGTGAAGAAGAATTAGAAGACGACAGTAATAGCTACGGAAGAAAGAATTCACTGTCTGATCAAGTGCTAAAGCTTGAGTACGAAAACGCCAAACAGCGCCTAAGTACACAGCAAGAAACAATCAAAGCCTTCTCTGAGGAGGGAGCACGTTATTTGCGGCTGATTTTGGTTCTTATAGGAGTACCTTTTGCAGTGCTAGGCGCTTTAGATCCAACTACGCTTACTCAACTCGGGAACGCAATTGTATCAAATAACTGTATGTATGGTGCGCCGTTATGTTTGTCAATACAATACGCTACAGTAGCTGGTTTTATAGGTTTACTCACAACGATTATAGCCAATATCACAGCAGGCGGATATGAAGCTTATAATACGCGTAACATTACCAATCCAAGTGACCTACACAAAACAGTTTCCTCGGAGAGATCGCTTCCGGAACATCTGAACACCCGTCTTCAGGATTACAGGAGTAGGATTGAGCATAACGATAGGATCATATTTTCTCTGGACCGGATACTAATGGTTGGAAAATTTTCCCTGCTACTCAGCGTCATTATCATGTCGTTGGTAGCATATAGACTGTTGGTAGGGACCACGGTCTCACCAATTTGGCTACTAGGAGTGCTATTGAGTATCCTTCTGGTGTTTATTACGCTCTTTTTCGTTCTTCCAGATAGCATCTCAAACAGAGATTCAATACTGGGATTCGACCCACCGTACCCTCTTGAATATAAAAAAGAACCGAAAGATGGGAAAAAAGAAAACACCAGCAGCACTTCCAAAATGGAAAAAGAGGCTAACTAGACTGTCACAATTATAACTTGATCTCTGGCGAGAAACAGGTCCTTCTGGCCCAACTGGCGAGTAGCTCTTTCAATTTAAATTGAGAAGAAACGAGTCATTTGAACTCCCTTCATCCGACAATAAAGTATGCTGAATATAGAGGATGAGTGCAGCACGGCAATACGTTCGATTCAGTCGGACTCAACTGAAACAGTCGTTAGGTAGACCTGCAAAATGAGCGCGCTAAACCTGGAACCGCTACGAGAGGTCCGATAGCAACGTTGTGACGAACTGTATCTTCTCTTGATATTCGACGCCGTGTTTGAGAAACGACCTCATATCATCGATATCCCACTGTCCATATTTGTCGATATATAGGAGTAACAACCCGTCTAGCAGTAATTTCGCCCCATTTCGGTGACCTCGATGAACCTCGGTCTTCAGCCCTTCATGAACGAGTTCGTGGCGTTTTTCCTCGATCTCTTCGATGGCGCGTTTCAATTCGGGACGAAGTGAGTTGTCCCCGTCATGGTGATAAGCAAACGCGAATTCACCACGGTCAACCATCTTGTCGAAGTCGCTGGCGTTCGAATAGTCGCTGGTATTCGAGAGGATCTCGATGCCCCTCCAGAAACTGAAGAAGGATTGCCGAACAGACCGTTCGGTTATCCCGTCTTGGTACGCAAGTAGGGCACTGACAATATATCCCTCATAGGTTTCCTTGTCAGCGTCGTAGTCAAACGTCGGAATGTCGCTGATTTCGTCGATGTCGTCTGCGTGGTTGAAATGGAACCGACCTATCGACCGTCGATAGTCCAAATCTATCGGGCTATACGTAACAAAATCTCCGTCTTGGAATATGATGTAGAACGGTGGTTCTTGATGCCTAGTCCATTTTTCGTACGGAACCCGGTCTGAGTTCGCTGGTTGCGGCATACCTGCTGACCAGAGTTTATCGAAGAAGTTTATTTCAGCGAAGCATGTTTCGACGAGTTCAGAGACCCTTTGTAGGGCATAGAACTCGTCTCGGGCTTCAATTTCGACCTTCAAATAGGTCCACTCACGACGTTCCAACGGATGGTCGGAATAGTCGTTCGGGAGTTCATCCAAGAAGGAATCGAAGTTCGAATCATCGTCATTTTTCGCCCCCGTGAGATAATTTTCCCATTGGCTATTGTCGATTTGCTCTACTTTCGACTCATAGAGCTCGACTTCATCTGGGAAATGCTTGCTCCGTATCATTATCGGAAAGACAAACAGGTATGTGTCCGGTGGCGCTCCTAACCAATTCGAGAAAATCTCGTTCTTCTTAGTCTGAAAGTGATCGCTCAACTCGTCTTCGGTGAGGTCTATCCCCTGCGTTTCGGCTATCTCGATGAGCCCTTCGTGAAATTTCCGGGATAGACCTCTATTCGTGATTTGGTGGTGGTCTCTGTCGAGACCGAGATCTCGGATGGCGTTATAGAGGTTTGTTTTGAATGCAGATTCCTGACCCATTTGGACACGTACTTCGTCGGTCCCTGGTGGCTCCCAGATCCGCTGATACGCGTCGTAGAATCGCTCGTCCATGATGTAGGTCTTGTTCGGTTGCTATGTTAAGTTGGCTCCCTGTATTGAGCGATTGGCACCAGCCGAATCTGACGCTTCTCTTGTGCGAGATACGCGCCCAGTATTCAGCACGGCTGCTGAAACCTATCATTATTTGGGTATTTCAACAGAGCCATCAGGATGGGGGTGTGTGTCGAAGGTGTCCAAAGCAGACGAAATGTACTCTCTTGGTCCTAGAATAAACCCGGATCTTAACCTACAAAATCGTGGGTAAACGTTCGTAGTTGGTTAAGATGCTTCCACTGCGAGAAACGGCTTCGAGATCGCATCCGAAAAGCTCGTAAAAAGAGCTGTGTTTGTACGGGGTTTTGCTCGGAAGATAGGATGTGGTCGACGTCGATCAGTGGATATGAATGGTACTCTATTCCAGAGAGTTTTTTTGTGCCCCGAAGGGTGCGGGACTCAGAATGAGTGTCCTGTCCTACAATGACTCAATTAATAGTTGGAAGACCGAGGCCGACGAACCGTGTTCTGAATCGAGACCAATATGACGTATTCGCGCTCACGTCGTGTATTTTGAACGCAATGAATATTCTCTGTTGTTACTGTATTGTTCAAGCACTCACCCTCCGCAAGCAGTTCACCTATCACGGCTCGGAGTGTCTCCAATGAGTACTCCTGTCGACGAACTTCGCAGTCAACTCACTGTAGCCGCTCAATGTGCGGTCGACAATGAAACGCGAGATCATATCGAGACGGCTCTCGCATTGGTCGACGAGCTGTCGGGACCAGAGTTGCTGGAGTGTCCCGTCTGTGGGCGGATGGGCCTTCCAGAGCGGATCGTCGACCACGACTGCCGAGTGGGTTAACGAGATAGCAGGAGTCGATGTGACGGCAACACGGATCCCTATTTATTCGAAGAGAGTCGACGGTTCCGAATCCGCCACCGGAACTCACTCAAGATCTCGCGATGGTACAATAGCAAATACGCTCCACCGACCAGGAAGGGACCAATCATTGCTAATCCAATAGCGAAACCCGGAATACTCGTAAGCAGTCCCGCTGCAATCAAAATAGGAGCTTGGACAGCGAAATTCCATACAATCGGGTTCACGTCATACTGGAGATTGTAATAGTCGTCTGCGACACCAAAGCCGACCGAGAGAACAATCCACAACAAGCCAATCAGTAATGCTACCGCTCCAATGAGGGATGCAAGCGAACTCACAATAGTAATGAAATTACTCGATAGACCCGCTACTTCGAGTGTTTGTAAGAGTAACAACGGGATTGAAAATAGAGCCACCAGTCCAAGTCCAATCGCATACGGTATCGCGTAGGCATCCGGTTCTGGGTTCCTGTCGATTTTGATATAGTCGGTCCGAAGGTACTCAAAACCGATCAAATACAGAAGCCGTGTGCCCAACAAAATGCCAGTAAAGAGAAGGAATGAATCCATCACACCATCGAGATCACCGTAGACTACTGTGAATGGTAGCATGAACACTACGACACCCAGCAAATAGATCAGTACTCGCAACATCGCCGGCCAGGTCCCATCAGTGTCCGGCGTCCGACCGTCGATCACATACGAACCGAACCGGCTGAACAGTGAGCCACTTTCGGCGGAAGTTTGCTGCCGGTCAAGTCGGTCCTGCTGTTGTTTTTGCCACTGTCGTTCGGAGTGTGTCGTCTGGTCGTCGACAGCCTGAATATTCGTCTCGGTCGTCTGTTTCAACTCAGCGGTCGTATATCCTCCGCGGCGGTCGACATACGTATCATGGCCGAGCTGGTCGTATGTGGCGCGCTTTTCGCGGTGGTTCAACACGTCGTAGGCTGCCTTTGTCTGTTTGAAAAGTGCCTCTGAGTCGAGATACTCGCTGGTGTCTGGGTGGTATTCTTTGACCTTCGATCGATAGGCGGCCCTGATCGTCGACAGGTCGGCCGAAGCAGATACACCAAGCAGTTCGTAGTAGTCTGAGGCCATCGGATGAGTGTTTGAGTAATCACTCAATCACAGCGACAAAAAACTAACCAGAATCGACTAATTCCACAACCTGAATTATTGAATTGATTTCAGGCTCAATCTTAGTTGGTGAATCACTGAGCAGCCAATAGACGTAGTCAAGAGACCAACGCGGTCCACGAAAGGCGTACTAAGAGGCGGAATTCGGGCTAGTGACGTAGCACGTAATCAAAGGGAGTCTATCGATCTCGGTTATATATTCGCTCCGCTGCTACAATACCTACGTTTACGAGCACGAAGACGAACATTATACCAAGTGCCTGCCCGTCCTGTGTTTGCGTGAGTAGGTCCCATCGGCAGTCCCACTTCTCTGCAGGCGGCGAAGGTGGCACTGCACCCCCAGCCACATAGCGATCTACCCAAGGCCCCATCTGTTGGCCACCGACGTCGACCACCGTATCCCGGAATGAAGCGTGTGTGACTTGCTCTTGCTGGTTCAATTGAGAGAGGACGTCCTCGAGCGATCTTTCTCCGTTGGTCTCTTCTCGAAGCTTAGCATCCAGCGCTGCAAGAACGGAGGCACCGTATGTATAGTCGCCAGACCGAGATTGATAGCTCTCCCGCTCCGTTAGCTCCATTGAATTCTCACCGAATGTAAGAGACTTGTTCAGACGAGTCCAGTAGGCTGTCTCGTTGCAGGCGATCATGCGGCCCTGACGTTCGGTTTCAGCAATCGAATAATAGGTCGCAGAGGCTTCTGTGAGCCAAGAGGCATTCAACTCTACAGTCGTATTCGTGATCCACCGCTGACGCGTATGTACGTATTCATGGAGCCACGTATTGGCGAGTACGTTCCGTGGGGGGTAACGTAAGCTCCCTCGTTCGACGTGTTCTGGTTCGAAGCTGGCGTCGACGTTGGCCCAGACTTCGTGGTTATATGCCCGACCGCCACGACGCACCGGTGGACCAACGCCAAATACACGAACCGTGTCATAGTACCAGCCAGCGTCTATCTCTCTTCCAGCCGTCTCCAGAGAGTCTGCGATTTCCGATGGTGATTCCTTGGTATCCAGAGCTGAGGGGATGATGAGTTCTATGTCGTGACAGCCAATTTCACGTTGGTACTTGTCGTACCGACCGAGGAGTGCAAACTGATCTCCAGTGTACCCTTGCTGTGAAGTTTGCAGTGAGTAATTGGTCTTTGCAGTATTGGGATAGGGAACGAATGCCCACTCGGGCTGGATTGCAAATCCGGCATCCTCAACACCGGCGCTACGCTGTCGAGTCGTCGTTAGAGTGAAACTGGGATTTGTGACCGAGGTATTCCACGTCAAGGAGATGCTATTGGGCCTCCGGTGGACATCAAATCCCTGGGCTGAGTCGACACGAATTCCCGCGTCAACCATCCATGTAGGAAAGAACGGTCCATATGGTGCGTCTGATGGCTCAAGATCGTGGTATGTGTATTGGATTTGAGAGCCGTTGATCTGTCGAATCGTGGCATTCACATTTGCGTCGTCTTCGTCGACAGACCACGAGTGGCCAATCGGGATGTCCGGACGGGGTGAGTGACACTCAATTGTGTCTTGGGTGGTCGCTGTAGCGGGTATAGAAATCAAAGGTAGTGTTGAAGTAAGTATGAGCAGGGTAGCGAAGATAGTGACCCAATGGCTGGAGGGTGTTTCCATTCATAGATTTATTTTCGGGGATAAACAATAACCGTATCGCCTGAGTCAATGGGTTTCGACGTGGAAGTGGCTCAAATGGGTACTGTGTGGTCGGATGAGCCACCAGAGCGGATCATGGATCACGACTGCCAGCGTGGGTCGACGCGCGAATCAAAGTCGAGACTACCTTTGAAATTTGATTATAAATAATCGCGATGCGCGGTACGGTAAACTTTTTCACTATTTCGGAGGGAAATACCGCCTCCGTCACCGAATGAGGGCTGTCTATGTGTGATGATAGTTCTCTTTTCTGAATTCTCTAACATTTGTTCCATGCTACATCCATTTTGAATGTCAGTCCATCCCGTAGCCAAGGTTCTAGAATCCACCTTATTATCGAATATATCCTGATAAGAGATACTGATCCGGAATCCTAGCGTTTTAGCCCCTTGGTTTTGTAATTCTTCAATTCCATCACTAAAAGAACATCTCTTCCAGTGATGATCGACCGGATCTACGTGGCGCTCAAAATAGAGGGAGAATTCCAAATCTTGACTCTCACTTTCTCGCAAAATTTCCTCGGTACGCGTTTGCGGCAGATCTCCTTCAGCGGTAACCCGTTTTGGAGTGGTAGCACTACCTTTGTAGTTAGCACGATATATTATGTCGCCTACTGGTGTATCTTGTTTAGTGGTCTCAAAAACCCTCTCAACTAACGGCTCAACCTCTACGCCCATGTCGTAGTCAGCTGGCCCTTCCACCGCTTCTTTACCAATGTAGAACTTCACATCAATCTCAAATTGTTTGGCGAGGCCTGTTCCTTGATTTGAACAGGCAATTGTGATGGAATCGGTAGAAACCTCAGACACCGTTATATCGACAGCAGGAATGTACTCAGCTTCCATTATCTCCTGCTGTCGTTCTTGGATAGAAGTCTGTTCTTCACTGATAGATGTTTGTTCTTCCATAACTCCTATCTGACGAAGGTATATCCAGATCAAACCTCCTGTCAGAGCGCTATTCAGAAACATGGCAAGAAGAGAAAGTGAAATGTTTGCTTCCTCACTCGGTGTTGCATTCGGGAATATGGAATCAACCATTGAACCCGTAAGTAAACCTATAGTGATCAAAAGTAGACCTACCGCGAGAAGTCCAAGGACAGAGAAGATGATAGTTAGTACAACTGTTTTCTGAATAGTTATATTTCGATCTTCGAGAGATCCCATCATAGTTGAAAAATCGGTTGATTAAAAACAGTCCAGTATATACCGAATTCAATCAAATATCGCCCGTTTACCTATATCTGGGATGAATTGAAAGTTACACATTAATGTAGAATTCTATTCCTCATGTATAAACTCTGGTAATTGAATGGGAATATTACAATTCATATAAAATTGAAGTAATTGTTCTTACGGATCCAGTTGGAGACAGGCCGAACAGTAGTCCCAATCTTGGGCATCCTTGTGAGCGCGAAATTGGCACGACCTAGGGTTTCCACTTAGGTGCGAGAGTCCCCACTCCGGGTCGGGTTCTTTCCCAAATAAGATGTATGGAACCGCTTCCCCATTAGGTTCAAAATTGGTGAGTAGGTGTACTGGGCAGTGTTGACAGACCCATAGAACAACACTAACGCGATCGTCGAAACTTCTCCGTTCGATCACTTCTTTTTGATCCCACTCGTGAATCCCCAGCGGACCCCGACAAGGCTCAATGGATGGCTTCGAGGCCAAGCATCTTTCAAATGCATTCTCCCAGTCGACTTCAGTTATCCATTCATCGAAATCATCAGCAACATCCGGATACGGGATCACCGCATCCCGGAGTTCGGAAACTGGGATTTCTGGAGCGAGTATCCCCTCATTATCATAGACGAATCGCCCAATCTGATTACCGTACCGCCGTCGACTTCCACAGTAGGGACAGAACTCATATTCATACCCATTCGGATGTGCATACCCGGGTATTCTCTCCCAGCGGTGATCTCCTGTTTCGTCGTAATTAGCACACCCCGAAGACAACAGTTCCCAATCCAATTCCACATCGACTCGTTTTTCGAACTCCCAGGGGTCGTACGCTGGAGCGTTGTAGGCTCGCTGGTTGTCATCCTGAAACGCCTCGTCGATGACAGTGGAGTCTAAAATATTGGTCGTGTCGCAAAGTCCTCTAGAGTTCAGTAGTAACTGACTCCCGTGAAGGCGGGGTTGCCTCTGGTGTCCAAACCGAGGTACCCCATGCACGCCACAATCGACGTGCGGTTCGAACTGAGT